>JACCDV010248357.1_pt1 | contig 30747 bp, 27 predicted proteins | sample 7446131 | NCBI WGS metagenome assembly JACCDV01 (sample SAMN15323448, study PRJNA562643) | freshwater metagenome | isolation source: river surface water | place: USA:Blue River Watershed | collected 2017-08-17 | reverse complement strand
TGGCCCAGCTCGTGGCTGACACGGTCAAAACCCGCGAGCCGGGCCAGAACCCTGCAACGCGGACATTTCAGGCTCTTCGGATTTTCATCAACGCCGAGCTTGAAGAGCTCGAACAGGCGCTAGAGGCCGCTTTGCGGGTGCTGCGTCCGGGGGGGCGTCTGGTGGTGATCAGCTTCCATTCCCTTGAAGACCGGATCGTCAAGCAATTCATTGCCAGGCACGCCAAGGAAGTGGTGGACCGTCGCGTGCCGTTTGCCCAACCCCAGGCCATGCGCTTGCGGACGGTGCAGCGCACGAAGCCATCAGAGGCCGAGGTGGCAGCCAACCCGCGAGCACGCAGTGCCATCATGCGCGTAGCGGAACGCACGGAGGTGCCGGCATGATCGCGCGGCTGAGCGTGTTGTTGCTGATGGTGTGTGTCGTCAGCGCATTGGCCCTGGTGCACTCGCAATACGAGTCGCGCCGGCTGTTCATGGCCCTCGAGGTCGAACGCAAGGAAGCCGCGCGCATCGCGATCGAAAACGACCGGCTGCAGGTGGAGCGTCGTGCCCAGGCGACGCCTTTGCGCGTGGAGCAGATCGCACGACAGCAGTTGCAGATGCGCATGGTCAGTCCCGCCATCACCCAGTACGTCAATGCACCGAAGGCGTCGACACTCCCGGAGGCTCGTCCGTGAGCCACAACGTGCGCAGCGTCCAGTTGAGTTCCAGCCCGTTGCTGGCGAGCAAGACACCGGTCTGGCGAAGCAAGTTCATCGTGGCAGCCATTGCCCTGGGATTCACCGGTCTGATCGGGCGCGCAGCCTACGTACAAGTCATCGAGAACGATTTTTTCAAGCGCCAGGGTGAAGTGCGCTTTGCCCGCACGCTGGTTCTGCCGGCCAACCGCGGGCGCATTCTGGATCGCAATGGCTTGCTGCTGGCCTCCAGCGTGCCGGCGCCCAGCATCTGGGCCAACCCCGAGGACATGGAGCGCGACCCGGCCAAACTCCGCCAATTGGCCAGGCTGCTGGGCATGAGCATGGCCGAACTTGAAAAGAAGCTGCAGGACGAGGACAAGACCTTTGTCTGGCTGCGTCGCCAACTCGATGAGCCCGTGGTCAAGGAGATCCTGGCACTGGGCATCAAGGGTGTCTACAGCATCAAGGAGTACAAGCGCCTTTACCCCGAGGGCGAAGCCGCGGCGCACGTGGTGGGGTTCACCAATGTCGAGGATCAGGGGCAGGAAGGCGTCGAGCTGGTCTTCCAGAAGGCCCTGTCGGGCAAGCCGGGTTCGCGCCGCGTCATCAAGGACCGGCTCGGGCGTGTGGTCGAAGCGGTGGGGGAGGAAGTGCCGCCCCAAGATGGGCAGGACATTCAGCTGTCGATCGACAGCAAGGTCCAGTTTTTTGCCTACCAGAAGCTGCGTGAAGCGGTGCAGGAGCACAAGGCCAAGGCGGGCAGTGTGGTGGTGCTGGATGCGCAGAGTGGCGAGGTGCTCGCCCTGGCCAACTACCCCAGCTATTCTCCCAACAAACGTGTGAACCTCTCGGGTGAGCAGCTGCGCAACCGCGCCCTGACTGACACCTTCGAGCCGGGCTCCACCATGAAGCCTTTCCCTGTGGCGCTGGCCCTGGAAAAGCGCCTGGTTCGGCCTGAAACGCCCATCCAGACGGCGCCCGGCCGCATCACCATCACCGGCTCCACCATCACCGATGCGCATCCGCACGGGGTGCTCTCGGTCAATGAGGTCATCCAGAAGTCGAGCAATGTCGGCACCGTCAAGCTCGCCATGCAGATGGAAGCCCGTGAGTTGTGGGACATGTACAGCGCGGTCGGCTTTGGCCAGAAGCCGCAGATTCCCTTCCCGGGTGTGGTCAGCGGACGTTTGCGCCCCTACAAGACTTGGCGTCCGATCGAGCAGGCCACCATGAGCTACGGCTACGGCATCTCGGGCAGCTTGTTTCAGGTGGCGCGTGCCTACACCGTGTTCGCCCGCGATGGCGAAATCGTGCCTGCGACCTTGCTCAAGACTGAGCAGCAGGTTGCTGGCGTGCGGGTGTTCAGCGCTGACAATGCCCGAGCGGTGCGCAAGATGCTGGCGATGGCCGCAGCGCCTGGTGGCACTGCGCCCAAGGCCCAGACCATGGGCTACTCGGTAGGCGGCAAGACCGGCACAGCGCACAAACAGGAAGGCAAAGGCTATGCCGGCAAGAAATACCGTGGCTTTTTTGTCGGCATGGCACCCATCGAGCAACCACGCATCGTGGTGGCGGTGATGATCGATGAACCCAGCAATGGCCGTTACTACGGAGGGGAGGTGGCTGCGCCCGTGTTCAGTACCACGGTGCAGCAGACCCTGCGCCTGCTGGGCATCCAGCCCGATCTTTCGGTCAAGCCGCAGGTGGTGACCCAGGCGGTGGAGGAGTCGTTCTGATGATCGAACTCCAGACCCCTGTTCAGGCTGCCCAGTGGCTGCGCGAGCACGTCACGGGTGAGCTGCGCACCGACAGCCGTCAGGTGCAAGCCGGCGACGGTTTCATCGCCTGGCCAGGGGCGGCCACCGATGGGCGCCAGTACATGGCGCAAGCCTTTGAGCGTGGGGGCAGCGTCTGCCTGATGCAAAGCGAGGGCAGCGAGCCCTGGCAGCACTTGCAACCAGCTGAGCGCCTCGCCGCCTTGCCGCAGCTGCGGCAACGCACCGGCCTGATGGCCGCCGCCTATTACGAAGAACCGACCCGCGAGCTGCGTGTGCTGGCGGTGACCGGCACCAACGGCAAGACTTCGGTCGCCTGCTGGCTGGCGCAGGCCTTGACGCATCCGGCGATTGGCCAGCGTTGCGGTGTGGTGGGCACGCTGGGTGTCGGGCTCTGGCCCGATCTGACCGCCACCGGCATGACCACGCCCAATCCTGTCCTGCTGCAGCGCAGTTTCCGGCAGATGCTGCAGGCTGGTGCCCAGGCCTGTGCCATCGAGGCTTCCTCCATCGGTATTGCCGAGCACCGGCTGGACGGCACGCGCATCCGCACCGCGGTGTTCACCAATTTCACGCAGGACCACCTGGACTACCACGGTTCCATGCAGGCCTACTGGGCCGCTAAGCGGGCCTTGTTTGACTGGGAAGGCCTGCAATCGGCCGTCATCAACATCGACGACCCTCAAGGTGCCCAGCTGGCGTCTGAGCTCGCGGACTCGGGGCTGGACCTCTGGACCTGCTCGCGCCGGCAGCCAGCGCGCCTGCGGGCCTGGCCTCTGCCCAGCCGTGAGGGGCTGAGCTTTGAAGTGCGCGAGGGCGACGCGCTGTGCCGCATCGACACCACGCTGACAGGCGACTACAACATCGATAACCTGCTCGGCGTGATCGGTGCCTTGCGTGCGCAAGGGCTGCCGCTGGCGCAGATTGCACTGGCCTGCGCCGAGCTGCAGGCCGTGCCCGGCCGCATGCAGCGGGTGCTGCCGGCAGACGGCAAGGCGTCCTGCCCGGTGGCGGTGGTGGACTATGCCCACACGCCCGACGCGCTGACCCAGGCCCTGCAGGCCCTGCAGCCCCTGGCGCGCGAACGGGGGGGGCGCCTGTGGTGCGTGTTTGGCTGTGGCGGTGACCGCGATCCGCTCAAGCGCCCCTTGATGGCTGCTGCCGCCGAAGCACTGGCCGACCGGCTGGTGCTCACCAGCGACAACCCCCGCAGTGAATCGCCTGCGGCCATTCTGGCGCAGATGCGCGCGGGCCTGCAGCAGCCGCAGGCCGCCACCGTGGTGGAAGAGCGTGCTGCAGCGATCGCGCGGGCAGTATGTGAAGCCGCCCCGGCCGACGTGCTGCTGGTGGCCGGCAAGGGCCACGAAACCACCCAGGAAATTGCCGGTGTGTTCCACCCCTTCTCGGATGTGCAGCAGCTCGGGCAGGCCCTGGCGGCACGCGCATCGCAGGAGGTGCGCGCATGAACCTGCTGCAGCCCACAGCCATGAACCTGGCACTGACGCAAGCGGCTGGCTGGCTCACCGGTGTGCGCGCCGAACGTTGCGAAGGCGTGGCGGTGGCGCGTGTGCACACCGACTCGCGCACGCTGCAGCCCGGCGACCTGTTCGTGGCGCTGCGTGGCGAACGCTTTGACGCCCACCAGTTCATCGCGGGGGCTGCCGGGCAAGGTGCCGCCGCCGTGCTGTGCGAGCCGCATGGCGAAGCCGCAGCACGCGAGGCCGGCTTGCCCGCCCTGGTCGTGCCCGACAGCCGCATCGCGCTGGGTGAACTGGCCGCCGGCTGGCGCAGGCAGTTCAATCTGCCCCTGATCGCGGTGACCGGCAGCAACGGCAAGACCACGGTGACGCAGATGATCGCCAGCATCCTGCGCGCCCACGCCGGTGATGCGGCGCACGCCACCCAGGGCAATCTGAACAACGACATCGGTGTGCCGCTCACGCTGCTGGGTCTGCGTGCACAGCACCGCATCAGTGTGGTTGAACTGGGCATGAACCACCCCGGCGAGATCGCCTGCCTCGCTGGCCTGGCGCAGCCTACGGTGGCGCTGGTCAACAACGCCCAGCGCGAACACCAGGAATTCATGCACACGGTGCAGGCCGTGGCCGAAGAAAACGGCGCCGTGCTCCAGGTCCTGCCAGCCGATGGCGTGGCGGTGTACCCGCAGGACGACGCCTACACCCCGCTGTGGGACGGGCTGGCCGGCAACCGCAGGCGTTGCCGCTTTGCGCAGGCGGCCGGCGAAGTCCATGCGGCGGAGGTGGTCTGGCATGCCGGTGCCTGGCAGTTCACCCTGCACACGCCCGAGGGCACGGCGCCAGTCAACCTGCACATCGCCGGGCGCCACAACGTCAAGAACGCACTCGCTGCCGCCGCCTGCGCGCTGTCGGCCGGCGTGCCGCTGACCGCCGTGGCCCAGGGGCTGCAGGCCTTCGAGCCGGTCAAGGGCCGCTCGCGCGCCCTCAGCCTGGACGGCGGTCGCATTTCGCTGGTGGACGACAGCTACAACGCCAACCCGGATTCGGTGCGTGCCGCGATCGAAGTGCTGGCCGAGCTGCCAGGCCCGCGCCTGCTGGTGTTGGGCGACATGGGCGAGGTGGGCAACCGGGGGCCCGAGTTCCATGCCGAGGTGGGTGCCTATGCCGCCGAACGCGGCATCGAGTCCCTGTTCACCCTGGGTGAACTCAGCCTCCATGCCCACCGCGCTTTCGGCACCACACGCGGCCAGCACTTCGCCGACATGGTGGCCCTGCAGGGTGCGGTGGCGGCGGTCTGGCGCAGTGCGGGCAGCATCCTGGTCAAGGGCTCGCGCTTCATGCAGATGGAGCGTGTGGTCCGGACCCTGCAAGAACAAGACCGTCCACAGGACGACATTCAAAAGGGAGAGGTCCATGCTGCTTAGCCTGGCCCAATGGTTGCAGTCGATGTACCCCGAATGGGGTTTCCTGCGTGTGTTCCAGTACATCACTTTCCGCGCCGTGATGGCGGCGATGACGTCGCTGCTGATCGGTCTGGTGGCCGGGCCGCGGGTGATCCGCCACCTGGCGGCCCTGAAGATCGGGCAGCCGGTCCGTGAATATGCGATGCAGACGCACCTGGTCAAAAGCGGTACACCCACCATGGGCGGCGTGCTCATCCTGCTGGCGATCGCGATCGCCACGCTGCTCTGGTTCGACCTGTCCAACCGCTTTGTCTGGATCGTATTGATCGTGACCCTGGGCTTTGGCGCCATCGGCTGGGTCGACGACTGGCGCAAGGTGGTGCGCAAGGACCCTGAAGGCATGCGCTCGCGCGAGAAGTACTTCTGGCAGTCGCTCATTGGCCTGGTGGCTGCGCTGTACCTCGTGTTCAGCATCTCCGAGAGCAACAACATGAAGGTCATGGAGTTGTTCGGCAACTGGGTGATCTCCGGCTTTGACGTGGACCTGCCGCCCAAGGCTGGCCTGCAGGTGCCCTTCTTCAAGGAAGTGACCTACCCGCTGGGCGTGTTCGGTTTCGTGATCCTCACCTACCTGGTGATCGTCGGTTCGAGCAATGCGGTGAACCTGACCGATGGCCTGGACGGTCTGGCCATCATGCCGGTGGTGATGGTGGGCTCGGCCCTGGGCGTGTTCGCCTACGTGACCGGCAACGCGGTGTATTCGAAATACCTGTTCTTCCCGCACATTCCTGGCGCCGGTGAGTTGATGATTTTTTGCGCTGCGATGGCGGGCGCGGGTCTGGCGTTTTTGTGGTTCAACACCCATCCGGCCCAGGTCTTCATGGGCGATGTGGGCGCGCTGGCGCTGGGCGGTGCGCTGGGCACGATCGCGGTCATCGTGCGCCAGGAAATCGTGCTGGCCATCATGGGTGGCATCTTCGTGGTTGAAGCCCTGTCGGTGATGCTGCAGGTGAGCTATTTCAAGTACACCAAGAAGAAATACGGCGAGGGCCGGCGCATCCTCAAGATGGCGCCCCTGCACCACCATTTCGAAAAGAGCGGCTGGAAGGAAACGCAGGTGGTCGTGCGTTTCTGGATCATCACCATGCTGCTGTGCCTGGTGGGCCTGTCCACCCTGAAGCTGAGGTAAGCAATGCAGCAGCTTCAAGGTCTTCACGTTCTCATCCTCGGTCTCGGTGCCTCGGGCCTGGCCATGGCCCGCTGGTGTGCGCGCCATGGCGCGGTCGTGACCGTGGCCGACACGCGTGAAGCCCCGCCGCAGCTCGCCACCCTGCAGGCCGAATGGCCACAGGTGCAATTTGTCAGCGGTGTTTTCAGTGCGGCGCTGGTGGAGGGCACGTCGATCCGCGCTGTTTTCCGCAGCCCGGGCCTCGCGCCCGAGGTGGTGGCGCCGGTGGTGGACGCGGCCCGAGCCATGGGTCTGTGGCAGGGTGGTGAGCTGAGCCTGTTTGCCGCCGGTCTGCAGGACCTGCATGAGCGTTTTGGCTATGCGCCGCAGTTGTTGGCCATCACCGGCACCAACGGCAAGACCACCGTGACCTCGCTCACCGGTCAGCTGGTCGCCCGTGCGGGCAAGACGGTGAAAGTGGCGGGCAACATCGGCCCGACCTTGCTCGACACCCTGAGCGAGGCCCTGGCGCAGGCCGAGGTCGATGCCTTGGCGATCGAGCAGCAGGAGCGCGAGGCAGAGGAAGCGGAACAGGCAGAACAGGCTGAAGCTGTGCGTCTGGCGGCTGAAGTGGCTGCCCAACAGGCTGCGCAAGAACCGCCGATGCAGGAGCCTCCTGAGTCCGAGCCTGCGGATGAGCAAGGTGTCAGCGACAACGACCCAACGTCCGACGAAGGTACCGCCGAGCAGCTCGAAGCAGAAGCAGTCAACACGGAAGACGACGCTTTTGCAGCGCTGCCCGTGCAGGCGCCTGTCCGCCTGTCGCCCATGGCCCGGGTGCTGCCCGAGGTGTGGGTGCTCGAACTCTCGAGCTTCCAGCTCGACAGCAGTGAGGGTTTCGAGCCCACCGCGGCCACAGTGCTCAACGTGACCCAGGACCACCTGGACTGGCACGGTTCGATGGCCGCCTATGCCGCGGCCAAGGCCCGCATCTTTGGCCAGCAGGCCCTGATGGTGCTCAACCGCGAAGACGCGACCGTGATGGCCATGCTGCCCGAGCCGGTCAGGGTCAAGCTGCAAAAGCCCCAGGTCCGCGCCCATGCCACCTTTGGGGCCGACATGCCGCAACGTCCGGGCGACTGGGGCATCGAGACCGTCAACGGCATGACCTGGCTGGTGCGTGCCCTGGAAGCCGACGAGACCCGCAAGAAGCGCAAGGGCGAAGAGGAAGAGCTGCACATCCAGCGCCTGATGCCCGCCGATGCGCTGCGCATCCGCGGTCGCCACAACGCGGTCAATGCGCTGGCGGCACTGGCGCTGGCCAGCAGTGCCGGCTGTTCGCTCGCCCCCATGCTGTACGGCCTGCGCGAATACCGGGGCGAACCGCACCGCGTCGAGCCGGTGGCCATCGTGAACGAGGTCGAGTACTTCGATGACAGCAAAGGCACCAATGTGGGCGCTACGGTGGCTGCCCTGCAGGGTCTGGGCGTCGAGCGACGCCTGGTCGTGATTCTGGGTGGCGATAGCAAAGGCCAGGATTTCTCGCCTCTGGCATCGCCGGTGGGCCTTTATGCCCGTGCCGTGGTGCTGATCGGGCGGGATGCCGGTCTCATGCGGCAAGCGTTGCAGGACAGCGGTGTGGCCTTGCACGATGCCACGACCTTGCCCGAGGCGGTACATATCTGTGCAGAACTGGCCCAGCCAGGCGATGCCGTACTGCTCTCGCCCGCTTGTGCCAGCCTGGACATGTTCGACAACTATGCCCACCGCGCCGAGGTGTTTCGCGCGACCGTGGCAGAACTGGCCGATGCGGCCGGCGTGGCGATGGAGGGCGCGCTGTGAGCCATCGGCCCCACTTCGTCGAGCGCCTGCGTCAGGGTCTGTCGGGGCTCTTGGGCGGCCAGAGCGGCAATGAGGCTGCGACACCGCAGGGCTTGCCGGTTAATCTGGGAGGATACGAGTTTGCCAAAACCAGCCCGGGCGCTGCGGCGCGTCTGAACGGTGTGGACCAGGCCCTGGTCTGGGTGGTGGTCGCCCTGCTGATGTGGGGCATGGTCATGGTGTATTCCGCCTCGATTGCCCTGCCCGACAACCCCCGTTTTGCACGCTATGCGCAGACCCATTTCCTGACGCGCCATGTCGTCTCGCTGGTGCTCGGTGCTGCGGTGGCTTTGGTGGTTTTCCAGATGCCCATCGAGTTCTGGGAGCGGTGGGCACGCCCCATGTTTGTGGCGGCGCTGGTCCTGCTGGCGCTGGTCTTGATTCCCTTTATCGGCAAAGGGGTCAATGGTGCACGCCGCTGGATCTCCCTGGGGGTGATGAACTTCCAGCCTTCCGAGTTGGCCAAGCTGGCCACCATCATCTACGCGGCCGACTACATGGTGCGCAAGATGGATGTGAAAGAGCGCTTCTTCAAGGCGGTCTTGCCGATGGGGGCAGCAGTCGGCCTGGCGGGTGTGTTCCTGCTGGCCGAGCCGGACATGGGCGCCTTCATGGTGATCGCCATCATCGCCATGGGCATTCTCTTTCTGGGCGGAGTCAATGCCCGGATGTTCTTCCTGATTTTCAGCATTCTGGTGATGGCCTTTGTCGCGATGATTGCCCTCTCACCCTGGCGGCGTGAGCGCATTTTTGCCTATCTGGATCCCTTCAGCGCAGAGCATGCGCTGGGCAAGGGGTACCAGCTCAGCCATTCCCTGATCGCCATCGGACGCGGCGAAATCTGGGGCGTCGGACTGGGTGGGAGCGTCGAGAAACTGCACTGGCTGCCCGAGGCGCACACCGACTTCCTGCTGGCCGTGATCGGCGAAGAGTTCGGACTGGTCGGGGTGACTCTGGTGATCTGCCTGTTCCTCTGGCTGACCCGCCGCATCATGGTCATCGGACGCCAGGCCATTGCCCTGGAAAAAGTCTTCTCGGGCCTGGTGGCACAGGGCGTGGGCATCTGGATCGGCTTCCAGGCCTTCATCAACATGGGCGTGAACCTCGGCGCCCTGCCCACCAAGGGCCTGACCTTGCCCCTGATGAGCTACGGTGGCTCGGCCATCATGATGAATCTGGTGGCGCTGGCCATCGTGCTGCGCATCGATGTCGAGAACAAGCAGATGATGCGCGGAGGCCGTTCATGAGTCGCGGCAAATGCGCCCTGATCATGGCCGGTGGCACCGGGGGACATATTTTCCCGGGCCTGGCGGTGGCCGAGGCCTTGCGCGAGGCAGGCTGGCGCGTGCACTGGCTGGGCGCCCCCGCGAGCATGGAAGAGCAGCTGGTGCCGCCGCGCGGATTCGCCTTCGAGGCGGTGCAGTTCGGCGGCGTGCGCGGCAAGGGGCTGCAGACGCTGGCCTTGCTGCCGCTCAAACTGCTGCGTGCTTTCTGGCAAAGCCTGCAGGTGGTGCGTCGGGTCCGCCCCGATGTGGTGGTGGGGCTGGGCGGCTACATCACTTTCCCGGGGGGCATGATGGCCAGCTTGCTGGGCAAGCCCCTGGTGCTGCACGAACAGAACTCGGTTGCAGGCCTGGCCAACAAACTGCTGGCCCAGATTGCCGACCGCGTTTTCACTGCTTTCCCCCATGTGCTCAAGGGCGCAGCCTGGGTGGGCAACCCGTTGCGTCCGGCTTTCACTGGACAGCCATCTCCCGAGCAGCGCTTTGCAGGCCGCAGTGGGCCCCTGCGTCTGCTGGTGGTTGGTGGCAGTCTCGGCGCCAAGGCGCTCAACGACACCGTGCCCCAGGCCCTGGCCCTGATTCCGGACGACCAGCGCCCGCAGGTGATCCACCAAAGCGGGGCCAGGCAAATTGACGCCTTGCGTGCCAACTATGCTGCGGTCGGTGTCGAAGCCACGCTCACGCCCTTCATCGAGGACACGGCCAGCGCTTTTGCCGAGGCCGATCTGGTGATTTGCCGTGCCGGCGCCAGTACCGTGACCGAAATTGCCGCCGTGGGTGCGGCAGCCCTGTTCGTGCCTTTCCCCTTTGCCGTGGACGATCACCAGACCACCAATGCCCGCTTCCTGGTCGACCAGGGGGGGGGCTGGCTGATCCCGCAAAGCGAACTGAGCGCGCAGGCCCTGGCCGAGTGGCTCATGCAGCGTACACGGGGCGAATTGCTGGCGTGCGCGCAAAAAGCCCTTCAAGAACGAAAAACAAATGCCACACGGGAGGTCGTGATGGCTTGCGAGGAACTGAGCGCATGAAGCACGCCATCCGCAACATCCATTTCATCGGCATCGGCGGCTCCGGCATGAGCGGCATTGCCGAGGTGCTGCTCAACCTGGGTTACCGGGTTTCGGGTTCGGACCTCGCCGACAGTGCCACGCTGCGCCGCCTGGCGGGTCTGGGCATCGAGACGCATGTGGGCCACGCCGCCAGCAATGTCAGGGATGCCGATGCGGTGGTCACCTCAACGGCGGTCAAGGCCGACAACCCCGAAGTGCTGGCTGCGCGTGAACGCCATATTCCGATCGTACCGCGTGCCGTGATGCTGGCCGAGCTGATGCGCCTCAAGCAGGGCGTGGCCATTGCGGGCACCCACGGCAAGACCACCACCACCAGCCTGGTGGCGAGTGTGCTGGCCGAGGCCGGTCTGGACCCGACCTTCGTGATCGGCGGGCGCCTCAACAGTGCCGGTGCCAACGCCAAGCTGGGCACCGGTGACTACATCGTGGTCGAGGCCGACGAGTCCGATGCGTCTTTCCTGAACCTGTTGCCGGTGATGGCGGTCGTCACCAACATCGACGCCGACCACATGGAAACCTACGGCCACGATTTCGGTCGGCTGAAATCCGCTTTTGTCGACTTCCTGCACCGCATGCCCTTCTATGGCACAGCCATTGTCTGCACTGACGACCCTGGTGTGCAGTCCATCGTGGACGAAGTGGCCCGGCCGGTCACCACTTACGGGCTCAACCCGGGAGCCCAGGTGCGGGCCGTGGATGTACGTGCCGAGGACGGACGGATGCAGTTCACCGTCCAGCGCCGCAATGGCATCACTTTGCCGGACCTGCAGGTGGTATTGAATCTGCCGGGTGAACACAATGTGCGCAATGCGCTCGCTGCCATTGCGGTGGCGGTTGAACTCAATGTGTCCGATGAGGCCGTGCTGCGTGCACTGGCCAACTTCAAGGGGGTGGGTCGCCGCTTTCAGCGCTACGGTGAGGTGCGCACAGCCGATGGCCAGGGGCGCTTCACCGTCATCGACGACTATGGTCACCACCCTGTGGAGATGGCGGCCACGCTGGCTGCGGCCCGGGGTGCGTTTGCGGGGCGGCGTCTGGTCCTGGCTTTCCAGCCCCACCGCTACAGCCGTACGCGCGATTGTTTCGAGGACTTTGTCAAGGTCATCGGGCAGGGCTGCGACACCGTCCTGCTTGCCGAGGTCTACGCTGCCGGCGAGGCGCCGATCGTGGCTGCCGATGGCCGCTCGCTGGCGCGTGCCCTGCGTGTGGCGGGCAAGGTTGAACCTGTCTTTGTCGACGACATTGCCGACATGCCCAAAGCCATCCTGGACAACGCCCGCGATGGCGATGTGGTGATCTGCATGGGAGCCGGCTCGATCGGGGCGGTGCCGGCCAAGGTGGTGGAAGCGGGAGGGGCGACATGAGCCTGAGTGGACAGTCTCCGATGGTCAGTGCGCAGGCGGTGTCCCTGGGCAAGGTGGCGGTGCTCATGGGCGGCCGTTCGGCTGAACGCGAGATCTCGCTCATGTCGGGCAGTGGTGTGCTCAAGGCCTTGCAGGCCAGCGGCGTGGATGCCCATGCTTTCGATCCGGCCGAGCGTGATCTCGGCGACCTCAAACGCGAGGGTTTCGCACGTTGCTTCATCGCCTTGCACGGTCGCTACGGCGAAGACGGCACAGTCCAGGGCGCGCTCGAACTCCTGGGCATTCCCTACACCGGCTCGGGCGTGATGGCTTCGAGCATCGCCATGGACAAGACCATGACCAAACGGGTCTGGCTGGCCGAGGGTTTGTCCACGCCGCGTTACGTGCTGGTGCGGCGCGATGCACTGGCTTCGGTCGATTCGGCAGGGCTGGCAGCTGCACTGGGCTTGCCGCTGATCGTCAAGCCGGCGCGTGAGGGCTCGTCCATCGGCGTGACCAAGGTCATGGCCATTTCGCAGATCGCCGAGGCCTTGCAACAGGCCGCCGCCTGCGACAGCGACATCCTGTGTGAGCAGTGCATCGTGGGCGACGAGGTGACTTGCCCGGTGCTGGGCGAGGGCGATGGTGCCCGGGCCTTGCCGGTCATCCGCATCGTGGCCCCCGAAGGCAACTACGACTACCAGAACAAGTACTTCACCGACGACACCCAATACCTGGTGCCCTGCGGCTTGCCAGAATCCGAGCAGGCAGCGATCGAAGCCCTGGTGGTCAAGGCTTACCAGGTGCTGGGCTGCCGCGGCTGGGGCCGTCTGGATGTGATGATCGACGCGCTCACGCGCCAGCCTTACCTGCTGGAGATCAACACCTCGCCAGGCATGACCGGCCATTCGCTGGTGCCGATGTCGGCCCGCGCAGCGGGAATGTCCTATGAACAGCTGTGTGTGCACTTGCTGCAGCACGCCAGCCTCGACCATGTCCAGGAGGGCCACGCGTGAAACGCCCCCAGTCCCTGCCCATGGACATCCGCCTGATGCAACTGACCAGCCGCATGCTGCTGACAGTCGCTGTGCTGGTGTCTCTGGCCTGGGGCCTGGCATGGCTGGCCCGCTTGCCCGCATTTGCATTGCAGGCCATCACCGTCGAAGGTGAAGTGACCCGCAACAATGCATTGACCCTGCGCACGAACGTGGTGCCGAAGCTCAATGGCAATTTCTTCACCATCGATCTGTATCAGGTACGTGAGGCTTTTGAGGCGGTGCCCTGGGTCCGGGTGGTCATCGTGCACCGTGAATTTCCGAACCGTCTGCGGGTGCGCTTGCTGGAGCAGCAACCTGCGGCACTCTGGGGCGACGAGGGCAGCAGCCAGCTGGTCAACCAGCAGGGTGAAGTCTTCGAGGCCAATCTGGGTGAGGTCGAGGCCGATGCCTTGCCACGCCTCAAAGGGCCGCAGAGCGAGTCGCACAGGGTGCTGGAGATGTATCGCCATCTGCGGCCTGTGACAACGGCATTCGATATGGACATCGACATGCTGGAACTTTCCCCTGGCGGCAGCTGGCGTCTGCTGAGTCAGTCGGGTGCCGCCATTGAACTCGGACGGGGGCAACTGCAGGACATCCGGCCTGTATTGCAGCAGTTTCTGCGCACCTTGCCCCAGGTGACTGCGCGCTACGGACGTACACCCAAGTCATTGGCCGCAGCCGACTTGCGTCACAAGGATGGGTATGCCTTGCGCCTGCATGGCGTGAGCACCACAGAAGGCGATCCGCGCCGCAAATCATGATGATCAAAAGCACACACAAGTAACGGTGAACCGCATGGCAAAAGAGTACAAGGATCTGGTGGTTGGACTGGACATCGGCACCTCCAAGGTGATGGCGGTGGTTGCAGAGGTCTTGCCCGATGGCGAGCTCAAGATCGCCGGTCTGGGCATCGCGCCGGGCAACGGCCTCAAGCGTGGCGTGGTGGTGAACATTGACGCCACCGTACAAAGCATCCAGCAGGCCCTCAAGGAGGCCGAGCTGATGGCTGACTGCAAGATCACGCGGGTCAACACCGGCATCACCGGCAGCCACATTCGCGGCCTGAACTCCAGCGGCATGGTGGCCATCAAGGACAAGGAAGTCTCACCCGCCGATGTGGCGCGCGTGATGGAAACGGCCCGTGCCATCAACATCTCCACCGATCAGCGCCTGTTGCTGGTGGCGCCACAGGAATTCGTGATCGACGGTCAGGACGTCAAGGAGCCGATCGGCATGAGCGGCATGCGCCTGGAAGCGAAGGTGCACATCGTGACCGGTGCCCAGAGCGCAGCCGAGAACATCATCAAGTGCGTACGCCGTTGCGGGCTGGAAGTCGAGCAGCTGCTGCTCAATCCGCAATCGTCCAGTCTGGCCGTGCTGACCGAAGACGAGCGTGAACTCGGTGTGGCCTGTGTGGACATCGGCGCCGGCACCACCGATGTGGCGATCTTTGCCGGCGGTGCGATCCGCCACACCGCGGTGATCCCGATCGCCGGTGACCTGATCACCAGCGACATCGCCATGGCCCTGCGCACGCCCACCAAGGACGCCGAGGACATCAAGGTCGAAAGCGGCTACGCCAAGCAGATGCTGGCCGATCCGGAAGCCCAGGTCGAGGTGCCGGGGCTGGGCGACCGCGGCCCACGCATGCTCAGCAAGCAGGCCCTGGCGGGCGTGATCGAGCCGCGTGTGGAAGAAATCTTTTCGCTGGTGCAGCAGGTCATCCGCGAGTCCGGCTACGAGGAGGTCCTGTCTTCGGGCATTGTGCTGACCGGTGGCAGCGCCGTCATGCCGGGCATGGTCGAGTTGGGTGAGGACATCTTCCTCAAGCCGGTGCGCCGCGGCCTGCCGAAATACAACGGCTCACTGGCCGACATGGTCGGTCAGCCACGGGCGGCCACCGTCATGGGCTTGCTCGAAGAGGCGCGGCTGGCACGACTGCGCGGCTTCAAGGTCACGCAGAAGAAAAGCTCGGTGAGCAACACCTTCAGCCGCCTCAAGGATTTCATTGTGGGGAACTTCTGATGAACTGGAAAAAACGCTTTCAGGCGCGCGGCAGTCCCCCGGGGCGAGAACGATGTCGATGTTGACCGCAACATCACCCCAAAACAAATGACAAATTGAAATCAGGTCAAGCAAACATTGAAGTAGGAGAGCACCATGAGCATCGAAATGATCGAAACCGAAGAATTCAACCAGGGCACCCAGATCAAGGTGATCGGCGTGGGCGGCGGCGGCGGCAATGCCGTTGAGCACATGATCGAGCGCCAGGTCCAGGGCGGGGAATTCATCTGCGCCAACACCGATGCGCAAGCCCTGAGCCGCAGTGCCTCGCACCGCATCGTGCAGCTGGGCACGAGTGGCCTGGGGGCAGGCAGCAAGCCCGACAAGGGCCGCGAAGCCGCTGAAAGCGCTGAAGACGACATCCGCGAGGCCATTGCCGGTGCGCACATGCTTTTCATTACCGCCGGTATGGGCGGCGGTACCGGCACCGGCGCTGCACCCGTGATCGCGCGCATTGCCAAGGAAATGGGTATCCTGACCGTGGGTGTGGTGACCAAGCCTTTTGAATTCGAAGGTGGCCGCCGCATGCAGAACGCCGACCAGGGCATGGCCGAACTTGAAGCCAATGTCGATTCCCTGATCGTGGTGCTCAACGAAAAACTGCTGGAACTGCCCGGCGGTGAAGACATGACCCAGGACGAGGCTTTTGCCCATGCCAATGACGTGCTCAAGAACGCCGTGGGCGGCATCGCCGAAATCATCAACGTACCTGGCCATGTGAACGTCGACTTCGAAGACGTGCGCACCGTCATGGGTGAGCCGGGCAAGGCCATGATGGGCACCGCCGCCGCCAGCGGTCCGGACCGCGCCCGCATCGCCGCCGAGCAGGCCGTGGCCTGCCCGCTGCTCGAAGGTGTGGACCTCTCCGGTGCCAAGGGCGTGCTGGTGCTGATCAGCGCCGCCAAGGGCTCGCTCAAGCTGTCCGAGTCCAAGCAGGCCATGAACACCATCCGTGCCTATGCTTCGGAAGATGCCCACGTGATCTACGGCACTGCCTACGACGAGTCCCTGGGCGACCAGATCCGCGTGACCGTCGTGGCGACTGGCCTGTCCAAGCAGGGTGCCCGCCGTGCTGCGCCCCCGTTGCAGGTGTTGCGCACCGGCACCGACAACATGCCGTTTGCCGTGGGTGCTCAGGAGTCGTCTGCGCCGGCGGTTGCTCCTCTGAACCCGATGGGTGCAGGGATCCCGGCCGTCTGGCGTACGGGCCGCACCCACGCCGCCGCCCGCGTGGACGGCATGTCTTCGGCCGGCATGGACGACATCGAGATTCCGGCCTTCCTGCGCAAGCAGGCCGACTGACCGACGGTCCGTCCTTTTCACTCTGGTGCTTTGAAGGGCGCCGCCGACCTCCGGGTTGGCGGGCCCTTTTTTGCTTCTGTGCCGCGCTTGGGGCTGGGGCTGTGCCTGTCGAGCGCATGCCGATATCGGCCACAGCCTGGCCATCCTCCCCCGCGACTCCGAAAGACCATTTCCCGGCACCGCACGCACCAAAAAACTAAAATACGCACCATGCTCGCCCAACGCACCCTCAAAACTCTCACCACCGCCGTCGGCGTCGGCCTGCACAGCGGCCAGCGGGTCGAGTTGACGTTGCGGCCGGCGCCGCCCGACACCGGCATCGTCTTTCGCCGTGTGGACCTGCCTGAGTCGGTCAGCATTCCGGTCAACGCCGAAGCCATCACTGATACTCGACTGGCCTCCACCATCTCGCAAGGCCAGGCCAAGGTCCTGACCATCGAGCACCTCATGTCGGCCTGCTGCGGCCTGGGCATCGACAACCTGTACGTGGACATCACGGCCGAAGAGGTCCCGATCCTCGACGGTTCAGCCGCGTCCTTTGTCTATTTGCTGCAAAGCGCCGGCATCGTCACCCAGAACGCCCCCAAGCAGTTCATCCGTGTGCGCAAGCCCGTCGAAGTGCGTGAAGGCGAGGGCGACCACACCAAGTGGGCGCGGCTGGAGCCTTACCACGGCTACCGGCTGAGCTTCGAGATCGACTTTCGCCATCCTGCCGTGGACAACACCGGCCAGGCTGTGGTGTTCGACATGTCCGAAGGTGTTTACGCCCGTGACATTGCACGTGCCCGCACCTTCGGCTTCACGCGCGATGTGGAAACGCTGCGCGCCAACGGTCTGGCGCTCGGCGGTGGCCTGGACAACGCCATCGTCATGGACGACTACAAGGTGCTCAACTCGGACGGCTTGCGTTACGACGACGAATTCGTCAAGCACAAGATCCTGGATGCCATTGGCGACCTGTACGTGATCGGCAAGCCCTTGCTGGCTTCCTACAGCGCTTTCCGGTCCGGCCATGCCATGAACAACCGCCTGCTGCGGGAATTGCTCTCGCAGCCCGAGGCCTGGGAAGTGGTGAGCTTCGACAACGAAGCCCAGGCGCCCAAAGGCTTTGCCGCCTTGCAGCCGGCCTGGTGAGCCAGCCGCGTTTCTGATCACTCCTGCAGCGGTTCCACCGGCCGGGGTTTGCCTTGGTCGTCAATCGCCACATAGGTCAGCTGCGCCTCGGTGACCTTGGTGTATTCACCCTGTGAGCGGTAACGCTCGGCATAGACCTCGACCTTGACGGTGATCGAGGTACGACCCACCCGCACGATGCGTGCAAAAAAGCTCAGGATGTCGCCGACCCGGACCGGCTGCTTGAAGATGAACTCGTTCACCGCCACCGTGGCCATGCGGCCGCGCACCACGCGCGCCGGCAGCACCGAACCGGCAATGTCGACCTGCGCCATGACCCAGCCGCCAAAGATGTCGCCGTTGGCGTTCACATCGGCCGGCATGGGCACGACCTTGAGCACAAGTTCCTGGTCGGTGGGCAGGGCGACGGAGGGGCGGGGGGTGTCGGACATGGGCACAATCTCGAACAAATAACGCTTTATTGTCCTCCATGCGCCACCACGGCTCCAGCTCTGCCCCTGTTCCTCCCGGTCCCGCCAGCGGTGACTGGTCCACCCTCCAGCGCTTGCTGCCCTATCTGTGGCAATACAAATGGCGGGTCGTGCTCGCGCTGGGCTTCATGGTGGCGGCCAAGTTCGCCAACGTGGGCGTGCCGGTGCTGCTCAAGCAGCTGGTCGATGCGATGACGATCCCGTCCGGTGATCCGCGCCTGGTGCTGGTGGTGCCGGTCGGCCTGCTGCTGGCCTATGGTGCGCTGCGCCTTTTGACCTCGGCCTTCACCGAGCTGCGCGAACTGGTCTTTGCCAAGGCCACGCAGGGTGCGGCGCGTTCGATTGCGCTGCAGACCTTCGAACACCTGCATGCCTTGTCCCTGCGCTTTCATCTGGCGCGCCAGACCGGCGGCATGACGCGTGACATCGAGCGCGGCGTGCGCGGCATCGAGTCGCTGATCTCGTTTTCGCTCTACAGCATCGTGCCCACGCTGATCGAGGTGGCGCTGGTGCTGGCGATCCTTGGCGCCAAATTTGACCTGCTCTTCGTCTGGATCACGCTCGGGGCGCTGGCGCTCTACATCTTTTTCACCGTGCGCATCACCGAATGGCGCACCCAGTTCCGGCGCCTGGCCAACGAGTCGGACTCGGCCGCCCACACCACCGCGATCGATTCGCTGCTCAACTACGAAACCGTCAAGTACTTTGGCAACGAAGGCTTTGAGGCGCGGCGTTACGACGAGAGCCTGGAAAAGCTGCGCCTGGCGCGGCTCAAGTCGCAGACCACGCTGTCCCTGCTCAACACCGGGCAGCAACTCATCATCGCGGTCGCACTGGTGGCCATGCTCTGGCGCGCCACCCAGGGCGTGGTCGATGGTCGCATGACGCTCGGCGACCTGGTCATGATCAATGCCTTCATGATCCAGCTCTACATCCCGCTGAACTTCCTGGGCGTGCTCTACCGCGAGATCAAGCAAAGCCTGACCGATCTGGACAAGATGTTTGCGCTGATGGACCGTGAGCGCGAAGTGGCCGACCGACCGGGCGCACCGGCCCTGGCCTTGCAGGACGCGCCCGAGCTGCGCTTTGAGGATGTGCATTTCGCCTACGAGCCCGACCGCCCCATCCTGCACGGGGTGAGCTTCACGATTCCGGCCGGCAAGACGGTGGCGGTGGTGGGCCCCTCGGGTTCGGGCAAGTCCACCCTGGCGCGCCTCTTGTTCCGCTTCTATGACGTCCAGCAAGGGGCGGTGCGCATTGGCGGCCAGGACATTCGCGCCGTGCAGCAGTCCAGCTTGCGCCGTGCCATCGGCATCGTGCCGCAGGACACGGTGCTGTTCAACGACACGGTGGCCTACAACATCGCCTACGGCCGCCCGGGCGCGAGCCAGGCCGAGATCGAAGACGCCGCGCGGGCTGCCCGCATCCACGATTTCATCGCCTCCACCCCCAAGGGCTACGGCACCATGGTGGGCGAGCGCGGCCTCAAGCTCTCGGGCGGCGAAAAGCAGCGCGTGGCCATTGCCCGCACCCTGCTCAAGAACCCGCCGATCCTGGTCTTCGACGAGGCCACTTCCGCGCTGGACTCGGCCAACGAGCGCGCCATCCAGGCCGAATTGGCCAGTGCCGCGCAGAACAAGACCACGCTGGTGATTGCGCACCGCTTGTCTACCGTGGTGGACGCGCACGAGATCCTGGTGATGGATACCGGCCGCATCATCGAGCGCGGCACGCATGCACAGCTGCTGGCGATGCAGGGACGCTACGCCAGCATGTGGGCCCTGCAGCAAAGCGGAGAATGAGCCATGGAAACCAAATGGCTTGAAGACTTTGTCAGCCTGGCCGAGACCCGCAGCTTCAGCCGCTCGGCCCAGCTGCGCCATGTGACCCAGCCGGCGTTCTCGCGTCGCATCCAGTCGCTCGAAGCCTGGGCAGGGGTGGATCTGGTCGATCGCAGCTCCTACCCGACCACGCTCACTCCTGCAGGGCAGACCTTGTATGCCCAGGCACTGGAACTGCTGCAAAGCCTCCAGAACACCCGGGCCATGCTGCGCGGGCACGATGCTGCGGGGCAGGACTTCATCGAATTTGCGGTGCCACACACGCTGGCCTTCACTTTTTTCCCGGGCTGGGTCGCGCGTCTGCGCGAACGGTTCGGCCCCATCCGCAGCCGGCTGATGGCCCTGAATGTGCACGATGCAGCCTTGCGCCTGGTGGAAGGGGGCTGTGATTTGCTGATCGCCTACCACCATGCCTCCCAACCTTTGCAGCTGGACACCGAGCGCTACGACATGGTGGTGCTCGGCAACGAACGCATCACCGCTTATGCCAGGCCAGGCCCCGGAGGGCAGCCACTGTATGTCTTGCCCGGTCTGCAGGACCGCCCCTTGCCTTATCTGGGCTATGCCCCGGGTGCCTATCTTGGGGCCGTGACCGACTGGATGCTGCGTCAGGCAGGTACGCCCGTGCACCTGGACCGCGTTTATGAGACCGACATGGCTGAAGGTCTCAAGGCCATGGCGCTCGAGGGCCATGGCCTGGCTTTTTTGCCCAGCAGTGCTGTGGCCAAGGAAATCCGCAGTGGTGCTCTGGTCGAAGCCACGGGTGCGTTCAGTGTTCTGCCTGAAGTGGACCTGCAGATCCGGGCTTACCGTGCGAAATCCGGCAGCAAGTTCGCCATGAAGCCCAGCGCCGAGGATTTGTGGACCTATCTGCTGGCCACGGCCTCTGTGCAGGACGGCGCATGACTGGAACCGTGAAATGCGACCCAATGCGGGTACTCCCTGAGATGGTTCTGACATAAAACTTACTATAGTCGCCGTCACCCTGATGTGGTCATTGTGTGCAGGATGCAGGTTGCGCAGAAAATCAGCGAAAGATCACGCTGGCGCATCTCAAGCCACAGTCAGCATGGATGGTTGCACTGTTCTTTTTTATCCTTGGAGAAATTGATGAATAAAAAACTGCTTGCCCTGGCTTTAGTCGGCTTCAGTGCTGTGGCTGCTCAGGCCGATACCCTGGCCAAGGTCAAGGGCTCCGGCGTGATCACCATGGGTGTGCGTGACTCTTCGGGCGCGCTGTCCTACACCCTGGGTGATGGCAAGTACGCGGGCTTCCATGTCGAGATCTGCCAGCGCATCATTGCCAACGTCGAAAAGGCCGTTGGCAAAAAGCTGGACATCAAGTACCAGTCCGTGACCTCGCAGAACCGCATCCCGCTGGTGCAGAACGGCACCGTGGACATCGAATGCGGCTCCACCACCAACAACGTGGCCCGCCAGAAGGATGTGGCCTTTGTCGTGACCACCTACGTGGAAGAAGTGCGCATTGCGGTCAAGGCCAACTCCGGCATCACCTCGATCGCCCAGCTCAAGGACAAGAACGTCGCCACCACCACCGGCACCACGTCCGTTCAGCTGCTGCGCAAGCACGAGCGCGCCAATGGCGTGGACTTCAAGGAAGTGTTTGGCAAGGACCACGCCGACAGCTTCCTGCTGCTCGAATCCGGCCGCGCCGACGCTTTCGTGATGGACGGTTCCATCCTGGCCGGCAACATCGCCAACAGCAAGAACCCCGCCGACTACCGCATCGTGGGTGAAGTGCTCAACGTCGAGCCGATCGCCATCATGGTGCGCAAGGATGACCCGGCCTTCAAGAAAGTGGCCGATGACACCGTGCGTGACCTGGCCAGGAGCGGTGAGCTGACCAAGCTCTACGACAAGTGGTTCATGCAGCCGATTCCGCCCAAGAACGCCCGCGTGGGCCTGGCACTGAGCGAGGCCACCAAGGCCGCCTGGGCCAGCCCCAACGACAAGCCTGCCGAGGAATACAACAAGAAGTGATGCGTGCGGGGACGGCACCGTGCTGTCTCCAGGCCTTTTGCTTCAGGCATGACCAGGCCCCGCTGCCCAGTGAGAGCGGGGCCTTTTCATTGGTCATGGTGTTTGGCCCTTGCATGAGGGCTGCAATCTGTCGGAGAAAAACAGATGACATGGGACTGGCAGGTTTTCCTGCAGGACGACGGGAGTGGCCGCACCTACGGTGAATGGATGCTCGAAGCCTGGCGCTGGACACTGGCGGTGGCCGGCACCTCCTGGCTGGTGGCGATGGTGGTGGGCGCCCTGGTGGGCACGCTGCGCACCTTGCCGAACAGCCCCTGGCTGGTTCGACGGGCCAACGCCTGGGTGGAACTCTTTCGCAACATCCCGCTGCTGGTGCAGATCTTCCTGTGGTACTTCGTGGTGCCCAAGCTGATCCCGGCTTTCCAGCAGGTGCCGGGCTTTGTGCTGGTGGTCTTTGGGCTGGGTTTCTTCACCTCGGCGCGCATCGCCGAACAGTTCCGTGCCGGCATCCAGGCCCTGCCGCGTGGCCAGCGCCATGCTGCCCTGGCCATGGGGTTCACCACCTGGCAGAGCTACCGCTTTGTGCTCTTGCCGATGGCCTTTCGCATCATCCTGCCGCCGCTGACCAGCGAGTCGATGAACCTGCTCAAGAACTCGTCGGTGGCCTTTGCGGTGTCGATCGCGGAACTGACCATGTTCGCCATGCAGGCGCAGGAAGAAACATCGCGCGGCATCGAGATTTACCTGGCCGTGACGGCGCTGTACGCGCTCTCGGCCTTTGCGGTCAACCGCGTGTTTGCCTTCATCGAGAAGAAGGCCCGCATCCCCGGCTTCATTGTGGCTGGCACCGGCGGAGGACATTGAGATGCTCGGTCTTGATTTTTCCTTCATCAACCTCGATGTGCTGCAAAAATTCGTCTGGGGCGGGCTGGTGTTCAGCGTGCAGCTGACGATCATCTCGACCCTCGGCGGTATCTTCTTCGGCACCTTGCTGGCCCTCATGCGCCTCTCGGGCAAGCCGCTGCTCATGGCGCCGGCCACCTTCTACGTCAACGGCATGCGCTCCATCCCGCTGGTGATGGTGATCCTGTGGTTCTTCCTGCTGGTGCCGCTGATCATCGGTCGACCGATTGGCGCCGAAAGTTCGGCCATCATCACCTTCATCGCGTTCGAAGCGGCGTACTTCAGCGAGATCATGCGCGCGGGCATCCAGTCGATCCCGCGCGGCCAGGTGTTTGCCGGTCAGGCGCTGGGCATGACCTACGCACAGAACATGCGCCTGATCATCCTGCCGCAGGCGTTTCGCAACATGCTGCCGGTGCTGCTCACGCAGACCATCATCCTGTTCCAGGACACCTCGCTGGTGTACGCCATCGGCGCATATGACCTGCTCAAGGGCTTCACCAATGCCGGCAAGATTTACGGCCGCCCTGAAGAGGCCTACCTGATCGCGGCGGTGGTGTATTTCGTGATCTGTTTTGCCCTGTCCTGGGGCGTCAAGCGGCTGCAGGCGAAGATCGCCATCGTGCGCTGAGGGCAAGAAAAATGATTGAAATCAGGAATGTTTCCAAATGGTATGGCCCGGTCCAGGTGCTCAGCGACTGCTCGGTGAGCATCAACAAGGGCGATGTGGTGGTGGTCTGCGGTCCGTCGGGTTCGGGCAAGTCCACCCTGATCAAGACCGTCAACGGCCTTGAACCCTTCCAGAAGGGCGAGCTGTTTGTCGATGGCATCGCGCTGCACGATCCCAGGACCGACCTGCCCAGGCTGCGCTCGCGCGTGGGCATGGTGTTCCAGCACTTCGAGCTGTTTCCGCACCTCTCGGTGACCGAGAACCTGACGATTGCACAGGTCAAGGTGCTGGGCCGCAGCATCGACGACGCCAAGGCCCGCGGCCTGAAGATGCTGGACCGCGTGGGCTTGATGGCGCACAAGGACAAGTTCCCGGGCCAGCTCTCGGGCGGCCAGCAGCAGCGCGTGGCGATCGCGCGTGCGCTCTCGATGGACCCGATGGTGATGCTGTTCGATGAACCGACCTCGGCGCTGGACCCCGAGATGGTCGGTGAGGTGCTGGACGTCATGGTCAAGCTGGCCCACGAAGGCATGACCATGATGGTCGTGACCCACGAGATGGGTTTCGCCCGCAAGGTGGCCAACCGCGTGATCTTCATCGATGTGGGAGGACGGATCCTCGAGGACTGCTCCAAGGACGAGTTCTTCGGCCACCCCGAAAACCGCCAGCCGCGGACCAAGGACTTCCTGTCCAAGATCCTGGCGCATTGAGTTGGGGTTGGCCGCTGCGCGGTCCCTTGCGCTGCTCGCCGCTGACGGGATGCGCAGAAAATCGCTTCGCTCGCGCCGGTTTAATTCCCGCCAAGATCCGGGTTATGGGTATGTAGATTCCGCAAACGCCTGTGACCAGGGGGTGGGGTGGCCCTTTGGGGCGATGTCGGGCGCGTGCGCTTCTGAGCCCCGAAGGGCCACCTCACCCCCTGATCCCCCCAAGAGCTTTGAGACAATACGAACCATGATCCAGCAAATCACCTTCACTCGCCCTGACGACTGGCACCTGCATGTGCGCGACGGGGCCGCCCTGAACACCGTCGTGCCGCACACCGCCGCCCAGTTCGGCCGCGCCATCATCATGCCCAACCTCAAGCCGCCGGTGACCACCGCCGCGCAGGCGCTGGCTTACAAGGCCCGCATCCAGGCGGCCGTGCCGGCTGGCATGGCGTTCGAACCCCTGATGACGCTCTACCTGACCGACAACCTGGCGCCCGACGAGATCAAGCGCGCCAAGGACGCCGGCGTGGTGGCCTGCAAGCTCTACCCGGCCGGCGCCACCACCAACAGCGATGCGGGCGTGACCGACATTCGCAAAATTTACCCCGTGCTCGAAGCCATGCAGCGCGAAGGCGTGCTGCTGCTGGTGCATGGCGAGGTCACCTCGTCCGACATCGACCTCTTCGACCGCGAGGCCGTCTTCATCGAGCAGCAGCTGCAGCCGCTGCGCCGCGACTTTCCGGGGCTCAAAATCGTGATGGAGCACATCACGACCAAAGAGGCCGCGCAGTACGTGGCTCAAGCCGACGACCTCCTGGGTGCGACCATCACCGCGCACCACCTGCTCTACAACCGCAATGCCATCTTCACCGGCGGCATCCGCCCGCACTACTACTGCCTGCCGGTCCTCAAGCGCGAGACGCACCGGCTGGCGCTGGTGCAGGCCGCCACCAGCGGCAACCGCAAGTTCTTCCTGGGCACCGACAGCGCGCCGCACCCGGCCCACCTCAAGGAGCATGCCACCGGCTGCGCGGGCTGCTACACCGCGCACGCAGCGCTGGAGATGTATGCCGAGGCCTTTGACCAGGCCGGTGCGCTCGACCGGCTCGAAGCCTTTGCCAGCTTCAACGGTGCCGACTTTTATGGCCTGCCGCGCAATACCGACACCGTGACCTTGCGCCGCGAAAGCTGGACCCCACCCGAGTCATTCGCCTTTGGCGAGGCCGAGCTCAAACCGCTGCGTGCGGGCGAGGCGCTGCCGTGGCGGCTGGTAGCGCCTTGATGGGTGTCATGGCGAGGGCCGCAGGCCCGTGGCCATCCACGGACTGCCGCGCTTTGCCCGCAGTGACGAGGGTGTGGCAGGTGTCATGATTGAAACGGCACTGCTGGGCGTGGCCGACATCGACTGGTCGGCGCCCTGGCTGGCGGACTGGCGCGCGGTGGGCGAGCCGATCGCGCAGCAGGTGGCTGCTGGCCGCCCCCAGCCCGAGGCGCTCAATGCCACCGCGGTCGCGCCGGTGCGCTTTGTGTCCCAGGCCGATCTGCCTGCTGGCATGGCCTACGAGGCCTTCATCGGCAAAACCCGGCAGGTGCCCACACGCGAAGGTCTGCACGACTTTTTCAATGCCCTGTGCTGGATGCACTTTCCCCTGGCCAAGCAGCAACTCAACCGCCTGCAGGCTGCCGAGATCGCCCAGGCCGGGGTCGGTAAGGTGCGTGGCCCGGTGCGCGATGCGGCCACCGTGTTCGATGAGAACGCGCTGCTGATCCAGACCCCGGACAGCGTCTGGCAGGCCTTGCACGAACACCGCTGGCACGAGGCCCTGGTGGCCCAGCGTGCCCTGTGGACCGACCCCAACACCCGGCTGTGGGTGTTTGGCCACGCGGCGCTCGAAAAACTGGTGCGACCCTACAAGTCCATCACGGTCCACCTCTGGCGTGTACCGGCCTCGGTGCAGCAGGACGAACTGGATGCCTGGCTGGCCGACGACCTGACGGCCTCCAGACTGGCGAGCAAACCCTTTTCGCCCCTGCCGGTCCTGGGGGTGCCCGGCTGGTGTCAGGACAACGCCGACCCCCGGTTTTACGACGATGCCGAGGTCTTCCGTCCGCGCCGCCAGACCCGGGTCCGCGCTGAAAAACCGTACGCTGTTCCGGAATTGCCCGCCAGGGCTTGATTCCGGCCATTTCGCCTCTACCATTCGCGCGTGGTTGCCCAAGGGGGTGACCGGGATCAGAAAGACACCATGAAACGCATTCTTCTTTTTGTCGCTACCAACCTCGCGGTGGTGGTCGTGCTGGGCATCGTGGCCAGCCTGCTGGGCGTGAACCGATTCCTGACTGCCAATGGCCTGAACCTGGGCGCCCTGCTGGGCTTTGCCCTGATCATGGGTTTTGGTGGCGCCATCATTTCGCTGCTGATCAGCAAGCCCGTGGCCAAGTGGTCGGCTGGTGTGCAGATCATCGAGCAGCCGCGCAATGCCGATGAAGCCTGGATCGTCGACACCGTGCGCAAGTTCGCCGACAAGGCCGGCATCGGCATGCCCGAGGTCGGGATTTTCCAGGGTGACCCGAACGCCTTTGCCACGGGCGCCTTCCGCGACTCGGCCCTGGTGGCCGTGTCCACCGGCCTGCTGCACAACATGACCCGCGAAGAAGTCGAGGCGGTGATCGGCCACGAAGTGGCGCACATTGCCAATGGCGACATGGTGACCATGACCCTGATCCAGGGCGTCATGAACACCTTTGTCGTGTTCATCTCGCGCGTCGTCGGCTATGCGGTCGACAGTTTCCTGCGCCGCAATGATGAGGAAAGCAGCGGTCCGGGCATCGGCTACTTTGTGACCACCATCGTCATGGACATCGTGCTGGGCTTCCTGGCCGCCATCATCGTGGCCTGGTTCAGCCGCCAGCGCGAGTTCCGTGCCGACGCCGGCGCCGCCCAGCTGATGGGCCGCAAGCAGCCGATGATCAACGCCCTGGCCCGTCTGGGCGGCCTGCACAGTGCCGAGCTGCCCAAGAGTGTGGCCGCCATGGGCATTGCCGGTGGCATTGGCCAGCTGTTTTCCACCCACCCACCGATCGAAGAGCGCATCGCCGCCCTGCAAAACAGCTGAGGCGCGCAGGCGACTGACAGGCGGTCGCCGCGCCCTAAGATGGTGCGGTGATCGAGCTGAACCCTCCGGGGCTTGCATGACACGCAAGCCCCTTTTTCATGGAGCCTGGCGCCGCAGCGCCTGGCTGCATCAGCGTACCCGCCGCCAGTTGCGCCAGTGGCCTGCGCCCGCCCGGGGCATGCTCTGGATGGTGCTGGGCGGCCTGTGCTTTTCGCTGCTCAACACCCTGGCACGGGCGCTGTCCCAGCAGCTGGACGTCTACCAGACCCAGTTCCTGCGCTACCTCATGGGCTTGCTCGTCATGCTGCCGCTGGTGTGGCGCCACGGGCTGCAGGCATACCGCCCGGTCAATATGGCCGGGCAGTTCTGGCGCGGGGGTGTGCACACCCTCGGCCTGGTCCTGTGGTTCACCGCCTTGCCCCGGATCTCGCTGGCCGACATGACGGCGATCGGCTTCACCGGCCCGATCTTCATCATGATCGGTGCCGCCTGGTTCCTGGGGGAACCGATGCGGCGCGATCGCTGGATCGCCGCCCTGATCGGCTTTACCGGCGTGCTGGTGGTGGTCCTGCCCAAAATGACCGGCGAAGGCGGCTGGTACAACCTGGTCATGCTGGCGTCCTCGCCGGTGTTCGCCGCGTCCTTTTTGATCACCAAGGCGCTGACCCGCTACGAAAAGCCCGGCGTGATCGTGCTGTGGCAGTCGCTGACCGTCACCTTGTTGAGCTTGCCGATGGCCCTGCCGTACTGGCAGTCGCCTTCTTCGGTCCAGTGGGTGGGCTTTGTGGTCACCGGGGTGCTGGGCACGCTGGGCCACTACTGCCTGACCCGGGCTTTCCACATCGCAGACATCTCGGCCACGCAGTCGCTGCGCTTTCTCGATCTGGTGTGGGCCTCGCTGCTGGGCTGGCTGGTGTTTTCGGATGTGCCCAGCGCTTCGACCTGGGCGGGAGCGCTGGTGATCCTGCTGGCGACGGTGTGGATCGCCAGGCGCGAGAGTCGGCGATGATCCGGGGACTGATTACCGTGGAGCATTGAAGGCGCTGTCACTGCGAGGCCCACAGGGCCGCGGCAGTCCATGGATCGCCACGCTTCGCTCGCGATGACGCATTAACCGTTACTGACACCCGAAGCCACATGCCCGGCCGGCACATGCTGTGCGGCCGATTCAATGTGACCGGTTTGATCGTCGAAGAAAAAATCGGGCTCGAACTCGCGCAGAAATTCCCCCTTGGACAGGCCGCCCAGAAACATCGCTTCATCCACCTCGATGTTCCAGTCCATCAGGGTGCGGATCGCACGCTCGTGCGCCGGTGCACTGCGGGCCGTGACCAGGGCGGTGCGGATGCGCATATTGGGCGTGCCTTCCTGCTGCAGACGGTGCAGTGCAGCCAGCAGGGGCTTGAAGGGACCGGCTGAGAGCGGCTGCGATGCCTTGTCGCGTTCGTGCTGCTGAAAGGCCGACAGGCCCTGGGCCTGGAAGACGCGCTCGGCCTCGTCGGAGAACAGCACCGCATCCCCGTCAAAAGCGATGCGCACCTCGTGCGGATGTTGCTCCGAGGCGCGCGCCGAATGCGGGTAGACCTGAGCCGCAGGCACGCCTGCATCGAGTGCAGCGCGCACATCGGGCAGGTGCGCTGAGAGGAACAGGTTGGCATGGAGCGGCTTGAGGTAGCGCCAGGGCGGTTGTCCGCGCGTGAAGCTCCCCCGCTGGATCGGCAGGCCATAGTGCTGGGCCGAACGGAACACCCGCATGCCCGAGACCGGGTCATTGCGCGAGAGGATCACCACCTCCACGCGCGGCGTGTCGGCGTCGTTGAAGGCCAGCAGCTTGCGCACCAGGGAAAACGCCACGCCCGGTTTGGCCGGTTCCTCCAGCCGCCCGAGCTGCAGCTGCATGTAGGCGCGATCATCACCTTGCTCGAAGACGCTGTTCTCCTCTTCAAAGTCGAACAGCGCGCGTGAGGAGATCGCGACCACGAGCTGGCCTTCAAGTGTCGCGGGCATGCCATTCCTTGCTGCTGGAGGAACTTTCATGACTCAAAGCCACCACATCCATGTGACGGGCAGAGGACGAGAGGGCCTGATTGGAGTGCTTCAGGAGGTTCGGCACGATCAATGCAGCCAGAACTCCCAGGATGGCCAGCACCACCATGAGCTCGATCAGCGTGAAGCCGCGTTGTTGACGTGGTTTGGGCAGAGTGTTCATGACGGGATGATAAGCCTCATCCCCTCAAAAACATCCGATACACCGGATTGTTGGTTTCCTCGACATGCGGGTAGCCCAGCGTGTCGAGGAACTTGTCGAAGGCCTTGTGCTCCTTGGGGGGAACCTGTATCCCGACCAGGATGCGGCCGTAGTCTGCACCCTGGTTGCGGTAATGGAACAGGCTGATGTTCCAGCCTGGGCGCATCAGGTTCAGGAACTTCATCAACGCGCCCGGCCGTTCCGGGAACACAAAGCGCAGCAGTCGCTCGTCCTGTGACAGGCTCGAGTGACCGCCGACCATGTGACGGATGTGTTCCTGCGCCAGGTCGTCGTGCGTGAGGTCCAGCGCGTCAAAGCCGTGCTTTGAAAAACGCGCCGCGATCTTGCCGCTCTCGCCCTTGCCATGCGTGGTCAGGCCCAGAAAGATGTGCGCCTTACGCTCGTCGCTCATCCGGTAGTTGAACTCGGTCACATTGCGTGGACCGCCGGGCAGGTTGCCGATCAGTTCAAGAAAGCGCTTGAAGCTGCCGCGCTCTTCCGGAATGGTCACGGCGAACAGGGCTTCGCGCTCCTCGCCTACTTCGGCGCGCTCGGCCACGAAGCGCAGGCGGTCGAAGTTCATGTTGGCGCCGCACAAAATGGCCGCGTAGGTCTGGCCCTTGGTCTTGTGCTGATCCACGTACTGTTTGATGGCGGCCACCGCCAGCGCACCGGCGGGTTCGACGATGGAGCGGGTGTCCACAAAAATGTCCTTGATGGCGGCGCATACCGAATCGGTGTCCACCGTTACCCAGTCGTCCACCAGGCCGCGTGCCACGCGGAAGGTTTCCTCGCCCACCAGCTTGACGGCGGTGCCGTCCGAGAACAGGCCGACATCGGGCAGTGTCACGCGCTTTTTGGCCTGCACCGACTGGATCATGGCGTCCGAGTCGTTCATCTGCACGCCGATCACCTTGACCTCGGGCCGCACCGCCTTGATGTAGTTGGCCACCCCGCTGATCAGGCCGCCGCCGCCAATGGCCACAAACACCGCATCCAGCGGGCCCTGGTGCTGACGCAGCATTTCCATGGCGATCGTGCCCTGGCCAGCAATCACCTCGGGGTCGTCAAACGGGTGCACAAAGGTCAGGCCCTGCTTTTTCTGCAGCGCCAGCGAATGGTTGTAGGCGTCCGAATAACTGTCGCCGTGCAGCACCACCTCGCCGCC
>JACCDV011277089.1_pt1 | contig 30774 bp, 29 predicted proteins | sample 7446131 | NCBI WGS metagenome assembly JACCDV01 (sample SAMN15323448, study PRJNA562643) | freshwater metagenome | isolation source: river surface water | place: USA:Blue River Watershed | collected 2017-08-17 | reverse complement strand
TGCAGGCCACCGGACACACCTGCACACACTGCGGCTCGTCAAAGTGCCCCACGCACTCGGTGCACTTGTCCGGGTTGATCTCGTAGATCTCCGGCCCGAGGTAGATCGCCTGGTTCGGGCACTCGGGTTCGCACACATCGCAGTTGATGCATTCGTCGGTGATCATCAAAGCCATGACACCACCCCGGACAAAAGACGCTGTATACCCATGCCCGGATTATCCCCGACCCCCGGGAACCCTCAGGCCCTGGAGGGGGTTGCGGTCGGGTACACCGCCGAGGGAGGCAAACCCGCCAGGTGATCGGTCCAGGCCCACTGAACGATCTCGAAGCGCACCCCGTCGGTGCGCACATGGTTAAGGCCTGCGTTCGGGATCAGGCACTCTCGCGGCCCGGCCAGGGACTGCCCCGTGGCACTGCGGTAAACCATGTCGAGCACCCCGCCATGCGAGACCACCACGGGTGCCTGCCAGTTCTCCTGCCCACAGCGCTCGACCAGGGCTTGCACCGCCTGCATGACGCGGCGGTGGAACTGCCGGCGCGACTCGCCGCCTGCAGGCGCAAAGTCGGGGTCGTGCCGCTGCCAGCCCTGCACGACCTCGGGATGCTTCGTGTGGATATCGTCCAGGGTCAGGCCTTCGATCACGCCAAAGGACTGCTCGCGCCAGAGCGGCTCGGGCACAGCCGGCGTCTGCCATTGCCCGGCCAGCGGCGCGGCGGTTTGTCGGGTGCGCAACAAGTCGCTGGCCAGCAGGGGGCGCGGCCCCTGCGCAGCCAGGTGCTGGCCCAGGCGCTGCGCCTGCTGCAGGCCCAGTGCATTGAGGGGGGCGTCCAAATGCCCCTGGAAACGCAATTCGCGGTTCCAGTCGGTTTCACCATGCCGCACCAGCCAGAGATCAATCATGGGGGTCATTATGCGATTGGCGCCGGCCATGACCGTGTCACGTTTTAGAATGGTCCCGTGAATCCCATGCTCAACGCCGACCTGCACTGCCACTCGACCGTCTCCGACGGCACCCTGACACCGGAAGCCCTGGCCTCGCGCGCCAGGGCCAATGGGGTGGAACTGTGGGCGCTGACCGACCATGACGAAATCGGCGGCCAGCAGCGCGCCCTCGAGGCGGCCCGCGCCGAAGGCATGAAGTACCTCACCGGTACCGAAATTTCGGTCACCTTTGCCGGCCAGACGGTGCACATCGTCGGTCTCGGCTTTGACCACCGCAACGCAGCCTTGCTCGAAGGCCTGCGCCGCACCCGCGGCGGCCGTGGCGAGCGCGCCCAGGAAATGTCGGAGGGCCTGGCCAAGGTGGGCATCCACGGTGCCTACGAAGGTGCGCTCAAGTACGTGGGCAATCCCGAACTGATCTCGCGCACCCACTTTGCGCGTTTTCTGGTGGAAGCCGGCGTTTGCAAGGACACGCCCGAGGTGTTCCGCAAATACCTTACCGAAGGCAAACCCGGCTTTGTCCCTCACCGTTGGGCGCGCCTGCAGGAGGCGGTGCAGTGGATCGTGCAAGCCGATGGCCTGGCCATCATCGCGCACCCGGCACGCTACGGCTTCACGCCCAACGAGGAATACGCGCTCTTTTCAGAATTCAAGGCGCACGGGGGCCGAGGCGTGGAGGTGGTGACCGGCAGCCACTCGGCACAGGAAGCCGTGCGCTATGCCGAAACCGCCCTCGAGTTTGGCCTGGCCGCCTCGCGCGGCAGCGACTTTCACAGCCCCGACGAAAGCCACACCGACCTGGGTGCCCTGCCCTTTCTGCCCGGCCAGCTCACGCCCGTGTGGGAACTGCTGGCCGACCGCATCCAGTGAGTTTGCCCGCGCACCGCGCCCTTGCCGGCATTGGCTTTGCAATCCTGGCCGCGGCCTGTTTTGCCACGCTGGACACCACCACCAAGCACATCAGCGCCAGCGTCAGCCTGCTGGTGGCCCTCTGGTTCCGATACGCCTTCCAGGCGGTGGTCACCACCGCGATCGTCTGGAAAGGCCGGGGCCGCAGGCTGTTTTTCACCCGCCACCCGCGCTTTCAGCTCGCCCGCGGCCTCCTGCTGTTTGTCAGCAGCCTGCTGGCCTTCTTCAGTCTCAAATACATGCCGGTCGGCGAGTTCACCGCCATCGTGCTGATGGCCCCGCTGGTCATCACGCTGCTGGCCGCCTGGACCCTGCATGAGCAGGTCAGCCGCATGCGCTGGGCGCTGGTGCTCGGTGGCTTTGCAGGCACGCTGGTGATCATCCGTCCGGACAGCCAGCATTTTGACTGGGCCCTGGCCTTGCCCCTCATCCTGGTGCTGACCAATTCGGGCTTCCAGGTGCTGACCGGCCGCCTGGCCCGGGAACAGGAAGACCCGATCACCACCCATGTGCTGACCGGCTGGACCGGCACGCTGCTGGCCTCGGTCATGCTGCCCTTTGTCTGGGAGAGCCCCCCAGACGCGGTGGCCTGGGTGCAGCTGTGCCTGATGGGCCTGATGGCCACGCTGGGGCACTTCCTGCTGATCCTGGCCTATGGTCGCACCCCTGCGGCGACGCTCACGCCCTACATGTACGCCCAGATCGGCTTTGCCGTGCTGGGCGGCTGGATCGTCTTCGGGCACATCCCGGACCGCTGGACCCTGGCCGGCATGGGCCTGGTGGCGTTGTGTGGCGCCTTGGGGGCCTGGCTCACATTGCGCGAGAGCCGCCTGCGCGTGGAACTGCCAGAATCCTGAAGCTGTTCAATCCATCGCCCCGTGGCCCAGTTCTTTTCCGTTCATCCCGATAACCCCCAGGCCCGCCTGCTGCGCCAGGCCGTGCAGCTGCTGGGCCAGGGCCAGGTGCTGGCCGTGCCCACCGATTCGAGCTACGCCCTGGTCTGCCACCTCGACGACAAGGCCGCCGTCGACCGCTTGCGCCGCATCCGTGGCATTGACGACAAACACCATCTGGCACTGCTGTGCCGGGACCTCAGCGAACTGGCCAACTACGCCCGCGTGGACAACCAGCAGTTTCGCCTCCTCAAATTGGCCACCCCCGGGCCGTTCACCTTCATCCTCGAAGCCACCAAGGAGGTGCCTCGTCGTCTGAGCCACCCCCAGCGCAAAACACTGGGCCTGCGCGTACCCGAGCACCGGGTGCTGCAGGAATTGCTGGCACTGCATGGCGCACCCCTGATCGCCAGCACACTGATCCTGCCGGGCGAACACGAGCCGCTCAATGAGGCGCAGGAGATCCGGGAACGGCTGGAGCACCAGATTGGCGCCGTGATCGACGCCGGCGCCTGCACACGCACGCCCACCACCGTGGTGGACATGACTGGCGACACGCCGGTGCTGCTGCGCCAGGGCCAGGGCGACCCGGCCCGGCTGGGCCTCTGAGCACCAGCCCCCCGCAGACCTTGCCGGGGTCTGAGACAATCCGGGGGTGGAATCCAGCCAGCTCATCCAGACCGTCCTGATCTATGCCCTGCCGGTGATCTTTGCGATCACCCTGCATGAAGCGGCACATGGCTACGCCGCCCAGCGCCTGGGCGATCCGACAGCCGCCATGCTGGGGCGCGTCACGCTCAACCCCTTGCCGCACATTGACCCGGTCGGCACCATCCTCATGCCTTTGCTGCTGTACTTCAGCACCAGCGGGGCCTTTCTGTTTGGTTACGCCAAGCCGGTGCCGGTGCGTTTTGACCGCCTGCGCCAGCCCAAGCGCGACATGGTCTGGGTTGCACTGGCCGGTCCGGGGGCCAACCTGCTGCAGGCCCTGCTCTGGGGCGTGCTGCTCTACGCACTGGCGGGTGCAGGCCTGAGCGAGCGCTTTTTCATCGAGATGTGCAAGGCCGGCATGCTCACCAATGTGGTCATGTTTGTCTTCAACCTGTTTCCGTTGCCGCCGCTGGACGGCGGCCGCATCCTGGTCGGCCTGCTGCCCTGGCGCCAGGCCGTGCTGGTCTCCCGCATCGAGCCCTGGGGCTTCTTCATTGTGATGGCGCTGGTGATCACCGGCGTCATCAGTTCGGTGTGGATGCGCCCGCTCATGGACCTCACCTTCGACCTGCTCAAGCTCTCTCTGAGCCCGCTGGCCTTTCTGATCCGCTGAACCTGCCATGACCACTCAACGCACCCGCGTCCTCACCGGCATCACCACCACCGGTACGCCCCATCTGGGCAACTATGTTGGCGCCATCCGTCCCACGGTCCAGGCCAGCCGCGACCCGAGCACCGACGGCTTTTACTTCTTGGCCGACTACCACGCCCTCATCAAATGCGACGAGCCGGCGCGCATCCAGCGCTCGACCATGGAAATTGCCGCCAGCTGGATCGCCGCCGGCCTTGACCTGGACAAGGTGACCTTCTACCGGCAATCCGACATTCCCGAAATTCCTGAATTGACCTGGTTTCTGACCTGCGTGACCGGCAAAGGGTTGCTCAACCGCGCCCATGCCTACAAGGCGGCCATGGACAAGAACCAGGAGGCCGGCAGGGACACCGACGCTGATGTGACGGCCGGCCTGTTCATGTACCCGGTCCTGATGGGTGCCGACATCCTGATGTTCAAGGCACACAAGGTGCCGGTGGGCCGTGACCAGATCCAGCACATCGAGATGGCACGGGACATGGCCTCGAGCTTCAACCACCTCTATGGTGAACATTTCGTGCTGCCTGAGGCGGTGGTCGAGGCGTCGGTGGCCTTGCTGCCCGGCCTCGACGGACGCAAGATGAGCAAAAGCTACGACAACACCATCCCACTGTTTGCCCCCAGCGCCCAGCTGCGCAAGCTGATCATGGGCATCGTGACCGACTCGAAGGTGCCAGGCGAGCCCAAGGCCACCGAGGGTTCGGCCCTGTTCCAGATTTACCAGGCTTTTGCCTCGGCCCAAGAAACTGCCGCTCTGGCCCAGGCCTACGCGGATGGCATCGCCTGGGGCGATGCCAAGCAGATGCTGTTCGAGCGCATCGACCGCGAAGTCGCCCCGATGCGGGAGAGGTACGAATCCCTGATTGCCAATCCCGCCGAAATTGACCGCCTCCTTCGGGCCGGCGCCGACAAAGCACGCCAGCTGGCCACGCCCTTCATCCGGGAGCTGCGCCATGCGGTCGGTCTGCGGCCCCTGGGCCTGTCGGGCGCTGACAAAGTACAACGCCAGCAAGCCCGGACGACGCTCGCGAGCTTCAAGCAGTACCGCGAAGAAGACGGCCTGTTCTACTTCAAGCTGGTCAGCCCGCAGGGCGAGGTCCTGTTGCAAAGCTGCGGCCTGAGCGCCCCGCGCGAGGCCGGCCAGATGATTGCCCGGCTGCAGCAGCAAGGCGCAGCGGCCTTGGCCGAAATGCGTTCGCAGCTGTTGCCGCTCTCTGGTGCTGAAGAAAACCGGCTGACGGAGGCCCTGACGAAAATTGTCGAGGCCCGGCAGTGACCTGATCGCGACTGCAAACGCCCAGGAGCAATTGCGCCAGTTTAAGAAAAATGTTATTGTTGTACTTTAAAACTAACAAGACCACTTAAATCATGGCTGTTTACGTCATCGAAGACCATCCGCTGATGCGGGATGCGCTGACCATGCTGATCCATCGGGTGCGCCCGGGGCTCAAGGTGGTGCCCGTCCCCAAGATGAACGTGCTGGACACGGCGGTCTCCAAAAACGGGCCCGCCGACCTGTTTTGTCTGGATCTGCAACTGCCCGACACGCTGGGCCTGTCCGGCATCCATGCCATCAAGGCCCGGTACCCCGATGTGCCACTGGCCATCGTGACCAGCTCGGAGGCAGACGAATTCGAGCAGCGCTGCCTCGAGGCGGGTGCCGACAGCTTCATCGAGAAAAGCAACAACCCCAATCAGATCATCGAATCGCTCAAGCAATTGCTGGTGCCAGAAGAAGAACGCGCGGTGGCCGATGCGGAGTCGGCTCCGGCGCCCACCAAGCTGTCCAAACGCCAGAAACAGCTGATCCTGATGCTCGATCAGGGCCTGTCCAACCGGGACATCGCAGAAAAACTCAACATCAGCGAGCACACCGTCAAGGTGCATTTCTGGCGCCTGTTCCGGCGGCTCGGTGTCAATAGCCGTACGCAGGCACTGCACTTTGCCCGCACCAACGGCTGGCTGGGCATCTGAGCGATTTCCTCGAAGAAAAAAAGGGGCCCTGCGGGCCCCTTTTTCAATCCTTCTTCCTGTTGATGATGTCGGGTGTCACCGCATCGAGCACATTGACCGTGGTCTTGACGCCATAGACCACAGCAGAGGCGGCAGCATCGGCCACCGCCAGCACAGTGCACCCGCCCAGGCAGGACACAAGAAACAAGGTCAACAGAATTTTCACTTGGGGTCGCTTTCGGCGCCGGTGCATCCGGCAGGTGAATTATCCACTGCCCGCTTCAGGCGTGGGCCTGGAAGACCTGTTCTGCCGCGATCAGGTCGAGCGCCGCAAAACCGACGGATTTGAAGACCGTGATGCTTTGCGGGCTGCGACGCCAGGCGTATTGATCCGGTACGGCCAGCTGTGCGAGCTCGGCTTCGATTGCCGATGGCGTGATCAGCCCCTGTTGCAAGGCCTGCCAGACCTCGCCGCCTTTTTCGATCACGGCCGCGCGCTGATCGGCAAAGACCTGGGCATGCGCCAGCAGCGCTGGATCGGCTTCGGCCATCTGCGGGGTGAAGGCCCCCACCAGCCCCACATGGGTGCCCGGTCGGACCCAGTCTCTGGCGATGAAGGGCTGTGTGGCCGTGGTGGCCACAGCCACCACATCGGCCTGCGCCAGTGTCTGTTGCACATCGACTGCGACGGTGGCCGTCATGCCCTGTGCCTGCAACTGCTCGACCACGCGGCGTGCGCGCAGCGGATCACGGCCCCAGACCAGCACCCGCTCAAAGGGCATCACACTGGCATGGGCCTGCACCAGGGGGACGCTCAGGGCCCCCGTGCCCAGCACCGCCAGCGTGCGGCTGTCCTTGCGCGCCAGGCTGCGCGCAGCGAGTGCGGCCGCTGCGGCCGTGCGCCGCAAGGTCAGCTCGGTCCCGTCCATGACCGCCAGCGGCTGGCCGGTTTCGCAGGACATCAGCACATAGACGCCCGAGACCGCCGGCAGTCCCAGTGCATGGTTGCCGGGCCAAACCGAGACCAGCTTGACGCCCATCCTCTGACCACGTTTCCAGGCGGGCATGAGCAGGACGCAGCTGTCGTCGTCGTTGGGCGTGAGCACGCTGCGCACGGGCACCTCGATCGGTGCTTGCAGACCGCTGGCCAAGGCCTCCACCAGTTGCGAATAAGGCAATGCCGTCGCCACGGCCTGGGCGTCAAAGAAATGCATGTTCACCTGCTGCGCTATCCTGTTGAAAAAATCCACCCTGCTGCCATGACCCACTCGCCAGCCATGTCCACCGATGTCCTGATTGTGGGGGGCGCAGCCGTCGGCAGCGCCGCCGCCTACTTCCTGGCCAGTGCACCCGACTTTCAGGGCCGGGTACTCGTGCTCGAGCAGGACATGCGCTATGAAAAATCCGCCACCGCGCTCTCGGCGGCCTCCATCCGACACCAGTTTTCCACACCCGGCAACATCCGGCTGTCGCAAGCTGGCACCCACTTCCTCAAGACCATGGCGCCGGAGCTCGCGGTCGATGGCCAGATGCCAGACTTTGGCTTCAAGGAGCGCGGCTACCTCTTCCTGTCCACGCAGGCAGGACTGGGGGTGCTGGAATCGAACCACCGCATCCAACGCTCAGAAAACGTGGACGTGGCCCTGCTGGACCGCGCTGCCCTGCAAGAGCGGTTTGCCTGGCTGCAGGTGGATGACCTGGCCGCCGGGTCACTGGGCCTGAGCGGAGAAGGATGGCTGGACGCCTACGGCCTGATGCAGGGCCTGCGTCGCAAGGCCGTATCGCTGGGTGTGCAATACCGTCAGGCCCGGGTGCTGGGCTTGCAGCGGCAGGGCCGCCGCATCGTCTCGGCCCACCTGAGCGATGGCAGCGAAGTGTGCTTCGACACCGTCATCAATGCCGCCGGCACCGGAGCGGCGGCGCTGGCCCGCAGTGCGGGCATCGAACTGCCCGTGCAGGCGCGCAAGCGCAGCATTTTTTACTTCACCAGCAGCGCCAGGCTGCCCGCTTGCCCGATGGTGATCGACCCGACCGGCGCCTATTTCCGGCCCGAAGGTGAGGGCTTCATCTGCGGCATCGCACCCGCCCCCGAACAGGACCCTGAATGCCATGACTTTGACGTTCAGCACCACCTCTTTGAGGAAGTGCTGTGGCCGATCCTGGCGGCTCGCGTGCCAGGCTTTGAAGCGCTGCGGCTACAGCGCAGCTGGGCAGGCCATTACGACATGAACCTGCTGGACCACAACCTGATCCTGGGCGCACACCCCGAGATCGATAACCTGCTGTTTGCCAACGGCTTGAGCGGGCACGGCCTGCAGCAATCTCCGGCGGTGGGCCGCGCACTCTCGGAGCTGGTGATCTGCGGGCGCTTTCGCACGCTCGATTTGCAGGCCTTTGGCTGGTCCAGAGTCCTGGAGAACCGCCCGCTGCGCGAAATCAACGTGGTGTGACGCTCAGCCGCCAAGCAGCTGCGAGATGCGCTGCGCGGCCTGCCTGACCGGCGTGGCCATCGTCGACATCAGGCGCTGCACCGGCATGCTCAGCGAGAGGGCCCCCGCCAGGCTGCCGCCGGCCTCGAAGACGGGCGCGGCGACCCCGGCGATCTCGGCCAGGCGGTCACCGGCGAGCACCGCCACCCCTTCGCGCCGGATGCGCGCATACACCGCACCCCGGGCCCCCGCAAAAGCCAGCAGCACCCGGCCGGCCGCCCCGCGCTCGAGCGGCAGCAGCGCGCCCACCTGCAGATGGTCGCGCACCGGGCGCGGCGAGTCGACACGCAACAGGCACAGCCGCTGCTCCCCCTGGCGCACATAAAAGCTGGCGCTCTCGCCTGTGGCTGCAGCAAGGTCCTGCAGCACCGGCAGCACCACCGACTCGACCGACACCGAGGCGGCGCGCACACGCTGCAGTCTCGCCACCGCCGGGCCCAGGGCATAGCGGCCATCTGCCAGCCTGAGCACCAGGCCGGCATGCTGCAGGGACGCCAGCATGCGCAGCACCGTGCTTTTGGCAATGCGGGTGTGCGCAGCGATGTCGGCCAGGCCTGGCGTTGGCCTGACCGTGCTGAAGGCATCCAGGATCGAGAGGGCCCGGTCCAGGGTGGCCACGCCGCCTTCGGCGGCATGTTCATCGGCCAGTGCTGGCAAGCGGGGACGTCGTGGCATGGTTGGACAAGGGCAGTGCAGGCCTGGACAGCAACTGCGCCGTTCCTGCATAATGGAATTCAATGGAATGCCGTTCTATCTTAGCAAATTCATGACCCCATTCAAGCACGCCTTGCACGCCAGGGCAGCACTTGCACCGGCACAGGCTGCCCACTGACCATGCACACCCTGCCCGCCTCCTCGGCACCGCTGCACGGCCTACGTGTGCTGGACCTCACCAATGTGCTGGCCGGCCCCTTCGCCTGCCACCAGCTCGCCCACCTGGGTGCCGACGTCATCAAGGTGGAGGCGCGCGAAGGCGGCGATCTGGCACGCCAGCTGGGCGCCGATCCGGCGCTCAACCAGCGCCAGATGGGCGTGTCCTTTCTGGCACAGAACGCCGGCAAGCGATCGATCGCGCTGGACCTCAAGAAGCCCGGCGGCAAGGCGGTGCTGCAGCGCCTGGTTGCTGGCGCAGATGCCCTGGTAGAGAACTTCCGCCCGGGGGTCATGGCCCGGCTGGGCCTGGGTTTCGAAGATCTCCTGCAACACAACCCGAAGCTGGTCTACTGCGCGATTTCAGGCTTCGGCCAGGACGGCCCTTTACGCGACCTGCCGGCCTATGACCAGATCATCCAGGGCATGTCGGGCGTGATGAGCATCACCGGCGACGCCGACAGTGCGCCGTTGCGCGCTGGCTTTCCGGTGGCCGACACCATCGGCGGCCTGACCGCAGCCATGGCAGTGTGCGCCGCCCTGGCCGAGCGCGACCGTGAGCGCGGCCGCTTCATTGATGTCTCCATGCTCGAAGCCGTCATGGCAACCATGGGCTGGGCGGTCTCCAACCTGCTGATCGCCGGTCGTCATGCCCAGCCCATGGGCAACGAAAACATGACCGCCAGCCCTTCCGGCGCCTTTCGCACGGCCGATGGCCTGCTCAACATCGCGGCCAACAAGCAGGAGCAATTTGAGGCACTGGCCCGGGTGATCGGCCGCGAGGACCTCCTGACCGACCCGCGCTTTGCACAGCGCCAGGGACGGCTCGATCACCGCTTTGCGCTGCGCGATGAAATCGAGACGGCACTGGCCGGGCAAAGCAGCAGCCACTGGTGGCCTCTGCTGAGCGCTGCCGGCGTGCCTGCCGGACCGGTCTACAGCGTGGCCCAGGCGCTGGCACACCCGCAGATCCACGACCGGGGCATGGTGGGCAGCTTTGCGCAGGTCCCGGGCGTGCAACGCGACATCCGGGTCCTGCGCACCGGCATCAAGCTCGACGGCCAGGCGCCCGCCGTGGCCACACCGCCCCCCACTCTGGGACAGCACACACGCGACATCCTGACCGAATTGGGTTACGACGATGACGCCATGGCGGCCCTGCACGCCGAAGGATCGATATGACTGACAAGCCAGACGACGGCGAGCAGCGGGGCCGCGACTGGTGGCGCACCGCCATCATCGACATGCAACCCGGCGTCATCCGCTACCGTGGCTATGCGATCGAAGACCTGATCCGTCAGCACACCAGCCTGACGCAGATGGTCTGGCTGATGACCCGCGGCGAACTGCCCACGCCGGCACAGGCTGCGCTGCTGGAAGCCGCACTGATGGCCGCAGTGGACCATGGGCCGCAGGCGCCGAGCATCGCCATCACGCGCATGGCCGCGACCTGTGGCGTCGGGCTCAACAGCGCCATGGCCTCGGGGCTGAACGTGCTGGGCGATGTGCATGGCGGTGCCGGCGAGCAGGCGCTGGCGCTGTACCAGCAGGTGGCTGCGCGGCTGGACGCAGGTGGCACCCTGGAGGATGCGGTTCGATCGGTCCTTGACGAACATGTGCGGGCGCATGGCAAGACCATCCCGGGATTCGGGCACCGTTTCCATCCGGTGGACCCCCGCTCCGCACCGCTGCTCGAGCGTGTCGCCCAGGCTGTTGCGCAAGGCACAGTCAGCGGCCGCTTTGCCGCCATCGGCCAGGGCATCGAAGACGCCCTGTCGGCCGGACGCCCGCGCCGCATCCCGATGAACATCGACGGTGCCACTGCGGTCATCTATGGCGAACTGGGCTTTCCGGCACCGTTGGCGCGCGGCCTGTTCTGCCTGTCCCGTTCGGTCGGGCTGCTGGCCCATGCCTGGGAACAGATGCAGGGGGGCGAGCGCATCAAGGGCCCGCTGCCCAAAGCCTGGACGCCGACCTACGACGGGCAGGCGCCCCGTCCGCTGCCCCGGCCCGAAGCCGACAGGCCATGAGGGGTCAGCCGGCGGCCATCCTGCACCGACCAGGCACGGCCAGCCCCCTCAGAGCGCCATCTCTCGCATCTCTCCAGGGCGCTGCGAGAACTGCACCAGCGCGCTCTGCGCCTCGACCAGCACCCGGGCATGCCGGCCGAGGTAAACGCTGGTCTTGAGCCAATGGGCTTCTTCCTGCAGGGCTTCCTCGCCGGCCAGGCTGGTCCACCAGACCCGCCCCTCGCCATCCCAGCGGTAGCCACGCGCCTTCAGGGCGTCCTTGGCTTCGAAGGGCGCGCCGGTGGCCCGCAGCTTGTAACGGATGGCGGCGGCACCATGCAAAAGCTGCTGCAGGCCGCTGACGCCAGTTGCCAGCGGCACCGCCAGCACCTGCAGCAGGGCATGGCAGTCCGTCAGGGCGCGGTGGGCGTCGTAAAACCAGCCGCGTTCGTGTGCCAGGAATTCCAGCTTGGCCGAGCCACTGCCCTGCCCCCGCCAATCGATGCCGGCAAATGAGCAGTTCCAGGGGCGGTTGGCGAATACAGGCAGGCGAGCTTCGACAAAAGGACGGTCAAAGCCGGCGTTGTGGGCAACGATGAGGTCGGCAGCCTGCACCAGTTCGGCCACCCGGGCATCGTCGATGCGCTGGCCGCGCACCATGGTGTCATCGATGCCGGTGATCCCGGTGATGGCCTGGGGTATGGGTTTGCCCGGGTCTTCAAACGATTCGTAAGTGGTGACTTGCCCGACCGGATGGCCTGTGGCGGTATCGACCAATACGCTGAGCATGGCCAGTTCGATGATGCGCTCGCTCTTCGCGTCCAGTCCGGTGGTTTCGGTGTCGAGCACGATGACTCGCCGCGTGCCGCCAGCCGGGACCTCACCCCAATCCTCGCGCGGCATGAGGCGGCGCAGCACCTTGTAGTCCGGGTGTGCGTCCAGCGCCCTGGCCATGGCATCGGGCGAGAGCTCCGGGGCCGTCTCGCCCCGGACGCGCGGAGCGGGCTGGCGGGGTGCACTCCGGCCAGGCTGCTGGACCCGGCCTGAGGTGGCCATGGCATCTGGTGCCACGAGGCTGTCCAGGCCCAGCGACATCTGCTCGCTTGATTTCATGTCAGGGGGCCGCCATGCGGCAGTGGGGGTGTCAGACACATGGACAGATTCTGTCATGGAAGCCCCTGCGCAAGGCCTGGGTCGCAGGGCCTGCCATCGGGGACAATAGCGGTTTTGCCGCGCCCTGCAAGACCATGTACGCCATCCCTTTTCTGGACCTGCCTCCCCTCTCCGGCGCCTGCGGTGCCGTCACCCTGCCGGGCTCCAAGAGCATCTCCAACCGCGTGCTGCTGCTCTCGGCCCTGTGCGAAGGCACCACGGTGGTCCACGACCTGCTGGACTCGGACGACACCCAGGTGATGCTGGCCGCGCTGCGCCAACTCGGCTGTGGCGTTGATGTGCAGGGCAGCACCGTCACCATCACCGGCCTGGGGGGACGCCCTTGGCCGAACGGAGCAATCGATTTTTTCATGGGCAACGCGGGCACGGCCATGCGGCCGCTGACGGCAGCACTGGCGGTCCATGGCGGCGACTTCACGCTCAAGGGCGTGCCGCGCATGCACGAGCGGCCCATCGGCGACCTGGTGGACGCCCTGCGCGAGCTGGGTTGCGCCATCGATTACATGGGCAAGGCGGGCTACCCGCCGCTGCGCATTGGCCAGCCCGCCTTGCAGTTGGACAAGCCCATCCCTGTGCGTGGCGATGTCTCCAGTCAGTTCCTCACCGCCCTGCTGATGGCCCTGCCGCTGGCAGCGCAGGACCGCGCCATCGCCATCGAGGTGGTCGGCGAGCTGATTTCCAAACCCTACATCGAGATCACGCTGAACCTGCTGGCACGCTATGGCATTGCGGTGGAGCGCCAGGGCTGGGAACGCTTTGTGATCCCGGCCGGCAGCCGCTACCAGTCGCCCGGCCAGATCCATGTCGAGGCGGACGCGTCCTCGGCCAGCTACTTCATTGCACTGGGTGCCATCGCCGAAGGCACAGGCATCCGTGTCCAGGGCGTCGGCGCCGATTCCATCCAGGGTGACATCCGCTTCGTCGAAGCGGCGCAGCAGATGGGCGCCCGGGTCACCAGCGGCCCCAACTGGCTGAACATCCAGCGTGGCGTCTGGCCCCTGCGCGGCATCACCCTCGACTGCAACCACATCCCCGATGCCGCCATGACGCTGGCCGTGATGGCGCTCTATGCCGATGGCCCGACCACGCTGACCAACATCGCCAGCTGGCGCGTCAAAGAGACCGACCGCATCGCGGCCATGGCCGCCGAATGCCGCAAGCTCGGCGCCTCGGTGGAAGAAGGTCCGGACTGGCTGCGGGTCCACCCACTGCCCGCCGGCCAGTGGCAGCGCGCCAGCATCCACACCTACGACGACCACCGCGTGGCCATGTGCTTCTCGCTGGCCGCCTTCAATGCCGACCGGATCCCGGTCCGCATCGAAGATCCCAAGTGCGTGGCCAAAACCTTCCCGGACTATTTTGAGACCCTGTTCTCGGTGGCCAGCGCCCAAACCGAGCGCATTCCGGTCATCTGCATCGACGGTCCCACCGCGTCAGGCAAGGGCACACTGGCCAGCCGCGTGGCGCAGGCCCTGGGCTACCACTACCTGGACTCGGGCGCCCTCTACCGGGTCACCGCCCACGCCGCCCTGCAGGCGGGCCTGGCGCTCGAGGCGGCAGACGAAGCGCGGATTGCCGAACTGGCGCGCCACCTGCCCGTGCGGTTTGCGGGTGAGCAGGTGCTGCTGGACGGCGTGGACGTGACCGACGCCATCCGCAGCGAGCAAGGTGGCATGAACGCGTCCAGGGTGTCGGTGCTGCCGGCTGTGCGCCTGGCACTGGTCGACCTGCAACTGTCTTTCAGGCGCCTGCCGGGCCTGCTGGCCGATGGCCGCGACATGGGCACGGTGATCTTCCCGCAGGCCCCCTTGAAGGTGTTTTTGACCGCCAGTGCGGCCCAGCGTGCCGAAAGACGGCACAAGCAGTTGATTTCAAAGGGTTTTTCGGCTAACATCGACGCTCTTCGCGCTGACCTGGAAGCGCGTGATGCACGGGACACCAACCGCAGCGTCGCGCCCCTTCGGCCAGCGCAGGATGCCCTGCAACTGGACAACTCGCAACTGTCCATCGAAGCCTCGGTGGAACAGGTGCTGGTCTGGTGGAAAGGCAGGAACTGAGGCCGTCTCACCACGCACCTCGGTTCACCTTGGTCCACACCGCTCCCTCCGTGCAGCTTGCACATTGGCGGTGTGGGTAGTTCAACCCAACCGCGGTCCTGCCGCAAACCGCCACAGCCAGCCTTATACAAACGGCGCACGTCGCGTCCGTGATCCTGACTGTGGGCAAGGAAAAATATGTCCGAATCTTTTGCCGCCCTTTTTGAAGAATCCCTGCAACGCACCGAAATGCGTCCTGGCGAAGTCATCACTGCTGAAGTCGTGCGCATCGAGCACAACTTCGTGGTCGTGAACGCAGGCCTCAAGTCCGAGTCCTACGTCGCCATCGATGAATTCAAGAACGACCAGGGTGAAATCGAAGTCCAGGTCGGCGACTTCATCTCGGTGGCCATCGGCTCCATCGAAAACGGCTACGGCGACACCATCCTCAGCCGTGACACCGCCAAGCGACTGGCCTCCTGGCTGTCGCTCGAAAAGGCACTGGAATCTGGCGACTTCGTCACGGGCACCACCAGCGGCAAGGTCAAAGGCGGCCTGACGGTTCTCGTCAACGGCATCCGCGCCTTCCTGCCGGGCTCCCTGGTCGACACCCGTCCGACCAAGGACCTCACGCCGTACGAGAACAAGACCATGGAATTCAAGGTCATCAAGCTCGACCGCAAGCGCAACAACGTGGTCCTCTCGCGCCGTGCCGTGATCGAAGCCTCGATGGGCGAAGAACGCGCCAAGCTGATGGAAACCTTGCGTGAAGGCGCCGTCGTGACCGGTGTGGTCAAGAACATCACTGAATACGGTGCTTTCGTTGACCTCGGCGGCATTGATGGCCTGCTGCACATCACCGACATGGCCTGGCGCCGCGTGCGTCACCCCTCCGAGGTGGTCACCGCCGGTCAGGAAATCACTGCCAAGATCCTCAAGTTCGACACCGAGAAGAACCGCGTGTCCCTGGGCCTCAAGCAGATGGGCGACGACCCCTGGATGGGCGTGGGCCGCCGCTACCCCACCGGCACCCGCATGTTTGGCAAGGTCACCAACATCGCCGACTACGGCGCCTTTGTGGAACTCGAGCCGGGCATCGAAGGTCTGGTGCACGTCTCCGAAATGGACTGGACCAACAAGAACGTGGCCCCCTCCAAGATCGTGGCACTGGGTGACGAAGTCGAAGTCATGGTCCTCGAAATCGACGAAGACAAGCGTCGCATTTCCCTGGGCATGAAGCAGTGCCGCGCCAACCCCTGGCAGGAGTTTGCCCAGAACACCAAGCGCGGTGACCGCGTCAAGGGCCCGATCAAGTCGATCACCGACTTCGGCGTGTTCGTGGGTCTGGCTGCCGGCATCGATGGTCTGGTGCACCTGTCCGACCTGTCCTGGAACGAGTCCGGCGAAAACGCCGTGCGCGAATTCAAGAAGGGCCAGGAAGTCGAAGCCATCGTGCTGGCCATCGACGTCGAGCGCGAGCGCATCTCCCTGGGCATCAAGCAGCTCGACGGTGACCCGTTCAGCACCTTCGTGTCGGTCAACGACAAAGGTTCCGTGGTCAGTGGCAAGGTCAAGAACGTGGATGCCAAAGGCGCCGAGATCGACCTGGGCGATGACATCACCGGCTATCTGCGCGCCTCCGAAATCTCGGTGGACCGCGTGGAAGACGCCCGCAATGTGCTCAAGGAAGGCGACGAAGTTTCGGCAGTGGTGGTCAACATCGACCGCAAGACGCGCAACATCCAGCTGTCCATCCGCGCCAAGGACCAGGCCGACCAGCAGGAAGCCATGGCCTCCCTGAGCCAGAACACCGGCAACGCCGGCACCACCAGCCTCGGCGCCCTGCTGCGCGCCAAGCTGGACAACAACTGATCGTCTGCGCTGAGCGCACCGACAAGCCTGCCCCTCGGGGCAGGCTTTTTTCAGTGTGTGACCAGCCACGATGGCGATTGCCCCCGCAAGGAAAACCGCGATGACCCGCTCTGATCTGGTTGAAGAACTGGCCGCCCGCTTCACGCAGCTGACCCACCGCGACGCCGAACTGGCCGTCAAGACGGTGCTCGACGCCATGAGCGAGGCCCTGGTCAAGGGCCACCGCATCGAAATCCGCGGCTTTGGCAGTTTCTCGATCAACCGCCGCCCGCCTCGCGTGGGCCGCAACCCGCGCTCGGGCGAAAGCGTCTTGATCCCGGAAAAGCGCGTCCCCCATTTCAAGCCCGGCAAGGCCCTGCGCGAAGCCGTGGATGCCGCCACGGTGCAGTCGCGCACCGGCGAGGCCGCCTCCTGAGGCACCGAGGGACGGGGCCGGCCCGATAGAATCGGGACAATTGCGAGGCCCTGCATGAAACGTCTGCTCCGGCTGCTTCAGTGGTTGCTGAAGGCCGCCGTCTTTTTCACCCTGTTTGCGTTTGCGCTGAACAACCAGCAGGACACGCGTGTGCATTTTTTCTTTGGCACCTACTGGCAGGCGCCGACGGTGCTGGTGGTGCTCGCCGCCTTTGCCCTCGGGGTGGCCATCGGGGTGCTCGGCATGGTGCCCCGCTGGTGGCGCCAGCGCCAGGCGGCGCGCCAGATCAGCGAGGCACGTGCCGCCGCACCAGCCTCGCCGAGCCACGCTGCCGCGCAGGAGGCGTCCGTTGGAACTTGACCTGAGCTGGATCCTGATCGGTTTGCCGCTGGCCTTCGGGCTGGGCTGGATCGCCTCGCGGCTGGACCTGCGGCAATTGCGGATTGCCAACCGCCAGGCGCCGCGCGCGTACTTCAAGGGCCTGAACTACCTGCTCAACGAACAGCAGGACCAGGCCATCGACGCCTTCATCGAGGCAGTGCAGAACGATCCCGACACGTCAGAGCTGCACTTTGCCCTGGGCAACCTGTTTCGCCGACGCGGCGAATACGACCGTGCGGTGCGGGTGCACGAACACCTGCTGGCCCGCGCCGACCTCAGCGCTGCCGACCGCCAGCGCGCCCAGCACGGACTGGCCCTGGATTTTCTCAAGGCCGGCCTGCTCGACCGCGCTGAAGACGCACTGCGCAAGCTCGAAGGCACGCCCTACGAAGGCCAGGCCAGGCTGGCGCGGCTGGCGATTTACGAGCGCTCGCGCGAATGGCCGCAGGCGGCCCAGGTGACCGAACTGCTCGAGCGCTCCGGCGAAGCCGACTTCAGCATCCGGCAGGCGCATTACCGCTGCGAGCAGGCGCGCGAGGCCTTTGCCCAGGGCGACAGCGAAGGGGCCCTGGCCCTGCTGCAGGCCACCGTGAAAGACATTCCGCACGCGCCACGCGCGCGCATCCTGCTGGGCCAACTCCTGCTGACCCGCGGGCAACCCCGCGAGAGCCTGGCGGTGCTGCAAGCACTGTTCGAGCGCCAAGACCCCTGTGCACCGCTGGCTGCGGCCAGCCTGGTCAAGGCCGCACAGGCCTGCGGCCAGACCGCCGCGGTACACGTTCTGCTGGACAAGTTCTACCAGCAGCAGCCCAGCCTGGACGTGCTCGAAGCGCTGGTCGCGCTGGCCCAATCCCACAGTGGCGAGGCACGGCTGCCCTTTTTGCAGCACCTGCAGCAACACCCCTCTCTGCTGGCCGCCTCTCGCTGGCTGGCCGCTGCCCCGGCCCAGGAAGCCGTCCCCCCCGCCGTGCAGAAAGCGCTGGACACCGCCGCCCGCCCCCTGGCCCGCTACCGCTGTGCCGCCTGCGGCTTCGAGGCCAAGGAACATTTCTGGCACTGCCCGGGTTGCCAGGCCTGGGACAGCTACCCGGCGCGGCGGGTCGAAGAGCTCTGAGCGCCCTGCTTCCCTGACGGCCTGCCGCCGCGCACAATGGGCGCCGGGCGATCCGCTTCGCCCCGGGGAGAAAGAACATGCGATACGCACCGATGTTGGGGCTGCTGTGTCTGGCCACGCTGGCACACGCCCGGACCATTGACCTGGAACACGCCCGCGAGGCGGACCTCGACGGTCTGCGCGGTCTGGGACCGGCCAGCACACGGCAGATCCTCGAAGAGCGTGACAAACGCCCCTTCAGGGACTGGAAGGACCTGATGCAGCGCAGCTCCGGCATCGGACCGCGCAAGGCGGCCGCGCTCTCTGAGCAGGGCTTGCGGGTGCAGGGCCAGCCCTACCCGGCCCCGGCAACGCCACCCCGGCGCTGATCAGGCGGCGCCGAATCCGCCGCCACCGGGCGTCTGGATCTCGAACACATCCCCCTCGCCCATCTCCGTCTGGCCAATGTGCGCGAGCACCTCGGACTGCCCGCTGGCACGAAGCACACGGTTGACGCCCGGCTGGCCCGGCTGGCCGCCGGCTGCGCCAAAGGCCGGATGCACACGTCCGTTGGAGAGAATGCCCGCAGTCATCGGTTCGAGAAAGCGGATGCGCCGCACGCCGCCATCGCCGCCCTGCCAGCGGCCAGCGCCACCCGAACCCTGGCGGATGGCATAGCTCTCGAGCCGCACAGGAAAACGGAACTCCAGCACTTCCGGGTCGGTCAGGCGTGAATTGGTCATGTGGGTCTGCACCACCGCGGTGCCATCGAAGCCACCAACCAATTGCCCGCGCGCGTCAAACCGGCCGCCGGCACCGCTGCCGCCCGAAATCGTCTCGTAATACTGGTAGCGTGCATTGCCAAAGGTGAAGTTGTTCATGGTCGGCTGGCTGCCAGCAGACACGCCCAGGGCACCCAGCAGTGCATTGGTGATGCAGGTGGAGGTTTCCACATTGCCCGCCACCACCGAAGCCGGCGGCAAAGGATTGAGCATGGAGCCCTCGGGGATGGTGACCTTGAGCGGCTTGAGGCAGCCGGCATTGAGCGGGATGTCGTCGTCCACCAGGGTGCGGAAGACATAGAGCACAGCCGCCATGCAGACGGCTCGCGGCGCATTGAAATTGTTGCTCAGCTGCGCGCTGGTGCCCGTGAAGTCGATCTCGGCGCTGCGTTCGCAGGCGTGGACCCGCACCGCCACCTGGATCTGTGCGCCATTGTCCAGCGGCAAGGTGAACTGACCGTCCTGCAGGCGGGTGATGACCCGCCGCACCGACTCTTCGGCGTTGTCCTGCACATGGCGCATGTAGGCCTGCACCACCGGCAAGCCGAACTGATCGACCATGCGGCGCAACTCCTGCACGCCTTTTTCGTTGGCAGCGATCTGGGCCTTGAGGTCCGCCAGGTTCTGCTGCGGGTTACGGCTGGGGTACTCGCCGCTTTGCAGCAGGGCCACCATTTCGGCCTCCCGCAGCCGCCCGGCCTCGACCAGCTTGAAATTCTGGATCTGCACCCCTTCTTCTTCGATGCGTGTCGAAAAGGGGGGCATGGAGCCCGGCGTCAGTCCACCCACATCGGCATGGTGACCGCGCGAGCCCACATAAAACGCCGCTTGTGCCGACCCCTCCAGAAACACCGGCGTGATGACGGTGACATCGGGCAGGTGCGTGCCCCCGTGGTACGGGTCGTTGAGCACGTACACATCACCAGGCTGCATCCGCCCTGCATTCTCGCGGATGACGGTCTGGATGCTCTCGCCCATCGAGCCCAGGTGCACCGGCATGTGGGGGGCATTGGCAATCAGCTGGCCCTCGGCATTGAACAGGGCACAAGAGAAGTCCAGACGCTCCTTGATGTTGACCGAGTAGGCGGTGTTCTGCAGCTGCAGGCCCATCTGTTCGGCAATGTTCATGAACAGGTTGTTGAACACTTCGAGCAGCACCGGATCGACCGTGGTGCCCACCGCAAAGGTCTGGACCCGGGGCACGCGGCGCTCGAGCAGGATGTGGTCCAGTTCGGTCAGGCTCGCGGTCCATTCGGGCTCGATCACGGTGGTCGCATTCTTCTCGGCGATGATGGCCGGGCCGTGGACCTGGTCGCCCGGGCGCAGGTCCTCGCGCAGCACCAATGCCGCCGGGTGCCAGGCGCCGCCGCTGTAGAAGCGCACCGTGTCACGGCGCGGTACCTCGCGCACGGGCTGCAGGCGCTGGCGCGGTTCGGACGGCGCATCGCCCGCCACCACCGCCTCCACCGACACCGCCTCGACAATGAGCCGCTTGCCGACCATCAGGAAGGCAAAGCGTTGCCGGTAAGCCGACTCGAAGGCGGACTCGATCTCCTGCAGCTCGCCAAAGGGCACCACCAGAGCGGCGTCGCTGCCCTCGTACCGCACATGCACACGACGGCGCACCTGCACTTCCGATCGGCTCAGCTGCTGCGCCTGCAGTGCCTGGCTGGCCTGGGCGGCCAGCGCGTCCAGCTGTGCCGCCATCTGGGGCAGGGTCGGCAACTGCAGCGGCAACTCAACCGCCTGTTCACGGATCAGGTTCTGGTCGGCCAGGCCCATGCCATAGGCCGACAGCACCCCGGCCAGCGGGTGCACCAGGACACGGGTCATGCCCAGCGCATCGGCCACCAGGCAGGCGTGCTGGCCACCCGCTCCGCCAAAGCATTGCAGGGTGTAACGGGTGACGTCGTAGCCGCGCGCCACCGAGATCTTCTTGATCGCATTGGCCATCTGCTGCACCGCGATGCGGATGAAGCCTTCCGCCACATCCTCGGCACTGCGACCGGTCTGCAGCGCCAGCGCATCGAACTGCTCGCGCACCGGCTCGACACTGAGCGGCGCGTCGGCTTGCGGCCCGAAGACTTTGGGAAACCAGTCCGGCTGGATCTTGCCCAGCATGACATTGGCATCGGTCACCGCCAGCGGACCACCGCGCCGGTAACTGGCCGGCCCCGGGTTGGCGCCGGCGCTCTCGGGGCCAACCCGGAAACGTGCACCGTCAAAGGCCAGGATGGAGCCGCCGCCTGCCGCCACGGTGTGGATGCTCATCATCGGTGCGCGCATGCGCACGCCCGCGACCTGCGTCTCGAACTCGCGCTCGAACTCGCCTGCAAAGTGCGAGACATCGGTGGAGGTGCCGCCCATGTCGAAGCCGATCACCCTGTCACAGCCAGCCAGCGCGGCGGTGCGGGCCATGCCCACGATGCCGCCCGCCGGACCCGAGAGGATCGCATCCTTGCCCTGAAAGGCATGAGCATCGGTCAGGCCGCCCGAGGACTGCATGAAAAACAGCTTGACGCCGGGCATCTCGCTGGCCACCTGGTCGACATAGCGGCGCAGGATGGGCGAGAGGTAGGCGTCGACCACCGTGGTATCGCCCCGGCTGACGAACTTCATCATTGGGCTGGTTTGGTGGCTGGTGCTGATCTGCGTGAAGCCGACTTCGCGCGCGATGCGGGCGGCCGCCTGCTCATGTGCGGTAAAGCGGTAGCCGTGCATGAAGACCACCGCCACGCTGCGCAGGCCGGCATCCCAGGCGGCCCACAGGCGCTCGCGCAGGTGGGCCTCGTCGAGCGGCTCGACCACCTCGCCATGGGCGCCCATGCGCTCCTGCGCCTCGATCACCCGTTCGTAGAGCTGTTCGGGCAGCACGATGTGGCGCTCGAACAGGCGCGGGCGGTTCTGGTAGGCGATGCGCAGGGCATCGCGAAAGCCACGCGTGGTGACCAGCAGGGTGGGCTCGCCCTTGCGCTCGAGCAGCGCATTGGTGGCCACGGTGGTCCCCATCTTGACGCATTCGACCTGGTTGGGCGTGACCGGCTCGCCCGGCTGCAAGCCCAGCAGGTACCGGATGCCGGCCACCGCCGCATCGCGGTACTGTTCGGGGTTGTCTGACAGCAGCTTGTGGGTGACCAGCGTACCGTCCGGGCGCTTGCCCACGATGTCGGTGAAGGTGCCGCCACGGTCAATCCAGAATTGCCAGCGGGGGGTCGTCTGAGGTGCATTCATGGGATGGTCATGTTAGCGTCTGTCGCACGGGGGGCAGTCCCTCAGGGGAATCACCCATCCAGCGCACTTGCCTTCTGGCCTACAGTGGTTCTGGTCGATGCACCATGCTGGCGCGCCATGCGGGTCCGGATCTTGCTCGGCTTGTACACTTCACCACCAGGAGCACTTCCAGATGAAACGCCGCAACCTGACCCTGAGCCTGATGGCTCCCTTGATCGCCAGCCTGAGCACCTTCTCTGCCGCCCAGGCCCAGACCAAATGGGACCTGCCTGCCGCCTACCCGGCCACCAACTTCCACACCGTCAACCTCAACCAGTTCGCAGCCGATGTGGACCGGGCCAGCGGCGGCAAGCTCAAGATCACGGTGCACGCCAACGCCTCGCTGTTCAAGGCGCCCGAGATCAAGCGCGCCGTGCAGGGCGGCCAGGCCCAGGCCGGCGAGATCCTGCTGGCCAACTTCAGCAACGAGTGGCCCATCTACGCTGCCGATGGCCTGCCCTTCCTGGCCGACAGCTACGACGAAGCCATGAAGCTCTACCGTGTCCAGAAGCCGCTCATGGAGAAAAAGCTGGCCGAGCAGGGCATGCTGCTGCTGTATTCGGTGGCCTGGCCGCCGCAGGGCATCTACAGCAAGAAACCCCTCAACAGCGCCGCCGACCTGCGGGGCATCAAGTGGCGTTCCTACAGCCCGTCCACCGCCCGCATTGCCGAGCTGGTGGGCGCGCAGCCGGTGACAGTGCAGGCGGCCGAATTCACCCAGGCCCTGGCCACCGGGGTGGTCGAATCGACCATGACCTCGGGCGCCACCGGCGTGGACAGCAAGCTCTTTGAACACCTGAAGTTCTACTACGACGTGCAGGCCTGGCTGCCCAAGAACGCGGTGATCGTCAACAAGCGGGCCTTCGACGGCCTCGATAAAGCCACGCAGGATGCGGTCATGAAGGCCGCCGCGGATGCCGAAACCCGCGGCTGGGCCGAGTCGCGCAAGGTCAATGAGAGCACGCTGGCCACCCTGCGGGCCAATGGCATGACAGTGACTGCTCCCTCTGCCCAGCTCAAGGCCGACATGAAGAAGGTGGGCGAGACCATGCTCAAGGAGTGGCTGGAGAAGTCCGGCGCCGAGGGCAAGACCCTGGTTGACGCCTACAACCGCTGAGCCACCGATGGCCTCAGTGCCCCGCGCCAGCGCCAGCCGCTGGCGCCTTTTTTTGGATGGTCTGTACGCGGGAGGCGGTCAGCTCGCCGCCCTGTGCGTGCTGGCCATCCTGATCCTGATGGTCTACGCCTCGGTCGGTCGCAGCCTGGACTGGCGCGTGGCCTGGATCAACGATGTGGTGGCCTGGCTGTGCGCCGCGGCCGCCTTTCTGGGCATGGCCTACAGCTTTCGCAACGGCGATTTCGTGCGGGTGACGCTGGTGCTCGAATCGGTCTCGCCCCGGGTGCGCCGCTGGCTGGAAGTCGTTTCACTGGCGATCGCGGCAGTGGCGATCGGCTACCTGGGCTACTGGGCCGCGCGCTTCACCTACGAGAGCTGGGAGTTCAATGACATCGCCGGCAACATGGTGGCCATCCCGATCTGGATCCCGCAGATGAGCTTTGTGGTGGGCGCACTGATCCTGGTGATTGCGGTGCTGGACGAGTGCGTCTGCGTGCTGCGCGGCGGCAAACCCAGCTATATCGCTCGGGTGGAAGAGCGGCATGCCCGTGGCGATTTTTCGGAGGAGCTCTGATGGGTCTGCTTGAAATCGGCGGCCTGCTGCTGTTCCTGATGCTGCTGATGCTCGGCAGCGGGGTCTGGATCGCCATGACGCTGGCCATCGTAGGCTGGGTCGGCCAAGCCTTCTTCACCAACACGCTGCCGGGCAAGAACCTGTTTTCCTCGTTCTGGGAAACCGCCGCCAGCTGGGAGCTGGCCGCCCTGCCCATGTTCATCTGGATGGGCGAGATCCTCTACCGCACCCGCTTGTCTGAACAGATGTTCGACGGCCTGTCCCCCTGGCTGTCCAGGGTGCCGGGGCGCCTGATGCACACCACCATTCTGGGCTGCGGCATTTTCGGCTCGGTCTCGGGTTCGTCGGCGGCCACCTGTGCCACGATTGCCAAGGTGGCCCTGCCCGAACTGGAGCGGCGCGGCTACGACAAGGGCATCGCACTGGGCTCACTGGCGGCAGCCGGAGGCCTGGGCATCCTGATTCCGCCCTCGATCACCATGGTGGTCTACGCGGTGGCTGCCGATGCCAGCGTGATCCGGCTGTTCCTGGCAGGCTTCCTGCCGGGTTTCTTGCTCATGGGCCTGTTTTCGGCCTACATCGCCTGGTGGAGCCTGCGGCACCCGGACAAGGTGCCGGCACCTGAGGCGCCGACGCCGTTCTGGCAGAAGATCCGGCGTTCGGGCAGCCTGATCCCCTGCACGCTGCTGATCGTCTTCATCGTCTGGGTACTGGTGGCTGGCATCGCCACGGCCACCGAATGCGCCGCTTACGGCGTGATCGGCTCGCTGGCGATTGCCGCCGCCGGGCGCAGCCTGAGCTGGCAGAACTTCTGGCAAGGCCTGGTGAGCGCCACAAGGGTGAGCTGCATGATCATGTTCATCCTGGCCGGTGCAGCCTTCCTGACCAAGACCATGGCCTTCACCGGCATCCCGCGCGAGCTCGCCGAGTTCGTGCACAGCCTCAACCTCTCGGCTTACGGTCTCATCGCGGTGCTGGTGGTGGTCTACCTGATCCTGGGCACGGCGCTCGACGGCATATCGATGATCGTTCTGACCAGCGCAGTGGTGCTGCCGATGGTGCAGAAGGCCGGCTTCGATCTGGTCTGGTTTGGCATCTTCATCATCATGCTCATCGAGATCGCCGAGATCACGCCGCCAGTGGGCTTCAACCTGTTTGTGCTGCAGAACATGACCGGCATCGACAGCAACCGCATCGCGCGCCTGACCCTGCCCTTTTTCGGCTGCATGATTCTGGGCATCGTGCTGATCACGGTCTTCCCGGCCATCGTGACCAGCCTGCCCGACTGGCTGATGGGCGCCTCGCGCTGACCGGCGCCAGCCGACCAGGACGGGTTGCTCGCGCTGGGCATCACGTAAGATCGCCGATTCCCTGAGGAATGGCATGTTCAAGAATGTGATGGTTTACCGCATCGGCGAAGGCTGGAACCCCAGCCTCTCCGATGTGGAAAATGCGCTGCAGGGCCAGCGTTTCGTGGCATGTGGCGCCACCCAGGACAAATCCGTCGGCTGGGCCGAACCGCGAGGGCTGGAGCACGGTCCGCTGGTCGAGTCGGTGGGCGGGCAATGGATTGCCAAACTGGTGATCGAATCGAAAGCGGTGCCCGGCAGCGTGGTCCGCCGCAAGCTCGACGAGCAGGTCGCCGAGATCGAAGCGGCCACCGGCCGCAAACCGGGCAAGAAAGAGAAGCGCCACCTGCAGGACGAGATCCTGCTGTCGCTGCTGCCGCAGGCCTTTGCCCGTCAGTCCAGCGTGCTGGTCTGGCTGGACCTGCAGGCCAGGCGGCTCGTGCTCAATGCGGGCAGCCAGGGCAAGGCCGACGAAGGGGTGTCGGCCCTGCTCAAGGCCCTGCCCGGCCTGCACATCGCCCTGCTGCAAACGGCCACCACGCCCCAGGCGGCCATGACCGAATGGCTGCTGGCGCCCGCACCCGAGGACTGGCCCGGCGAGCTGGCTGTGGAGCGTGAATGCACGCTCAAGGCCATGGGCGAAGACGCGGCCAGCATCCGCTATGTGCGCCACCACCTGAACAACGACGATGTCCGCAAGCATGTGAGCGAAGGCAAGCTGCCCACGCAGCTGGCCCTGAGCTGGGACGGCCGGGTGGCCTTTGTGCTGACCGACACCCTGCAGCTGAAAAAGGTGCAGTTCCTCGATGGCGTGCTGGATGCCAGCGGCAGCGACCAGGAGGAGGACCGCTTCGACGCCGACGTGGCCCTCGCCACCGGCCTGCTGGCCCCCCTGCTCGAGCAGCTGGTCACCGCACTGGGCGGCGAGCTCGAGTGGGGCGCTCAGCCCCCCGCCGACGATCCGCCGTTCTGAGGCCAGAGCGGTCTTTGCTCTATGGGTGCGGTCTCTGTGGGAGCCGCTGGTGAGCGCTCCTACAATACGACCGCATGCATGCCGTCCTCGCCATTTGTCTCGGCGCCTGCCTCGGGGCGCTTGCCCGCTGGCAACTGGGCCTGTGGCTCAGCCCCAGCGGTGCACTGATTCCCTGGGGCACGCTCGCGGCCAACCTGATTGGCGGCTACCTGGTGGGCGTGTGCGTAGGGGTGTTCCAGCAACTGCCCGAACTTGACCCGCTCTGGCGCCTGACCCTGGTCACGGGTTTTCTGGGCGCTCTGACCACCTTTTCCAGCTTCTCGGCCGAAGTCGTGGCCCTGCTGCAGCAAGCGCGCTACGTGCTCGCGCTGGCCACTGCCGGCGGACACCTGCTGGGCTCGCTGGCCCTGACCGTGCTCGGACTCAAGACCGCCACCCTGTTCTGGGCGCGCTGAGTTTTCAGCGTTTTAGCCTCCGCCGCGCTGCATCGTCAGGTCAAAGCGCTGCATGAACTGCAGACGGGCATCGGCCTCCACCCCTTCAAACACAAACTGCACCGCCAGACGGGGCATGCGCAGCAAGGCGATCACGCGCGGCGGCAAGGGTCGCCAGCGGATCTGCAGGGCCCCGCTGCCCAGCGCAATGCGGACCCGGTCGTCTGTGTGCGTGAACGGGGCGGCGCCGATGGCCAGCGGCAGGCGCAGCAGCCACTCCGCCTCGGTCGTGGCCATGTCACGTTCGAATTGCTCGGGATAAAAAGACTGCATGGACCGGGCTGCGCCTGTGCCTCAACCACCCGCAATCGGCGGCCAGATGGCCAGCACATCGCCCTCCAGCAGGACATGCGTGGCGCGCTGGGCCGGTTCGATGTATTTGCCGTTGACCAGCACCAGGTGCACCAGTTTCTGAGGCAGACCGAAGGGCTCGATCACCTGGGCGATGGTCGCCCCATCAGCCACCGGCAGGCGCATTTCATTGGCGGGTCGGACCGCGGCGGGCAAGTAATCACCCAGCGAGGCAAACAGCTTGAAAGTGATGTTCATGCAGGCATGTTAGCGGCGGCGCTCATCCTGCGCACCGCTCCAGTCGCTTTGCCCCTGCGCGCAGGCCAGATACGCCTCCACAATCAGGGTCGGGTCCTGCAGCAGCTGGTCCTTCCATGCCCCCAGCCGGACCTGGCCTTCGACCAGACCACGCATCACACCCACATGCTCGGTCCAGCCCACCGAGTTGCAGCCGACCATGACGTCGTCCTTGAACTGCAGGCTCAGGTGCTTACCGGCGGCCTGATCGGTCAGCTGGGCCTGCTGTCCACCTTCGACACCCTGCCAGTTGCCAAAGCTGGTGGAAATCAGGCCGAGCGTATCGAGCACGTTGATCTGGGTCACGCCCCTGAGCGCAGTGGGCTGGCCGGCCATGTTGAGCGCAGCCACGCGGGCCTGTTCAGCCGCATTGGGCTGGATCGCGCTGACGATGGTCTGGCCACTGACCTTGTCGAAGGCCTCGGCGCAATCGCCGGCAGCATAGATGCCGGGCACATTGCTCTGCATGCACTCGTCGGTCAGCACGCCTTGCAGGCAAGTGATGCCGCTGTCCTTCAGGAAGCCGATGGCCGGCCGCACACCTGTGGCGCTGATGACCAGATCGGCCTCGACCGAGCGGCCACCGGACAGGCGCACGCGCAGCCCTCTGCCAGAACCACTGCCGCCCTCGCCACCCAGCCCCAGTGCGCATGCGATCTTGCCGATCAGACCCTGCGGCGCATCAGCCCTCTCGATGGCCTCGACCTTGGTGCCGGTGTAGACCTTGACGCCCTTGGTCTCGCACCAGTCGCGGATCATGCCGCCAGCCATCGGGCCCATCATGCGCGGCACCATGCGGTCACCCATTTCGACCACCGAGAGCTCGACCCCGCGCTGCTTGAGCGCTTCCATGATGATGCAACCGATGAAGCCGGCGCCCATCTGCAGCACCTTGGCGCCCGGCCTGGCCAGCGCGGCAATGGCGCGGGCGTCTTCGAGCGTCCAGCAGGTGTGCACACCGGGCAGGTCGAGCCCGGGGATGGGCGGTCGCACCGGGTGCGAGCCAGTGGCGATCAGCAGCTTGTCGAAGGCCAGCGTCTGGCCGTTGTCCAGGACCACCTGTCGCGCCTGCGCGTCCACCCTGCTGGCGCGCGCCTGCACGATGTCGATGCGCAAGTCGGCAAAGTGGCTTGCCCCCTTGCGCAGCCAGGTGCCCTTTTCCTCGATGTTGCCAATCAGCAGGTAGGGGATGGCCATGCGCGAATACGGCGCCTCGCGCTCGTCGCCCACCACGGTGATGCGGTCTTGCGGACAATGCTTGCGCAGGGTTTCGGCGGCAATGATGCCGGCCGGGCCGGCGCCAAGGATGACGTGGTGGTTCATGGATTCACTCCGTAAACAGGCAGCGGCCCGAGGGCCGCTGCAGATCATGGTGCAAGAGGCGCGGGCCCCGCGCGGTCAAAGACCCAGGCGCTGCTTGGTCTGTGCTGTCGGACGGCCTTCGCTGTCCCAGCCGCGCACATCGTAGTACTTGGGCAGCATCTCGGGCAGCTTGCTGACCACGCCCTTGCCCGGGCCGGTCTTGGCGGCCTCGGTCAGCAGGCGTTTGGGCAGGCTGTCGTCGGCCTTGGTGAAGCCAGCGGCGTTGTTGAACTCGCGCTCCATGTTCCAGATGCGCTCGCCAATGTGGTTGAGCTGCTCCATCGTGAACTCCTCGCCACAGGCAGCCTGCACCTGCGGGGCCACGTCAGCCAGGGTCCAGGCGAAACTGGTGAAGATGCAGATGCCCGCGGAATCGAAGGCAGCAGTGGCGTCCTGGAAGGCCTTGACCAGTTCGGGCTTGCCTTCGTGCTCGGTGGGCTCGGTCTTGACCGGGATGCCCAGCACTTCGGAGGCGATGGTGTAGCCGCGCAGATGGCAGGCACCTCGGTTGGAGGTGGCATACGCCAGGCCGATCCCCTGGATCACACGGCCATCGTAGGCCGGGAATTCCTGGCCCTTGACGCTCATGGACAGATCGGGGTGACCGTATTTGGCGGTCAGACGCTTGGAGCCCAGGCCGATTTCCTTGCCGAAGCCGATGCCCTTGGCGGTCATGTCGGCCAGCTCGCACAGGGCTTTGGCCGAGCCGAAGGGGGCATCGGTGCCGATCTGCTCTTTGCTGAGCACGCCCATTTCATAGAGCTCCATCACTGCACCGATGGTGGCGCCGAAGCTGATCGGGTCAAAGCCTTCTTCGTTGCAGATCAGGTTGGCGTACTGCAGGGCTTCCAGGTCGTTGACGCCGTTGGCAGCGCCCAGGGCCCAGGCGGCTTCGTATTCGAGACCGCCTGACGCGCCCCAGTACTCGGGCTTGTTCTGCACCGAAAAATGGGTCTCGTCCATCTTGCTGATGCGGCCGCAGGCGATGGTGCAGCCAAAGCAGGCCTGGTTGGTCACCAGATGCTTCTTGCCATCGGTCTTGCGCGGCGTGGCCATCGCTTCGGCAGAGATGTCTTTGGCGCCTTCAAACTGCACATCGCGGTGGTTGCGGGTGGGCAGCGCACCGACTTCGTTGATGACGTTCATCAGCACCTGGGTGCCGTAGGTCGGCAGGCCCTGGCCGGTGACGGCATTGTCGGCCAGCACCTTCTTGGCGGCTTTGGCGGCGGCCATGAAGGCCTTGGGGTTCTGGACATTGCCGACACCCTTGGTGCCACGCACGGCAATCGCCTTGAGGTTCTTGCTGCCCATGACGGCGCCCACGCCAGAGCGACCGGCGGCGCGGTGCAGGTCGTTGACCACAGCGGCGTAGAGCACGCCGTTTTCACCGGCCTTGCCGATGCTGGAGATGCGCAGCAGCGGGTCCTGGTGCGCCTTCTTGAGCATGTCCTCCGTCTGCCAGACGCTCTTGCCCCAGAGCTGGTCGGCGTCGCGCAGCTCGGCCACGTCGTCGCACACATACAGGTAGACCGGCTTGGCCGACTTGCCTTCGAAGATGACCATGTCCCAGCCGGCCATCTTGAGCTCGGCGCCCCAATAGCCGCCCGAGTTGGAGCAGGCGATCGCTCCAGTGAGCGGACCCTTGGTGATGACGGTGTAGCGCCCACCGGTGGAGGCCATGGTGCCGGTCAGCGGGCCGGTGGCCCAGATGATCTTGTTGTCCGGCGAGAGCGGGTCGACCTTGGGGTCGATCTCGCTGACCAGGTATTTGGTGCCCAGACCGCGCGAGCCGAGGTAGGCGCGGGCCCACTCCATGTTCAGCGGTTCGGATTTGACGGTGCCAGCCGTGAGGTTGACGCGGAGG
>JACCDV010555994.1_pt1 | contig 30777 bp, 62 predicted proteins | sample 7446131 | NCBI WGS metagenome assembly JACCDV01 (sample SAMN15323448, study PRJNA562643) | freshwater metagenome | isolation source: river surface water | place: USA:Blue River Watershed | collected 2017-08-17 | reverse complement strand
CAACTTTGGATAGAAAAAATACAACAAGCATTCCGATGAAAAAATACATCAAAGCACTCAATGAATATGAAGATTCGGATCTTTTAGATCTGATGGGAGACCTCGGAGACATTGGATTTGAAAATTACCAAGGATGGGTTTTCATGTGGGATAGTCCAACAGAAAAACCTTTGGTTGAAGTTATGATTGCTCCCGGACCAAGAGAAGCTTTCCAATTATACAAAGACAATGGATGGTTCGGTGCAGATATTCAATATGCGGAAGGATCCGGTGTGAAATTCTATGATCTGGAGGAAGTTTTCAAATACTTGCTTAAAAACAAAATCGTGAGTTCTTACCAGCTGGCTTGGGGATTAAATGCAAACCAAAAAGAATCCGCTTTTTTCCAGATTGATAACATTAATCCTTTTGCTACTGTAAGGTTCATGAACCAGAAGTTCGACAACGCAGAGAAAAGGTTTGAAACTCTTTTCCCTGCGGGGATCATCAAAAAAGCTTAGTCTAAAAACACCAGGGTATTATCGTCCTGGTTCCAATCGACTGTGATCGGTTTATTTCTATAGTCGTACCTTTCATTCAAGATCGAAGCATTTATGAAATGTGTTCCTTCGTGGAACTTATATCCATAGCTTCCATGAATGTGTCCGAATACGTGGATCTTTGGCTGAATCTCGTCTACTCTTACTCTCAATAATTCACACCCCAGATCACCTTGGTTGTACGGAGAACCGCTGATGTCCAAATGACCCTGTGGAGGTCCATGTGTAATTAGAATGTCTGTGCCTTCTGGAATTTGATTCCAAACTTTTTGTAATTCATCTCCTCTCCTGGGAAGATTAAAAGCCCAGTTGTAAAACTCAGGTTGCCAAGGAGACCCATAAATTTTTACCGATTTGTCCGTTATAAGATCATACAAGGAGAATCCCTCGTCTTCTAAATAAATTATCTTTGGATAGTCCTGGATGGTAAGTGAGCTCCATGTTGGGTCAATTTGTAAAATACGATCGTGATTTCCCCCTATGAATACTTTTTTGTCATATCCCTTAATTGAATTGAACCAATCAAAAAATACTACCGCCTCGGCTTTGCTGTATCCAGAGGTCATGAAATCCCCCGCATGAAGTAGAAGATCTCCACCTGGTAATTCTTCTTCACAAAATCGGTGTTTTTGGTGTGTATCGCTTATAAATGTAATTCTCATCTGCTATTTATTCTTATCGTGTTCTTCGCAAAGTGTTTTTATCCACCCGCCATTTCTTTGTTGCCCTGGATTTCCACAAACTTCGCAAATTTCTAGGCTTTTGTTCTCTGCCTCTCGGATTAACTTATGAACCTCGTCTGGTGCTGAATTGATGTAAAATCTTAAGCCTCCGAACTTTTCTTTAACCTGACAGATCTGTTTATCCCATCCTGCGGCTATCGATTTTTCTATGAGATCTTTGATAATTCCATACCACCCATTACCAACAGCAAAAAAGCCAGACTTTTGAATTTTAGGACGATCTGGAAAAACCCCATTTTCTAAACCACCAATTTCTTCGAGAAATGAATCCATTTGTTCGTTCGTAAGATAGTTATTGTTTTCCATTTTAATCTTTTAACGTGATTGACATTCTACAAATAAAGCTTTTGCTTTTGCTTTTCTATCCTCTCGGTCTTCTTCCCAGATAGCTCCTAGAATGAAGACCATTTCCCAATGGGAGCATTTGTTTTCGATAACATCCACATATTCTTCGACCTTAACTCCAAGCTCATCTGCTATGGCAACGTCAACGAAATCATATAGTCCCATCATATTTTTATCTTGTTTAGTCCCACCATTTTTCAATTTCACTTTCCATAATCTTGAAAAGAAGTTTCCTTGCTCTGTCGTGGTTGATGTGAGCAATGTTCATTGCGATAATGTGTCTGTTATCCTCCCTTTCCTCCATTCCGAAAACTCCTTCCCCCTTTAGAACCCTTTTGTAGATGAGAGGGTATTTCTTAAAGTAATCATCATAGTTTTCTTCCAATTCTTTAGATTCCCAAGTTGTGTAACCTGGTTGATCCTCTACAGGTTGAAACCAATATTTAGCTTTACGGTAATCCATATATTCCATTTGATAGTGCTCATCTCTTACCAATTTGATAAGGCGAACACATGTCATCATCACTTCAGCATCTCTCTTTGCAGTAACGTGAAAATCCCGTTTTCCGATGTATTTTGATTGGGACTTGAGTTTGTGAGATAGTATTTCGAAAATGAAAGATGAATCCCAATTTCGGTCTTTCCAGATGACGGGGAACCAGTAGATCAGATTTTTAACACCCTGGACAAATGTACGGTGCATGTATCTTCCATCATGCAACCACCAAAAACGTAAATTACTTAGTTTTCTAACTATCCAAGGACGTGACTTACGCTCTTCCTCAATTTGCTCAAATATGTCTTTTATGTCTTTTATGTCTTTTTCTGGACTCATCTTTGCTTTTTCTCAAAACTAATATTAATATTCGAACCAAAAAAATTTATCTCCACAAATGTAGCTGAATCAAAGACCCATCTCCATGATAAAGAGTGAAGTGTTTGAAACCGAGAGAAATCGCTCTTGACATCAATTCTTCTTTTTTTGAAGTTCCTATCATTCCTGCGTGGTACTCCATAGAAATTTTGCTAATCCTACCGAGCATTTCTTCATCTAATGTGTCAATAATATCGTATTCCCCGCCTTCACAGTCAATCTTCAGAAAATCAATGTGTCCCGGAATGATTCCTGTTGACATCAGATCTTTCAAAGAAATAGCTAAGACTTCCTCGACCCCAACTTTCTCCCTTCCTAGCAAGTTTAGAGATGTTCCACCCCCTAGGTTGTCGATGCTATCTAATCTGTACATCTCTAGTTTTGAAAGCCTTGACGAGACGGCAAGTTTGTGACATTCTATCTGTGGAAATGAATTGTCTAATAAACAGGAGAATGTTTCAGTCATTGGCTCGAATGAAATTACTCTACTTGCACCCCCCTCTAATGCTCTCCTGGAAAACATCCCAATATTTGCTCCAATATCAACAACAACATCTCCTTCTTCTATAGCACATCCGTATCTTTCGTAATCAGAACCAAATGAATCAAAAATTCCAAACATCTCGAAATTTTCATAATACATATAATTGAAATCATCGAAAGAAGGATCCCTTTTGTTGTATTTCTCTAAATTGAAGCCCAGATCAAGATTTTCTTTTTTGAGATTCCTTAAAACCTTTTGCCCATTCTTGTTTACAACGTAAAATTCGGGATTGTGCATGACTAAACTTTGTTTTATATTATAGATACAAAACATCTAATATTTCAAAAATGTGATATATAGAACAGAAAAAACCATCCGTGATGAAACTTAAATCCTTTAAAACTTTTGAAAGCGAAGACGAGAAAGATCTTCTTCGAGACTTAGATAAAATTGGTATCGAACAGCACAAAGGTTGGATAGTTTGTACTCAATCATATTTTGACGGCGACATGGGATCTTCAATTTGGGCTGTTGTTGCAAAAAATGCTGGAGAAGCAGCTGTGCTTATCATGCAAAACATGGGGATGGAAGATGAGGAGGATGATTTGGAAATAGCAAGAGGATCCAAGGATTTCTCAGGTTTGGCTGAAGCAATGGAAAACCAAATGGGATACAACGGAAAATTTAGCGTTGTTGAATATTTTGAGGGCTTAGTTCCTAAAAAGTATGAGGATTATTCCTTAGAAATAGACTGGACTAATCCAGTCATGGCTGTTAAGGATCTTGAGAGTCTGTTTACTAATGTAAGTCAAGTACTCAACAAATCCTACGTATAATAACCTATTTTTCTTTCAGATTAGCTTTTGCCTGTTGATAAAGAGCTTTGTCTCCAACTTCGGTAGTTCTGCCCCCTACCAGGAAACTGTTGACCCTGGCCATTGCCCACTGCTGGGGGGTTGTTCCGGGAACGTGCCCAGTTTTCCAGGCAGCATAACCTCTATCCCAAACTTTTTTCAAAATTGACAGGGGAAATCTTGATTTGTCTGATTTCTTTTGAAGAGCTTTGTACACCGGGCTATCTTTGCCCATTTTGGATGATTCCGTGATGTCTGCTGCTTCTATTCCTTCCTCTATTAGGATTTCTTCGAAAGTGTTTTCAAGCTCCTTATACGCTTCGTATGTCATTATAGAAAGGTCCTCCGGAACATGTTCTGATTCACCAAACATTTCTTTGTACTTCTTTGTGTACTTACTTGGTTTGGTCTCAACGGGTTTTCCTTTTCCTGCTTTTCTAGACTTATAGTCTGCGTCCCACTCTTTATATGCAGAGGGGTCGTTATCAGCTTTATCCTTGTGCTTCATGATTTCTCTTTTCATCACACGAGGATTTTTTGAAAGATATTTCTTTGGAAGTTTCATACTTCCTATATATCAAGTTATTTATGAAATGTTACGTCTTTTGGGACAGATGGTTTTAAAACCACAACACCAGAAAAGCTGGATGTGGGAACTTTTGCGGTTTGATACCCTAATGCTGAAACTGTAATCGTGTCTTCGGAACCTTCAAATGTGAAGTTGCCCTCCAAATCAGTAAGAGATGATTTTCCATTTGCGACAATTTTAGCATAGGTAATTGATGATCCTGTTTGATCAACCACCTTACCAATTGATGGGGTTTCTGGGGTCAGATACGACAGTAGATTGAAAAAAATGATAGCAATCATTATCAGATTTTTTTCTATGATATATCAGAATCATAGATCACCAACCGGATAAAAATTTGAATCCTGACGATTTAATAATAACGTCTTTGCTCAGCTAAGATAAGGTCATCGTTTTTGTATTTTTTGATCATAATAACCTTGCCTTGCTCGTCGTAAAATTTCCAGGAACCCGTTTTCAATCCGTTGTCGAAATAAGCAATATGCTCCAAAGTTCCGCTCTCATAATATCTTTTCCAAGCGCCGTCCCTTTTACCACCAACGAAAACACCCTCCTCTAGAATTCTACCTGTGGATGTGTTTTTAGATTCATAATAAACAATGTTGGGATCTCCTTCGTAGCTCCAATAGTTTTCAACTACTTGTGCACCAGCACTGGTAAAAATCGAAAGGAGGAGAATTAGAAAAATTTTCTTCATTGGTAGGAATATTTTTTACTAACGTAAATCTAACGTTTAATTATATATTCCAAACGATGCCGTAGGTTCCCTATTCCAACGTTAAGTTTTCACCCTCCTGTGTTTCTGCCTCTACGGTTTCTGTTATAATGACATCTGTGATTTCTTGTGGCTTTTGTGTAGTTTGACTCTTCGATAAAACCTTGTATAGAATTTCTATTTCTTCAAATGAGAGGTTGCTTTTCTTAGAGTTGATGTCAACTGTACAAGCAACAACGTTTCCTTCTACATAACCAAGGTCAGAGTTGATCCTGTCAAAGCTTCTGGCAAAATTTCCAACTTCTTCAAATGGTTTGTTTGTGTAGTAACAAGTTGGCTCTAGAAGAAGATTTCTGACTGTTTCAAAAGAGAGATCGAAATCTAACTTGCGATCAACTGCGCTTTGGTATATTTTGAGCATTTTTCTAGCGACTTCTAGATCGCTTAGAGATTCGGTTTTTGGTCTTGGTTTTTTTTGGTATCCTTTTCTATTTCCCTTCATACCGATATTATAAGTAAATTAGTTCACTTATATATCGGATAAGATAGAAAGTGAAACGTGATGGTTTTACCGAACCACTCTAACTTCTGATTCTGTTTCAATTACTACTCTTGCACCACATCCAAGGAGTGCTTTAACGTCACAGCCAGCTCCACTGTAGATGATCTTGCTCGGTCCAAGTATTTCAACCTCATTACAATAGGTATTTGTTCTTCCTCTTTTTATTGTAATCACGGGAAGATCAGTTCCTTTGGTTTTGTTGGACCTAATGTTGTGCTGGTTGACGTGGATTTTTGATTTCATTTCCGAAAAATTAGATTTTTAATATCCGTAATAAATCATTACATTTTTCTTCCAATCAAATGTCTTGTAGAGATTGATTAGATTAAATATTGAATATTCATATTTCCAACTTGAAACCAGATCTCCGGAATCTAATTTATATGGCAACGTATCTCCAAACCAGCCTGCAACTCCCCACTCCATTGCCATGCTCCTAACATGGTCAATTAATTTATAAACTCCTGAAATCTCTTCTTTGGTCATTGGAGTATCTTCGGTTTTCATAAATCCAGCTTTGGCTTCGGCACCTTCAAAGAATGGGTCTAACATAACTTTGTAGTACTTTTGGATCATTCCTGTGTAGTACTTGATTAGCTCTTCAACAAATTCTTTTTGTACAATATAGAATTCACAGTCGCTACCTAATGATTCTTGGGTCTCTTTGTTCTTGAATACTGGTTTAAAGAACTTTTTATCAAAACTATCAATGTATTTACCAAGTTCGTAATGTGTATTATAGGCAACATCGTCAACACCAACATAATCAAGGCGTTCATCTGGGTCATCAAACCATTCCACATTCTTAAATTCATACAACTCTTTTAGAGTCATATTTTTAATCTTGTTGTATTCTCTTTTAGGTAGTGAACCTAAGTAATTTCTATATCCCATAATTTAAGATCTTTTGGAACATTTAGGTGGAGGGGGTGCTTGTCTTCCCTCTGGACTAAATTCTTTTCTGTTACTTTTAGTTTTTCCCTCCTGGATTGGCTTTGGTAGCGGACTTCCGAATGTTTCGTTGAAGTATTGCTCCGAACTTCCCCAGTTATTTTTATGATAAACGTCTTCCTCATAAGCCATTCCACGCATTTTAGCAACTTCATAGGTTTTTATGATCCGTTGTTTCTCCATTTCTTTGGCTTCTTGGAGTAGCTCGTTAAATTGTTTTTTGGTTACCAATCCTCCGTGGGATATCCTATTTGCAAACCATTGCACTACTAATTCTTCCATAGATTTTAAATAAATGTTAATTTTAAGTCTTCCGCCGGGTACTTAATCCTTATTGTGCTATTGGATTTAATTTCCCCAACAACAACAATGCTTTTGCCCTGTCTGTAAGCACCTTTAGCTTCGTACTTTTTACCAAATGGTGTAGGGTAGGAACAATTTTCGTTTAAAATTTCAACTATTACTTTTTCCATATTTGTTTTTATTTTGTAGTCAGGAGGGAGTCGAACCCTGTAGGACAGTTGAATTAACTATAAGATATCATCCAAAAAGAATTCATCAATTCAACCTAGCACCCCGTGCCACCTGACTATATTTTATCTTCCTCGTGAGGCAATAATAGAACGACATGAAATAGTCCATCCTCATCAAATCCTGTGATCTCCGACTTCATGCCACATATTTCGTAAATTAGTCTACCTTTGGTGTCAATGTAATACATTATTTTAATTTTTTGCAGTCAGGAGGGGGTCGAACCTGACTATTTTTACTTTAAAAGAACATTTAACCAATTATTAAAATACTCTCTTAATTCTTTACTTCTTTCATGTTTTCCTTCGTGATAAAGAGCAAAGTCTTTTTCATTTTGAACTTTGTCCGCATAAAGCATTTGTTTGATTTTGTCATTAGTAAATCCTACAAAGTCTTCAATTTTGTTTTTAGAAAGATAGCTATTAGCAACTCTTCTATATTCCATAGCGAGTAATAAAGCGGATGTACTTATCCCACTAAAGTCCATAGTATAGCTGTTGTTAAAGTTTTCATCTGATTGCAAAATTGGATGTAAACAATAAGCATCTATAGTGTCATCATCAGCACCTATAGATTTCAATATATCTATACCTTCATCAATGTGGTTCATTAATTTAACTCCACTTCTTTTTGCTACATCATCTCTGTAGTAGTTTTGGATTAATTTATATGCGTTTCTCATAACTGTTTAATATTTTTAGTAGTCAGGACAGGATTCGAACCTGCACTAGCCCTGGTATTCACCATATTATATTAGGACCGTGTTACTTACACCACCTGACTTTGATCCTCTTCCTTTGTTATCTCAATGTATCGTAATGCCATATCGATCAATCCGTTCATATATTGCCATCTGGGACCCGCATTTTCATGACCGAATATTTCAAGCAATTTTTGTTTTTGCCATTCTCTTTCCGATTTAACCAGGGATAGCCATTGACCGTCTAGTGTGTCTGCTTTATGAAAGTGTTCACTCTCCTTAATGCATTCTTTGTTACATTCACCTTCACAGTACATGCATCCTTGTGTTCCTTTATACATTACTTTCCTAATAATTTTAAAAGTAAATAAAAAGACATCCAGCCATAGAAAAAACCCATCGCCATTGGGCTTGGCCTTTTGACCTGTCGGGGTTGAGATTTATTTGGATCAATTTTCTTCATTTACATTTATTTTTCACAAACCTAAATCGGCCATGAGTTTTAACCCCTTCTTTATTTGCTTCGTTTGTTTTTTCTATCTGGTGTAAAGAATTATCTTTTTCGTGATATTCAATAACATTTTGTAACCAAGGCATACCGATTGAAATGTGATATCCATAAAAGTGAATGTTTAAGTGATTAGCTCCTCTAGATTTCCAAATATTTTTGAACCAATCTCTTTTTTCAATCTGTATCCAAAATATCCAATCTGTTTTTTTCATCACCTTCCTTTTGAAATGATCTCCAATAACTCTTCTCTTACGATCCCACACCGGGCTGCCTCAATTCTAACCGCTTCTTCCCAGATTTCCTGTGCAGTAAACTCTTGATTCATACCCTGTGCCAGTAAATCTTGAATACATCGGATGTCTCCTGCAAATATCCATTTTCCATTATCGAACCTATAGAGGGTAGAAAAAGCATTAAGTCTAATTTGACTTGGGACTGGATTGTTTGGATGATCTGCTTGATCTCCCATCCAATGATCAATGTGACCCTCCTTGCAATAGATCCTGGTAAATTTTACCCATCCCTCCTGTAACCTTTCATTTTGTTTCATAATATTCTAATTTTTATTTCCTTGTTAGTTAGATAATTCATATCCAACCGTGTCCCAATATCTAAAGTCCCCATCCATATTTTGTAATTCGAAGGTGTCATTGATCTCGTCATATTCTTCCAAAGCCAGGATGATCTCATCAACTACTTTCAAAGCAAGATCTTTTCCAAACTTATCAATCAGGTGTTTGGCTTTATCTTTCGGTGTCATGGTTTTTGCCATTGCTACAGTTTGTCCATTTGTTTAGCCCAATACACTACAAAATCAGCTAACTTATCTTGGATTTTAGCTAAAATTGGAATAGTTATGTCACAGAACCAATTAATTGGTATTACCGCCACCAAGAATATTGACAAAAATATTACCTTTAAAAAATTCAATGTTCTCAATTTTAAGTTGTTTTACTCTGCTATGTAAATCTTTGTTGGTCTAAGAGTTTCTACAACATTTCCAGAAGCGTCATTAAACCAATCACTTACTCGATCAGTATTTGGTTTCTCTTCACATTTAACTGCATAGAATATTTGGCAACCTGCAATAACTATTTCTTTACCATTACCGCCAACAACAGCATACCAGTTAGCACTTTGTCTGTTTGTTTTAATCCCCATGATGGATTCATCACCGAGAATTTTGACATCTCCCCAAGCTGCTGAATAAGTAATTCCATCGGGAGCAACAAAATATTTGTCAGTTGTTATTAAATATTTCCCTTTCACCCTTCTTGTTTAGATTCTGCAATCTCAATTAGTTTGTCAAGACAAGCAAGTTCTGCTTCTTCGTAAGTATCATAGGCATCTGAAAGAATTGATTTCTCCGGCGACCACTTAATATAAAAGTCATGGATATTATGGTCGTGACTTGAAAAATGAATCAGGAATCCCATCTCTCTAAACCATCTAAATGCTTGTTGGTAAAGTGGTGCTAAAACTTCACCTTCTCTAAGAAAATCTTGTTTAAATGAAATTGAATTAGGAGAATAACCATGCATCCCATCAGTAATACATAATTGTATGTTATCTCCTTTATATTTAGGAGTATTTGTCCAAAAAACAAAACAAGATTCATCAAATCCAAGTTGCTTGAGTTTTAAAGCCAACTCATAAGGTACAAATTCTTGATTCATTGTTCTTGTTGTTTAAAGGGTGAGTTTTTTGATATAACTAATTCCAATGCTTTCTTCAACCCCATCGAGTTTGTAGTAATAGACAACACCCCGATCCATATCCGCCTTATGTGTTGTAAATACTCTTGGGTGTCCTTCTTCTGGATTTTTAAATATGCAGACGTCACCAACCCGGTAATCATCTACAAATTCACTTGTGTATGTTTTCATTATTCTTCTTCTTTCCAATAAATGGTTCTTGTTCTCATTTCACTCCAGTCTTGGACCTTAACATATTCTCTACCATCGTCAACACCATCAAATTCTTTATTTTGGTTTGTGCAAACCATTGACTGCACTCCTTGTTGATATCCATCATCGAACGCATCGATCCTCGCTTGGGTCTCTATCTCTTTGGCTTGTTCGAATAAATCTTGATGAACACTTACTCCATAAGGATTGATTTGTTCAATCAGCCATTCCACCCCAGTTTTTCCTGTTTTTTCTACTGGTTTAAGTTTGTAAACCCCCAGATTTTTATCATGGATAACTCTTTCCATATCTATGATCGTAACCTCGCTTTTTAGTATTTTGCAAGGCTCTTCTGCGTAATAGATATACCCTGGATCATTCTCCACCAAATAGCCTACTTCACAATATTTTGGGTTGATGTCTGGTGGTTGAAAGTAAACTATGTTCATTGTTCTTTAAATTTAACTTTGCATCTTTCACATACCGAATTGCTTGCAATTCTATTGTCTAACGGAACGTAACCAAACTCTTCGATATAATCATTTATCGAAGAAGTCCATTTGTGCCATCCTAAAAAGCATAACAATCTTTTCACTTGTATTTTTTTTAAAGTTCGCTTAATAAGATCATCTCCTTGTCCCATGCTCCAAGGATCTGCCAATAGAATCCGAATGGACTTTGTACGAGTAGAATTGGATCTCTACGCTCGTAGGCTTTACGGAACTTGTCAGGTTCAGCGATCACATAGAAGACTGGCTTCTTGCCACAAAGCTCTTCCATCTTCTCACTGTAGGCTTTCATGACTGCGATTGCATCGTCCGGAAATTCAGGCACGAATAGATCAGAAGTGTTCATGACCAAATCGTACTTGTCAAGCAACTGCTCGATCTTCTCGTCAGTCGTGTTTTGGAACTCGTTGAAGAATCCCTTGAACTCGTCCCACTTCTTTCGGTTCTCAAGGCGTTCAATCAGTGCCTCGACTTCCCTGCGTGAGTACGATTGCACAATAAGGTCACGCTTGTACTTAAGAACTTCGATCTTATCTTCTAGATTAGAGAGAGTCCAGGGAGTCGGAACCGTTTCCAATTGATCCATTACATCGATCGGTTTGATCGCGATCTTCTGTGGAGGCGTTTCGCCGGTCGCCTTGTCCCCGCTAGAGTCCGTCTCGTTGCCTCCCATTACTATTCCGTTGGCGTTTCCGATTACAGTAAAGCTGCCTCGGTTATGATACATTGAACCAAAGTTCTTGAAATCAAATAGGAACGTGTCGTTCAGTCCATCTGAATCTGAAAGATTGACGTTGTAGCTTGTCGTGGTCTCGGCTTTTTTCTTTTTACCGAAGAGTTTCTTAAAGAATGTTTTCATTTTATTTTTCGTAGTTTATGTTGCACAAATCCATTAGTGTTATAAGTCGAGATAACGCCACCGAACTCAGTGGAACGCGTGGACCTCCAGAAAAAAGACCATAACACTTGTCGCTCCAATTCACAGTGATCACTGCCTCCTGACCAAACTCGTCCTTTGTGTCCAGACAGAGACCTTGTCCGGCAAAGTAAACTCGTTTAAGATCGTTTCCTGGAGAAATGTCACTGATTGACAAGGTTGTTGAGTTTGCTATCTTTAATGCAATGTTCAAAGACTCTTCAATAAATTCCATTGGGATCTCGTAGACTGGGTGGGGGTTGTTGATGAGTTCCCTCAGGGTTTCCAGGATCACCTTGTTGTAAAGGGTGCTGTATGATTTACGGAATCTCTCAATTGATCCTCCCTTCATATTCTTCTTGAAGTTCTTTTCGAATAAAGCTTCCGCTCTTTGTGTTGCGTTCATAATTTTTGTTTATATTGATTCTTACACGAAATTAGTAATTAGTTTTCAAAAAAACTTGATGAAAATTGAATTAGTTAGCAGATATACCCTCATTTTTAGAAGAATTACTAGCTATTTTTAATAAGTCCAGTAGCTTCTATTACCTCTTTCCTTTTTTGTCTGTGAAAAAATTTCAATGCGGCGTTAACAAAATAGTAAGACCATTTAGAGCTCTTGGAGAATCCCGGGTCAGGCAAAATAATTTCTAGAGCCTGAAAAAGGTACCATTGATTGCTGGTTCTTTTCCACTCTCTATAATTTTCTAGAAATTTTCGAAATCTAAATCTTGCGATTTCTGTGGCAAAGATAACCTGAGTATACCCAAACATCCCCTTCTCTTTTTTTAGAATTTGAACTTTCCACCTGAATATATCTGGCATATATTGATCATCGTCGAAAAAGTAAACATCAAGAGGTTCTGCTTTACGTCTAGATCCTTTTTGAGCTGGATAGAACTTAAATCTGTAATTAGCAATCTCAATTGCAAATGTTTTCTTTTCAATTGCTTTCCTACCAATTTCATAATGGAAACTCCAAGAATTTTTTGCATAATAGGTTCCGTATTTTAGTTTTAATACGTAGTCGAGATCACCCGGGCGGGACCATTTGGGTATTCCAGAACGAAGAAACAAATCCCCGTCGTCAATCCAGGTAACATCGCAGATATTTGCAAAACATTCTTCGTTAGTGCATTGAAACCCATCTTTAAGTCCATATCCATAGGAAGAACCAGTTACTCTATCAGATCTTTCTGGGTATTTGTCCCTGTGAGTAATCACCAACTCGGAATCGCAAACTGTGCAGAACAATGATTTTTTTATTTCCATTCCATCAAATTCTGTTCAACCAGGTCAAACTTGAGCTCTTCCCAAGTCTTGTAACTAGATTTCCATGGATTAAAGATATCATTTTTCTTTAGATATGTGCATCCGATCTTGTCTAGATCCTCCATGTGTTTTTTGGAATTCCTTGAAGCAAAAAGCACCTTCCATCCAATGATTATGTTTTTGTGTGTTACTCTGTAGGTGTGACCATTATATTTAACAGAATCGTAAGACTGAGTTCTGTCATATTTAAATTCAACTTTTATATCACCCGGATTTTTTGGATTTGTTATATCTGTGAAATAGTCAGCCTCGTCCATTTCCGTTGAACTCATTGTTATTTTCTTTTGGTAAAATCTATCCCCCCTTTTTACATCAATTATAGGGAAGAAATCACCACTAGGCTTTGATATAGAAAAATCGATATCAGAATCTGTGAAATCCCTTCCTAGATCAATTCCTTGCAAAAGAAGACCGATAGATCCACCAACATGAGCCGATGGGATAACCCTTTGAATCTCCCTGATTAATTCAAGTCTTCTTTGTAACGGTGTTTGTCCAGCACCAAATTCGTCAAGATCACTTAGAATATTTAAAATCTCACAAACCTCCATTTGGTGCTATTTACGTGCAGTGTCGAATGAAATAAAAATAGGTCACATTTTTTATTTTAAGTTTTCTCGTATTTTAGTAAGGGTAGTTACATTTTCAAAGTAACCATCCTTGTAGATAGTTTGAAGAGATCCTATTCGTTCACCTTCCCAAGTACAATGGTCAATTAAAACATATTCACCATCATGGTTATGAACACTTAACAAACCAGTTGCTGATTTTTTAGTCCCATCATCTGTGATTGGATCTTTGAAGATTTCACGTCCTTCTCCATTTACTTCAACATAAGTTGCTTTCATAGCAAATCCAAATGTATCGCGAGTGTTGTATTGGTATGTAAATGAACCGATGCCTAATACTACGTTTGTAGATGCAAATCCTTTTGCTTCAAGACGGCGGCAGATTTCATCTGCTCGGTCAATTGTAATTGAATCCCCATAAATTGCTCCAATATGTGGATCAAGAACTTTATAACATTGTTCGTTTACTGTTCCACCAAATACATCCCAAAGCAATTCAATAACTCCTTTTTCTTCAGGTGAAAGGATCGCTTCTCTGCTTAATTCATAATCATTGTAGTGGTCACTATCTTCAAAAATTTGGGTACCACAAAGAATATCAACTGGATCTCCAGAGTCAGGGCGAATAACCAACTTACCATCACGAGTCATGATCTCTTCTTTCAGAGTAACTACGTGCTCGGTACAAACTTTCCATAAATCCCAAGTATCTGAAACGACTGAAAGAATCCCAGTTGGGTATGTTTCTAACAATCTACGAAATGTTTCAACTTCATCTTCTTTACCTCCCGCACACATTACCGAGTGTTCGGTTGCGTTTACTGAACCACAAACCACACCATCTGCATTGTAATATTTACGGGCTCCATAAATCGCAGGTAAGCTATCGGATCCTAAGAACGATGTTAGGTGAGCAACCCCTGAAGAGATTACTGCCTCGGCTGAATCCATACCTCTCATGGAGAAATCGTGTCCTTGCCAATCAATGAACCAACCACGCTCAGCATCGGTTTTTTCCTGCCATTCAGTTAAGACCTTACGGTAAGTGTGGGCAATTGTTGCGGAAGTCATTGGCTTCCATAACAAATTAGAAAGGATAGTTTCTAAATAATTTGTTACCCAATAGAAATCTGGATGTGTATTGTAGATTGTCAATACTGGGACCTTAATAGGAACCAGAGTACCTTCTTCGATTGCCTTAACAACGATAGGCAGATAACCTAGATCGTGCAGTGCTTCAAAATGTGTTACGTCATAGTCAGTACCAAGATACATCGAAAGCTCCGCTTTCATTTCACCGCAAACCTCGTTTTTTGGACGACTGAAGAATTCATTCTTGAAAGCTTCGTGGATTTGCTTAATTACCATCTGCTGTCCAAAACTAACAACTTGATCACATCCTTTTGGTGCGTATTTGTTGCTACGCGGAGTAAAGTTAGAGTAAACCAAAGTCGTTCCCTTTGGATATTGTTGGTGGTGTCCTGTTTTGTAACCGTCGGTTAAAAGTAATGGATTCATATTATTTATTTAGTTTAAGTAATTCTTCTTCAATGCATTCAGATAAACAAGTACCTCCGTTATAAAAGCGCATAACAAAGGATAAAGTTCCGTCGGGATTTGGAGTTAATTGATAAATATCCTCATCCCCATCCAGTTCAGTGTGATCAAATGATTCCCATATTTCCCCGTTTACAAAGAAATACTTTTCATATAGATCCATGTGATATTTTAAAACATCAGCCCAACTATCATAGTGTTCAGGCATTGTTGGGATACCTGCATCTTGACACTTTTCACGACACCAATCCTCAACTGAGTATCTCTCGTTGATTTCTACCTTACGTAGCTTTCCTACATGTTGTTCGGTTTGACTCATAATTTTTCAAAAATAATTTCATTGAGTGGATCTCTTTGATGCCCATATTCTCTTCTAACGCTTTTCCAACCTGCTTTTAGGTAATTCATTTTCAAAATATTGAAATGAGCATCTTGCATACCGCGGGGAGCGGTTATGCTTATTATCTTTGAGCCATTTGTAAATGAAGAATTTTGAAGGTTTCTATCAATGATTTCTTCAAATTCTATAAGATCTTCTTTGAAGCTATCTTGTAGTTGTTCGGGTCCTATTGCCATTTTTTATCGTGTTAAAAGGTGAAAAGTTAAGAACAGTTGTGCATAATGAAGCACCTGGTCAAAACCAATAACAGTGAATGCTCCGGTATTTGGTATTGGACTACCATATTCTTCATTAGCAAATTTTTTACTAACAATTCGACTTGTGATGTAGTCAGTAATAAAGTGACAACAAAATGTCAATACAAAGAAAATTAAAGTGCTATAAACATACCACTCAGTTGTTTCATGCGGTCTTTCGATGCCAAGTATTAAGCATATTGGCAAGAGCCAAAGTGTTGAATAAGTAATAACATGCTTATACAAAGCTATGTTGTTTTTACTTTTATTGTTGGCCCATTCTTCAGCTTGAAAAACAAAGTCTGCAATCCAATGGACGAGTATGATTAAAAAAGGTATTAGCATATTATTCAGGTTTATAGTTTACAACTGTTACTTTACAATCGCGTAAAGTGTACTTGATTATTTCTTCGATTTTGTTCCAATTTCCACCTGCAAGCCCTGATCCAATCTTTGGCATTCCAATATGTTTACCTTTAAAGATGTGGTTCATTTTTCTCATGCACATCGTGAATGCTTCATAATCAAAGGGATTGGAATCTCCATCTGCATGATTTCTGCCATAACGATATTGAGTATAGGCATTAACCACGATGATAGGTTGAGTATCAGGTTGCCCAACTGTTCGATGGCCCATTGCTACCGGATCCTTTGACATTGGGTGTTTAAACCAGATGTATTTTTCTTGCCAATCAATTGTTCCCAGTTTGTTGATGTTGCCGCGATTATCAGTTTCTTCCTTCCATTCATTGCCTTCTTCATCACATTCCATATATGATAACATTTCCATTTTGAAATTATCACAACCAAAAGCTTCAGCCATTTGAGGTGCAATACCAGCACCCATAGTACAAAAGCAATTACAACCATGTACTACTACATCAAACTTACCACTAAGAGCTAATTTAATCAAATCACCATCTACATAATTTATCATAAATTTTCAATTTTAGATATGATTGTTCGATTGATTGGATAGCATGCAACAAGTCCGTCAGAATCAAAGAACGAATAGAATCCAGATGATGTATTACTGTTTGTTGTCGTAGAAAAAGACTTTGCATCAACTGTTTCGTTCAAATTACCAGTCGGTGTTAATATTGTTAAATAGTATCTTTTCATCTTAGAATACGTTTAATTGTTTAAAGTTAATCGGTTCCGTTCTTGAATTTGTTCCGACATTAGAAATGTCCTTTATCGAATTTGTAGTGTAGATTCCATCGAAATAGTCTCCGAGCTCGCTGAAGCCGGCACTAAATATCCCATGAGTAACTACCAGGTAGATCTTAGCCGTCGGTCGGCTTCCTCTAATTGCTTTTGAAATCTCAATGAAAGTTCGACCCCCGTCACAGATGTCGTCTACTATGACGTATTTTAAATGTTTGTGCTGGTCTAAAACTGGAACCTCTGTATGCAGGATTTGACCTGTCTTGAGGTCTCTTACCTTGGTTGCGGTGATGATTTTTTCGATCCTGAACTTTTGAGCAACGTCAAACACTTTCTTGTAGGCACCAGCATCTGGTGAAACCAGCACGACCTGATCCTCTTCGTCTTCTCCGATCAAATACGAAAGCGCATCGTCTACCAAAGCAAAATTGTTAATTTTTCTAAAGTTATTCAAGCAGGCTTCCAATACGTCAGAATGTGGGTCCATCACAGTCACCGATTTAAAGTTCAATGAGTTGATGATTGGACAGATGACCGACTTTAAATAGTTATTCGAACCTTCTCCGAACTTCCTATCGCTTCTACCCCCTAGAAAGTATGGCGCATACAGATGGATGTTTTTAATGTCCAATTCTCTTAAGGTAGCTACAGCACAACAGATTAATTCTAAATCTGCAAAGTTATTCAAACGTGATTTGATGAGGATTTGACAATCTGAATTGGGATTTGCGTACTCTTTGACTATCCCAATTTGATAACCTTCAAATTGAAATTGCTGTTGCCCATCAGGAAACCTAATTATTTTATAGGGGATTTGTGAATTCTGAGGATTTGCTAAATTTATTACTATCATTTGAATATCTTTTACGGATTCAAAACTAATTGGAATCTACGTTATAAAAAAAAGAAAAGCAATTTAAATTAGTTTTGCCTTCCCATTTAGGCTAGGTTTTTTATTTGGGGTGTTAGGCTCTAAAGGATATTTCACCAGTTAAAGAGCATGATTTATTTCAATCTAATTCTATTCGCTATCCCATTCAATTTTTGGACAGTACTTGTTGTATTTTGCTTTAGCAAATTCTACGATGATTGAAGTTCGTTTTGACTTTTTCTTAGGGTAAATTTTACCTACGTTTTTAATGTGGTAATTATCCCGGCGTTCTTCCCACCATTTGTATAGTGAAATTGCTCCTGATATGATAGCAGCTGCCCATCCGATAAATCCGATTGAAAGAACTAGAAACCAAAAGCTGTCTCCTGCTGGCTGTGCGAAGAATAGACCGAACCAGGAAAGCATACTGATCAACATAAATAAACCGGCCCAAACAATGAATCCATATCCTAGTCGTTCACCCATAGTTCTATCTTCCCATGGATCTTTCCCATCCATTATAATAACAGGTAAAGAAACCAGTGTGTATGGTAGAATGAATATCCACATTAAGGTCAGTTTCCAAAAATAAGGGCATAAGCTTTGTGGCATATCATTAGTTGAATAGAACCCTCTATACAATTTTGCCGGAAGTGAGTTAAATTTTAGAGTCATTGTTCTTGTTATTTAATTAGTGCTATCACTATGTGACTTATACCGATTCCAGCAAGCGCATGAATTAGAGCCTGGTAGCTTGGATGTTTAATTAGTTTGTTTAGTTTCATTGTTCTTGTTGGTTTGAACTTGCCGGAATTTCCGGATAGTTGGATTGTTCTTGTTTAAAGGTTAAATAATAACTTTCAAGTTCTGATAATTGTTTTTGAAAACTTTCTTCAAGTCTTTTTATTCTACCAATAATAGAATATTCTCTTCCTTCAGAATTTTTTCTTGGTATGTGTTTATCATCAAGATACATATGTACACATTCTATATCTTCTTGTAATAATTCTACTTGGTTTTTCAGCATCTCCATTTTCATTGTTCTTGTTGTTTAGTTAGTTCTAATTCTAGTTGTTCACTTCTCCACTCCTCTTCACACCTTTCATTTTCTATTGCTGTTTCAATAGTATCGATAGCCCAATCTAATCCTTGTAAAAATCCTTTAGTTTCAGCTATTGAGCTACTATCTCTATGATTACCAATAAAATGTTTACGTTTTTGCTGTAAGCTTTCTAATGCTTGTTCTACTGCTGTTTTCATTGTTCTTGTTGTTTTCTGTCATCAAATTCTACTGACCAATAATAGGCAAAGTCTGCTAACTTATTTTGGATATAATTTAGAACTCTAACACTAATGTCACATAGCCATTTAATTGGTATAGAAAGCAAAAAAAATAAGGTTAATAATATTACTTTAATTCTTCTCATTATGCTTGTTATTTAAAGTTTTTCAATGAATACTACAAAGGCAATACATACAATTCCTGCTATTATTATCATGGTTCCTGCTGTTTAGTTTCTATAATCTCAATCAATTTTTCTAGACAAGCAAATTCTGCATCTTCATAAGTAGGAAATATATCAAATAAGTTATAATCTACTATTCCGTTAATTGGCAATATATCATAAGTCCAATCTATGTCTGTATTCTGCATAACTATTTGCCAATGATCATGCTTCTCTCTAAACCATCTAAATGCTTGTTGGAATAGTGGTGTGTTTAATTGAACACAATGGGTATCTTTTAAATTATCTCCGCCATAAAATTCTAAATCATTTCTCAAATCATAATAAGCAATACATTCCTCATTAAATCCAAGTTCTCTGAGTTTTAAAGCCAACTCATAAGGCACAAATTCTTTATTCATTGTTCTTGTTGCTTAGTTAGTTTCTTGCTCAATTAAATCCTTTTTATTAATTGGCATATCTTTACCATCGAATCCCACATTTTGCATGTATAGTACCTCAACAATTTCACGTTCATTAACACTTGGTTTTTTTATACTCCAAGTGGTTATATTCCCTTCAATTATTTGACCATTTTTTACAAAAAATTTATCTTCGCCTATGTATTTATATTTTTTCATTGTTCTTGATTTTTAAGTTGTCCCTGCAAATCAAGTAAAGTCGTCTTTAAAATACCATAGAAAGGAGCATTTTCACCACGATTACCAATTGAATATAGTATTTCAATTTGTCCTTTAATCTTTTGCTGTCTCTCTATTTCTTTGGCTTTTATTAGAAGATTAAGTACTAAGCCTTTTGTTAAAACCCCGTCTATTTGGTTTACTTCTTTTTCCATCCATTCTACTGCGGTTTTCATTATTCTTTATTTTTGAATTTTTCACATTCTTCTAATGTACCTTGGAAGTAAATTGTTGATTCATCTTCGCTTACTACTTGGTAGACATCATTACTTGGGTAAAGACTAACTATTTTCATTGTTTTTTCTTAATATTAAATTTTCGTAACTATCTTTTTTATCGAATTGTCTCTCGATTCTATACAAGTGATTTGGGGTTAAACCAAACCATGGATCGGAGTGATGGAACTTATAAAATTGCTCAGGTAGCATATCAGAATCATCGTCTAATATTGCATAGTCCTCGACCTCTGGGTGTTTATCCAGCCAATCTTGAATTTCTTCGCCTCTTAAAGTCCTATATGTTTCAGTAATACCGACATATGTTCCTGGTCTGAATCCTAATTTTACTAAAGCGTCTTCCCATTTTTCTGGTGTACTTTTGTAACCCTTAGTACCAAAATGATTTTTCCAAGTTGATGAGATGCAAATTTTAGTCCCAGTTTCATTACACCATTCTGATAACCATTTCCATTTCTCCTGGCAAGTTTCTTCAACCAATCTATTGTACTCGTAGTCAAATGTGTAATGTGAATCTGGTCTTTTATAATTCTGTAAAGAAAATCCCTTTGGTTTAATAAAGAATAACTTTCTTACTATTCCTTTTATCGCATACCACCAGGTGATGGGTTTTCTCCAACGCCTCTCATGCCTCTTCTTATAAAAGACTGTAGAGTTCATAACTCCATCGATATCTAAAAATATTACTTTCAATGTGATTACTTTCTAATTAGTTGGCTTGACCTCCACCTCTTTATAAGGCTCTCCAATTGGGTTTATATCACCGAACTGTTTGTTTAATATTTTCATTGCTTTATCGAAGTTGTTGTCTGTTGTGTCATCTACATCTCCAAAACATGATGAATAATCAGCGTATAAGATGGTCCACCCCCTTTCGCCAGCTTGTACTGTAACTTTTAATTGGTTTATTCCAACCTTAAATTGTTCTTCTCTTTTTACCTCACTGTTAGGCATCAGCCCCATAAATCTTTCCATAGTTTTTTTTTAAATTATTCAATCACGTAAAGTTCTTGGATGAAGTGTTCCCCTAATTCATTCTGAGCGTATTGATCACCCGTTACGTGATAAACGTGATTTTCCGTAACTATATGATATTCAGGATCGCCCATTTTTGTGGATGTAATGAATTTTTCTTTGATGATTCCTCGATCAAATTTTTTATAAGTCCCACCACAAGATGCTAAGATTAAGATTGATAACGATAATAAGACGGTTTTCATTTTGATTATAGATTTTATTAAGACTTGATGTAAACTTTTTCCTGATCCAGATTCGGTTTTTCGAAACTATTAACAGCTTCAGTGTATGCATTTTTGATGTCACAAATTCGGATGCCACACCATAATGTTCTGTGAAGCGATTTATCATCTGATCTTGCATTTCTTTCTTCCCTTAATTTGGATAATAGCTCTTCGAATTTTGTCCGGACTGAATTGAAATATTCATACTCTACAGAACCTCTTTCAAACTTTTCTACTATTCTTTGGATTCCATTAGATACCCATACTCCTGAATGTTCCCTTTCTGGATTGTAATCAATGTACTCGATCCATATGTCATCCTCAAAATGCCTGATAACCCGATAATATTTCGTTCTTCCCCGGTACTTTACTAATGCGTAATAATCAACTACGATTGCCTTTGTTTTCATAATTTTTTGAGTATTAAACATCCGTTATCGTCAAGGCTCTGTACTGTTTTATAAGTTGCGATTTTATGTCCACTACCATAAACACCTTTCACTGCACCCACGGTTTTTCTTTCATCTACAACTTTTTTCATCTCAACCTCAACTTCAATTTCTGTTGGATCTAGAAGTGACTTCAAATAAGCATCAATTCTACCCGTTGTTGGGTGTTCATAAAACTCAAAATATTGAGTCATAATCCAATGCATAGCATTATTCATGTCCTCTAATGTGAAAATCTTATGGCTATTGTGTTCTCTTGCAAGACAGTATCCAAATTCAAATGCACCTCTCTCACCTTCTGTTAATACTTTAGATAATTCGGAAGGGTGATATATTCCAAATATTTGTTCACAGTTTTCGTGTGAAAGTTTCTGAAGCTCAATGCCAGCATTCTTGGCAATCATAAGAGCCGGTTCATCAAATGGAAACCTTGTTGTTGCAATCATCCTACCATCTTCTCTTCTAAGAGAATAAACTGGCCAGCCGTTGTCAATGCTTTTAATTAGTCTTGCTTTCATGTCATTTAATGTTAAGATTTTCCACCGCACTTACCGCATGTAACTTCACCATTTCCATTACATCCAGCACATACGCCAAATTCAGATTCTTTCTCACCATCACATCCTGGACATGTGATTACACCATCAACACAAGTACAAATTTTTTCATCTTGTTTGGAAAGTTCTAAGATCTCAATTAGTTTGTCAAGACAAGCAAGTTCTGCTTCTTCGTAAGTATTAAATGATTCACTATCAAAGTCATAAAGGTGATCAGCTAAAATGTGAGTGAATCCTGTAATTCTATAAGCTGAAGTTAAACTGGACCACACATCAACAGATACCTCACTGTATAAATCATGCTTTTCTCTAAACCACCTAAATGCTTGGGAGAATGTTGGTGCAACTATTCCATCTTTTATCAAATCTGATTTAACCGCTTTCCCGTATTCTAAACCAAATGACTCACTAACGTACCACGCAAAACAGGGCTCATCAAATCCAAGTTCTTTGAGTTTTAAAGCTCTATTATAAGGTGCAAATTCTTTTTCCATTTTTTATTTGCTTTGTTTAGGTTCAACAATCTGAATCAGTTTATCAAGACAAGCAAGTTCTGCTTCTTCGTAAGTATCATAAAAACTAACATTAGTAAAGACACTTTTATCATCAATAACTCCACCATATTTTTTACTTATAGTATCGTTATACTTAGAATAAACAGTATTAATACTAGTATCTAATTGATGCTCATCTCTAAACCATCTAAATGCTTGTGAGTAAGTTGGTGCCGAACAATCTTCTTCACGCATATAAGTTTGAGGTTGAGTTTCAGATTTTAGTAGAGGAAATTGGAGTTTCAATCTTGTAGATTGATAATATCCAAATGTGGGTAAATCAAATCCAAGTTGTTTGAGTTTTAAAGCAAACTCGTAAGGCACAAATTCTTTTGTCATCCTTCCCGTTGTTTAGTATGCGGCAAAACCTTCAAAACCTTCCTTTAAACCATAAATCATGGTTTCAAGTTGTGATATTAGCTCTTCCTTATTTTCACCACATTGGTGCATAACAATCAATTTTCCTCTTCCACCTTTTGTCTCATCAATTGACTCACCTCCCCTTGTGATTCTTGTGATTGATTCACCAATCCAAGTCTCTATTTGTTCCGTCTTGAACCAAGGTGTTGGTAATTGTTCTTTCTCTTGTTCGTTATAAATCATAGAAGTACAATCATCTGTATTTGTATATTCAATGTGTGATTTAGGTTCTTCTTGTGGAATGATGATTTTGTAATAAGGGGTTTCAATGTCAATCTCTAAACCCCAACCATTTTCAATCCCAACCGTCTCACAACCTGGATTCTTAATAAACCATTCTAAGAACTCATCATCAATAGGTTGTACACCATCGTTGATTAAATCTTGATCTGTGGTTAGGATAATTTTTCTTGGTTTATAATTAAAAACTAATGCCATTGTATTTTTCCATAGGAAAACTCTTGTTCCTTGGATAACCCAAATGTTATTTTCAAGCCCACTAATTTCTTCATCGGAAGTGATGTAGATGTGTTGGTTGTTGCTAGTTTTAACTTCTTCGAGGGATAATCCCAATTCGCCGGTATCGCTTAGGTCATTAAACCACAACCTACTTGGTTTATCTGTTGGTAATACGTGTATGTTTTTCATGATTGATGGTTTGTTTAATTGTTGTTTAGTTAGGAACCAATCATATGATATGTCAGTAAAACCACCAACCGGAAGACTAAATAATTCTTTTTTAAATCCGTGTTTTTCTACTAAAATATTCATAGCAATAATAGACCATTCATTGTAATCGAGATTTGGGGAAAACCATTTAACGCATTTTTTACCGCTAATCAATGATTCAATTACGTGGTTTATAAATTCTTCTTTTGTCATTGTTCTTGTTGTGATTTAAATAAATTATAAAGAGATAAGTACAGAGTTGCAGAACCGACAGTGATAGCTACAGCACAAAACATGGCTGGATATTTTACTGCCAAATACATAAGTGTTGCAAATCCTAAAAGCGAGAGGATTGTTTTTAAGTGAGCTTTTTTATCCATGTTCTTGTTGTTTTAAAGCTTAAATAGTATTACCGAAAGTGTAACGAATAAAAGTATTGTACTAATCATGTAAAATTTATACATCCTTTCAAACTTTGTTAACTCTTGTTTTACTTCTCTAATATCAACATCTGTTATAGGTGTACCTCTTTGCTCTTTCCTATTTCTGTCGACATATTCTTGAAGCATTTTTTTTGTTTTAATTAGTTTCATCGTTCTTCTTTGTTTATCCAGGAACATGCCCGCATTTATGTTTATGTTCAACATACCATAATATTCTGAAATGGCCCAAAACAAAGAAGTGTGTGTCAAACCCATTCATCTCGTCTGTTGACTTGTAGATCCCAGTGTGGTACACAGATTTCGCTAGTTTATTTTTCTTAGCACTCTTTGGAAACTTGTTGAATGCAACAGAGTGTCTCTTTGTTAGTTTAAATTGCTTGTAAAATGTTTTCATCGTTTTTATTTTTAATTGGTAATAATTTTCTCAGTCGACCCATCACTATAATGGTAAATCAACAATTTGTTGGGTTCTGGAAAACATTCTCTGCCCATTATATCGGTAATCTTCGTAACCTCCTTATCAAGAGATAACTCTTCTATTCCGACTGTAGAAACGTACCGTGTTGATGAAAGTATTGTAACATTCCCAGTTCCTGCGGAACAATCGAGAACTACATCAAATCCATAGCATCCACTTTCTGGAAATGTGAATGGAGCAAACGTGAAGCTAATTGGTTCAATAATGATATTTGGGTTTATTAAATTAATGGACCACCAAGTTTGGATACTATCTGCTGGATTAGCTGGGAAGTCTATATAAAATAGGTGTGCTCCTGCAATACTATCACAATCGATATTTGTTGAAACCACTTGTGTCAATGTTACCGTTGCACCTTGACAGGGGAATAAAGTGTCAATAATGACATTCTGTGAATATACCAAGCTAGTGGTAAATAATGATAAAGTAAGTAGTAATTTTTTCATAATTTGTTTTGTTTTTTTAGGGTTGGATATAAATTGTTTCTATATTAGTTTTTTCCGCTTCGATTTTAATGATGCCTTGTCCTTGACGACTTCCTTTGGAAGCTTCAATATCTAAAACCGCAACACCAGCTTGACCTAATTGATAGATTTTGTTATAATTAAACATCGCAATACCTTCTGAGTTGGTATAAACGGTATCACGAATGATTGGCTGTGACGGACAATTGCAAGTAGAAGTTCCGTATAAAATAACCATAGCTTCTTCAACTACTGCGTTATTTTCATTCCTAACCTCAATTTTTGCCAGTGTATCTTTCTTTTCTGGTCTACAAGAGTTCATTATAAATAAACTAATACCTAAGGCAAATAAGTATAAGGCTGATAAAGTAAATAGATCTTTAATTTTCATAATTTAGTTTTTAATTATTTTTTTCATTGTCCCATCACTGTAGTGATAGACCAATAGTTTATTAGGTTCGATTTGACAATCTCTGCCCAAAATATCTGTGACTCTAATTAGATGTTTTTCTAAGGTTAATTCCTCAATACCTGTTGTGGTATAACAATAATCAAATGATTCAGTACATCCCATCACATCTTCCACATAGATGTCATAACATCCAGCATGTAGTTCTGCTAACTGAGTTATAGCCAATGCTTGGCAGTGATCTCCATAATATTCAACGTGGTTGCCTAAGTTATCTTCTCCAATTAAAAGAATATTATATGGTGGAGTACCTTGTTGTGGCGTTATCCAAAGGAATTGACCTATACAAGTATCACACTGAGGTACATTACCTGCTGGTGTGGGAAGTGTAATTTGATTAGGGAATTTGTATTTGAAATCAACAATGAGAGTGTCGTGTTTATCTTGTGCTGATTCAACACGACTATCGATCACTGTTAGTCTATAGGTATAGTTTGCGTTACCTAATTTAGGTTGTGGTGTATTCAAACTAACGTCTAAGAAGTCTATCCAATCAGCAATATAATCATGACCCGGTAGGATAGTACATAATGTAGAGTCCTGAATAACTGTGTTGGTATTTACTAACTTCCAAGTGTAATAAATCGGTCTTTGACCTCCTTGGATATAACCTTCGATTGTCATGGAATCGTCGTAACAGTTTGCTGGAACAACGTGAACTGTACAGGTGTCACCAACAGGCACAGTGTAATAGATTGACATTGGTTGGTATTGAGCCCATATCAGATTGGGTAATAATAACATAAGGGATAGGAATAATTTCATATGGTTTCAGTTTTCTAATTTTTATACTAAGTTAACTATTTAATTTCGGTAAAATCTGATAAAAATGAAGAAAATAGGATAAATCCTTAAAAAAATAGGACAAATCCTATAAAAAATAGGATTTATCCTAAAAAAATTGTAGGATTTCTCCTAAATCTTTACATCTCGACGAGCTTAGAAAGAATCTCCTTCACCGTTCCTATATCAGCTCTGCCTTGGTACTGCTTGTTAAACTCACCAATTGTTTTACCTTGCAAAGCTTGTGGATTTTTAACTGTCTCTGAAAGTTGTTTTAAAATTCCAGTCAAAGCATCTGCAATTTCTTGAGCTGTCATCTGTGCTGGCATATAGTTTCTAAGAACTGCTGCCTCGTCGCATTCTTTACGAGCCATTTCTTCTCTACCAGCTTCTTCATAGATCTTTTGTGATTCCTCTCGTTGCTTAATTGCTTTACTGATAACTTTAATAGCTTCTTGATCAGATAAGTCACCTGAACCGTCCGCTTTTTCTGCTAACGTAATTGCTGCTTTGATACCGCTCAGTGCGGATTTTGCGTTTTCATCTTTAGCTTTTAAAGCAATGATGAAATCTTTCTGGATTTGTTCTTTAATTGTCATTTCCTTCTAATTGAAATTTAAACTTTCGGATGCCTTTGCATAGTCTAACAAATTGTCAGATCCCCTTTCACGCTCTATCTTTTGACCATCCCAGGCTTTTTCAAGAGATTCCCTTGAAAATATTCCAAATGGAAAGATCTCCATGCAAAGTGTCTGTAGATCGATTTTTTGACCAAGCTCTTTACTTTTCATTTGTGATGCAATGTAATAAGCGTACATTACCGCTTCACCTGGTGTTGTACAACAAAGAGAAACAAAAGCCAAACCTGCTTTGTCAAGCTCCCTTCCTGTGGATTTCAAGCGATCTTCGAATATTTTTATGAAAAGAAATCCCTTGGTAAGCTCGTCGTAGAGTTTCTGAGAATCTTCCTCGCCCATGACAAGAAGACTCAACAACATCTTCATTTGTTCTTCGCTGAGAGGAATTTTCTTTTCCTTTTTGAGTCCTTCGCAAAAGATGGTTTCGATTGAACCTGGATCCTCTGTTGTGCTTTGGTCTAATCTCATATTTTGGTTATTTTGATGTGACATCGGTTTCTATTTTTGGTTCTGCTACTGAAAGCTTTGTGTGTTCAAGAGCTTTTTTAAACATTTCAATGGTACATCCTCTCTCACGTCTTGGATTATCAAATCTTGCCATAATGTCCTCGACACCAAAGTGTGTGTTTTTGATTGCTTTGTCCGGATTGGCCATTTTAACTTTCCCGTTCTTAATTCTGTATTCAATAACAGGAATATCCTCTCCGTCCTCCGGTCCAGCTTCATGACCCATCAATTGACAAGTCAGTTCGAGAAATGGGAATGTTTTTGCAATGAGTTCCCATTCTTCATAGACGCGTTCAACACTTGGCCATTTCCCGATGTTGTAGTTACTACAGCCAACATTTCCCTTCCAATCACACCATCCATGTGGACCTCCGATCCAGCTAGAAACGATTTGAGCATTACCCAAGTAGCATAGAGGCAGAGCTCCAGCTTCTTCTCTTCTCTTATCTTTGTAATCCCAGAGTTTTTTCCAACCTAAAGTATCTTCCTCTTTGATGCCCAGAAGATCTTTGATTGCATGATCTTCTGTTTGAAACCCGGATTTTTCAATCTTAACTTCAAAAAGGGCTTCATTAAGCTCCCGATCGAACTCTCTATCATTTGAGCTAAAACACAAACTATCAGTTCTGATCAAGATTTCCATTGCCTGTTCTTTCGTAACCGGTTTTCCAACTACTACCAAAGCAGGCCACTTAGGTAGTGCAATCTCGAAAAATTCTTTTGTTTTCATCTTTACTATTTTATTACTTCGTTTCCAATTGCTCGATTTAATTTCTCCAGATGTTTGCGTTTCTCTTGTTCCTGGAGGTATTTTTTCATTTTTCGTTCTGCTTTGACAAAGCGTAAATGTGTTTTGGTAAACGGAATCAAGAAAGGCATCCTCCAGGCGAAATGACCGTTTATCCAAGCTCCGACACTCGTAGAAAACCCAAATGAAAATCTGCTATTTTCTGCTTCCTGTGTACCAAAACGTTGAGAAAATGCTCCGGTTTCATAATGTGGACTTCGATACTCAACCCAAAGTCCCTCTAAACCAGCGTAGCTAGTCATTTTCCACTGTTCAAAATCGTTCTCCATCGATTGAATGAAAAGATCGATGTACATTTTATCGGTTTCTTTCTTTGTCATTTTTTCGAATTTTAATTTTCAGTGCTTCCATCCCATTTCCAATCTTTCGATTGGAGTCAGTTGGGAGGTGTAATTCATGAAATTATCCCATTCTCCAGCACAGTTGAAAACTACTCTGACCTGGCTATTAGTGTGATCTGGTATTTCTTTCACCATTCCGTTTTCAATAAGGCTGTCATCACAGCCATCAAATGGCTTGTAATTCACTCGGTCTCCTATTTTTAATTCTGTGATGTTTATCATAACTAGTTAATTCTTTCAAAAATGTGTCCAACAAATTCCCCTTTTTGGTATTGGTAGGTTCCAATGTATTTTCTTTCGATTCCCATGTCTACTGGTAACCCGTGTCCAGTACCGAAAAGCTCAAAGAACCTTTCTTCCTGTTCTTTTTCGGTATCAACCAAAGCCCAAATACACGGTTCGTTATTTTGTTGGTCTATCTGGACTGTTAAGATCTCCGCATCCTTTGGCATGAGAATAGTAAACCTTTCAAGAAATCCTCCGTTTTCTAAGGTGCTGTATTTAAATACTGTCTTCATTTCTTTATTTTTTAAGTTGTTCCTTTTTTGATTCCAGATAATCTATAATAAATCCTATCGCAACGATGATATTCATTCCTAAGGACATTAGTATCTCGTGCAAGTCTTCATAAACATTTACACTTAAGTGAACGTGACCAACCATCCAGAAAGGAATTGATAGGTTCTGACTTATCCAAACAAGAGTGTATTTGAGAAAATGAGTCATTTTATTCTCGGATTAAAAAATATAATTGCCAACCCATTCAGTTTTACCTTCCGAGTTGGTAATTGTTTTTGGTCCATCCCATTGCTTGAGTATATTGTTTCTATCTGCAAATCTTTGTGTATGAGAATCAAAAGCAATAGGTAGTTTTGGTTGGTTTAGAGATTGTATAATTTCATCTGAATTTTTAGAAATGTTGTTTACGTAGGATGACAACGATAAGTTCATCTCTTCTCTGCACTTTTGTGCCATTTTAAGAAGAGCTTTTTCCATGTCCTTTTCAGTGTACTTGTAGGTTTCTTTCGCTTTGTTGCAGCCTTTCTTAAAACCTCTATATGAATGAGCTTCTATTAAAGATCTAAGCCTAAGTACTTCACTTTCTGTTAGTGTAGAAGAAGTCTCAGGATACATAGATAGCTCAGATACACTATGTTCAATAGCCATCTGCTCGATATCATATTGTTCTTTTGGTATAGGAGGCAACAAATCAACTCCTTCAAGATGTTCCGCTCCGTTTAATGGTAGGTGTGCCAATACTTTAACAAATGGTTCTACTTTTACACCAGTTTTTAAAAGTTCACAGTATTTTATGTCAACCCTACTAACTTCACCAATATTTGTTTCGTAAATAAAATTACCATCTTCAATCTCCTCATCACTGACAACAAGTAGGTAGTGTTCTGTTTTAATTAGCTCGTGTTTCATGTTAGTCTATTAAAAAATATAATTTCCAACCCATTCAGTTTTTCCATCTGAATGTTTGAATGATTTTGGCCTTTCAAATAAAGTCCATCCTACTTTCTCTAACTCTTCAAATGGTAAAGTTGTATTGGAAAAGCCTCGTACAATACCATCTTTTATGCGGTATAAATATCCACCGCCTTCTTCGGGCTCTTTAGCTAAAACTTCTACCTCTCTTTCAAAAGCAACAGGTAGTTTTGGCTGGTTGCGAGATTTAGTAAAATCTATTAACCCTTGTTTTTTAACAT
>JACCDV010948582.1_pt1 | contig 30784 bp, 7 predicted proteins | sample 7446131 | NCBI WGS metagenome assembly JACCDV01 (sample SAMN15323448, study PRJNA562643) | freshwater metagenome | isolation source: river surface water | place: USA:Blue River Watershed | collected 2017-08-17 | reverse complement strand
ATCAGGATGCCGCCCTGCGCGCCGACTGGGATATCCGCTCCCTCCGCAAGCAGTACAATTCCCGCTCCCTGTCGGTTCTCACCGCCGACCAGCAGCAGCGCCTTATGGAGCTCCAGCGCCAGATGCTGGGTGGATCGCTCCTCTCCTCGGTTGCCGAGCAGAAACTGCTCGGCCTCTCCCCCGAGCAGCGCCAGCAGCTTGCGGCCCTTGCTTCGTCCAGTCAGGCCCAGGCCACCTCCGTCAACGCCCAGTCGCAGGCCGGACAGATCTCTGATTTCCGAAAGGGAATTGAGCTTCGAAGGATCCAGCGACAGACCTCCGACCAGATGATGGCCCTCCTGACGCCCGACCAGAAGAAGCAGTGGAAAATCCTCAGTGGACAGAAGAGCGGCATGCCGGAGATCCACGATCCGAACGCCCGCACCCAGAGCCTCTTCGAGGGATATTGAGGCCGGGGAAAAGCAAAAAACCTTAAACTGGCTCTGGGGGCTCCGAGTGCCAAGAGGCACGGCTTAGTCTGTGCACGTACACAGGTCTGTAGGGCAAGGTCAGCGGGAATGATCGAGGCAATGCGTCGGGGAAGATCAAGCCCGTAACTGCGGGATGACCCGGAGAGCGTCACCGCTTTTTGGAAGGCAAGTGTGCTAGGTGGCCGTCGTGATCGGTTCCTTCATGATTCTTTCTCCGCGACTTGGTGCCTCTGCGTGAGAATGACTGAAGAATTAGAGTGCCTGCGACATTTCCTCATCAGCAGAAGCGGTTGCTTTAGTGATCCCATTTTTTTGGGTATCACAGGAAGCCGGTGGGCAAGCAGGTCTCTCCGTCATGGCTTCGCTGCTCTCAATGAAACAGCTGTTTCGCGGCAAGCGTGCGTCCTGATTTCGGTGACGAAAACGTAACACTAAAGGCCATGACGATTCAGGGAAGGTGGAGCATTATCCGCATCGTTCCAGACAACCCCATCCCAACAAAACAACTGCCAACCTAGATCTCATCAGCATCCGGACGCTGCAGATCGATTCAATCAAAAAGCCACCTTTTCAGTCCACGTCACGACAAACCGACAAGACCAAGTAGAAGAAATCAACTCCAACCAACTCGCAGCAAACACTCAGTAATCCAAGCCAACAAACCCATGAAAAACACCAAATCCATCCTGCTCGCCGTCATCGCGGCGACCGCCGTGGGCTCCGCCTCGGCGCAGACCACCAACACGGTTGTTCGCAACCAGATCAACATCGCCGGTTCCACGGCTTTCCGTTCGGTTCACTTCAAAGAACTGAACGCATACGCACTTGGCCAAGGTTTCACCCTTGTAGCCTCCGACAGTTCGCCCAGTGCCGGAACCGGTTCCGCAGCTCTCTACACCAAGCTGATCAGCTCCGCCACCAATGCAAAGACTGGCGTGGTGACCGAGACCCGTGATTTCATCAATGCCCGATTCATCGGATCCGAGGGAGGTACTCTTGTAACAGGTTCCAAGAATACCCAGGGGTTCTATGCGCTTAGTCAGCGGGGTGTGGGTTCCTCCCCCACCACCACCTGTACCAACCTCATGACCGCCACGATCACCTACTCTGATTGCGATCAGTCGGTGGGTGTGTTCAGCGGCAACAAGGGAGCCCGTGCCAAGGTGGCCAGGCTCACTTCCGCCGGTAACCTTCCCGCGATCAACTTTACCTTCTGCACAACGAAGGATTTCCCGGCGAGCAACATCACGGATCGACAGGCTCAGGCCCTACTAACCCGTGGTCACCTCCCGCTCTCCTTCTTTACCGGAAACTCTTCCGATTCCACCAATGGCGTCTTTGTCATCGGTCGCAACATCGACTCGGGTACCAGGACGGCGATTCTCACGGAGACCGGGGTCGGATCCCTGGCTAAGGTTAATCAGTATGACTATAGCGCCGCCAGCAATTCCCTCTTCATCACTCCTGCCGGTACGGTTACCGGTGTCAGCTTCCTAGCCGGTGACGGTGGCGATGACAGCGGAGGTACCCTGACCACCAAGGTGTCCCAAGCCACCAATCTGACAGGTGCCAATGTGATCGGCGTAACCAATTATCCCGGTAAGGTATATCTCATCGGATACGCCGGTGTCCCTGATGTGAATGGAAGCAAGGGTCTCAAGGCCCTATCCTACAATGGCGTGGCTCCGTATGTACCGACACCACATGCCAGCACTGTTGGATTCCAGACTAACTTCAACGGCATTGCCAACGGCACCTACTCCCTCTTCTCAATCGGAAAGGTTTATTTCAATGCCGCCACCGCCCCCAAGGGAACCGACAAGACGATCATTCCGACGATTGCCCAGGCGCTTGCCAACAATATCGGTACGAACACAAGTTCCACCTTTGGCAACGGCAATACTGCTATCGGAGATCTGAATATTGTTCGCTCCGTCGAGGGTGCGACTGCTAGGCCCAAATAAATAAAGTCACCATTCCGAGGAGTCATTCTTGGGATACAGATTCGGAGAGGCCGGCGGGAAACCGTCGGCCTTTTCCTTTTTACTGCAAGCATTTCCGAAATCTGACTGATTCCTCTGCCAGCGGGGATTCCCCTGCTCGATTTATTGAGGAGAGGTTGCTTTTAATTCTAATCTTCGCACTGGTGATTCCCGCTTTCCCATTGCATCGATGACATTTTCAAAAATTCACTCCTCCCCATTTCGGATGATTGCCTTGGCCATTGTCGGAATTGTCGTGGTCGGGACAGGTCTTTATTTCTCCTTTCGTGATCTGCAGAAGGATGAGAAGGAGGTTTCCCCTCCCGCCCAGGTGAGCCCGAGTCCCGCGTCGGTGCCAACTCCAGTTCAACCCTCCATTCCACAACCTGTCAACGAGAGCACCCCTGTCTCCACCGTGGCCCAGGCGGTCCCGGTAGTGGAGGCGACCCCCGCCGTGGATGTGGCTCCGCCCGTGGGGTCGGAAGCCTCCGTGCCTGCTGTTTTCGGACTGCTTGCCGATAGCAATGTGACCAATCTTCCCTTTGCCGATGGGCTTCAGGGAATCGCGGAAGAGTTCGCGGAGAAGGTGAAGCAGGGGGGGGGGGACCCCACCTCGGGGGCTTACCGTGCGAATGGGGAGAAAGCCGCCCAGGAGGCGGATGACATTCTCAGGGCCCGGTATGGAACCGAGGTCTACATGAAACTGAAGCAGAATGCCGCTCCCTGAGGGCAAGGAAGTCTTTGTTTTGATTCGGTGCTACCGAACGCCTTGGTAATTCGACTTAGGTTTGGACGCTTACCCGTCAATGTAATCGGAAGCCATTATCATAATGTATTAAACCATAGATTATTAAAATACTTTCAATCTGTATTCCCTACACTTAGGTCAAATTATCTGCAAAAATTCTGTCTGTGATGGATCTTATCAGAGATCAGACTTGAAATTAAAATAACGACCAGTATGATAGATAAAACTCCAGCTTCCATTTGTGACGGAATTGTAACACGCGCGATGCCCGTTTTCGGGTAGTATTCTTACTTTGATGCTTCTCTTTCGTCCCAAGATCTCATTTCCGGAAGTCCTATCCAATTAGGAGACTCTTCTTTGTGACCGCGTCCCATCATCCAGCCGTGCGGTTTCTTGCGTTTTTGCTGACAGGAGTCCTTTTCCTCTCCTCCGGGCCAGTCCTGCTTGCCCAAAGCGCCAGATCGGTGATGAGTCCGGCGGGGGGAGGGAGCGGAGGAGGGGGGAGGGGGAGCGCTGCCAACCTGAATAATGCGGGAGCAGCGTCGGCTGCCCTGACGGCCACCAGAGCTCGCGAGGCTCTTCAGAAAAGCGAGGCTTCCCTGAATGCCATGAAGACCCTGCAAGTCAATGCCCGGAATCTGATGGCTCGTTCGGAGACAGATAACGGATTGAAAAACGGTTGGCTTGAGCCGCATGTGGCCGGAGGAGGCTCAGGGATCGCCGAGGACGGGACTCCCGACACTTCCTCTTGGGCTGGAGCTAGGATCACTTCTGCCAAGGATTCCGCCTCCGTGGTGATCAAGCAAAGTCTCCAGAGCGCCTTTCTCTACTGGAACAAGTTCAATGTCGGATCCAAGACCACGATTCGCTTTGATCAGAGTGCCGGCGGAAATGATGCCGGCAAATGGATCGCCTTTAACAAGGTCATGGGATCAGTCGACCCCTCCCGCATCTATGGATCAATAAACGCCGAGGGACAGGTCTACATCCTCAATCAGAACGGGATCATCTTCCATAACGGCTCTCAGGTAAACACCCATGCCCTTGTCGCCTCGACCCTGCCGATCAATGAAAATCTGGCCGGCTCTGCAACCAAGGCAGGACGAGGCATCGCCAACAATCCCGATTCCCAGTTCCTCTTCTCGGCACTCACGGTGCCGGGTAATCTCAATAAAAACACAGATGGCTTCACCCCGAATGTCACCGGTCCGATCGGCGATGTCATCGTGGAGCGTGGTGCCTCCATCATCTCCCCCGTCAATGCCAACAACACCGGAGGTCTTGTGGCTTTGGTCGGGGCGAATATCCGCAACGAGGGCACCATCAGCACGCCGAACGGTCAGACAATCCTTGCTTCGGGGCTCCAGGTCGGACTGACCCCCCATAACTCTGCCGATGCGAGTCTCCGAGGCATGGATGTGACGGTGGGACGCGTCACCGATCCCGACAACGCGGTGACAACGGTTTCGGAAAGCGGTGCCGGCTCGACGCGCAATGACGGAGTCATTTCGGTGTTCCGGGGGAATGCCACCCTTGCGGGAAGAGACATCCAGCTTAACGGGGGTATTGAAAGTAGCACTTCGGTGGATCTGAACGGCCGGATCGATCTTCTCGCCTCCTATAATGCCGTGCCTAATTCCCAGTTTGGATTGATTGGCGATGCCTTGATCCGGGATTACAACCAACCCAACTCCGGAAACGTTGAGATGGGTAGGGGTAGCGTTCTGCGTATCCTGCCCGAATGGGAGAGTTCGAGAACTATTCCCAGTGCAGCACTTGCCCTTCCTTCGCTGGTGACGCTCTCCGGCAGGAACATTGCAATGAACGAGGGAGCCATCCTGCTCGCACCCGGTGCAACCGCAAGTTCCGGTGCTCTTTCCCAAACTGGCGCGGAACTGAAGGATGGAGTGACCTTGCAGGCCGGTCGATGGACGGACAAAGGCGGCAACAAGTCAGTTTTCACCAGGGATGTTGGAAGGATTGACATCGGACGCAATGCCACGATCAATGCCGCTGGTTCCACTGCCGCCCAAGTCAGGGTGGATATCGCCCGGAATTTCCTCAAGCTGCAGTTGCGCGGGGCGGAGCTTGCTGACAGTCCTCTTCAACGCAAGGATGAGAACATTCGTGGTGTCGATCTGGTAATCGATTCAACCATCAGGGGAACTTATCAGGGAAGATCTTGGATCGGCACACCCCTTGGTGACGTCTCGGGGTTCGTGGGGTTGATCGATCGTACTGCGGGGGAATTGACCACGGCAGGGGGGAGTGTCTCCCTCTTGGCGGGAGATGCTGTCAGCACGGCGCCTGGTTCCTCGGTTGATGTTTCCGGTGGTTCGATTCGCTACTCCGGTGGGTATGTGTCGACCTCCAAACTCCTCTACCAAGGACATCTGCTCGATATCTCGCAGGCGACACCCGATAGAGTGTACGAAAAAATCCTCACCGCCGGTGACAGAACAATCCTGGGAAAAACATTCAACGATGTCGGAGCTTCCGCCACAATCGAGCAGTCTTCCAAATGGGGGCAGGTGAAGGTCTATGAAAGCATCCTGGACCCCACTAGTCCGATCTGGCGCCCCTCCCAGGTCAGCGGCGCATCGGGTGGGAGCCTCTCGATCAACGCTCCCTCCGTGGCACTCGACGGGGAACTTCATGGCAACACTGTGGCCGGTCCCACACAGATCCGCGACCATGGTTTCCTGCCCGGCATGAACCAGGCAGTGCTGAGCACCCTTCCCGCCCCCGCCTCCTTCTCGCTTGATCTCTCCAGGGAGACCGGAGTGGCCGGCATCCTGCTCTCCCCCTACGCACCCCGCGTCACCTTTTCCTCCCAACCTTTCCGCGGAGGGGGAGTTCCGCTCCAGATCAATGAGTCGGGCGTTGCCAATTCCCTGCCTCAGGATCGCAAGGACTCGGTGATCCTCTCGCGCGATCTTCTCTCCGCTCACGGTTTTGGCAAGTTCTCGGTAAGTTCCCGTGACGGCGACATCGTGCTTCCTTCCGGAGTGGTTTTGGATGCGGGGCCGAATGGTTCGGTGGCCCTTCAAAGTGCCAACGTTTGGATCTCGGGTGGCATCCAGGCCCCCGGCGGAACAGTCTCCCTGCAGGCTTTCCTGACCCCTCTCTCGCTCGCGAATGTGAATCTTCCCGAAATCCTTCCGGCCTCGGTTTCCGGAATCATGACACTCAGGGAGGATGAGGGTATCCTGCGGCGCGGAGAGAAGGTGATTGCTCTGGGTGATCCGGCCGTCGGGCCCGTGACCGTCTACCGCGCCAACGGCACCGAGGTCTCGGTCTCCGGAGACCATCTCGCCCCGCTCTCCGCAGGTCGTGTATCAATCGGAGAAGGGGCCCGAATCAATGTGGCTGGGCTGGTTGCTAACGACCTGCGTGACGCAAATACCAAACCGATTGTGCTTAACGGAGGTTCGGTGAGTATCTCGGGATACCACGTTTCCCTTGCACCCGGTAGTTTTGTCGATGTCAGCGCGGGATTCCGGCAAAGCCATCTCGGGGGAATCGCCGGATCAGCTTCTGGAGACGCGGGGAGCATCACGATTGCCGGTGGACAGGATAACGTTTTCCCCACCATCCATCGTGGCTCCCTTGATCTGCGAGGCACCCTCGCCGGTTATGCCGGGGTCGGCTCTTTCGGCGGTTCGCTTTCCCTCAAGGCACCCGCCTTCAGGATTTCACGGGACGGTATCCAAGGTGATGACCGCAGGGTCACCCCGATTTCCTCCACATTTTTCAACCAAGGAGGGTTTTCATCATTTAGCCTGAGTGGCATTGGGTTGGAAACCAAGGAATCGGACGTGTTTGTTCCCGGAGTTTCCGTGGAATCGGGAACGGTGATACGTCCTCGCGTGATGGCCCAGATGTTCAACCAGTCTGGCAAAAGCCTCTATCTGCCCGGGGGGGGTCTGGCCTCGGCGCCCTCGCTCACCCTTGCCGCGACCGGCCTGAGGGATGAAAGTCTTGATTTGAAGGAGAAATTGCTGATCCGCGGCGCGGTCGAAGTGGGTGCCGGCTCCTCGATCATCCTGAATCCGCAGATCATCCTCTCAGAGTCCTTCCCCAACTACCGTGCGGGTTCCCTCGACATCCACGCCCCCGTGATCTCCTTCGCCGGGAGTGCCAGTGTGCCGGGAGGTTCGATCACCATCTCGGGAAATAGTCGCTATCAGCTTAACGGAGAGCGGGCGGCTGATCCGGGTGATCGGGTGACGCTTGATCTGGCTCCCACGGCCTCCCTCTCGGTGGCGGGTACCTCCCTATACTCGCGGGATCCCCTCAGGATCCGTCCGCAGTACGGAACCCTACTGTCCGGTGGTTCCGTATCGCTCTCCGGAAACATCCTGACCCGCAGCGGATCCGTGATCGATGCCTCGGGTGCTTCCGGAACCTTCGATCTCCTTCCCTATCAGGCGGGGGTTGGGATCGAGAAAAAAGGGGCGCGTGAACTCCTCTCCTCTGGAGTCGTTTCCCGCCAACTCGACTCAGCGGGAGGGTCGATCAGCCTTGTGGGGCAAGAGGCTCTCCGATCTGAAGCCACGCTTGCAGCGCGTAGCGGCGGCAAGACGGCAAGTGGTGGCAATCTCTCGATCTCCTCGGGCAGGTATTATGTCCAATCAACCGATGAACAACCCACCGATCTCGGTTTGGTTATCTCGCAGAGTGGCAATGTCGTTTCAAAAGGCTTCGCTCTCGCGAACCAATCCGCCATCGGTCTTGATTTCGAGAATCTCGAGGGCATTGCTTCCGGCGGCGGCCATGTCGCGGTATCCTCGTTTGCCTCCGGAGGTTTCCAAAACCTGACCTTGGGTGGGAATGTCCTTTTTAGGGGGCCGGTGAGCATCTCGGTGCCAGGTCTCATGAAAGTGGCAACCAAGGGTATACTCTCTGCCGATTCCAGAACGGAGCTCACCGCCACGGCGGTGACTCTCGGAACGCCCTTTCTTGCGCCTTTTGCCCCGAACGACCCCCGTCGCACCGCCGCGCTGGATCCCAACAAACCCGACATATTCGCCCCTCCCACCTGGGGAGTTGGTGAACTGGTGGTCAGGGCCTCCCGGATTGATCTCGGCAATCTCTCGCTCCAAGGGATCGGCAAGGCAGGATTCCATGCCCAGGGAGGATCCATCAGGGGCAACGGAAACCTTGTCATGGCGGGCGATTTGACCCTGCAGGCCGGGATCATTTATCCCGCCTCCGGGACCGATTTCAGGGCTGTCGCCTTCAACCACGAAGTGGATGGGAGTGCAGTAAGTGAGGGAGGTAGCAAGGGGTCCATCACCGTTCTTGCCGGAGGAGTAGTTCCCCTTCCCCTCTCAGCACTGGGATCCATCTCGCTTCAAGCGGACACGATTCTCCAGTCGGGAACCTTGGCCGCCCCCCTCGGATCAATCACCTTGGGTAGGACGACCATGGAGGAGGGGATGCCCGATCCCCTTTCCGGCCTCAAGGCACCCGTCGCCTCCCGCGTCGTACTCACCGCCGGCAGTCTCACCACCGTTTCGGCTATCGATCGCCAAACCGGACTTGCGATCACGGTTCCCTATGGCATCTCGGTTGACGGAACGAGTTGGACCGCGCCCTCCGAAAAGGCCAATCCCAATGATCCTGCGGGCACTGACATTACGGGCACGGGACTTTCTGGAAAACTTGTCGCAGTGGGTGGCAACGAGATTATCATGCAACCCGGTGCCGTCTTGGACATCCGCGGTGGCGGGGAAGTGACCGCCCGGCAATGGGTAAGCGGTCTTGGCGGAACAAGGGACATTCTCAATGATAATTCCGGATCCTGGGCGATCGTTCCTGGATATGGATCTCCCTTCACCCCGAAGGGATACGGGGAGGAGATGGTCGCCGAAGGAACAAGAATCGTACTCAAGCAGGGCGCACTAGGTCTTGCTCCCGGAACATACACGCTGCTCCCGGCCAGCTACGCAACCCAACCCGGTGCCTATCTTCTCTCCCGCTCCTCAATGCATGGAGTTGGCTCGGCGTTCGTCAAGCCTGATGGAACGGCAGTCGTTCCCGGAACCCTCGTTGCGGGGCTGGATTCCTCGGTCCAAACGCCGGAGATTACCTCCCTCTTCGAACTCTTATCCCCACGATTGATCGCCTTAAAGTCCGAATATCGTATCCTGAAGGCGAATACCTTTTTCTCGGGGATTCCCGCCTCTGGCAGAACTGCCGACGGCGGACGTCTGCAGATATTTGCCGACTCGGTGATGAATCTCTCGGGAAGTGTCGCGACGGCGGCCGCTTCGGGAGGGCGTGCCGGCATGATCGACATTGCCTCAGCCGCCCCAATTCTGGTGACCGGCTCTTCCGGTCCGTGGGAGACTCCGGCGGAAGGAACTATCCAACTCGATGCCACGGCATTGAATGCATGGGACGCAGGCAGTATCCTGATCGGAGGTTATCGTACGCCGACTGCGAGCGGGGCGCAGAAGCTCACCCCCACCACGACCTCTGTCACAGTGGATACCGGGACAAGCCTCACTGCCCGGGAAATCATCCTTGCGGCCGCTCCCAAGACCTACACGGTTGTGGAAGATGACACACCGGAATCGGTCGCCGAAACGCTGGGTGGTGACGTGACCGTGGGGGATCTTCTGGCTGCGAATCAGTTGGCATCTGACGCCACGCTTACGGCGGGACAGATCCTCAAGGTTCCGGGATCGCCCGGTTAAGTCACGCTGGCCAAGCGTTCAGCACTCGTCGCAAAGGGGGGAGGAGAGGGTGGTTCCCTGATCGTTGAGGGGAACGGTGTCCTGCTGCATGTGGGAAGTGCCGGCACCGCCGTGCAGAGAACCGGATTCCAACCGAATGCGACCGACATCGATGCCGCCACTCCCTTGGCCCGGCTGATGATCGGTCGGGATGTCATCCTCTCGGGCGTGGGGGTGACGCTGGATTCCACCTCGGATGCCGCCCTGAGTCCATTGGCCTCGATCATCAATGTCGAAAGCCTAAGGGTCGCCTCCGGACTCATCTCGGTAAACGGTGAGGATCCCGGCGCCCTGGTCCTCTCCGGAGCGTTACTGGAGGGGTTCAATAATTCGAAGACGCTGAAGTCCCTCTCCCTGACCAGTTACTCCTCGATGATCCTGCATGACGGAAGCATTCTCGGTTCAGACAATCTCGGAACACTTGCCATCCGCGCCGCGGCAATTGCCGGCGATGGCGGCAACGCCTCGCTCAGGGCAGGCGCGATGACCATGGACAACGGTTCGGGAAGCACCCTGCCAAACTCCTACACTCCTCCAGAATATCTCGGCGGCACTCTGGAGATCACCGCCGACACGCTTTCCTTTGGGACCGGCCAACTCAGGATCGAGGGGTTCCAGACCGTTGCCGCGACCTCACTCAAGGGAATCTCCCTTGGTGGAAAGGGTGGCCTCTCGATCGGGGGGGACGCGGTGATCAGTTCTCCCGTGATCGCCGGTCTTGGAGGTGCCTCCACCGGAATCCGGGCCAGTGGGACGATGATCATGCAGAAAAACGTGAGCGATCCCGTTATGATGAAGCCGGGGATCGGAGCCTCCCTGACCTTTACAGGATCGACCGTGTCCGCCGCAATCCCGGTTCTTGCCCCCTCCGGATCGATCGAGATCGTCTCCACTTTGGGAGATCTCGATCTGTCCGCCCTTCTTGACGCGGGAGGTACGGCAAAAAGCTTTCCCGGCGTGATCAAGTACACCGATGCGGGTGTGATTTCGCTCTCCTCCCAGGGAGACATCAGGGTGGGCTCCCGTGCCGACCTGAAGCTTTCGGCACAGGTCGCCTCAGGTTCCGCGGGGACACTCCGGTTGACGGCGCCCAACGGCACGCTGATCATGGAGGGTAGTCCCTTCAGGGCCTCCAGCGGCAATGGTGGCAAGGCAGGGACATTCCTTGCAGATCTCCTGGGATACAACGAAGGAGATCTCAATCCGCTCCAGACGATCCTCAGGAATGCCGGATTCACGGAAAAACAGGATCTCCGCATCAGGAGTGGGGATGTCACTTTGGCCGATGCCACGGCGCGCACCTTCCGCCTGAGTGCAGACGCGGGATCGATCACTGTCAACGGAACGATCAATGCCTCGGGTCCCGTCGGGGGAACCATCGGTCTCTTTGCCGGAGGGAGTGTCATTCTGGAGAACGGATCCCTGCTCAACGTGTACGGGAATGCCTTGGATGCCGCGGGCAAGGGAGGATTGATCAATCTCGAGGCGGGATCCTCCTCCTCGGCCGTCATCGCCTCCGCCGGAAGGATCGAGACAGGAACCCCCTTTGTCTCGGGTGAGTCGGTGATTGATCTGAAGGCCGGCAGCGCGATGCGTCTCGGTGTCGGTGAAGGCCAGGAGGCGGGAACCGTGCTGATGAAGGCGCCCCAAACCGCCGATGCTTCCGATCTGCAGATCAACCCGATTTTCTCCACGATCGAAGATGCGGAGTCGATCATCGCGGTGGGTAACAAGAGGATGGATGTCGCGGGAGAGGGAGCCGTCTCGATCGATTCTTTGAAGCCTTACGACGAGGTGGTCCATCCCCTTCCGGGGCAGAGCGTTCTCGGCGAGGACGGCGGCGCTTACAAACTCACCACCGATGCCGATCTCTACGCGCAGTTCGTCGCCAGAGAGGTGGCATCCGCGGAGATTGCCGACCCCGCGACCTCGCAGTACTGGACGCGCATCGCATCGGCTTGGGATGGGGAAACCATTTACTCGCCCGGGGATAAGGTGGTTGTTGAGGATGAGAACTTTACTGTCAATATCTATACACGCACGAGTGTCGCGGCGGTTGGCGAAGATCCGATTCCGGCTCCGTTGGAGGAGGGATGGAGAGATTACTGGACCCTCGCCGAGGACGAGGGGAACTACAAGGCGCTGGCCCTCAACAACGCCTCGACCTTTGATGCCAACACAAGCGATGCCGCGCGCAAGGATTTTGCCGGAGCCTATGCCGACAAGATCCGCCTCCGACCAGGCGAGGAGATCATCAATTCCTCCGGAGGGCTTCTGCTCAATTCCGACTGGGATCTCTCCCTCGCACGTTACGGGGAGAAACTTGTTGTGCTCGATGCCGACGGGGTCCCCGTGCCATGGTCGGGCACCGGGCCGACCGACCCCACGGAAACTTACCAGATGATTGGCAGGGAACCGGGTCTGCTGAGCCTACGTGCGGCGGGGGATGTCACTTTCCACGGAAGTCTTTCGGACGGATTCGGCGATAGCGTGGGTTCTGCCTCGGACGTCGATTTCGTGAGGGGGCTCAATTATGCCCCGCTCATTCCGTTGCTCGCCACCGTCAGGCAGGAGGAGACGGACTCAGGACCTGTGGAAAGCGTCACGGGGTTTGTCCGTCAGGATTCATGGTCCTACCGGGTCTCCGCAGGATCCGACGTCACTTCCGCGCTGCCAGATGCTGTCTCCGGTAGCAAGGGGGACGTCGTGATTGGACTTCCGGGCAAGCCCAGCAGTGAGGACGGACTGACCTCGCAGATCCTTTCCAGCAGCGGGCAGTATCAGGTGATCCGTACCGGGACGGGCGATATCGCCCTTTCGGCCGCTTCGGACATACAACTCCGGAGCCCCTTCTCCTCGGTCTACACTGCGGGATCGGTTGTCACCGATCCGACGATGGGGGGAAGATTTGACCTGCCTGAAGTTGTGCTCGAGGGTAGTGAAGGTGAAGGACTGGGATCTTTGGACGAACCCAACCCCGTCCAGTATGCCTCGGGCGGTGGAAATCTCGTGATCCAAGCCGGTCGTGACATCACCCGCCTCAACGCCCTCCTTAATGAGGATGGGGAAGTCCAATATGATGAGTCGGGCAATCTGAAGTTGACCGCCGATTCCTCGCTCCAATTACCCTCCAACTGGCTGATGCGCAGGGGGGCGATCGATCCCGCCACGGGCAAATTTGACGCTCTCGGCGATGAATCCCTCTCCACGGCATGGTGGATCAATTACGCCAATTTTTTCCAGGATGTCGGCGCGCTGGGCGGTGGACACATCGTGATGAATGCTGGAAGAAACGTGGCGAATGTGAGTGCCTCGATCCCGACCACCTACCGTATGCCAGGAAGGAATGGGGAGGGGAATTTCATCCCTCCCTCTTCAGTCGATGCGATCGAACTTGGTGGTGGCAATCTCTCAGTGACAGCCGGCAGCGACATCGATGCCGGCGTCTACTATGTGGAACGCGGTTCGGGATCCCTGAAGGCGGGCGGAAGCATCATCACCAATCCCACCCGCGATCCGGCGATGCCCTCGGTAAATGGTCAGGATCCCGCAACGGCTGAGGCCTGGCTCCCCACGACCCTCTTCCTTGGCAAGGGGAACTTCGCGGTGCAAGCGGGGTCTGACCTTAAGCTTGGACCGATGGCCAACGTCTTCCTCACCCCCCAGAGCGCGAACAACGGTCTCGGTTACAAGACCTACTTCTCCACCTACGGACCAGACGCCTCGGTCAACGCGCTCTCCCTCGCGGGCAAGATGACCATTGCGGGTTATGCGGCCACCGAACTCGACCCCTACCCACACCCGCTCCTCAGGCTCTGGTATGATCAGCAACTTGGCCCGAATGGCATCAGTTCAAGTATCGCCTCTTACTATATTCCGTGGATCCGCAGCTTGGACAAATTTGAGCAAAATACAACACTTGCCCAACTCTCGCTTGCTCCGCCAAGCGTTGCCGCAACCGCGCTCGGCGGTGACATCGTCCTGCAGGGAAATCTGACGACAGCACCAGCGCGCAAGGGAGACATCTCCCTGATTGCTTCAGGCGGAATCAACGGTCTTGCCTCCACGGGATCCTACAACGGAGGTACGGTCTGGATGTCCTCCTCGGTTAATCTCTCGGACGCCTCGCCCGCGAACCTGCCCGGAGTGGCCTCACCGCTTGCACCCGGTAAAAATGATGGTGGCTCCGTTCACTTTACCGAAGGACTCTCTGCGCTCTTCGCGGAGTCGGGTTCCTACTATGAGAGCCGCGCCGCGATCGAGACCAAGCAGGCCCTGCACGATTCGACCCTTCTTCATAAGGAGGATGCGCTCCCGCTCAGGGTGATTGCCTCGGATGGGGATATTTCGGGCCTGACCCTCTACTCGGCCAAGAAAGCGGAGGTCGTTGCCTCTGGCGACATCTCCGATGTGGGACTCTATATTCAGAATCTCAACGAATCCGACATCTCGCTGGTGAGTGCCGGTGGTTCTTTCAGGGGGTACGACCCGACCTCTCAGGTGAGGGCTTCCGCGGTGGCCGCCTCGCTCCTTGCCAATGACACGGAATATGCGCAAACCGGCTTCCCGAGCGGTGATCTCCAGATCAGTGGTCCCGGGACTCTTCTGCTACTGGCCGCAAAAGATATCGACCTAGGCAATGCTCCGCCGTTTGGGCCTGAGCCGCTTCCCGGAGATCCGCAGGTGATCACTGATCCCACCATCTGGGTCGGCCTCACAAGTATCGGCAACGCCCGCAATCCCGGACTTCCTTTCCAGGGTGCGGACATCGTGGGAGGCGCGGGCATGAGTCTTCCCGGAGGTCTCTCCACTGTTCCAGACGGTCTTGGTCTCTCCGAATTCACTTCCAAGGTCCTCAAGGGTGAAGAGGGCAAAACCTACCTATCGGAACTCAAGTCAACCATGACCTATTCCGGCCACTCTCTTGGCGATCGTCTCACGGCGGCAAGCTTCGAACCGGGCTCAACCGAGCTCACCGAGGAGGAGAAGGCGCTTGCTCAGCTCCAGCTATTCTACATCGTTTTGCGTGACACGGGTAGGAATTACAACAAGCCCGATTCGCCGGGATACCGTTCCTACAAGACAGGCGATGAGGCGATCGCCACCCTCTTTGCCAACCCGGGATCGGGAAATATCAAGGCGTGGGCGCGTGATATCCGGACAAAGAACGGGGGGAATATCAGCCTCTTTGCCCCCGGAGGCGGCCTCTCCCTGGCAAGCATCAATACCGGCAGCAGCGGCACTCCCCCCGGAATTATCACCGAGTCGGGAGGTGGGATCAATATCTTCACCCGTCAGAGCGTTGATATCGGCATCGGCCGTATCTTCACCCTGCGCGGAGGAGATATCACCATTTGGTCCGACAAGGGCGACATCGCAGCCGGGTTCTCCGCAAAGACCGTGGCCTCGGCCCCTCCGACCCGCGTCCTGATTGATCCGCAAAGCGGCGATGTCGTGACCGACCTAGCCGGTCTCTCCACCGGTGGCGGTATCGGCGTTCTTGCCACCGTGGAGGGCATTCCTCCCGGAAACGTCGACTTGATCGCCCCGACCGGAGTGATCGATGCGGGTGATGCCGGCATTCGTTCCACTGGCAATTTGAATCTGGCGGCCACGAGGATCCTTAATGCCAACAATATCTCCGCCGGGGGCACCACATCGGGAGCACCTCCTGCTCCACCACCACCGGCCGCTCCGAATGTCAGTGGCGCCACGGCCGCATCCTCCGCATCGGCGGGAAACAATGCCGCGGCGCAGGCCGCCACGAAACCCCCGGCCGATCAACCGAAGGATGAGGCTCCCTCTATTATTTCCGTCGAGGTCCTTGGTTATGGAGGAGGGGATGCCCCTGCCGAGGATGAGGAGTCCAATAAATCAGCCGGTGGAACCCCTGCGCCGTCCCAAGCATCTCTGTAGACACGGGGAGGACTGCGGGTTCAACTCGCTACTCGGCGAGTAGTAAGGTTTGGAGCGTGAATAATGAAAGATATCTAAAAACGACTATTTATATCGCATATAAAATTTTCTCTCTAACCAAATGAAACGACTCAACCGATGAAACCTCAGGATGGGAGGTACCAATTCAATGACAAATGCAACACGTCATCACTCGATGCCGGTGGCGTTGGGTTCTGATCGCTATGGAGTCACCTTATTGATCATCGCGACTATGTTACGAAATCGTTACAGAGCCATGGTTGATCCATCGTAAGCGTTGGGAAAACTTCAATAGCACAAGGGTTGGCATTCTCCCCCTATCGACCACTTTCTTCTTTCCATGCCTCCAAAAAAACCAGCTTCCAGAAAGGCGCCTGCAAGAAGGAGGCCTGCCAATCGAGCGAATAAAGGCAAACTGCCTGCAGCCGCCCCGATGGCGGCCGCTAGTCCTGCTGCTCCCGTCTACACTGCCCCTCCTGCCGCAACACCGACACCTGCGCCGACGCCTCCTCCCCCATCCAATAACGTGGAGCGTGTTGGAAATACGCTGCGTGTGGTAGGGACTGCACCGGTGAGCGACAGTGCCTTCTCCCGATACAGCGGGATTGATACGCTGTCACTTCAAGGAGCTCTTTCGGTGACTTTGGGGGCGGCTGCCCGGGCGTCGGGTATCACCAGTGTCGATGTTAATACGGCAGGAACAATTGTTCGTGCCGAGGGGTTTCAAGCCCCCCTGACACTGGATGCCATGAGCGTGAGTGACGGGCAAGTGAAGCTGACGGGAAGCGTGACTCAGCCGAATCTCTTCCAGATCTCATCCCGGGGAGTTCTTGCCCAATCTTTTCTTACCGGGGGCAGTGGTTCGGATACCCTCCAAGTCACCGCCGGCAGCTTTCTGGATTCTGATTTTACGAATGTGGAGCGTCTGGATGTTCTGACATTGAACGGCGGAGCGCGCAGTCACGTGATGCTGGGCGCCGAAGCTGATAATGCCGGTTTCAAAGCCGTCTATGGTACGGATGATGGAATCTCCATTACACGCTCCGCACTGTCGACCAACTACATGGCTCTTGTGGGGGGGTATGGAAACGATCTTTTCTCGTTGGATAACACCAGGCAGTTGGGTTTGGGAAACTCAATCGACGGAGGAGGCGCAGGTAGCGATACCTTGCAAGTGGGTACGGGTGCCTTGAGCGATCCGGCATTCACAAGGATTACGGGGATCGATGTGCTTTCTCTCGGAGCGGGATCCAATGTGACGCTTGGCACAATTGCGGGGGGTATCGGCCTTTCAACCGTGGTGGCAGGTGCCTCCAATGTGACCTTGCAGGCAGACTCCATGGAGGGGGCGTTGACCCTCGACGCCTCCCCTGTTACGGCAGGTAGGGTCTCTCTTTCAGGCAGTAAGTCAGGCAGTCTCTTCCTGATTGCTGGAGGCGGTGCCCTCGCCTCCTCGACACTCCGTGGAGGAGGAGAACAAGACACCTTGCGGATCATTGGATCCGGGGGAGATGTGTTTGCAGATGCAGCGTTTGCCAATAAGAGGGGCATCGAGAGTATCTCGCTTGCTGGCGGCAATAATAGGATCACGCTCGGGGCGAATGCCTCCATCGCATTATCGAACTCATCGGATTCATTGCTTGGTGCAACTTTGTTCAGTGGCACTGCGGGAGGGGACACCATCACCCAGACTGCGGGATTTTATTATCTCGATGCCAGCGCAGCACTGTCGGGCGTCCGCTTCGACGTTACCTCCGCATCGCTCTTCGGAAATCAAGAGGAGGATATTCCAGGAAGCACGATTGTAGGTGGCTCCGGGATCGATACTCTGTTCGTGGGGCCCGGTTCCATTCAGGGGGGGCAAATCACGGATATTGAGGCGATCGTTTTATCCGGAAGCACCGGAACTGTGACACTGGACGAAAACCTGACGGGCTTCTCCACGATCTTTGGATCCTCGGGCGACACGACCTTCACCCAGACAACGGAGGGCTCGTTCCTGATCGATGGCAGCAAGGGATTAACTAATCTCTTTGATCTCGCTGCCGATGGAACCTTTCTGACCGAGGATACGATTATCGGAGCTGGGGGTACGGATTCGTTGTTTCTGGGAGAGACCAGCTTTGAGGAAGATCCTTTTGCCAACGTGACCAGCGTTGAGTTTGTGTCCCTGACGGGGTCGAGTTCGATCATCCTTGGTGAAGCGGCCGCGTCGGCTGGTGTCTCCTCGCTTTACGGAGGTGAGGATGGTGACTCAACGCTCCAGGTTGATGCGGGATCCTACTACCTCAACGGCGCCGCGTCCTCCTCCAATCTGTACATACTCTCCGATGCATCCCTGCTGGCCGAGAACACCATTGTCGGAAACACTGACTCGGAAGACACCCTTGCGGTGGGGGATGGAACGTTACGCGATGTGGATTTCGGCAACCTTTCCGGAGTAGCGATCCTTTCGCTGATGGGAAGTGATTCCACTTACCTGGAACTGGGCTATTTCGCAGCTGATTCGGGAGTTTCCACCGTTTATGGCGGTGAGGGGAGCGTCACGATCGACCTGCTCGCCGGCGCTTACGATTTCGAGGCCGGCGATGCAACAGGGGCATTCCTGGTCAATGCGGCCGACTCAGGCGTCATGGAGGCGAGCACCTTTGTCGGCAACGGTGAGGGATCGACGATCGCCTTCTCGGAAGGAGAGATCTCCGACGAAGCCTTTGCCAACGTCTCGAATGTGGGGACTGTTCTCCTTGTGGAATCAAGCGAGATCACTCTTGCGGACGCCGCTGCCAGTGCGGGAATCGCAAGCGTCATCGGTGGGAGCGGCGACATGATCTTCAACCAGTCTGCCGGATCGTTCCTGCTCGACGGCAGTGGTGGCGCGAGCAACCTCTTCGCCATTGCCAGCACGGATCTGCTTCCCGATGACACCATCATCGGTGCCGGTGAAGGTGCCGACACCCTGGCAATCACCGAGGAGGGTTCATTAAATGACGATGCCTTTGCAAACGTCACGGGTGTCTCTCTTCTTTTGCTTTCGGGTAGCAGCAACGCGACCCTCGGATCCGCTGCCTCGGATGCCGGGATCTCGGAGATGATCGCGGGTGACGGGGATTCCACCATCCTCCTTGATGAAGGTGCTCCTGCAATCCTGCTCGACGGACAATATGCATCCTCTCTGTTAGTTGGATTCGCGGATTCGGCACTGGCTGCCGAAAGCACTCTCTACGGAGGAGAAGGAGCCGACACGCTGGCCTTCGGTGAGGAGAACACGATTGACGACGAGGCTTTCACCAATGTGAGCGGCTTTGAAGTTCTCTCGGTGACTGGCGGAAGTTCCTTGATGTTGGGAACTGCCGCCGCCGCGGCGAATCTCGACAGCATCTACGGGGGAGCGGGGATCAACACGATCACTCAGGCGGCCGAGAACGCCAACGCGCTCTATATCGACGGCGGAGATGGGCAGTTGCGGGTAGAGCTTGCAGACCCCTACTACTTGGTGAACAACACGATTCTGGGCGGCAGCTCCATCTTGGGCAACACCCTCTCGGTGGGCGGGACTGGAATGATAGATGACAGTGATTTCACCAACATCAGCGGCTTCGGCACGCTGGAGCTTGAAGGTGACAACGACTTGGTTCTCGGCTCGGAAGCCACTCGTGCCGGCATTACCCGCGTGATCGTGGAGAATGGTGACAACAGCTTCACCATCTCGGCCGATGGTCCTTCCGGAGTGACGCTGGATGCTTCCGCGGGTGATGGAAATAACAGCTTCACCTTTGATAGCATCAACCAGTTGTTGGCCTCGCGTCTATTGGGTGCGGATGGAGATGACACGCTGGCATTTGCCAACCAAGGTGTGATTGCGGACACGCTGTTCGGGAGAGCCGGGGGCATCGAGGTGCTTCAACTTTCGGGAGCGAGTGATGTAACGCTGGGTACCCATTCCGATGCCTCCGGGATCAGCACCGTGTTAGGAGGAATGGGAAGAACGACCTTTACGCAGGACTCTCTCTCTACGAAGTCCTACTATCTGGACGGCAGTGCAGACTTGGTGAACGGAAACATGTTTGTGATCGCTAATGCGGGGCAAGTTGGCAACGACACGCTCTTGGGAGGAAGCGCCATCGATACCCTTCGTGTTTCTTCTGGCGCGCTTGAAGACATCTCCTTTTCCAATGTGAGCTCAGTCGAGTTGTTGCAACTCACGGGTTCTGGCTCTGTCGTCCTCGGGGCTAATGCCGATCTCTCCGGTCTAGTCTCCGTTGTCGGAGGCATGGGTCAAAACCAGTTCACCCAGACTTCGGCATCCGCTTCTTCCTATTATCTTGATGGATCGCTTGGAAGTAACAACCTCTTCTCCGTGGCGGATGCCGATCAAGCTTCCATCGATACGTTTATCGGAGGTGTCGGAACCGATACGATGAGAATTGATCAGGATGTCATCGATGACTACGCCTTTGCCAACCACAGCTCGATCGAGGTATTGCAACTTACCGGAGCGAGTGAAGTCACCCTTGGGTCTGCGGCGGCCTCTGCCGGCATCAGCACGGTCTACGGCGGAAGCGGAGCAACGAGTCTCGATGCCTCGGCGATGACGGGATCGCTTGTGATCAACGCGGGTTCGGGAAGCGGAGCCTCGTTCCTGAAGGCGGGATCGGGAGCCGACAACATCACCGCAGGAAGCGGAGCCGACACGCTCACGGGATGGGCCTCATATGCCAACACCGCTTCGGACACGCTCTTTGGCGGAGCTGGAGCAGACCTCTTTGTCCTGGGCGATTCATCCGGCAACGGCTACGGCAACAGCGGAAGCATGGCGCTCCTCAGGGACTTCGCGGGAGGCACCGACGCGCTCCAGTTGCATGACTACGGAACGGGAGCAAGCTCCTACCGTGTGGATGCCATTGCGGGATCGGGCTACACGCATCAACTCTTCGACACCAACTCGGGAAGCGACGTGCTGCTGGCCAACATCAACTACACCGGCACCAACGCCGCGGGCGATCTGCTCGGCAGCAGGGCACTCTTCGCCTAGACCCTGGTTTAAGAGGGCATCAACTTTTCCCGGGAGTGATTGGGAAGGCTTCCCTGGAGAGATTTGTCCAAGTATCACGTTTCCCGAAAACCCAAGGGGAAGTTCTCGGTGTGGCATGAGTTTCATGCCTTTTGCGAAGAATACGTTTCAAACGGCTCAATCAGGGCTCATCGATCAGGAGTGAGTTGAGGCTCATGAATAGACGACCGAATAAACGTATTACCCAATGATCATCTTGTAATGGCAGGGGTCAAATCCCTGCGGTCATCAGCAAAAACGTAAGACAAAAAACTGCATTAGAATGTGTCGAAATCGTTTCAATCAACACATTGAACGTCAACGGCGGAACATGGATAAGTCGGACGCGGAAATAATAACCTTTCAGACTACCCAAGCCAACAAACAAACCATCCCCATAGGGAGCAAATGCCATGGCCAGACAAACCACCAAAACGTCTCTTCTCAGGTCGACCAGCTTCGCGCTCCAAAGCGTCGATGTCACCAAGTACTTCGACGCTACGCTGCAGGGCTCGGGACTCAGTGCCTCCGCTCACACGAGCATCAGCAAGATCGACTCCGTCTTCACGGGTGACACCCTCACGGCGCGCGGCAGTAGCAACACGCTTACGGGTGGTGCCGGCAATGATCTTCTCGTCTCTGCCGGGGCCAATAATCTTCTTGTCGCAAGCGCCGGTGCCGACACGCTTGTTTCCGGAGCGAACGGTTCGACCTTCCAGGTTGCCAATGCCACACAATTTACCGCCTCCTCCATCTCGGGCGGAAGCGGCAGCGACACGCTGCGGATCGCCGCCGCGGCAAAGCTCACGGATGCAAATTTCTCCCGTGTGAGGGGAACCGAGGTTCTTTCCCTGACCGGAGCCTCCTCTGCGGTTCTCGATGTCAACGCCCTCGCCGCGGGCTACAATAACGTGGTGGGAGGAACCGGCAACAGCACCCTCTCTCAGGAATCCGGATACACCGGAGCGCTGACCCTTTCCGGAAACGCGGGCAAGGATCTCTTCAGGGTGGCGACCGGCAGTCAACTTGCCGCCAATTCCATTTCGGGTGGAGCAGGCATCGACACGCTTGTTGCTGTGGCGACCACTTCGCTCAATGACACTGCCTTCGCCAAGGTCACCGGTATCGAGGTTCTCTCCCTGACGGGTGATTCCGCCGTCACCCTCGGAGGGAATGCGGGCTTCTCGACCGTGATCGCAGGATCAATCAATCAATCCGCTGAGAATACCGCCAGCGTGAGGATGGTCGGATCCACGTTGAACGATTCCTTCACCGTGGCAACAGTGGCTCAATTGGCCGCCGACACCATTGTGGCGGGCGCTGGTACCGATACCCTGACTGTTTCGGGGGCGGCGACGATCGCTGACCTGGCGTTTGCAAATAAGTCCGGCATCGAGGTTCTCTCGCTTGGCGAAAACTCCACCGTCACACTCGACAAGAACGCCAGCAAGGCGGGCATCACAAGCGTAGTTGCGGCCGCCGCTCTGGATCTGTCGGTCACCACCGGTAACACCTCTAAAATCTCGATCATCGGGTCCTCGAGCAACGACATGATCCGCATGGGTGACATCAAGGCACTCGGCCGCAACACGATCAGCGGCGGTGCGGGTAATGACACATTGGCCATCGGCGGTGCCGGCGTGATCGCCGACTCTCTCTTTGGAGCTGTGCGGTCAGTCGAGGCGCTGAGTCTTTCCGGCGGCAACAGCGTGACCCTTGGTCAGAAAGCCTCCGAGGCAGGCCTCTCTACGATTTTCGGCGGGACCGGCACCCTCGGCAACACCTTCACTCAGACCACTCTATCCTCAGGTCAACAGACCATCTTCGGCGGAGCGGGTGCAGATCTCTTCGTTGTGGGGCATGATTCGCTCCTCGCCAATGATTCGCTGATCGGCGGCGCGGGTATCGACACGCTCAGGTTCCTGGTTGGAACGACCCTTCCCAGCGGCTCCATGGACAACCTCAGCGGCATCGAGGTGCTGCAACTGAGCGGCGTCTCCTCGCTCGTCAGCGCCAACGTCCCGACGGGTCTCAACACCATCTACGGAGGCGTGGGAGACAGCACCTATGTGCTGACCAACCCCGGCAAACTCAACATCACTGCGGGTGTGGGTAACGACATCTTCAAGCTTCAGGGAGCAGACTTGCTAAGCGATTCTCTCGTTGCGGTCACGCTGGCCGGAGGAAGGGGAATCGACACGCTCGTGGTCGACGGCACCCTCGGCGTGAATGATTCATTCAGCAATGTGACAGGCATCGAGGTTCTCTCCCTCAACGGAGCATCCGGAGTGACGCTTGGCGGAGGTTCTAGGACAACCGGAATCACCCAGGTCTTCACGGACAGCCTAATCGGAACAACTGTCGTCCAGACCGATGAGGCAGTCCAGAGCCTTCAGATCACCGCGGGTGCCGGAAATGATATTTTTAGCATCGCTAACGGCATCCTTCTCTCAAAGAACACGATCGAAGGTGGTTCCGGAATCAACACCTTGCAGGTTGAGACGGCCTCCCGTCTTGCGGATCGCAGTTTTGCCAATATCCAGGGAACCCAGGTTCTCTCCCTGATCGATGACGGAAATTCCGTAGAACTGGGCTCCTTGGCCGGTGGTACCGCCGAAATCGCAACCGTTGTCGGAGCCGGTTCGGGCAACACGATCAATGCCGCGAACTACAGGAACGATGTATTGACCTTCGACCTCCTCGCGAGCGCGGGTGACAACATCGTCACGGGAAGCTCCGCTGAGGCCAACCGCTTCCTCGTTGCCGATGCGGCCCTTGAGAGCACGTCCATCATGGGAGGGGCCAATGCCGATGGCGACACGCTTTCGCTCACCTTCGAGAGCGATCTCGAGGACGCTGCCTTTACCAAGATCCGCGGGGTCGAGGTGCTGGCGCTCGACGGCACGGGTTCGGTCGTGCTCGGCACGAATGCGTCGGCCGCCGGGATCAGGACCGTCCTCGGAGGAACAGGGGACATGGTCATCAACCGCAGCGCCGGATCCCTCGTGATCGAGGCCAATGCGGATGCAACATCCAATCTTTACAATTACACCTCCATCGCCGTGGCGGGTGCCGACACGATCACCGGATCGGGTAATGGCAACGACACGTTGCAATTCGAGCAGGCTGGCAACATCGAGGACGAGGTGTTTGCCAACAAGACCGGAATTCAGGTCATCACCCTCTCCGGAAGCAGTTCCGTCGAGTTGGGCTCCAATTTCGAGGCTCTGGCCGGTGAGAATACAGACTTCACCAGCCTCTTCGGAGGGAGCGGAAGTTCCACGATCACCCAGACTGCCGCAGCTCCGATCCATATCGAAGTAAGCGAGGGAACCGGAAGCTATCTCGAGATTGCCTCTGACCTCCTCACGGATGACACGATCATCGGATCGGGTTCGGACACCCTCTCCGTCAGCGGAGAGGAGGTGCTAGACGAGGCCTTTACGAACGTGTCCGAAGTTTCCGTTCTGCAACTCACGGGTGATTCACTCGGTAATTCCTCGGTCACTCTCGACGCCGAGGTTGCCGAGGCCGGAATCACCACGGTGATCGGCTCCGCCGGCAACATGGCCTTTAATCTTGCCTCCCTGCCCGAGGGCTTTGTCCTCGACGGCCGTGCAGGTCTCTCGAATCTCTTCTCCTTCACGGAGGAGACCTTGGCCGGAAGCCCCAACACCCTCGTCTCCGCAAGCGAGATTCTGGCGGTCAACACGCTCCTCGGCGGTGAGGGGATCGACACGATCTTCCTCGCAAGCGACGATGTCATCTCCGGAGCGGACGCCCTCGGCAATATCTCTGGTATAGAGGTCCTCTCCCTTAGCGGATCGAGCGAGATCAGCCTCGATTCAGTGGCAGGCGGGCTCGGGCTTGCCTCGATTCTGGGAGGCGACGGCGACATGCAGTACACCCTGGACGGTGGTTCTTACTACATTGGTTCCGAGGGAGCCACCACGAACCTGTTTGTGGTCTCCGAGACCACGTTGCTGGCATCCAACACAATTGTCGGAGCCGGAGGTGACGACACACTGGCCCTTTCCAGTGACGGCATCGTGTCGGATGATGATTTCGCCAACCTGACAGGAGTCACTGTTCTCTCACTGGGAGCCGGCAATAAGGTGACTTTCGGTGATTTTGCTGCTGCCAGTGGAATCTCCACGGTCATCGGCGGAGAGGGAGACGTGATCGCCCACTTGCTCGCCGGTACCGAAGGGGCCTATACCTTTGATGCCTCGGAAGCGACGGGAACCTTCCTCGTGCAGGCCGCTGACGACGATGCGATGGCGGCCAGCAGCTTCATGGGCAATGCCGACAAATCGACGCTCGGGTTCGACGAGGGATGGATTACTGATGATGCCTTCGTGGGAGTGAAGGAAGTCGGTACGGTCCAGTTGACGGGATCGAGCATCATCGAACTCGGTGACAATGCCGCCGCCATCAGTGACACCCTGTCGGTTTCGGTGATCGGCGGAGAGGGTGACAATCAGTTCTACCAGACCAACGGCACCTTCCTCTTGGATGGAAGCGCCGGTACGAGCAATCTCTTCCAACTAGACAACGCCTCCACGCTCGCCGCAAATGACACGATCGTCGGCATTGGTGACGGAGCCGACACGCTGGCTTTGGTCAATGAAGATACCCTTGGGGATAATGTCTTCGCGAACATCAGCGGCGTCAGCGTTCTCTCGCTGAGCGGCAGTTCCATGGCGACACTTGGATCGGCGGCCGCCACAACGGGAATCACACAGGTGATCGCGGGTGACGGGGATTCCGTCCTCAATCTCGCTGCAGGAGCACCCGAGATCCTGCTCGATGGTTCGATATCGACATCGCTCAAGGTGGAGATCGCCAGCGCCTCCCTTGCCGAGGCAACGACGCTCTATGGTGGAGAAGGAGCCGACACACTGGCCTTCGGGGCGGGGAACACGATTGCCGACGAGGCCTTCACCAATGTGAGCGGATTCGAGGTTCTCTCGGTCACTGGGGGAACTTCTGTAAACCTCGATGCCTTTGCTTCGGGAGCCTATCTCGACATTGTCTATGGTGGATCGGGAGTCAATACCATCACGCAGGGTGCCGAGAATTCCAACGCTCTCTACATCGATGGTGGTGAGGGTCAACTTCGAGTCGAACTTGCAAGCACCTACTACCTGGTGAACGACACGATTCTGGGCGGGACCTCCACCCTCGGCAACACCCTCTCGGTGGGCGGGGCTGGAACGATTGTTGACGGTGATTTCACCAACATCAGCGGCTTTGGCACGCTGGAACTTGAAGGTGATAACAACGTGGCTCTCGGAGTGGAAGCCTTTGAGGCGGGCATAACCCGCGTGATCGTGGAGGATGGAGATAACAACTTCACGGTCTTGGCCGACGGTCCTGCCGGAGTGACGCTCGACGCTTCCGCCGGCACGGGTAACAACAGCTTCACCTTTGAGAACGCCGACCAACTCGCCACCGCGAGGATCTATGGCGCTGACGGAGATGACACGCTCGCCTTCCTCAATGAGGCGGCGATCGGTGACACGCTCCTGGCCAATGCCGACGGGATCGAGGCTCTCAGCCTCAGCGGAGCCAGCGACGTCACCCTAGGCACCTATGCGGACGCCATGGGTCTTGTGTCCGTATTCGGCGGAGCTGATGGAACAATCTTCACCCAGGATTCCCTCTCCAGCACGGCCTACTATCTCGATGCCCGTGCCGATGAGGGGAACGGTAGCACGTTCAGGATGACCAATGCCGCTCAGGTAGCCGACAACACGCTTGTCGGAGGCGGAGGCATCGACACCCTCTCGCTTGCTTCCGAGGACATCATCGAGGATTCCGACATTTCCTCCACGTTCGCCAACATCACCTCGGTGGAGGTGATGGAGCTGACGGGATCGAGTTCGATTGAGTTGGGAAGTTACGCCGACCAGAGCAGTCTGATGACGGTGGTTGGAGGAAGTGGCAACAGCACCTTCACCCATACCTCCGGATCGGAAGCTCCTTATTATCTGGATGGCGGCTATAGCGCCAGCAACCTCTTCTCCGTGGCTGACGGCCTGCTCGCTTCCGTCGACACCTATGTCGGCGGATCGGGAACCGACACCCTGCAACTCGGCGAGGATGTCATCGATGACTCCGCCTTTGCCAACCACAGCTCGATCGAGGTACTGCAACTGACCGGTTCGAGCGAACTGATGCTCGGAGCATCTGCCGACGGCGCGGGAATCAGCACCGTGATCGGCGGATCCGGCAGCAACACCATCACGCAGACCGTAGACAATGAGACATCGCTCTACCTGGATGGTTCCGATGCCACGAGCAACCTCTTCGTGATGGCTGATGGAATCGAACTTGCCGGAAATACCATCCTAGGAGGAGTCGGAAGCGACACCCTGCAACTTGTGGCCGAGGATGTCCTCGGAGACGAGGCCTTCACCAACCACAGGGACATCGAGATCGTCCAACTCACCGGATCGGGCGATATCACCCTCGGAGAGAAGGCCGACTTTGCCGGCATCAGCACCGTGATCGGTGGAACCGGCAACAGTATCTTCACGCAACTTGAGAGGAGCTACAGCTCGCTCTACCTTGACGGCAGCGAAAGCGGCACGAGTTACTTCGCGCTCAACGACGGAGGACAACTTGCCGCCAATACCCTAGTGGGAGGCGAGGGCAACGACACGTTGCAGATCGCCACGGCTGAGACAGTGCTCGACACCGACTTCACCAACACTACTTCGGTCGAGGTATTGCGCCTCACGGGATCGAGCGATGTGACCCTCGGAGAGAAGGCGGATTTTGCCGGAATCTCCACTGTTATCGGTGGAACCGGTTCAAGCACGATCACCCACGCCGACAGGAACTACAACGCCCTCTACCTTGATGGTAGCAACGGCAGCACCAATCTCTTCGTCATCAACGATGAGACGGCATTGGCCCTCGACACCATCATCGGCGGATCCGGCAACGACACCTTGCAGTTGACCACCGGGGTCCGCCTCGAGGATACAACCCTTGAGAACGTCAGCCTCGTGGAAGTGCTTCAGCTGAGCGACACAAGCGACGTGACCCTGGGGTCTGCGGCGGCCTCTGCCGGGATCAGCACGGTCTACGGCGGAAGCGGGGCGACGAGTCTCGACGCCTCGGCGATGACGGGATCGCTTGTGATCGACGCGGGTGCAGGAAGCGGAGCCTCGTTCCTGAAGACCGGATCGGGAGCCGACAACATCACCGGCGGCAGTGGCGCCGACACGCTCACGGGCTGGGTCTCGGATGCCAACACTGCCACGGACACGCTCTTTGGCGGAGCCGGAGCAGACCTCTTCGTTCTCGGTGACGAGGCCGGTAACGGCTACGGAGAGGGTGGCTCCAGGGCGATCATCAGTGATTTTGCCGGTGGAACAGACTATCTCCAGTTGCATGACTACGGAAATGGAGCGAGCTCCTACCGTGTGGATGCCAATGCGGGATCGGGCTACACGCACCAACTCTTCGACACCAATTCGGGAAGCGACGTTCTGCTGGCCAACATCAACTACACCGGCAGCGACGCCGCGGGTGATCTGCTCGGTAGCAGGGCACTCTTCGCCTAAAAAATCAAACCGGAGGGGTCACTCCCACGGATCCAATCAAGCAAAGCCCCCGGGTTCGCCCGGGGGCTTTCTTTGTTTAGGAATTCATTGAAAAAAAGGACTACTCGCAAAGATCACGAATCCCTAAATCAAAGGACCCCGAACGATCACAAGGCACTTCAGTTAAAGCCACCAAAGTCCAATGAATCGTGGATAGTGACACGCTCAATAAGGCCTACCGTCTCCCTTACTCCATAAAGGCCAGATACCCCGTTCCGCGGAGCCGATTCAGTGCCTATTTCGCGGCTATAAGGCTGGAGAGCCACGCCAAGCGTTGCTGGAGGCAGGAGCCGAGGTCGTACTTGGCCAGCACCGTCTCACGGGCCTTCTTGCGGATCTGTGCAAAATGAGCAGGGCGTTCCAGCACATTGCTGAGTGTCTGGGCCAGTTGATCCGGACGGAAGAAATCCACCAGCATTCCGTTGATCCCGTTGGTGATCACTTCCTGGACGGGAGCGGTGTCCGAGGCGACCACGAGCCCCTCGCAGGACATGGCCTCAAGCAACGACCAGGAGAGGACAAAGGGCCTCGTCAGGTAGACGTGGGCCGTGGTGCACTTGAGCAACTTCACGTACTCGCCATAGGGGAGGGACCCGACAAAATGAACCCTCTCTTCGTCCAGGGGGAATTTTTCCAGCATCATCTTCTTGAAGGTCGTGCCCTCGGGTGCGGCCTTGCCGTAAGCGACCCGGTCATCCCCGGCGATGACAATGTGGGTGTTGGGCCTTTTCTGGAGAAGGAGATGTGCCGCCTCGATGAACTGGGGAAACCCCCTGTAGGGCTCCATGCCCCTGGTGGCATAGGTGACGATCTCGTTGCACCCGGTTAGATCGAGTTTGTTGTCCGGATTGTCCGGAGTAGGTCTTGGAATGATCAGCTTTGCCTCCGGATCGGGCTTGAAGAAGTTGGTGTCGATCCCCTCGTGGGAGATCATCAGGCGACTTCTCAGGTGAGGAGGGTACTGTTCGTACTGGAAGCGGGTGGGACAAAGGCCGGCATCCGCCGAGGCAAGGTCCGACAGCAGCGTGGCGTTCTTGATCCGGATGCGGGCCTCGTCATCGGCAGTCACGGGGTCGCTGGGATCGAAATCGCAGTCGGAGCCATGGGAGTGGTAATACCACTCGAAATTAAGAGCCAATGGGGTTTTGGGAAAGAGATCCTTCAGGAAGAGGGTCGGTCCCCATCCCGCATGTCCAAAAATCAGATCCGGAATGAAGCCTTTTTGCTTCTCCGCCAGCATCGCCTCATAAGCACCCTGTCCGTGCAGGATGGCATCTTCAAAGGGGCGGATGTAGTGATGCGTTTGCGGGGCCGGTTCCCTCTTGCGCTGATAGATGATCTTTCTGATGCCGGGCATTTCACCCGCGACAGCGGTCGTGAGGAAGCAAACCTCGTGGGCCGGATTCGAACCAAGCACGGCCGCAATGGACCTCAACTGGGAGGGGAAGTTCGGATGAACGAGGAGGATGCGCATGACTTGGGATAAGTCATTATCGGTAAACAAAAACAGGGCGGATGTCGAACTTTAGGCCTCGTGGAAAAACGATTTTCCGATAGTCTCGAAGCCATGCAAAAACTACCGGTTCCGCGCACCGTCAAACTGGGGGATCTTCTTCCCAGTCTGGCGAGTTTCGAGTCGGTTCTCGGTTCACTCAAGAGTTACCGTCTCTGGCCTGTTGTCCTTCGGGAGGCCCTGCTCGATCGCGCCATTTCCGGCATCACCTGCTCGGAGCAGGAGTTGGCTGAAGCGTGGTCCATCTGGTGCCGCCGCAATGAGGTTGATGCGAATGCACCGGTTTTCGAGGGGCTCTCCGTAGCCGAAATGCAGAAGGCCGCCATGAGGGAAAAACGCATCGAGAAATTCCGGGAGCAAACCTTCGGAAAATTGCTTCCCGAGTATTTCCGGTCCCGAAAGAAGGAACTCGATCGAGTGACGATCGAGGTTGTGCAGTTTCATCATCAACCCATTGCCGAAGAGGCTCTTTTCCGTTGCAGGGAGGGGGAGCAAAGCCTTGAGGCCGCCGCCCATGAACTGGCACACCGCGACGGGGGTGAGCCACCTGTCAAAAGGCTGGGTCCCATCGGCTTGGGGCGACTCAGCGCCGGTCTTTCCGCACTTGTTTCTGGAAGTCGTCCCGGTGCCCTCCTCGGCCCCAAAAAACTGGGTCAGTTTCATGTCGTGGTGCGGGTGCTCGAGTTTCAGGAAGCGGCTCTGGAGGGACGCACGCGCCAGCGCCT
>JACCDV010246239.1_pt1 | contig 30790 bp, 47 predicted proteins | sample 7446131 | NCBI WGS metagenome assembly JACCDV01 (sample SAMN15323448, study PRJNA562643) | freshwater metagenome | isolation source: river surface water | place: USA:Blue River Watershed | collected 2017-08-17 | reverse complement strand
TCAGACTCACCTTTTGATTCATGGTATACGTTAAGCGCAAGACAATCACGCTGACGTACATAGTCTTTATATCGGGTTTGTTCTAGATCTGCGTTGTAAGCTTGCACACCGATTGTGGTCGCAACAACCACAGTCATAGTCGATAAGACTACTCCCACCTTTGTTAAAATTTTCATTGAAGTTTTACCTCTGTTACCTACTTCGGTAATCAATATTTATCAGGTACTAGTCATCATGTCAACAGTAATTTTCTCGATAAGCAAAAACCTGCCTATTTGTGTTCGATACCAACGATATCGTACTTTATGAGGATCGACAGGATGTTGATGAACGTCTGAATAACCAACCAAGGGGCACAGAGTAGAACAACATACCAGTAAGGACTCATGAACACGATTACCGACATGGTGATGTAGATCATGTAGATGGTGATCATATTCAGAACATCGAAGTCCTTGATGATCATCGCCTGCGAAAGACCACTGAACAACCTAAAGACCATGAGGTAGAACATAGAAGCAAGAAGAGCAAGAGCGACGACAGTTACTTCAAGTGCTCCGGAGATACCATAGGCTGCAGCCAAAGCGGCTGCAGCACCAATATACTTAATCATCATTCACCTCAGAACGGAGCATCATTGCGATATTCGTCGTCCGGATTCGTAGTGATGTGGGACTTACCACTCGGAGCCGAAGCAGCAGCGTCGATCTTGGTGTAGAGGTCGACGAAGGCAGCCCGAGTATCTTCGTCGAAACGAGAGACACAGAGGTCGATCGACTTACGGCGATCTTTGAAGATCGCGAAGGTCTGGGCGATATGGCACAGGCGCCGAGTCGAGATGATCTCGTCAACACCACCTTCATCGAAGGTTTTACGAATCGCAGCTGACCATTTCGTCAGGTTCTCAGCAAAGTCTTCGTCGACTTGACCATAGAGTTCCATGTGCTTGACGACGATCTTCTTTTCAACCGGACCCGTCGGGTAGGGTTGTTCCATGGTGATGGTGAAGCGCTCGAGGAAAGCTTCGTCAATGATCGTAGCCGCGATGAAGCGACCGTCCTCGGAACCCTTACCCTTGGTGTTCGAGGTAGCGATGACGTTGAAGCCATGAGCCGGAGTCACAAGCTCACCAGTCTTTTTGATGAGAACCGGCTTACCCTCGAGGACACCCTGAAGAGCCATGAGCTTGTTCGAACCACGGTCAATCTCGTCGACCAGAAGAATGGCACCAGCTTCCATCGCCTTGATGACCGGACCCTTGGAGAAGACGGTCTCACCATTCACGAGGCGGAAGCCACCGATCAGATCGTCTTCGTCGGTCTCAGGAGTGATCTGAACCCGGATATATTCGCGGTTGAGTTCAGCGCAAGCCTGTTCAATCATCATCGTCTTACCGTTACCCGAGAGGCCGGTGACGTAGACGGGATAGAACATCTTCGACTCGATGATGGTGGAGATGTCGCGATAGTGGCCCCACTTGACGTAGGTTTTGACACGCTTGGGAACATACGTACCCTCTTCCGAGAGGACGATCTTCGGTTGGGTTTCAACCGGACGAAGTTGAGTCACAGTAGCGGCAAGATCGTAGACGCCACGTTTCACAGAAGGAACGTTTTTGATCACACCCCAGACGACCGAATGTTTCATACCGTTCGTATCTGCGAAGTCGATGAGTTCTTTACGAGAGAAGACCGAAGTGCCGGGGTTCGCTTCGCGGATAGCGTTGATGAAGTTTTGGATGTCAGACATGGAAGTCTCCATAATGTTGTTTGGCTCACTAGTTCTATATAAGGTAGTAAGGGGCAGATGTCAACCCCTTACGAGATAATTTGTGCAAATTTTGCAGCAACCAGTCGAGTTTGTTTACGCTTGAAGGCTTTGTTGACGAAGGCCGTAGCGATGTTCCGAGTGCTTTCGTCAAGATCATCTTCGTCTTCATCGTTCGTCGACGATTTGTCAGAGACACCACCAATCACGGTGAAGATCTGACGATCGTAACCGTTTTGATCGTCAAGCGCGATGCAACCATCTTTCTTCACTTGTGCAGTGATGTCGATCAGGTCCTGCGCAGACTTTGTCTTGACATGGTATTGGATGCTGTTAGCAGCTACCAAGTGATAGTTCATAGTGCGAACACCCATCGCCCGAAGACCGTCGAGGATACAAGCAGTCGCCTGGCCATAGCCGTAGTTGATCGCGATCTTTTGGCCCATGACTTCGATCACTCGCTTCTTATAGCTCGATTTCGTGTCACGCATGTCGATACCACCCTGAATGCTGATGCCATCGCCAGCACCGTCGGTCAGAGTGATGAAGTTCATCTTCTGAACGTTGTGCTTCGCTTTGAAAGCCGCGATGTGGTGATACATTGCAAGCAGAGAGGTGTCGAGAGGAGTGCCACCCATCGCTTCGAGCGAACCCTTCCAATGCCGACCACCAGGGACGGTCTGAGCAAAGAGAGCTTTGAAGGCTTCTTCGTAAACTTTCTTGTTCATCGAAGAGTCGATCAACTTGAAGACGTGGGTGTTGCCCATGCCAACAGAAGTCAGATCGGGTTTAGCAGCAGCAACCCGCTGGTGGAACTCACGACCAACGCCATAGGGGTTAGTGAAGCCATACACTTCGAAAGGAACATTGACTCGCTTGCAGAAGGTAGCAAGGATGAGAACCTGCTTGATCACCTTCGGGAGGATCGACTCCATCGAACCAGAGTAGTCGATCAGCATCACCATGCCGTGCGATTGATCATCGTCGAGGTGAGTCACTTGCTTGAACAGGTTGTCTTCGTACTTATACTTGTGAAGAACGTTGACGTCAAGCGAACCTTTCGTCGACTGACGAGCCCGAGCAAACCGACGAGCAGTCTTGCGCATCTCAAACTCTTTTACCATCACAGTGACCGAGTCTTTCATATCTGCTATAAACTTGATGTATTGTTTAGCAGGAAAGTCAGCCGAGTCAACCTTTTTGAAGCGACCCTTCTTAACTTCTTCGTAGCTCGAAGTGATCGCAGTTGCCATTGCTTTGCTCGGACCCTTTGCATACAGGGTAGTGCCACCAGTGTTCACCGAGTCGACAAGCGATTTAGCAATAGCAGCACGGAAGAGGCTGTCAGTCTCGACTACGTCAGCATTGTCGTCAGCCCCGATGCTAACCGGGAGGCTTTCTTCAGCGTCAGTTTCTTCGGTTTCTTCAGGGTTGTTGAAGCTATCAACGTCGACTTCAATCTCAACTTCACCGTCGAGAATTGCTTGCTTAAGCTCTTCAGACATCGGCTCAGGGGTACCTTCGCCTTTGCCAGCCGAGATGATGATCTTCTGGGGAATGGGCTGAGGACGCTTGATGCCAGCTTCGTCGAGCACCTTGTCGAGTTCTTCTTGAGCTTTGCGAGCAGCTTCGAGCTCTTCTTTCATGTAAGCGTAGAGTTCGCGGCAGGAGTTCATAACGTCGAGCCAAGTCTCAACCGCCATAGCACGATCAACGTAGGGTTGTTCTTTCGAGTTGAACCGAACGTCGACCAGACCCCGAGACTTAGCGTAGATGTTAAGCCGGTTCATGAACGAGAGCTTGTTAACGTCTTCGTCTTTGATACCGAAGAAGTCGCGATCAAGAAGGTCTTGATAACCACGCATGAAGGACCCGAGAAGACCCGGGAACTCACGAAGCACAAGCTTCTCGATGCGGATGTCTTCGATGATGTTAACGTAGGAGCGAGGGCAACCCGGAATCTCGGTCGTCGACTCGTGCCAACCTTCGGCGGGCGTATGAAGAGCGTGGCCAATCTCATGACCAACGAGAAGATCGTAGAGATCGTTACCGACTTCCTTCCAGTAAGGAAGGCCGAGGATACGCTTCTCTACGTCAAAGAACGCGGTGTGATGGTTGGTTTGTTCGACCGTGATATTCTCGCGAGCGAGAAGACGGGCGAGGATAGACTTTTTGGCAAGTGCTGTCATGTCATGTTCCTTTCTAGAACAGTCTATACTGGCCCGTAGAAGATGTCAATAGAAAAGTGCAGACTATTTTAGATCATCCCTTCATATTTTCCCATGTTCACCCAGCCGAAAGTGTCGCAGAAGTAGCAGTTACCATTGAGAACCGCGATGTCACCGACAGAAGTGCTCGAGCCAAGGGCAAGGCGCTTAATCGGAAAACCTTCCCAGATGTTAGTGGCATCAAAGGCTTCATCGAGGTCGTCGGTGTCGACTTCATAAATCGGGCGGAAGAAGCTCAGATACTCTTCTTTGAACTTACCGAAGCCGAGTTGCATCCGAGTCTTTGCAAGAACTTCAGGAACAGCGTCGAAGCCAAGAGCATTTGCTCGGTTGATCTGGTCGTTAGTGAGAGGGATCTGATAGATGGTGATCATGGTTGGCTCCTTCGCCGTTACCTACAGGTTAGATATAAGCAATCCACTTGCAAATGTCAACCAATCATGTGCACTTTTTCAAAATTTTTCCACAAGAATGCGAACAACTTTCTGGATGTCCTCGAGTGTGCCAGACTCGATGAGCTTCACCATCTCAGCTTTCTGCCTAGCGTAGTGGATGTCCATGAAGTGCTTCTTCGCTTCCATCAGGCCAGCACCTGTACGCTCACGATACTCTTTAATGTCAGCAACTGTGAATCCATAGTCATTCATGCTGCCACCTTGAACCACTCAGGAACTTCACGTTTTGTCCAAGCCATCTTGAAGCGAGCCTGCTTGGTCTGATAGAACATCCGATAGGACTTCACTGGATCGTTCGGGAACATGCACTCAGGATTGGCTTTCATCGCCAGAGGTTGCTGAGTGAGAGGAGCGACAGGAATGTTACGAGGAAGTTGTTTGAGCTTCTCGCGAAGAAGAGTGTCGGTGGCATGAACTTTACCATAGCGATAAGTATACTCGTCGCACAGAGCAGCGAAGTGAATCCAGTGCCAGGTGTAGTTGTTGTTTGATTGCATGGTCCAGACGGTGCACGGATGAGCCATATGGACTGCTTTGTACAACACATCTTCCCGATCATCAGGAAGTGTCCAGTGCTTCGACATAGTCTTACCTGACTTCGACGGAGCACGTTTAAGAACGCCGTCGAGCATACGGTGTGCGGTCGACAACATTTGTGCCGACTCGACGATCATTTTGACGACGTGTTTGTCGCATTGAAGCTGTGCAGCGAGCACAGGGTCTTTATCAAGTATGAAGAGATTCATGTTACTTCCAATACTTTTGACCTACACCAAGCAGGCCAAGCTCTACTGACTTAATATGGTTGCATTTGATTGTCAACCGCTTTTTGCAGTTGCATACGAATCCTTCGTCGTGCATCTCAACCTGACACCCACGAAAAGGCCAGATCATGCCGACATGCGGGTTTCCGCGAGTATTGATCTTGTTATGCTGAAAGTACGTCACGAAACTATCCATACGACGATAAAGACAGCAATGCCTACGCCGGCACCAAAGAAGACGCCGGCGATAAGGCCACACAACAGAGCTTTTACCATAGCATACTCATTTGTTTGCGTGATAGTACTTGATCAACATGGTGTCAGCGGTGGTCAGCTTCGACAACTCGCTTTTGTCTTTCAGACGAGTGAGTCGATCCGACAACGAAGCGAGAGCGTTGCTGATGGTGTCGTTTTGGTGGGTAGCGGCCATGGCCGACATACCGTGCGAGAGTTCGAAGATAACGCGTTCAAAGGTCATGTGTTTCTCCTCAGAGGTCAGCGGTGGTCAGGATACGATCGAGACGAAGTTCAAGGGTTTTGATCTTGGTCTCAGCGATGTCAACCGCCATCGGGTTGGCAGCTTTCACGAGTTCATCTTTGGCTTTGATCAGGAGGTCAGTGAGGATCGTGACGATGTCAGACATGTTTGGTTCCTTTGCTTTACTAGTTAGATATAAGCAATCGTCGACGGAATGTCAATACCTTCTGCTCCAATTTTCTGAAATATTTTTCTCAACCTGAAGTAGTTCACCGAGACGGTTTTGGTGTTTGATCACCTTACGCCAAAAGTCACACCGTTGAGATGCGATGGCGATTTCCTTTTCGGCACGGTGCTTTTCGTAGTAGGTAGAGTCCTTGTGGTTACGAATGAACCTCAGATACATAAAGTTGTTGTAGTTCTCGGCGTAGTGCTCAACGCAGCGAGGAGTGTGCCACATTTTACCAGCACCGGCGAATGGCTTTTTTTCGGCTGGATTAATGTCGTGATAGACGAGTCCCATATTCATCACCTCATGATAGGATACCAGCCTATCACGTTTTCCGTGCGATGTCAACCGTTATTTTACCTTGACATCTTCGCCAGACTTAGTATAATCCTATTAAGGCAATCAAATATTAGATACCATGTATCTGCTGATACTTCTTTCTTAGTTCAAGGAACGAAGGTAACCACTTCAGTGGTTGTTCTACAAAGATCTGAGGTTGATCATCGTCAACCATGACGAGAGTCACGATCTGCCGAATAGGGATTCCAGTCAGCTCAAAGAACGCTGCAGCATAGAAGGATTCCTGCATGAAGTACCCAGTGATCCACTCTGCCTTCTTTGGCTTCCGAGAAGTCTTGAAGTCGATGATGGATAGTTGTCCATCGAACTCTGCGATCAAGTCGACACGACCTGCGGTCTTGATCTTTCTCGAGAATAGCGGAGCTTCCTGAAAATAGATGTTGTCGACTCGAGCATCGAGCACCGGCTTCAGTGTGTTAAAGGTCATGACGTTGATCGGCATACGACCTTTGCCATAGTCGACTTCGTTGTTAAGATAGTTCTCAGCGATGAGGTGAACATCTGATCCACGATTCGCGGCTTGAACACTGATCCGCTTTGCTTCCTCTTCACCGACTCTTGCTTTCCATGCCTCGAGGCCAGACTTGTCCTGGACCCCGAGCACAGTCGTAACTGAAGGAAACTTCTCGCCCGTGGGTGGAAAATAAAAACGCCCGGTTGGAGTAGTATCACAAGCGAGCTGATCAAGAACTATGCCGTGATCTATATGAACGAATGCCATTATTTATCCTTACAGTTCGTGAAATGCCATCTATGCATTGCGCTTATTATACCAATTCGATTACAGTGTGGACAACATATCTTAAGTCTACCTTTAGAAAAACCATCAGGTACAAATTCATAAGATTTTAGTCTAATCTCAACCGAACCATTATTATAGACAATATCACCTAAATGTTTTGCCCTGATCTTTTCAGTGGTTTCTCTAGAATGACGCTTATTTAGCCAGTACTTCTTATTATTGGCACTTATATTTTTCTTGTGCGTTTCAGTTAATTTTTTACCGGAATTAGATGCGCGTATTTTTTCTATAGCATCATTTCCGGGATTTCCACCGTCTCCAGATTCTTCTTTTAGATTTGCCCATTCATCAGATTTGACAATGTTCCATAATTTGCTAAAAAATTTTCCAGTTAAAACAATGTCTTCATAGTTTTCAGTTGCTAATAATATTGTTGTGCTGAAATTAACGCCGTGCACACGTAAATGTGATTTCCACTTAATACCAGAGCCTTTATACTTATTAGGGTCTGGTTTAGATGTGTATCCTAAATATTTGAGATTAGTTATGTTGTGTGTTTTAATGTACAAATAATACATGGTTAAACATTAGACTGCTTCTTTCGATATTTTTGTACAAGGAATTCGAGGGTGTCGGGAATGTGTTTGAAGAATCGTAGTCCTTCTTTGCCATTCATTGCGAAAGCTTCTTCGCGAGTGACGTTGCGCCATTCATCAAATGTCTTGGTCTGGCAATCAATACTTATATGCTCGTCCATGATGGTTACATCGTAGGTAAAACCAGTGAGAACGATCGGCTTCTGAGTAACTTTGCTGGTGATGTTTGCATAACCATCGATGATGAAGTCTCCGTAGACCCATGCATCATCGTGAATCTTTGAGTGACCGCGAACTTGGGTCTTGCCGAAGACTTGAGCATTGCCATACACCGAACACATACCATCGATCAAGGCTTCATCATAGATGACTGCTCGTTGGAATACTTCGGTTTGTCCGGCGACTATTGCTTTATCACTTACGGTCGCGTAGTCATGAATCTGTGCTTGATCTTTGATCTTTGCGTCACGATTCACTCGAGCTTTGCCATACACCATAGCGCTGTCGTATACCCAACAATCACCTTCATGTGATAGATTCTCTTCACTCTCGACGAATCCGCCATGGTCACCAAGACTTACATCACCAAAGTCTCGAAGGGCTTCAATCACGTACAGTTTCTTTTCACCGACACGAATGTCAATATCATGGTTTAGTCTATACTTAGGTTGCTGCATCATCTACTTTGATTTCATTGAACGTCAACTCGAACGTCGGAAGTTTCACTTTTTTCATGTCTGGAAGATCTTTCGAGTATGAAACAGAGACGTGAGGCTTGTATTCTGGCCACTCATCTTTCATACCGTATGTTTCTTCATAGTGCTTACGAAGTCGCAGGATCGCCTGCGACTCGATCTTCAGAACAGGTATGTCATTATTAACCCCAAGCATCATAATGTCAACTACTTTTGCGCTACCTGATGGAGCGATAGTCTTACGATGGTTAGGAATGTTGTGTGTCGATGTCGTGAAGAAGATCGTCGTATGGAAGTCGAAGTCTTTCTCGTCCTGCTTCGTACCATCATACTTCGTGGTCAGGTCAAAGCCGTTCTCTTTCGCCCAAGCTCGAAGCTTGCGCTGAGTTGCTTCGTCGTACTGTACAGCCACATATTTTGTAGTCGCTTGTTCCATGATGTAATCCTTGAACCTGATCATCTTATTTCCATGCAGCAAATAGATAACGTGTAGTACTACCGGGTGTATATGTTACTTGACCTCTTGCTGTATACGCCTGTCTGAAGTTGTTATAAGTTCCACCTTCAAGCCCTTGTGATGTAACAGTTGTCGGTGTACCAGCAGAAACTGATAAAGATGCGGTACCTTCAAAAAGTCCTGCTGTTGCCATACCACTTACGGTCATAGCAGACCAAGAAGATACAGGGGCGGCTGAAGGTGCAGTCATAATGATAGAGGGAGTCGCACTTCTATAACCCGACAATTCAAATGCGATCCACCATGAACGGCCGAATGTGCTAGACTGCGTTCCAGTAACAGTGAGCGTACTACTAGCCGCGCTGATCGGTGTCGTAAACATATAATAGCCATCTACTTGAGCCGCAGTAGTTGGTGTAACGCCGCCTATACTAAATGTGCTAATTCGACCACCTACGTTACCGATTTGGTAGAACAATACTAAAAGACGCGGAATTGTCCTAGCGGTCAATGTAACTGATCCGCCTATAATAGCATCAGTTGTTTGAAAGTTAGATCCTATTGCTGCGCTCCATACCGGAGTCGTCTCATAGTTATTGTTGATAGGTATAAGAGGTGTTGTCATTGCGCCGCTACAACATTTGCTATTTTAGGTCCACCACCAAACACATTCATAAAAATATAAAATGCGTTACCAACAGTAGTTGTAAATAAATCACCTGTTACCCTATTAAATCCAGTCATAGTAATTGCACCAGCGTTAGTAACGTTTTCAACATATACTATCATTGTATATGCTTGACCGCTTCCAGCCGATGCTGGCGCTGCTATGGTAAATGCGCCACCATTCGTGATGTATTTCCAGTTACTGCCAACTAATGCTGGTGTATATGTTGTTCCGGCAGTAAATAAACCATCAGAATCAAAGTTTGAAATATACGACCCATTGAGTGAAAGAATACCACTTTCACCTGCAGTCATTGCCGTAGCAGTGATTCCGTTTGTGCCGTCGAGTACAATTGGCATATCAAACTCCTGAATATGTAATGAAGAATTGATCGAGATCTTCAGGTGTTTTTTGCTGAAGTGATGCGAGCGTCGACACTAAAGGATCATTGCGCATAACCACTGAAGGCCGCGTTGCTCGAGCGATCGCAACAAACTGTTGATCTTCTGGAAGTGTGCCAATCAAAGTTTGCACTGGTGCAGGAAGAACACCTTGAAGCCAAGCTTCACCTTCTTGGCGAGAGATCCACTGTTCAGTAACAAGACCAATGATCAGTTGAGCGAATGAAATTGATTCGGGAACAACTGGCACTTCTTCAACGACGTCGAGTGGACCTGATTCAGTCCATCGCCATAAGTGTTGTATATCATACGGTGGTAGGTTAATAGGATCTACTATGCGATAAGCTCTACCAACAGGTACATCCTTTTGAGCAAGAGTCTCTAATTTATCAGCATACTCTGGAGTAGGATACATAACCGCTACTCTATCGTTGTCTTGTTGGAAAATGATTACTTCCATAATAAACCTTATCTAAATACTGCTACGGTGACTCTTGGTGAATCAAGCACACCAGCCACTGAGTTATAACCAACCTGAATTTGCACTGAACTTGCTGTATATACACCGGTGTTAAATGCTGGTAAGTTTGCGTCAAAGTCATAGTTAGTGTCGGCACGTGCTGCTTTACAAACTACAACATAATTTGCGTCTGGCATTGGAACGTCAAAGTTAATTGTGTAATCACCGGCTGCGTTTCTTACTACTGAAGATGCATTTCCATGAGCACGTATTGTAGTTGTGGTGACGCCGTTAAAGTTTACCCACGCACGACAAGCGTACATCGGCGCAGATCCAGTAGCGTTTAATTCTGTTCTAAGACTAGTAGCATTTAATGGTAATCCACCATTGATTGTTGTGGTATTACCACCAGCAGTGTCAATAATCGCATTTGTTTTTAATGTTGACATGTTCTTACCTAAAAATTGCTACAGACATATCTGGTGCGTCATATAACGCATGGTTAGTTGATTTAACGTTAACTTGCACTGAAGTAGTCGCTCTAGCCACGGTCATGACGGATGTCATGTAATTATTAATCTGTAGACCAGATTGCCCAATTACTGCATAATTTACATCTTCTATTGCCGTAGCAAAGTTAATCGTGTATGAGCCAGCTGCTGTTCGAACTACTGATGCAACATTACCCTGTGCAACAATTGCACCAGTGTTACCATTAAAGTATACCCAAGCACGACATGCGTACATAGGAGCAGATCCAGTAGCATTCATTTGCGTAGTAACTGCGGTAGTCAATGAATCTGTTGTTAACACAGTGCCAGTCGCGTCCGGTAGCGTAATCGTTCTATTCGTATTCGTACCAGGCGTCTGGATGGTAAAGACACCAGTCCCGGTAGTGTTTGCTAGCATCGTGATCTGTGACATGTCTTACCTTAAATAACTGTCCAAACTGTACCGCTTGGAATAGTAACAGTGATGCCACTGTTGATCGTTACTGGACCAATCGTCATGGCGTTGTGTGTTGATGGGATATTGAAGCTTGCAGTGATTGCTTTAGGATTCAACCAAAACGGCTGACCACCGGTTTGCTGAATATAACCAGCATTCACAATGTTACGATTCGTATCGATAACTTCGGTGGTCGATACATTAAATGCCATTTTGGTTCTCCTTCTTTTCTATATTTATTCTTCTAATACATAGACCTTAAACCAAACATCTTCATCAGGCACCTTAAAGTAAGGCTTAGTACCTTTCTTAGGTTGCTCAGTTAACATGAAGGCGTCATCGTCTTTGCCATACACAATATGATCTAGATCTTCTATCTTAAGCTTGACCTTTTGATTAGGACCTATTCTACATTGCGCAATGTTGACTTCAGTGATCTTTATTCTACTGTTACCCATATTGTATACTTTCTTGCTTCATCCATGTATTGTTGTTGAATCTTACATGAATCTCTGAATTGTTGAATCAAAGAGGTGTATTTATCATGTACCATATCGTAATATGCAATTGCTGCAGTGGCACTAGTCGTACGATTGTTTAAACCAGTGATTGGATCATGCCATATGAATGAGCCGAATCGCAATAAGTTTTCTTTATATGGGTTCTTGATAACTTCCCATGTTTCATAACCTTCTTCGTTAAGATAGACGCCATTCAATACAACTTTACTCATGTAATCGTCGCTTACTTCATTAACTAATCTCGCAATGTGTGTTCGCGCTGCTTCAACACTTTCATGCAAACTATGATCAATTGTAACCTTAAACGTATTTTCTACAAAATGATCACCGAAGTAGGTTAACGCTCTTAAATCTTTGGGAAGTTCATGATACCATTTAATCCAATTAACATAATCAGCATGGTCTTCGTCTGCAACATTTTCATGAATCCACGCTTGGCCATGGTCTATAAGAGATTTTAGATAAGCCATACCTAAATCGTAATCAATGATCTGTACATTATTGTCAATAAACCATTGTGCAACGTAGGTCATACCAGGCCCACACGCACCTAAATTTTGCAACATCTCAACTGTTACTTTCATCCAATCGCTCCATACGCTCTACTCGCTCCACCTATCCATGTTACTGAATGCCCGTTTGTGTTAATTGCCTTTCCTCCGGCACCGCCAATGCTAACCGGTACAGGGCTACCTGCAGGTATGTGTAACAATGCGCCAATCGCTAAAACCGATCCACCTGCTGCGCCCCAGCCACCTCCACCTCCACCACTTATCGGTGAAATAAGCGCGCCAGATGTTGGTTCATACTGCGGGACATCATAACTTCCACCGATAATACCGGCTCCGCCTCCTAGATAAGAGTTAGCCCCACTGATAATGTTAGGTGTAGAATTTGCGCCTGGAATTATTCTTCCACCGGTCATGCCGGTTATATCAGTTGCGTACGGCGTACCACCACTGCCACCACCCATATTAATCTCCTTTAAATGCTGCCACCAATTGTAGTATAATATGATACCCCACCTGAACCACCAGCACCTCCACTTACTCCAAGTGTTGGAACACCATATGTGGCATTAACCGGATTACGATAACTTAATACTGATGATCCTAACCCACCAGGTCCTGGTGGTGTCGGCGAAGTTGACGTTGCAGGGCCGCCTGCAGCGCTGTCTGACGTAAACACTCCAGCCAGTCCACCACCTGCGCCACCACCACCTGGACTATTGATAATTGAAACATAAATCCCGAGGCCACTTGTACAGGATGCTGCACCGCCCCCGCCCCCGCCACCAATGTAACCATTTGTATTGTCAATTGTTGCTGGACCGGTCAAGTTTATAGCCATACCTCCTGGTGTTGGTGTAACCGTGTACGCTGGTGCGCCTGCTATAAGTGCAGTGCTTCCGCCGTTTCCACCTTTACCAATAATGTATCCATTGTTGATAATGGTTAACCCTTTTGGATATGTACCACCCATGTTGAGTGCTGCGACCGCAGTGCTATCACTCCAGATGTAAACACCAGAGTTGATAGTAAGTTCTACCTTACGATTCTGATCCCAGCCTATTGACGTAAGCCATGTATATAGATTAAGCTGTTGCGCATTAGAAGTGATCGTTGCGACAAACTTATTTGCTTTGCTATAAAAGTTTCCGAGACCAATCGCAGAACCACTTGCTGGAACACCTATATCTACACCAAAGTATTCAGACATCTGGTGAGGAGCGGTTCCACCGAATTCGGTCGCGACTTCAGTTAATGATATTGTACCATTTGCTTGTAATGCCATGTATTCATTCCTATTTCACGAAAGACTAGATACGACTGATTCGAGAGTCTCTATCTTTTTGCTTTGTTCCTTTATGGCCTCTATCAAAAGGCCAACCAAATCACCGTATGCTACAGACTTTATTCCATTATCGTCTTCTATGACAACCTCTGGAATAACCTCTTGTACTTCTTGTGCAATAACACCTATTCTCTTATCAGTACTATTTATCTTGTTGAAGTAAACGCCTCTTAAAGAATTTACCTTATCAAGAGCACTTTCGATTGGCACAATGTTTTCTTTGAGTCGAGCATCGGAGTTCTGAGTGACTGTTCCTGTAGCAGTGAAATTTCCTGTGGTACGGTCGAACGTGAACCTTGTCGTCGCGTTGTCTAACACGAGTAGGTTGCCGGTGTTAATCGCGATGATGTTATCGGTCGCCTTGTACAATCGGTATTCGTTGTTGCCAACGTTGTACTGGTTAGAGAACACATTTGCATACCGAAGTGTAGACGTGCCTAGGCTATAAGTGTTGTTCGCCGCAGGCCAGATCGTATTGAAATGTGGTACATCTTTATACTTATCGATGTAGTGAACACCACCGAAAGCGTTTCCTCCACCGTTGTAGTTGATCGCGAACAGACTATGAATTCGAATCCAACCATTAGGATCAATAGGATTCGACATCGTATAGCGTATTTTTTGTATACCTGCCGCGCCGTTGTTAAGAACACCAGCAGTTACAATGTGAGATGGATGGTTAGTGACAGTACGGTCTGTTTGCCACGCGCCGTTTCTAAACACTTCAATCGTAACGTTTCGAGCCCTGAACACAGAATAGCCAAAGACGATACCGACCCATGCACCGTATGTAAGCATGTTGTTTGTGATATCAACCTCTACTACACAAGGGTCTCCTGCAACGTTCGTGTATATGCTAGCAAACGAGCTTGTACCATCGAACGGTGCTGAGCCAAGTGAAGTTACTGGCGTTACTCTATCTGGGCCGAAGCAATTTGTTAGAGTTATACTGGTCGCCCATCGATGAGCTCCGGCTAAATCATTAACGATGCGTACGTCTTCTACTGACCCCTGTTCTGAAGCTGGGTCAACGAAGAAGTTACTGAGTACGCTGAAGCTATTATTTCCTACAGCCCGATAACCGGACAACTCAGAACCTGAAGTGTTGAAATTGGTTAAAGCTCCAGAGTAAGTGTTGTTCGCGTTAGACCTCAAGAATGCTGTGCTTTCGAGTCCATCGAGTAAGTCGGCGTCTAATCCTGATGTAGCACCATCATTGCTTGCATGCCATACTTTTGCTTGACCGCTTGTTACTGAAGAAAGATCAAAAAAGAATCCTCTATTCGGTGTACCACTTTCAAACACTCTAAACTGAGTTCCCAGCGTGTCAATAATTATTGCCGTATTAACCGCTGTTTGACCTGTACCTAATCCTAGGGCGATCTCTCCACCCTCTGTGCCACCAGATGGAGGGTTAACTCTTAGGACGTTGTTTACAGTAATTCCAGTGTTAGCTACGATGCTACCGGTCACAGTCGTGTTACCACTTATCGTGGTATTACCCGTGATTGCAACGGTTCCTTTGATTTGAACTTTGTTGGTGCCATCATCTGTAGCGGTACCTACAAGAACGTTGCCAAAGTTTTCAGCGAGTTGAATCTTTCCGGTATCAAACACCTCGATCGATGGAACACCTGAAATGTCATTCACCGTGAATATCGTGCCAGTTTGACTATCGGTGATGGAAAATAGTTGACCAGTGTTTCCAGACAAAGACAACATATCGCTGCCGAGCATTGACCACACCATGACGTTGTTCGCTGCCTGTGTATCGTCGACGAACGAAATGTTTTGTGTGGTCAGACCATTCTTTGTTATGAATTTTTTATCGTTTGCCATCGGTTCCACTATCCCCTAATTGGCTAATATCGTACATATTTATATATTGAACCTTGATCTGGTCGCTTCAAAGTTTTGAGTGATTTCTGCTTGTGTCAGTTCTTTTGTATAAAACCTTGTGATTGCTATTTCACCCGGATATCTATAAGGTATATGATTCCAACCACCCATTGCTATTGAGACAGTACGTCCGTACCAAACGTTTCCACTTGACGTAGTGAAGCCCGATACCGTTACAGAACTTCTTAGCACGCCGTTCACATATATTCTCATCGCACCTTGAGCGTTGAATGTACTGACCACATGATACCAAGTGCCGGTGTTTGCAACTACATTTGAGAATGCATAAGTATTTAACCAACCACCCGCACCGTTTGAATACCAATCTGATGCGCCAAATCGATTCAGACTGTCCATGAGTATTCCACAGTTGAACCCTTGCCATCCAAAAACAATGCTTTCGGTGTTAATGGTGCCAGTTCTTCTTGTTACTATTTCAAGTGAGTATGTATCAGTAGCACCAAGAGTCGATGCACTTTTATTCGCAGTCGCGTAGTTTGTCGACCCATCAAATGCTAAAGCACCACCTGCGTTGAAACTGTATGATGGAGCACCAACAAACGAGTAAGTACCACCCTGTGAAGGTACGAGATTATAGCATGTGTTATAGTTTTTGCCGAAGTTTGGAACATACGGAAGCAGTGTTCGTGATATCATAAAGCCCCAGAACGTGGCTGAACCGGTTGCTGCCACTGTATCAGTAGTGGTGTCTGGAAGTCGGGCTGCAGGATATAGAGTGACGTTGAGTGAAGTGTTGCCAGAAGAGTTATTCGTTATCGACCAAGTAAGTCTCCAATAGTTTCCTTCAGACGTCGCTGTCGCGCTTGTTGCAACTCCAGTTCCAGTGTTTAATCGTTGGTTGATGTTAACCGTTGGTGTACCACCAGTCAGTGAGGTGTTAATCGCAAAGCCAGGTGCTACACCAGCTGGAGTCTTTCTTACGAAGATCGAAAGATAGTATGTTTGGTTATCATTTGGTACGGTTATAGATCTCGCTAAGTATTTGTACGTAGTGTCGGTATCATCTGTTGCAGTAGTCGCGGTGTTTGTTCCGTCAGGTGCAAGTTCAGTTGTAGATGCTATGATTAAGCTGTTAATGTTGCTCCAATAACTAGTATTAAACGTTTGCGAATACTCTAACATGTTTGGGTTATAGCAATTTGGATTAGCGCCATCAAAGTATAGTGCTAATCCTGAGTTAACGATATCGGATCCAGAATATGCGGCCATCAGATGTTATACCGTCCTCTCATAGCTTCGAAGTTTTGTCTTATTTCAGCTGCAGATAATGCTCTATTGTATACGAGAGTTGTATAAATCGATCCTGGCCATGTACCGGCATAACCATTGCCTACAACGATGTGATTCAAATAATTCACAGTGTTAGCAGCATAGTTATTTGCCGCAGATCTAACAAGCACTCCGTTTTTATACCATTTGATTCCATTAGTTGGATCAGCATCTCTTGTGACTGCGATATACGCTGTTTCATTTACCGCAACGGTAAACACACTACCGATGCCCGTGTACGGAAGCGCGTTTATACCAGAACTACCATGAAAATACGTAAACGTACCATCAGTGTTTTTGGTTATAGTACCAAATCCACCATATGCTTGTTCGTATGGGTTACAGACAGCAGTTGAGGTTGGTTTAAGTATTTGTATGATTGTTTGTTCATTAGTAAAATCTACCGCTGATGCGTCGACGGTGATTTCACTCTCAGCTGTGCTTACAACATATTCGGTTTGGCTTTGTAGCACTGATGGTTTTATTCCAACCCTTACGTTGTTAGTTAGGTCTAACTTGTAATCTCTGCGACCTGCTAATAAGTCAGCTATAGTAGGTTCATTCCCGTCAATAAGATCGATCCGTGGATCCCACCATTGTTGTATCTCACTTATGTTTGTCGAATAGTATTGATAAGACCTGTGCATCGTTTGAGTGGTGTCTGCCAGCCACGTGCAGTCAAATGCTACTCTTACTTTTTGGCCAGACATGTTATATATACCGGTGTCGACATGGTCTGCTCCTTCTCCACTGTCTACAGGCCAAACGTGTCCGACAAAAAGCAACCATTGATCGAGCGCGGTCCCGGCCAAATCGGTATCAAACCTGTAAGCTGCAAAGTAAAAGTTAGCAGAAGTTGTAGTAGACGATCTCAGTTTAACCCCTAACGCGGTGTTAGCACTGTTGTATGCGTATGTACCTAGGTATGCCCTGCCATCACCTATTACATTTCGCTTTCGAATCCATACACTGAATCGATACATTTTAGTGTTATCAACCGGCACCCTACTGCTATTCCATCCGCCGTCATCGTTACTTAATGCGTCATTGCTAGGACTCTGCCAAATCACTGCAGATCTATTAAACGGATCTGTGGATATAATCCTTTCATTTTCAGTAGCAAGTCCGTTATTTGGATAAAACCGATTAACGTAAGTCCCTGATCCTTTACACCACGTGTGATGTGCTAATAAGTTATTTGTTTGGTTTGGATTTGCTTTAACATTTCTTGCATCTAAATGCAAGACTAATCCATTTTTAACAACTGACGATCCGTGTCTAAGACTCATAATCCAAACCTATATCTTATCGACTGAAAGTTTTTATTGATTTCTGCAGCGGTCAATGCTCTATTGTAAATTCTTCCAGAATAATAACTACCAATTAGATTCGTGTATTGTGTTGAACTTAATCCACCTAGATAGAATGGTTCATTGTTATTTGCTGCTATAGCGTCGCCTGTTATGTTTAACGTTGAGATGAAAACACCATTGTAATAACATGAAACAGTATCGATTGTTGAGTTACTACCGTTATTAACAACGATAGTCACGACGTTAACTTTATTCAACATACTTGGAACAGTGAAAGTATGAAACTGAAGACTTTCTATACCAGATCTTTTAATGAATGAAAACGAAGTATCAGATGTAGCCTGCGTTGCATAGTTGTATGTACCTGCAGTACCTTTGTTCAATAGCATATTCGTAAGACTAAAATAAGCTGATGTTTGATATGCAGTTGGTTTGAATACCTGTTCGATTGTAAAGTTGTTTGTTAATGATACCGGTGAAGCGAGAGGTATGCCTCCAGACACTAAAGCAAAATCATTAACGCCGTCGAATACAATGCCGCCATAGTTGTCGACAGCGCTATATGTTGGGCCATTCGTAAGAGTGAAGTTATGGTTACCCTTGATATCGTACAAGATCGATCCTGAACCAGGATACGTTAAACTTGATCCAACATCAATGTTCAGCACAAGACCGCTTTGGTTAACACCATTCGTTGCGATGTGTGTACGACCAACATCCGTCTGTGCAGCCCATATTTTACTTACACCATATGTTATAGCCATCACGCAACCATCAATGTTTCAGATACTTTGTATTGAGTCGAATTGGTGCTTGTTCGAGTTGCCATAAGTCTAACGTTACCCGCAGAGATATCAACGTCATAAACAACGAGTGGATTCGTACCAGTGAATACAACACCATATTCAGTTGATGATGCTGTAGTACCATTATGTGCAACGAGTAGCTCAGATACTTGAACTTCACCTGTTACTGAGTCATACGCCTGAACAATGAGTTTGCCAGAACGGAACGACGCTGCAGCGAATGACGCGACTTGAGTCTTAGTGGTAGTTGCAAGGGTTGTTGCTTCTGAGTTAAGCGTGAAGTTTGAGTTGATCTCGATATCACCAGCTACATCGAGTCTAGCAGATGCGGTTGTAGTACCAATAGCTAAGCGGCCAGACGCGTCGAGTGTCATAGCCTGAGTGAAAGTAACAGTTGTGCCGGCACCACCTGTCGGCGCGTTGAACCAACGGTGTTGACCAGCCCAATGATCATAACGGGTGGCAAGAGAAGAAGTCGCGCGATAGATCCAGTTAGTTCCGTTATAAAACGCGTTTGTCACGAATGTGCTCGTGTCGTTTCCACCACCTGGAGGAGTGACTAGAGCAAAGCTGTTACTTTGTAGAACACTTCCTGCTCCGCTCCAAGCATTAGGAGTAATCCCTAGACCAATGTTTCCGGCGGAGTCAATTCGTATGCGCTCTACTTCACCGCTGCCGGAAGGAGCAGTTCTGAACGTTAACGCAGCACCAGTTGCGTTAAATGCTCCGATACTACATACCCCTGCGCTGCTACGAATTGTCACAAGGGTTGGACCGTCCTCTGACACGCCTAGATTTCCACCGACTACTGCTAGTTTTGTAGCGTAACTTGCAGGTATCGTGGTCCCGACACCGACGACACCTGCGTTGTCAATTCGCATGCGCTCGGTGTTATTAGTGCTGAACAGTAGAGGATTGTTACTAACGACTGATACCTCGCCAAGGCTTGCAGCAGAGCGGATTTCCATAGCATTGGCAGACGTTCCAATCCTATCTAGGCGTAAGGTCGCGTCTGCGTCAGAACGCTGTATTTCAAGGCCGGAGCCGGAAGTAAATGTCGGTGTAGTAGTTCCAATCCCAACGTTTCCGGAGTTGTCAATCCGCAAACGCTCAGCCCCGCTAGTATAGAACGCAGAGACAGTTGAGGTAGAGGAGGCGTTGAATATTGTGCTGTTAGGCCCTGAATCGATAGGTCCAACGTATGCGACGTCCCCAGAATTGATGCCAAGCATACGCACAGAAGTTCCACCAGAAGTGATAGAACGAAGATATGTAGCGTTTGTTGCTAAGCGGATATCACCAGAAACATCTAGTTTAGCACCTGGACTAGCTGTACCAATTCCAAGGTTCCCACTAGTGTCAAGCATCATTACTTGAGAGAAAGTTATTGGGTTACCAGCAGTTCCAGACGGCGCATTATACCAGCGATGAGTACCTTGCACTAATTGATAGCGTGATGCAAAGTCATTCGCGCCATATATACCACCACTGCCACTACCATCAACACCACCTGCTACGTTTGTTCCGATGTTGATGTTGTTATAACCATTTGCATATATGGCAGCTTTATTAATTTGTAGTGCTCTAAAGTTTCCACTAAACGTATCAGGCGAACCAGAGATACCAATATTACCGTTTCCGGATATTATCATTCTATTCGTGAGCGTACCATTCGACGAAGTCCAGAATTCTAGTCGACTCGATCGTGTAGCATTATCGTGTAAATCATACACCGAACTAATCGCACCAAATTCCTGAAAGGTGTTAGCACCAGTGCCGCTAGTATCACCTCTAAAGCTTATGACTACGCCGTTATTGTCTGTCGTGTTGGCGTTGTATAAGGCTAAAGCGGTTATGGTACCACCAGAGTCACTTCTTATCGTAAGCTTCCGTTGAGGATCTGTTGTGCCAATGCCAACGTTACCGTTCGCTACGGCCATCCATGTTTCACTTATCGTGACGTCGGCGTCAGCACCAAGTTCGCTCGTCTTACCGATGAGTAGAGCGTCGGTGGATTCATCCCAGATTAGTCCAAGGTTGTAGTTAGTAGTATTTGCTACAGAGTATCTCTGAAAGACTAATCCGACGTCATTTGCAGGTGTTACTGAGTTTTTGTTAAGTACTATAACCGGATCGCCTATCTCCATTCTAGCAGAATTGGCAGACGTCAAAACACCGTTCATCGTTAGATTACCGGTGATAACGAGATCGTTAAACACGGTGCTAACGGTAAGTGTGTCGATAGTATCAGCTAACATCGTAAAGTTGCTATCCAACTCATTGAAGGATAATGCAGAACCTTTTAATGATCTGAGTGTTAAGTTATCTCTTGTTGGCATTATGTTATTTCTCCGAGTGGACTATAGTACATGCCGACATATGCTTTATATACGCCATTATCATACCCCGGATTATTTTGAACGTAATCAGAGGTAGTATAATCAAATAAACTTATCTCTTCATTTGTTAGCACATCTACGAATATGAAAGTCTGATCTATTAAAGCATTTTCTACATCAACATCAGATTCTCTACCTATAAGTGCTAATAAGCTAGCGTAGTCTGGATTTGATACTCTCAATTCGCTTAAATCTGCAATTAGATTTAACTTTGTCTGTTTTTGATTTGCGCCGTTATATTCTGCTATCAATAGAGCTATAGCGTCTTCGTAGGTGTAATTCGGAATATTCATACGTATTAACCCGCAAAGACGTTGCTACTGGTTGGTCCGCCGGCATTAGGAAACCAATTCGAGCCACATGGGTCTGTTCCATGCCCGCCGGTTCCGTCACCTTGACGGTGCACACCTTTTCCATTTACAAATACTGTTGAAGACTTTCCTACTACGGGATCACCACACGCAGTAGAGTCTCCGTCGACTATAGCTAACAACCCATTGATGTGTACAGTAGAGTTTCCTCCGGCGATATATCCGGTTCTATGAAAGGGTGCACAAGGCGCTGCGTGGCCTATGTGTTGGTCACCTTCTCTAAGAATCGCCGGCATCTTCTTTCTTCCTTATGATCGCCATATTCCCGATGATCTCCCACTCAAGAAGTGTTTGATCATCCCAACCCATCTGCTTGAGTAACTGCGCATTCATTTCGATATAGAGTTCACCATCATTATCTTCTTTTACAGTCGATATACCAGCTAGATCTGCCATATTTATAGTCCTAACCTATCTCTCTCGATGATGTATGACTTGACGAGCTTTGAACGAACGATGTCTTCTACTTGGAAGTCGACGAACTCGAACTCTCTCATACGATGAATGATTTGCATGAAAGAACGAAGACCAGACAACTCTTTCTTACGTTCAGAGGTAAGATCGTCCTGCTTCACGTCTCCGCAGAAAACGATTCGGCAGTTTTCACCAACACGAGTCATGACTGTATGGAGTTCACCATCGCCCATGTTCTGAACTTCGTCGACAAGTAGGATGCAGTCATCGAATGTTTCACCGCGAAGATATGAAGTCGTGATGAACTCAACATAGCCTTTGCCTTTGAGAATCTCGTATGCATCTCCACGCCCATATAGCTTAGTGCAGATTGGAACGTATGGTGATTCAAAGACCTTTGCCTTCTCTTTCAACGAACCAGGTAGGAATCCTTGGTCACGAGTTGAAACAGTTGATCGTACGATATAGACTTTCTTGTATGGAGAGTTTGGCCGTACGACTTCCTTAAGCGCGAAGTACAAACCGAGAAAGGTTTTACCCGTTCCCGCAATACCATGTAGCATGAGATTGTAACCCTCATCCCAATACTCAAACGCAACCTTCTGATTCTCAGTCATAGGACTAATATCATCTTTCATTGTGAATGGTTGGCGTTGGTCTTGAACAGTCTCATCTCCCTGCTGACGTTGTACCCTCTTCTGCTTCTTCGTCAATCTTTGTTGTTGGTGCAAAGGCATTATTGGTCCTTATGTTATTTCGTATTCACAGTTGAATGCAAATGAGCAGACTTAGCCTTGATGAGAACGTCGTTAAAGCCATTGTCGATCTTTCGCACACCTAGCCTTACGGGGTCGGCAAACCCCGGTGTCGCTAAGTTCTGTTTGATATGAGGATTTTTTTCGAGAAACTCGGTACGTTCACTTATGGTCATGACCGTAGTGAATTCTTCGCCAGTTTCTTTGTTTGTGAATGTGTAGGTTGGCATACTGTACTCCGATAAAAAGAAAGGGGCCCCATGATAGGGACCCCTGTTCACTACCACGTAACTATTTATCTGTTACGTGATGAGCTCGTAGATGTGGCGCCAATTTTGTACCCGATGAATGTCGGGGTGATGTTGGGCTTTGTTGTGGCCATGTTCAAGCAGGAATGGATTCAAACCAGCATTCAGACCGGAAATTGCGTTCTCAAACTTATCTTCAACCCAGACACAGCCGGTGTCTTTGTACTCGGCCAGAGCCTCATCCTTGTCAGCGCCGGTATCAAGGCAGATGATCTTCTCGAAAGTAGACTCACCGAACAACCGACGGATGTTCTTTCGACGAAGATCTCCGGCATAAGGATCAATACTCAGAGAGGTGATGCAGTGGAACACATATCCATGTTCCTCGTGAAGTTTTCGGACGTATTTGATAGCGTCTCGGAAAGGAGGAAGAAACTCGATTCGAGCACTCTCGTTGAAGTGTCGAGCAAGGGCTTTTGCCTTTTCCTTTGGAATGTCAAAGGTCTCTTCGATCTTATACTCGTTGGTTTTAACAATCGGGTATCCATGGAATTTCATCCATTCGGCAAAGGAGTGGAACCAGTCGAGCAGAACTCCGTCCGCATCGACTAGGATAAGTTTTTCGCGCAAGTACATGATGTAGCCTTTCTATACATGATCAATATAATCACTCGCAGAAGAATGTCAATAGCTACTTGTCACTTTCGAAGAAACTATTTTTGCGTTGTGACTTTTGCTCGCGCTGTTGCTTCACGAACTCTTTCTTCGTGTTATAGCGCTTGCCATCTTTCTTACCAAACTGATCAGACGCTTCCCATTCGTCATCTTGCCAGTCTTTGAACTTCTTCTGCTTTTTAGCCATTTTTTGGCGGACGTCCTCTTCTCTTGGGTTCTGCTTTAGTAACGACTGGGATGTTAAGCCCTAGTCCTTCGTTGATGATGTCTGCGGTGAGACCTTCTGGTGGCTCTTGGAGTAAGACTTTTTCCATGAGTTTTGCGTCGTCTTTGTCGATGCTCTCGAGTAGTTCAATAAAGAGGAACTCTCTTCGATATTGACCGAGACCATCGCCATCGTAACCTTTGATGAAATACCGAAGCTTACGCGTCTGCCGATACAACATCCCATGTGATTCTACATGAGGCGATGGTGTGTAAGGTGGGATACTATCAGAAGGAATATTCCACTGAAAGTTTTCCTTGTCGAACATGACGGACATAAGAGTACGTAGTGATTGATGGTTGTTCTGCTTGAGGAACTGAACCTTCTCTTCGCGTGTTGGCAGGGCCGCTGCTTTATTCACAATCTCAGATAATGAAAATATTGGCAACATGATTCTCCGTTTGAGCTCAATCAGAACTCGTTGAGAGATTCCGTGAGCAGTTTAAGCCGATTCTTGATGAAGAAGTTGAGAAGTTGAGAACGATCTTTCGTGTTCTCTTGAGCATACTCCTCGAGAATACGGTCTTTGAGATGTTGTGGAACCTGGGAAAGATCGATGAGTGCCTGGTTACGAGCGTAATTGCGCTTAACTTCTGAACTCATTTTATTTATATCGATCCATTCTTCCAGTCGCTTTTTGGTAACGGGCTTCTGGCGAATGTTCATCACGAACGAGTTATCGGGCGAGAGAATGTTGGGAACACCGTCACCAGCATCACCTTTAACGACATGTTCATACAGATATTGCTCAGGGTTAGAATGAGTAACCCACTTCTTCATCACAGGATTGTACTGCTTGACGTTGGCATACTTGTGAAGTTGGATATAGTCTTTATCCCCAGAGAGGATGAGAAACTTTTCACCGGTGTTGAGCTCACGACCTTCGTGATGAATGATCGTACCGATGATGTCGTCGGCTTCACAAGAATCGATCTGAATTACTTTGTACGGGAAAACAGTCTTGAGTTCTTCGCGGATCTTGTTGAGAGCGGCAAAGATCGCGGTCCAGTCGAGTTCTGACTCTTCGCGGTGCTTTTTACGAGCAGCTTTGTAGTAGGGAAATTGAGACCGACGCCAGTAGTTTTTGTCGTCAGCACAGATGATCAGTTCACCGAACTCTTCTTTGAACTTCATGCGATTGAAGCGAATTGAGTTGAGAACCATGTGACGAATCATGTTTTCGTCAACTTCAGCGTTGTGGTGATTACCGATCTGCATCATCAGATTCGCGATCATCACCTGGTTAAGATCGACCAGAATGGCCATGTTGAACTCCTGTTAATTTGGGTATGGTACAATTATATATCAGGGTTCGAGAATGTCAACGGTAAACTTTGAGAATGATGGTCTCTTCGTTCAACCGGCCATTCGCTGCGCCAGCCTTAGTCTTAAGGTCGAGGAAGACCTTCGATGCTCGAGCTTTGGTCGTCGACCCGATCTCTTTCAAGACATCTTCTGGTTTACGAAGAGTCTTCTTCAGGGACACTTCTTCACGAATGTTGGTGATGGTCGTACCCTTGATGGAGAAGCCATCGACAGACGATGCCACGAGTTGGATCAGATGTCGATACTTAGTGTTGAAGAGATAGGCCTCAGTAGCCCCAACGAGTGCTGCAGGATCAACCGACGTCAACTTATACTCAGCGCTCTCTTTCTGATACTTGACTCGAGCCACCAGCTTCTCTACAGGAACCTTCTTCTTTACTCGAGCTTTGCGAACAGTACGAACTTTCGAGGCAGTAGCTGCGTTCATATACTTTTGGCAATCGTCGACGATGTTCTTGATGAACTCGAAGAAGTCTTTCTTTTCCTTTGCGGTCTTGAGGTGCTTGTAACCCTCGACCAGATCAGGAGTCTTCTTGATAATGAGTTCTTCAATCTCGTCGAAGAGAGGTTTGTAATAGTCGTACACCTTCTGAGCCAGAGGCTTAGGCGCGTTGATTTTCTTCAGTTCATTATAGACCGAGTAGTTCTCGCCATCAACCCACACCTTTGGATCGTTATATTCGTCGATCACACCCTCGACGTCAGCGATGAAGTCACTGATCTTTTCAGCGAAGATGTCTGCCGAAGTCTTGACCGGTTTCGCAGAAGAAGCCGCTTCAGCTTGACGATTGGCTTTACCAGCAGTGATCGCTGCGTTGATGCCATCGTTGATACGATTCATGTACTTTTCTTCAAGCCGAGCACCTGCCATATGCATCTTGCAGAGCCCACCAAGAGTCGTGTTGACTCGCCAATCTTCAGAGTGTTTGAAGTCGGCAAGTTCACTTGCAGTACGATTCTTTTTGACCCAAGCTTCTGCCCACTTAAAGGCGTCCTTGTGATCGTAGAAGTAACCATAGTTACGAAGGTTCTGATAGATCGCAGAGTCCATATCTCGGACTCGTGACCAATCAGTGATTTCAACACCAACATGCTTTTCTTCAAGAACCTTTGCCGCACCGGACTTGCGCTGAGGCACCGGTTTTGCTTCGGGCTTTTTCTTCTTCGCGGTAATTTTCTTCAGTGTAGCTGCCATCATGGTCTCCTTTGGGAACAGTATATATCAACATCAGAGAGATGTCAATAGCTCTTCCCACTGCCACTTGCGATTTTCCCATGAATATGTGTCATTGATGAATTCCACGCGATCCTGACTTACTTCGGCACCATCGAGTACGTCGACGATAGCATCTCTTAGGTTTGCCTGAAACCGCACCATATGAGCGTTGACGTCTTCCGTGTAGCCGTACATGTAGGTGCAACCCATAGCAGTTTCTGGAAGGGCTGCCAGTGATGAGTGTACACATACCAACCCAGCACACATCGCTTCAATCATCACCAGACACGAGGTCTCTTGCCAGATCGAAGGGTATGCTAAGATGTGAGAACGCTTAAGCTCTTCACGAATCTTCTCGTTTGGAACTGATTTTGAATAGTTGATGCCAGGATGTGACTTAAGCTTTTCAAACAAAGGCTCATATGGCTTGTCACGAACATCCCATCCGTACAGGTCGAAAGATGAGAACACATTCAGTTCGATCTTGTCGCCAAACTCTTTGTAAAGATTGTCGAACACTGGATAGAGCAACTCAAGGCCACGATGAGGTGTCGAGAAGTACATCAGACGAACTTTGTCAGTTGACTTCTTAGCGTCATCATCTTGAGGCCAATAGCGATTGCTATCTTCTGGATGTGTGAATGGTGTAATCGCGTTCTGTAGAACGATGCCGGCATTAAATGGAACACCAAGATACGCGTTGTACATCTGTTGTTGCCAGTGGCTGACAAACACGAGTTTGTTGAACTTCTTCCATCCACCGTTCTTGAGGTGTTGTACCTCAGGATCACCTGCAAGATCATGCAGGACTAAGATCTTTTTCTTGGTATGATCGAGTTCACGGACTCGAGAATGAATGATTTGGTAACGAGAAAGCAACTCAGGCGGAAGGGAATTAATCCGATCCGCCATGAGTTCAGTCCCGCCTCTTGCGGGTTTAGTCAACGTATGCTTCTCCGTTTACACTGATGACGCTGTCCCAACGGAACGATCGCCATCCTTGATTGATCGTATCGAAGACGGCACAGACTTCTTCATTGATCTCACGAATCTTCTTTTGGCTCAATGGATCTTCCGTACGCGCAGGCGGGAGAGACGCCGGGTTAAGCGTGCAGGTCAATACCCGAACATCACCGCTGAGCTTCTTGAACTTAACGTCGACAATTTCACTTTTCAAAAGGTTGATTACATCAGACCTTGCCATCACCATATCCTCCAGAAGTATTTTCAATTTCTGCAATAAAAGCATCATGCCCACCGATGTGTCGACCATGCCAGAAAATTTGTGGAATCTTCGTAGCATCAGGTGGAACCTTACTCTTCATCTCTTCATAGACTTCGAGGTCTTCCACATCTTTCCAAACAAACGGAAGATCACGGCTTTCGGCTACAGCCTTTGCTGCTTTACACCATTTGCACCATTCCGCACCGTAGATCGTGATCATTCGCCATCAGCTCGCTTGGCAGACTTATTCCAATCCTTCAGGCGAGCGACATACTCACGACCAGACACCTTGACCCGGATGAACTTCTTGTTCGTCTGTTCCTTATTCGGATTCGGGATAGTCATGACAACATCTTTGCCCTGCTTCAAAGCAGCCAACTGATTTGCCACTCGCTCACCAGACTCGAGGTACTCGCTACGCATCGCGTTCGACACCTTACGATTCACATTCGAGTGAATCCCCTTCGAGATAAAGCCTTTGCTTTTCCCGCCCTTTTTAGCCATTCGATTTCTCCTCGTTCATTTCAAGTATTTCAAGATGCATGTTTCGATGCAAGAACCAGTAAAGCCAACTGGTCATGCAGTGGTCTTTTTCCCAAAAGAATACTAAATCGATTAACCAAACAATGTTTGGTTTTCCGACCCTCTTTAGGGCGTAATTTCTAGCGCTGAGTGTTTGGTTACTCGGTCCTCCGAGTAACACATTGAGTAGGACAGACAATGCTATACCAACTCTTGAAAAATATCTTATTACATCATTATGCATATGTCAACCCCATAACAAACTACGAAGCTATTTATGCATCGATCTCGTCAATCTCGTCGTCAATACCTTCACGCAGAGCATGAACTAGGGCTTCATATGACTCGACCATTGGGATATGGAATTGATCACACACGATCTTAACGTTGCCGTAACGATAGAACTCTTTCGGGCAACATACGATCACAGCTTTGTCTGGACCAAACAATCCAAGTTCAAGCAGGGTGATAGGTGACTTTGAGTCTGGAGCAAAGTAGTAGACGATGGCGCTCGCAGAATCCTGCGCATCTAGCTCCCAGTTTACTTGCTCGTAGAACTGAGTGCCAGGAGTAGGGTCTTGGGCCCAAGAAGAATCCCAATCATCACGACGAGGATTCAAGAGAATCAAATCTTCGTCAGCGTAGTCAGACAAGTCACGAGTCAGTCGTTCCTGCCAGTTCTCTGCCGAACCCATGTCAATTGATCCACCAAGGAAGATCGTTATTGCAGAGCCAGCTTCATAGTCTTCAGGTGCTTTGATTACTCGAGTCATTTGCGTTCATCCAACATCATCTTGAAGGTCAAGTAATTGAAATATGATGTGATGCCAATTAAACTCCAAGTGAAGGCGGCCAATACATTACCGGCAAACAAGAGCAACACGATCATGATCGCACTCAAAGGCATAATCGCGATGTTTCCCCACTTTGTAATTTTGTTAAACATTTTAGACTCCATACATTTCAGTTACGATTTCGCCGGCACGTTTCATGTCGACCTTAGCGCCATACTCGTCACGAATGACTTTCATAGCGACGCCTTTGTTCTTTGGTGTTTCATCACCAAGAACATCTTTCAGTAGTGCACGAATCTCATCATCGGAAGCCATCTGTGGCATAACACTCGACAGAATGTGCTTCTCGAAGTTGAGGGCGATCTTACGGCCATCGTCGAGGTTCAACTTGAGGTTCTCATCGATCGTGGCGATCAACTTCTGAATCACCTTGATAGCTTCATCATCGGTCGTAGCACGGTTACCGTTATTCTTGCCGATCTTCTCAATCTCGCTCAGAGCGAAGAGAATCGAAGGAGCAACGGGGTTTCGAGTCTTTCGAAGGTTGATCGACTCAGTTTTCAGTTTTTCAATCACGGACATTTCATTTTTCCTTACGAGGATCTTTTTCGAGATGTTTTTGCAGCCTATCGAAAAACGGAGAATCTTCGCCACCAGTATCGCTGCATAGATCGAATAGGCGATTAAACTCCATATTCCATTGCACTTCTTTAACATAAGCTGCAGTGTTTTGTGTGTGACACACCAGCCGTTTGAATAGATTAGTTATTGCCATTGCTACTCTCTAAATAAAGGTGTTCAGGCAGACTTAACCGCCTGAACACGAGCTTTGAACATACCGTCTTTGATCTTCGTAGTGTTCTTCTCACCATTCGGGAAGACGTCGGCAAACTTCACAGCCTGGACTCGTTGGAAGACTTGCCGAACTTTCATCAGATGAGAAGTGTCAGCATCCTCAGAACCCAGACGGCCGTTTTCGTCGCAGACACCAACTGCCCACAGCAGCAGAACAACGTCAGGGTCACGGAAAGCATCCATGTCCATGAACATATGAACCCAAGTCTTAGCGTTCAGGTCGTCCAGCTTGTGCATATGCATGTGGTACCGAGTGGTCTTCATTGCCCGATCCCGCATCTTAGCAGGAACAGTCAGACGATCACAGAAGTCCTTAGCGACCTTCACACCAGTCATCTCGTGCCCGTAGTGCTTGGGCAGTTGATCACGAGGAGTCAGACCCTTACCGAAGTCGTGAACCAGGCAAGCCAGTCGAGTCTCCAGATCAAAGTGGTTCTCAACCGCTTGAGTCAGAACCAGCATGGTGTGCTCGTAAGCATCTCCTTCAGGGTGCCAACGCCGGGACTCCAGCGCAGTCTTCAGGCGATAAACTTCCGGGAACAGAACATGCAGAGCATCGCACTCCAGCAGAGTGTCGAAGAACAGTCGAGCGTGATCTTCCATCAGAGCCCGGCTCAGTTCCTTCCAAACACGCTCAGCAGTCAGTTCATTCAGAACACCCTTCTTTGCCATTGAAGCAACCAGAGCACGAGTCTCAGGAGCAACAGTCCAATCCGCACCCAGACGAGCACGGAAACGAGCCAGCCGCAGAACACGAACAGGATCGTCTTGGAAGGCGTCAGAAGTATGCCGCAG
>JACCDV010186764.1_pt1 | contig 30820 bp, 35 predicted proteins | sample 7446131 | NCBI WGS metagenome assembly JACCDV01 (sample SAMN15323448, study PRJNA562643) | freshwater metagenome | isolation source: river surface water | place: USA:Blue River Watershed | collected 2017-08-17 | reverse complement strand
ATCCAAAGTTGAAGAAGCTGCCAATAATAGTTCGGAGACTCGTGGTAAGGTCTGCTCCACTTTATCACTGATACCGGCATCGGTTACATTGGGCAGATTAGTTTCGATAATAGCCAACTGCGCCAAAGCTTCATCATAAGCCTCTCGGGCCAAGGCTTGTTCTTCTTCTCGAGTCAACACCACTGGTACCATAGTTTCAATAGCCAAAGCCAAACGTACATCAATATCCGTCATAAAGGTAATAATGACCTGCATGTCACGCCAAGTATCCTTCAAAGCAGCTGTGGCCAATGCTACATCTGTTGTCGCTTGTTCTTTACCAGCCATCATTTTGCGCTCCACATCGCCCAAACGTCGCTCAATATCTTGATATTCTTCTGTCGTGGCTTCATCGCCAATAGCCAACAACAACTCACGGCCACGTGTAGTCTCGACTTCGAGTTGGGCCAACAATCGATCAAAAGACACTTCCACATTGGCTTGTCCCTCTACCTGATCACCTGCTTCATCCAATACTCTAGCCAAGGCTACCGTCGACATCCCAGCAGTAGTACTGCCGGTATCTTCAGCCTTCAAAGCAGCTGATTGAACATCAAGCACCGAAACCAAAGTCAGTTCGGCTAAAGCAGCCGCTTCGGCGTCAGTATTACGCAAGGTCGCGATCTCTGCTTCGGTCGCCTCTTTATGTTCCCCCACGGCCGCAATCACATCTGCTTCGACGGCTTCGGTCAAACGTCCTTCTTTGGCCAACAATCGTGCTTCAGCAATTCGTCGTTCTAGACGTTCAGTCTCCCAAGCAATTTTTTCATAACCAGTGGTAGCAAATGTCGCCCTCACTTCCTCGTTTACACGTACTTTCATCGGATATAAAAGATCGCCAGGTACAGCCCTTTCTGCCAAAGCCGGTACACCAGTAACCACAAACAACAAACAGCCCATCACCAAATAGCGTGAGTATTGACCGGGTAGCGTCCAGACCAAAAATGGTTCTTTTAAAGCAATTTTCGCAGTCTTGGAAACGGCCTTTGGCATCGTGGTCGGCAATGGGTGGTATTCCATATACGCCGAAATGCGCTGACGCAAAGCGTCTTTTTCCGCCATCGACAAAACAACATTTTCAGATTGCTTTTTAAATTGTTCGCTAAAACGTTTCATGATGAGTTTACTTCTGCTTGCCTTTGACTTTCTTCGCGACTCCCCCCGCCTCAATTTGATCGCGGAGGATCTTCAACCCCCGGTGAATACGCACTGATACCACGTTTTCACTTTCTTCTATCAATTCGCTGATTTCTTTTGGTCCTAGACCATCGACAAACCGCAGGACAATTACCTCTCGATATACCGTCGGTAAAGTTTCTACTAGGCCAAAAGCCTGTTTACCGTCTATGGTCGCCGCGAGAGCTTCGGTATTATCCTCTGTTAGTTCTGAAAAAGAACCTTCCGATACTCCTTCCTTCTCCAAGAGGGCATCAAGTGATTGCTCTCGTTGCTTACGGTACTCATCAATAATTAAATTGTTGAGTACTTTATAGAGAAAAGGACGGTATTGTTCGACGGCATGTCCGTTTTTTACATATGACCACACTTTTGTGAAAGTGTCGTGAACCAAATCTATGGCTCGTTCACGGTCACTGATACGTAACATGGCATGCCGGAATAAAGCATCGTTATATTCCTCAAAAGCATGCAAAAAACGCTCTTCGTGGCTTCCGTCTGCGCTTGTTGTATGAGAACCCGCCATGTGGAAACCATTATATAGGTAGACGGCGCTCCTGCCTAATCCTTACGGGGAAAGTCTGAGTTTTCCACAGGTTACGCAATAGACCACATCATGCCTAAAACGCAAGAGTTTTTGTTGTGTTAATTTTAAAAAATGCCTCAAAACCATCCCTTCTTTTGGAAAAACCACGCCAAGGCAGCTAGTATCACGGCATTTAGTCCCAAAATATATAAAAACGCATAAGGTGAATCTTGTAGCGGCAAAGTAATATTCATACCGTAGAGGGAGGCGATCACCAGTGGTACGGTCAGGAGGATAGTGAGCACTGTCAGGATACTAAGTGAATTGTTGAGCCGGCTGGTCATGATGGCTTCGATCCCCCCACGCATGTTTTGAATGGTCTTGAGAATCGACCGCGCTTGATTGACCACCTGGTTGTTCGCGATGATAATATCTTCCATATCGTCGATATCGTCGGCAAATAGCTGCATGTAGTTCCCTTTTGGCACCTGCTGAAGCCAAGCGTTCGTGGGCACCAAGGCATCCACCATACTATTGAGACGTGACTCATATTGCACGAGGCGCTCAATCCCCTTCATTCCAATCTTGGTGAGACGGACACGCTCCTTTTGCACGGCTTTACGGAGCTTTAGGAGTTCAGTGTCGTAAGCATTAGTGAGGGCTTCTACCAGCAAAATAAAGAATTTGGCCTTCTGGGTAGTCACCACCGCTTCTTTACCAGTGAAGAACCGGTCCAAAAACGGCACCGGACGCAGCGCCACCGTGAGCACAAACGATTCTCCCATGATGATAAGAAGTGGCGCGGTCTCACTATCTTCCTTGATCTCTCGATAGGGGTAACGAGTAAAGAAATATGTACCACCCTCAGATTTCTCGAGACGTGGCACCTCAAAAAAGTCCTCGGCGTCTTCCATAATATCCTCATCAAGACCAAAATCAGCCTGTAGTTTCTTCATCTCTTCGAGGGTCGGCGACTGCGCATGTACCCATACTCCGGTCCTTACCGCGTCGAGCTTTTTTAGTTCAGTATCTTTAATGGTGCGAAAGTAGTAGGTGATCATGTGCCACTACCATACTTGTCCCTTCCCTATTTTGCAACTCATTTAATTGTGGACCTGAGGATTAAAGGTCTGATGTGAATCTTCCGCTAAGTATTGTGGTGTTAGGCTCAATTTACCATCAGAGGTATAGTTGACCACAAATGAAATGACGTTGGTTGGTTTATCAGGCGCTTGCACTGATCGACCATATGTCATTGCAATAGTTTCACCAATGCCTCCACTCTGTCCGGTTGAACAGGACACGAGTAAAACTTGGGCTTCTTTTTTCAGAATCGCATCAGCTGTATGTGTTCGGCCAAATTCTTTTATCTTTTCTGCAGTGATCACATCTGACTCCGAAGGACCAAATAACAAACGATCTTTGCTGCCGTGTACCATGACAATAAGATGGTCAGCCTGATAATTATTCTGATCGGAGCCATAGTCTTTTCGCACTCGAGATAAACATCGATATACTTCATATTGATGTTTAATTTGCGCGCAAACAATATTATGTGTTTTGAAAACATTGTCATAGAGATCTGAAAGAACAGGACCTAATCCTCTCAATGCGCCATTATGATCAGAAAAAGGTAAAAATACGATGATGATTTGCTTATTAAGATCACCCTGTTCATTAAAATTAGCCTGACTGGATAATATATCAGACGGTATCGAACGAAATGAGGTAATTCCATAATCTTTCACCAATCTCATCATTTTCTCTCTACCAAACCGACGCCACACCTGTGCAAACATCGATAATTCGCGAATTACTGCAACACCATCTTTTTCTGTCTGCCATGACTCAAACATCCTATCTGCTACAGGACCAATATGTCTGACTAAACCTCTTTGCAAAGCAATTTTAGTTTTTCCCCATTTCTCTTGCATTGAATCAAGCATCATAATGGTAAGCAATTTATCCAAGTGACTATCATTCTCTTCATCCGTTGCCTCATCTGGCAACAATGATATCCACTCGTCTTGTAGTAACTCGGCTTGTAGTTCAGCTGATCCTTTTACTAACGTATATGGAGATATAGCGATATTGGGAGCCAGAGAATGAATAGTTCTCAAAATAGCATCAATCTGTGACAGATTTTCTTGATTTGGTAGTAACTCTAAAATATTTAAAACTGTACGGAGTAAGTACTGAAATCTTTGTTGTGCTTCACGATTCTTTTCAGATACGAAACTAGTAACATCAGCTGGCACTTCAGTTAAATAATCGGTAAATGAATTATGTACAACAAGCGCTCTTTCTACTAACTCACCCTTAACAACCAAAAGCCGTTCTCTTATATCATTTTGTGCATCACTTAAGATCTCAGCATCTTCTAGATCATTTTTATACTCCTCAACTAGGAATTTAAATTGTATGAAATTTCTATTCAATGGTTCGATATATGTATCGAACATTTCTTTTTTAAATGTTTCACTTCGAACAATCAATCCTGAACACACTGGGGCCAATCTGATTGACTGTCGAATCAACTCGATACGATCGATCATTTGTTCGTATTTATTTGGTTTTTTCTCTAATGAACGTTTTGATTCCATAGTTTAAAATGTACTCATATCATATCAGCACCATCAAATTACACCACTCGGTAAATTAAAGTATTATTTTTTGTTGTCTCAACTCATTTTTAAACTGCTCAAAATCTTCAAAAACAAATGTAGTAATACCCAGCTCATTAGCGCCTTGGAGACGGTCAGCATTATCGTCGGCGTACACTAGTTCAGCTGGCGCTACTCCAAGACTATCCAAAAGGACCGTGAATATTTCACGACTCGGCTTCGTATACCCGACCTCATGTGAGGAGACAATAACATCAAAATCTTTGGAAAAGCCAAATTTTGCTTCAAGAGCAGTGAGGCGTGCGGCATTATTATTGGTACAGATGCAGGTAAGATACCCTTGGGACCGAGCCGACCATACGGCCGCTTGCACCTGTAAATCAATCGCGTAATCACGTACCCACCGCGCCGTTATTTCCTCATCGCTCGCACCAATACCTGTCATATCACGCAAGGCTGCAAAAAATTCTGCTGGAGTAATCTTCCCTATTACAAATTCCCGCATTGTGGTGCTGTGCAACATAAACTCGTCGATAGCCGCTGCATCGCCATCGAATTCTTCTGATAACGCAAGATGAAAAGACCGTTTACCCGCTGACGTAAAATAGACTCCGTCGAGATCAAAACAAATGGCCTTAATTGACTGGCTCATAGTGACCGAAATGCGTTGCGAACGTCTTTGTTTCGTAATCAAAAACCGCTATGTCTGGCATCGTGATCGCATTATGAATTGCCAACGCATCGCGATTTTCATATTGTGACGCAAATAATGACAAAACATTACCGTGTGCGACAATACCAATAGTCCGCTTGTCTTGCTCGTCCACTACTATACTAGCCACCGTGTCGGTAAAACGTTTGGTTGCTTCGGCAAGTGATTCACCGTCATCATGTCGTTCGATGGTACCACTGTAGATATCGTGTATAAAACCAACATAGTCCTCTTTCCAATCATTGGTAAGTGAGGTGAGTTCAGTCAAATCTTCCCTTTGTTTCATAAAAATGCCAAGTTTTTCCGCAATTAGAATACCAGTATGAATGGCTTTTAATTGGTTACTGGTGTACAGCACTTCAATATCTTGGAGTAATGGGTGATCAGCGAGCATAACCGCATTAGCAACCCCTTTTTCACTCAAAGCCCAGAGTGGATTATATTTTTCTGACTCTACTTTAGTGTTAGAGTGACGAATTAAAACAACCTTCATAGATAAAACATCTTATCCCAAAAACAGAAGGGAAACAATGCATAAAACAACGGCCAGTACCTTATTCCAGTCAATATGTTCTTGGTAAATTAGAACGGCCAATACAATCGGGATCATGATGTAGAGCCCATAGATGGTCTGCACAATCCCTAAGTCTCCCCCGTTGCCGTAAGCAAATAACACACAGAGCAGAGATAAACAAATAAGAATTGACCGGAACACTGAGGCTTTTAATAAGTCCTTGGTGGTATGTGACACAATATGAGACCAGGGCAGTCTACGTAGTTTTATCATTAGTACTATGGATGTACCGACAAAAATACCCCAAGAGGAATACCATAAGGTTGCCCATTCACCCATTCCCGCATCAATCACGTACTTGTTGAGTGCGGCCGCCAACGCTGATGTGCCTGAGACCAATACAACTATAATCAACCCCTTCACTAAATTATTTTGACGGCGATTCTCTACCTTATTGATAAGGAGCAGTGGTACAAGGTGGCCAAGAACGATACCGAACCACTCGAGGGCGGTAAAACGCTCACCAAACCATATCAGACCAACCAAAACCGCTAAAAAAGGACTCAGGAGCTTGAAAAGAGGGAAAAATATAGTGGTATCGATGTACCGAAGCGCCACAATCTTCAACGAACCTCCTTGAGCTGCTACAGCCCCAGCCAATACTGTAATCGCTATCAATAACCCGCTCGAAACTCCCTGTGGTTGCAATATAATCAAACCCATACCAGCGAAAGCAACTGATATGATACCCGAATACAATATAAATATGTCGGCATCAAAGCCCTTTTTGGCAGCAATCTTAAAACCAAAATTACTAATCCCGGCCAATACCATCCCCGTCACCGCCGCCCAAAACCAAAGTTGCATACTATCTTTGACTAACCCATCATCAATAACGACACGATACACAGGACTACAGCAGAAAATTTCATCCAATTGATATGTTCTTTGTAGATGAGGACCGACAGAACAATCGGCACGACTATATAAAACCCTTGAATAGTCTGAACAATACCGAGATCTCCTCCGTTGCCATAAGCAAAAAGTACACAAAGTACTGAAAAACAAATGAGTGTCGAGCGAAATACAGAGGCTTTAATGAGCGGTCCGTTCGTATGAGTCATTATATGACGGTGCGGTAATGTGCGAATTTTTGTTACCAACAGTACCAAACAGCCGATTGTAAGACCCACAGACATATACCAGAGACCAGACCAGATATCCAAACCTCCATCCATAGCATATTTATTCAACGCAGCAGCTAGGGCTGAAGTGACGGCCACAATAAACATGTACAATATACCCTTTAGTAAAGAATTCTGGCGTTTCGATTCTTTAGCACTAATCAACAACAGAGGTATCATGTGACCGATGACAATCCCACACCATTGTAATAGTGTGAATTTTTCACCAAAAACGATAATACCTAGACACACAGCCAACAGCGGACTGGTAATTTTGAATAACGGGAAAAATATAGTGGCATCAATATAGCGTAGCGCAATAACCTTAAAAAGGTTCGTTTGTGATGAGATAAAGCCTGAGACAAAAATAACCAACGCTAATATTGATAAGGACCAATCCTGTGGTTGGAACCATAAAAGACCGATGCCAGCAATCACTAACGAAGTAAGACCACCATAAAAAGTAAATGTGTCGGCATCAAAGCCCTTTTTGGCAGCAATCTTAAAACCAAAATTACTAATCCCGGCCAATACCATCCCCGTCACCGCCGCCCAAAACCAAAGTTGCATAATAGTTGTTTATCAGTATAACAGAAAAAACCCTATTCGGGCTTTTTCTTATTGTATTTTCAATACAAACTTCACTCCCTTGGTCATAAAAATAAGACTTCATTTTACCACGTCTTATTTTTACGACACTCACTCGTTTATTTGTCGGGGAGCGGAGAATCGAACTCCGGCCATTCGGTCCCAAACCGAACACACTACCATTATGCTACACCCCGATATTAGTTTGTGGCTGTGATAATATCACCCTTTATCAAAAAAAGCGAGAACTTTTTGTCTAATTGACTCGCGCTTCAAAATGTAAAATTCTATGACAATTTGCACAAAGGATTGCACATTTTGCTATCTCTTGATTTAACCGATCAATACCAAACTGATGGTAATAATAGTCAGAAATAGCGAAATCTTTTGTTTGACTGTCTCGATGATGAAATTCCAGTACACGTACGTCATGAACGCCACATCTCTCGCATCCTAACTCCCCTTTTCGTTCGTCAATAACTGAACGTCGCTTTGATTTTAGGATATTTTTAGTCTTTCGATAACAATATCTGCATTTTTGTCTTCTATATACTTTCTCACCAACTGTTTTTGCCACACCGAAATCGGTTTCTGGGTATGACCTATGACAATAGCGACAAACTTTATTCATCAGTGTTGATTATAGCACATTTCGAACCTAACTTTGAAGTCCCAAAAAGCTGTTCAAGTCAGGACTTTGACTTAAGCTCCATGTAGTATCAAAACGATCGTCCATAACCTCACTCCCCTTTGCACCTGGCCTAGCCATCCGGAGTACAGCAGCGGCTGGGAATTCTTTGGCAAAAGTTTCCAAGTGCCCGATAGTATCATCAATAAAAACTAGCTTTTCACATGAAACACCGGAATCGAGGTACTTTTTAATAGCCTCGGCCTTACTTCCCTGTTCCACGTAGAACGTCTTAAAGAAATATGGCTCAATTCCGGAGTTTTTAAACTTAAACTCCTGAACACTTTGACGTCCAAAAGTGACTAATAGACACAAATATTGAGCCTTCTGGCATTTTTGCAAAAACTCTAGTACGTCTGGGTAAATGAATCCTGAATAATCAACGCCCAGACGGCTTTCGGACTGGCCACAAATACAGGTCAGCTCCAGCGAATTATAAAATAATTCGGTATCAAAAAGAGTACGGTCAAAGTCCAAACATATGTATTTCATAACCAATAAAACCACCATGATCCGTCGATAAGTTACACATGGAACACATCTGGCTAGGTAAAGATCACGTTTTCGATATAATTTATGGTTGAATATGTTTCACGTGGTACAAGACGGACCGCGGCCACATCTATTTGCCATGCTTTGGTTATTTGGTTTTCACCGAGGTAAGTCTCGATGGTGCGGGCCATTCGATTTAACTTCTCCCTATGCACTTGCTCCTCTGGACGCCAGGTTCCATGTGTAACCGCTAGTTCTAGGGCCTGCTTGGTTTCATGTGACACCGTTTTTACCTCGACAAAGTGCAGTTTGTCGTTCTTTTCAGCAATTATGTCTATTTCTCCCCATTTCTGCCAATAATTGCGCGCCCTAATCAAAAAACCTTGATTAACCAAGAATCTTTCAACCAAAGACTCACCGATGCGACCAATTTCTTTATTATGGCCAGTATAATGGCTAGTATTTAGTTCCATGTGTAACAAAATTATAAATCAAACGATCACCAAACTACAGTCTAGGCCAGTAGATTATTGTAAATTCGTAAAAGTCGCTGGTATATGTTCCACGTGAAACATATTATGCATAATAGTAATCCACGGCTTTTAAGCGGAAACGTTGAATTATATAGCTATTCTTAAAAGATACTTGTCTTTTAGGTTTGTCCTTTATGCACATGTTAGAAGGTTATGCCCAGATGTTATAAAAGCTTAACTCGCACTAATAGTAAGAATATAGCCGTAACCCTGTTTTGCAAGCAACAGTGTGACCGACCCATTGGTTTGTGCAGCCAGAGAGAATCGTCCTAACGGTCAACGAGCTAGATTTGTTCGCTGCGTTCCAAATCTAGCTGGTACCGCGGAACACAGCTCGTGGTTTTGACATTAGGAATAGCCAAAACATCGCTCCGCCGTTCGATTCTTCGCGCAAGGCATACTAATGCTTTGCTCTGGCCTCACATATGAAAAACCCGCTTTATGCGGGTTTTTCATATGTGCGGCCAGAGAGAATCGAACTCTCGATTTAACATTGGCAATGTTATGTTATACCACTTAACCATGGCCGCAATTGTTACTGCTTACCAGAAGGTACTGTATTTAATACCATTTTGGGCATTTGGTCAATCCACAATAACATTTTTCGCTTTAAATATGTGTTACTGACAAGGATTGTACATGTACCATAGGGCAACTTCTTGGTTTTATGTCGACTTGGCAATACCATTGTCTTATGAAAATGAATAAGTCCCGTTTTAGAAGACCAATATTCACGACATTCAATATCATTTAGATCCTCATAGATATACAACGCACCGCGAATTTTATCGGGAGTCACAGCACAAAAGGTAACTAAAAACTCCATAAACAGCTTGATCATACACGGATCAGTATTGGCCAATCTAAGTAAACTGCTTTTTGATTTGTCACCTTCACCCCAATAGGCCACTACACCAGACACAAACAGCGGATTGTTGATGTTTTCTAAAAGCTCTCGTGTGGCTTCGATTTCAGCTTGCGCATAATGGGCTTGTAGCAAGTCGCCACGGGCTTTATTAAGTATTTGTAGGCGAGCAGTGCTGGTGATCTGTGCTTGTTTGCTCACAAATTCCTTAATCTCCTCAGAAAAGTCATGGCCTCGAAACCAATTAGAGAGCGTGCTTTTTGCAATATGTAACTTAGTGGCAATCTCGTTATAGCTTTTTCCTTGGCGGCGTAATGTAAAAGCGAGTTCTTTATCTGTTCTCATATATACTATAATAGTATATATGAGCAGTTCAATATTTATTTATCAACGTCACGATTAAGTAACGTGATCCAGGTTTTTAGCTTCCTTTTTAAGAAAACACTCGAAACGACAGTATTTCCGACGCCAAAATGCAACGTCTGTTTCTGTGTACGTCCACTGATAACTTGGTTTTTATAAAATTGAGCCGGGGAGAGACCAGCTTTTTTGCACCAATGCTTCATACAGGTCACTTCGTCCAAATCAGGGTAGAGCAGAAGCCAAAAACGTATATCCTGCTTGCGGACACCGAGGTAGCTGGTCAAGAAGCGCATAAAGGTACGATGCAGATCGGCACGACTGCTCGTTAGGCGGATAACACTATCGTTTTGTATACCTCCTATAGCCATATAAATGGTTAAACCAGCGATAAATAATGGGGAATTACGATAGTTTTTGTACTCAATGGCTGCTAGTCGGGTAATTTCGGCATACTGTACCTTGCGTTCGGTGGTGCGAGCTTTGTTGATACTTGCAAGACGTTTGGTATTTTCAATAGTGGCTCGTTTTTGATTGTCCTTGGCAATCTGTTGCGAAAACGATTCATGACGCAACCAATTACTGACCGTACCTTTAGAAACGTTGCAAATCTTGGCTATTTCAGCATAAGTAAAGCCCCGCTTACGGAAAGCGACAGCTTGTTCATATGCGTCTTCTTTGTGTCGTGCCATATTTTGCTAGTACAAAGTTTTTATATTATATACTAATACCAGTGTTCAATTTTAGGTAATTAACAATTTGCTCTTCAAATTTTTAATACGAAAACGCCCTCGAGGAGAAGGCGGTCTCGCCGTTTTCTCATGGAGGGCGCTTAAAGCGCCATGATGACGTCGGACAGATACTGTCCAGGCTTCAAAACCGTATGCTGGCAGTTGGGGTGGTCAATTGCCCGCAGATTGGCGACATTGGACTCGAACATATCGGCCAACGTCTGCACCCCAACCTCACTGTTGCCGCGCTGTCGATAGCGGGCCACATAGTCATCTTTCTGCGTCTCGTCTGGATAGACGAGATTGAACATATATCCAAGCTCCAGCAGTACCTTGATCACCTCGGGGTACGTTGCAACGAGGACAAGGTCGTAAAGACGATCATCCATCACATCTTCGACAGCGATCAGGTAATTGTCCGGCCAATCCGGTTGCTTACGAAAAGGAGTCGGTTCGAGGTCGAAGGTGCGCACAGACGAAGCGTGCGCGTAAAGATGACTTTTTCCCACACCCGGGAAACCGGCTATGAGGTAGGGCATGGCGTATCCTTTCAGGAACAGTGGAGGTTCAATTTGACCAAATTAAACACTAAAATGTCTCTCTCTCTCTGCAAGTTTTTACGAATCGCCGTCGATTTCTTCACCAACAACATATTGGACACCGGTAGGTCCAACAACAGCACTGTGGGGTGTACGGGGCGGGATATCCAATCGATCACCGGTCTTAAGGGAGTGGGGGACGCCGTTAACGGTATACACGATCGAACCTTCGGTAATTAATACCACAACAGTACCTTGGTGACTGTGTTCGGAGTAGATTATTCCTGGTTTATCTTGCAATTCATAAATATGAGCCCATCCCTCTTTTTCCAACTGGGCAATACAGCGTTCAGATAGTTCCATATTTCTTATATTCATTCATTAAAATTTTGTGTATCTCCATTTTTCATAGGCACAAAGTCGATATTGTGCGGTGTGAGGAAATTTTTGGTCATTATGTGGACCAGATTAAGGCCGTCGTCGGTCAAAATGGCGTCGTGAACAGGAAAAGCCTGCTTAGGCGCCAAGGTAATGGCATAACCGAGGGCATCCTTGATAGCACACCAGGGACCGGCTACCGGTAACGCCAAGATGGACACTGGCTTACGTGGATTTATATACGCGTCACCCGGGTAAAAGAGGGTTCTGTCTATAAAAAAGCCAGTATTCTCGACTTGACCATACTCACCAAAGATTTCAACATGTTTTCCTTCATACGGCTCAACCCATACGCCACACACTTTAGTTTCGACGGCTAGCGTCAGAACGGAATAGGAAATACCGAGTTCAGCCAACACTTTACCAACACTTTCATTCGTAATTATCACTGCGTTTGGGTTGTTGGCCATGATTTGCTCCATTGATTCGCTGTGGAGATGGTCGGCATGCTCATGAGTGATCAGAATCAGATCAATGTCATGTAACTCGTTTTGGGCCGTGGTAAAGCGCCCTGGATCAGTAAGAATACGCTTGCCGGCAGTTTCAATAAGGAGGCAACACTGCCCGATTTTGGTAATTTGCATAAAGCGATTATAACAAATCATAATGTAACCTTGTAATTTTTTATTGATGTAGTAACATGTATACATATGCATCAAACTAAAAATGTTTCCCTGACGCAAAATCGGGCAGTGATTTCAGTTCACACCAAACTGGAGACTAGTCAGCGACTTGATCTGTTGGCAGCTACCACACGTCGATCAAAATCATACTTAGCAAATGAAGCTTTGGAGCGATATTTATCTGAAGAAGAAGCGTTCCTGGCATCTGTTGAACGAGGACTGGCAGATGCTGCAGCCCACCGAGTTATGCCGACAAATATTGCTCAGACCCAATTACACACTCGAATTGATACCACTACGATCTAGCTATGATGATCGAGTGGACCAATGAGGCCTATAATTCTTTAGGTGAAATGATTGATTATATTGCCCAAGATAACCCGTCTGCTGCGCATGCACTGATTGATGCAATTTTTGATACGGTCAGTCACCAGCTCAACACAAACCCCAAAATGGGTCGACCGGGACGAGTTGAAGGGACACGCGAATTGGTTGTGCACCCATCGTACATCGTTGTCTATACAGAGCAGATTAATCGCATCACCATCTTAACCGTTCGTCACACGGCGCGAGCATGGCCTGGTTCATTTTAATCAAAATAATACGGCTTTTTACGCCACGATAGGCAGAAAGTAAAGTAGGGAACAACATCTAGAAATAAATGTGGTACGTAGTACAACCAAGAGTTGTTCGGATTGCCGTGATCAATGTGTATTTGTACATACTCGGGATACACAATGGCGTGTATGTGTCGCCACGCGTGCCGCGAACGGAAATTTTGTAAGTTATTGAATATTGAATAATGAGGAATAAATTCAGATTTATATTCCTCAAATGTAGTATGCGAAATCGTAACAATAGGTCGACCGAAAAAATAAGATCGTCGCCACTCATGTTTAACAAGCTGTAACCATAAAGAAGGAAGGGTCATAGGCTAGATTAATCCAATACCACTCATGGAAATAAACATCAGACGAATCGCTAACAATATTAGGACAAACGCAACTACTCTAAAGGTATATTTCACATATATGGGGTGAGTGAGGTACGGGCGAGCCTTCACGAACAACAGAAGTAACAAAAAAGTGCTAGTAATCCAACCAATCTCAAACGCGGTCATAAAACTTATTACAGCAAATACTGTCGACTTCATTAAAATTGCTAATTGCAACATAAGCGGTAGACATACCGTCAACCAAAATATATACAACGGGGCATTGGTGGCAGACAAAATAAAAATTCGAAATGGTGACAATACTGATGTGGAACCAGGAGTCATAGTGACATCTGTCACTGTATTAATCTGTGCTACTTGATACGCCAAATATAACAGGAATACACCACCAATAATGCCAATATAATGAAACACACTATGGGGTATCGGGAGAATCAAAACAATACTAAGGAGTATCCCAACAATCACTACCTCAGCGAGCACGCAATACGAAAAAGTCTTGAGTCCGCCTCGAAACCCACCCTGTAATACCGAAACCAAAATCATCGTCAGGACAGCGCCGGGGATGAGACCACCAATAAAACCTAACGTAAGGGCCGCAAATATTGTCTGCATCTCGCTAGTATAACAAAAACTAGTCCAACTGATTACCATGTTCGCCATTCCACTCAGCAAAAAAGTCTTTGAGGAAATGCTCCATGCGCTCGTGACGAATTTGTCCTAACTTTTTGCCGGTTGCGGTATTCATGTGGTCATTAAGTTTTAAGAGCTTTTCATAAAAATGGGCGATGGTGGTAGTGCGGTGATTGGGGTTATCGATGAAAGCAGTTGTAAAATCTAAATTTTCACCCGGTTCATACATTTGTCGACCATTAGCACCGCCAAAGGCGAAGGTACGAGCGATACCAAGCGCTCCAATCGCATCAAGATTATCGGCATCTTGGACGATTTGGAGTTCAATTGATTTAGACATTGGGGTTTCCCAGTCGTAGATATCGTGATAGCGAATCACATCAATGATGGCGGGTAGGGAAGCGTCAGGAACGGCGGCTGCTTTTAGGTGTTCGGCAATGATACCCAGCGCCTCTTCGCTAAAATGTGATTTACCGGTTTTCTTTTCCCACGGTCGACAAAGATCGTGAGCTAGCGCCGCCACGCCAACAACGTATCGGTCACCACGATTCTCGATCGCTTGGATATGGAGAGCGTTTTGAAACACCCGTTTTGCATGGTAATAATCATGTCCACATGATTCTGACTCAAGTACTAACTTTACTTTATCGGCAATCGGCTGAAATATTGGTTCCATAGTAGGATTCTATCATTAAAATAAAGACTCGTGATATGCTTTTGGTATGACACTTACAGAAGAAATCGCCCAAATTGTAGCTGGGTACACGAATACTGTGATCTCAACAGCGTATCAAAACCGCATTGATGCGGGTGCGTTGACGCGGGAAGAAAATCCACATTCACACTTTTGTGCGTATTTTGTTCCGTTTAATAAGACTGAGGGTAAAGTGCTGATTGGTAGCCACAAAAAGTCTGGGTTGTGACTGATGCCTGGCGGCCATGTAGAACCAAACGAACCCCTCATAAACACACTCAACCGTGAAATAGAAGAAGAACTCGGGGTAAGGGATTTTTATAAGGAGATGCCAAAGGCTTTTTTACTCACCATTACGCATATCGTCAGTGACGTTCGGCCATGCAAGGAGCATTTTGATATGTGGTTTTTGATGGAAACAGACGGGAAGGATATGGTTATTGATTATACGGAATATCACGAAGTGCGGTGGGCGACGTTAGCTGAGGCACGAGAATTGACTAAGGATCCAGCAAACCTGGAGGCGCTTGGGGTGCTAGAGGAAATGTAGGGACTCGGTCCTTACTGGACCAGTACAGACTCGGTCACTCTCGTAGGTAATTTGTTTGTGGTCACGAATCACTAGGTATATTTCTTCACTGCGTTCGAAATCTACCAAGTGTTCTCGACCCCGGCTCGCGGTTTTCTTTTTTTGGTTAAAAAGAAAACATCGCTCCGCCTTGCACCAGCGCCGTAAGCAACATTAGTTGCTTACTAAACCAAAACCACCTCTTTTTCAAAAAGGAGGTGGTTTTGGTTTTCGCTGGTGCACCCGGAGGGACTCGAACCCCCGACAACGGTTCCGAAGACCGCTATGATTATCCACTTCACCACGGGTGCAGTTTATGTCAACTTTAACGTTGAATTGGTAGCAGTGTACTACTCTTTAGCATGATATTCAACCATCATGCCAATCCATATTTTTATTGAGTGGAGTAACGCAGTACTTTTCGGCACCTCAACACGGAGGCAACCTTTGTAATTTTGCCTAATCTTAATCCCTTTACTAGTAGGTTTATATGAGGTCTTCGTAAAGGTATTAATTGATACCGCTAATTTTTCTGCCCACCAAGCCTCGCAATTTTCATGTGCATAAGGTTTGTGTACGTATAATCTGTAACGCAATTCCGAACGTTTGTATGTTGTGAATTTTTCAAACCACCGCAACATCACCACAACCATTTCTTCATCTGAATTAGTAAACATGGTACTGCCACTATTTTTTGCTCCTTCGGCCCAATACAAACCTATGCCCAACTGAAATAAAGGATCATCTTTATACTTATCAAATATTGATTTGATTACTGGCAGACGTTGTGTTTCACGTAAAAGTCGATTACTACGTGCAGCTGCGGCCGCTTTGATTCTACCTCTAGATATATTTTTATCAGTACGATTTTTCAGAACGACTTTTTCTCTTTTTGTTAGCGGAGTATCTTTCAACCATAACGATATAGAGCTTTTTGCAACAGGTATTTCATCCATAATTTCTTTATAAGAATATCCCTTCTTTCGCAAAGCTATTGCTTTTTCTTTGTACTGGACTAATGCTTTCATATCTATATCATACCATTAGGGTACGAACGTTGGCTCAAGCTACCTGAATATTGTGACGGCGTAAAAACTCGGTAAAAAATAAATAGCCGTCAGTTTCGTCTCGGTATTTTTCGGGATGAAACATGCAACCTGCTTGTGGTAGTGATTCATGTTCGAAAGCTAAAATGCCACGGGACGAACTAATAACTGGCTGCAGAGGGGCAACCAACGATTTAATAATCCATTGATGGGCTTCATAGGCACAAAACGGTTGCAAAAGTGGCCAAGTCGCCGCGCTAGTATCTGTGGTGAAAAAACCTTTCTGCTTATGCTCCGGACCAAGATGATGTAAAGTGCCACCATAGGCTTCAACAATTAATTCCGCACCATAACAAATACCCAAAAGCGGTTGGCTTTGCTGGGGAATCCAATCCAGAAGGTGTCTGATTTCATCATGAAAATAGGGGATGGGCTTTTGGTTGCTACCGGTTAACACGAGGCAGTCATGTGGTGCCACAGGAAATAACCTGGCCACCTCGGTTTGCGCCACAGTTTCTACATCATGGTTAGAAAATAAAGCGGCAATTTTGTCCGGATAACGTTTACCATTATTAACAATTAGAACACGCATAAATGCCAGTATAACAAAAGTCGTCTAAATAAAGCCTTTCTGTTACAATATCTTCATGATTCGTCCGACTGATATACCGCTTGAGGTAAGAGTGGTAGCTGATACCCTAGAAGCAGCTGGGCACGAAGCCTACTTGGTCGGTGGTTGTGTGCGGGATTTGTTGTTAGGCAAAACGCCAAAAGATTGGGATATCACAACCGACGCCGTACCGGATGCTATTATGGCCTTATTTCCGGATAGTTTTTGTAACAATGACTATGGCACGGTCGGGGTCAAAACAGCCAGTGAAGATCCGCGTTTGCATATAATCGAGGTCACCCCATATCGCAGCGAAGGTAAATACAGTGACGCTAGACGACCAGATAATGTGCTGTTTGGAGTCTCTTTAAAGGAGGATTTAGCCCGACGAGATTTCACTGTTAACGCCATCGCTTTTCGTATAAAAACCCAGGATATTATTGATGATTATGGCGGTTTAAACGATTTGAAAACCAAACGCTTAAAGGCGGTCGGGGACGCCAATGAACGCTTCGCGGAAGATGCCTTGCGCATGATGCGAGCAGTACGCTTGGCCGCACAATTAGAATTTACCATCGATAGCGACACCATGCAGGGAATTGTGCGTAACCGGGAAAGGTTGGGTCAAATCGCCATTGAGCGCATAAGTACCGAATTCCAAAAGTTACTAATGTCCAAGACTCCAATGCAGGGCATGGGCTTTTTGGAGAAACTAGGACTCCTGCCGTATATTTTGCCAGAAATAGAGCCTGCCATTGGCTGTGAGCAAGGCGGTATCCATGCCTACGATGTCTACGAACATCTATTACATACTCTACAAGCTGCCGCTGATAAGGAATACCCAATTGAAATGCGACTAGCGGCACTCTTGCACGATATTGGCAAACCTCAAACCCGTCGCGAAGGCGGTAAAAATAAAAAATATACCTTTTTTGGACATGAAGTAGTTGGGGCCAAAATGACCAAAGTCATACTAGAAAGACTCAAACTACCACGCGAAACCATTGATTTGGTCGTTTCACTCGTACGTTGGCATATGTTTTTTTCCGATCCAGAAGAGATCACCTTATCGGCAGTACGACGGACTATTACACGCATTGGTGAAGATCAGATAGAAAACCTTTTAAACCTAAGGGTGTGCGACCGAATCGGGACTGGCCGACCAAAAGAGCAACCCTTCCGCTTTCGCAAATACAAAGCCATGGTGGATGAGGCACTCCGCGACCCCATATCGGTCAAACTGCTCAAGATGGATGGCGTACGAATTATGGAATTAACCAACGAAAAACCCGGACGTAAATTGGGCTATATTTTGCATGCGTTACTGGAAGAAGTTTTAGTAGATCCAAGTAAAAATACTACGGAATATTTAGATAATCGGGTAAAAGAGTTGATTTTGCTTGACGAATCAGCCCTGCAGGCACTGGGTGAAGCAGGTAAAGATAAGTTGGCTGAAGAAGAGACGGCTGCGCTTAAGGCCATCGCTAGAGAACATAAGGTCGGATGAAAATGGAATAAAGAAAATTGAATATTGAAAATAAATCATAGGGAAAGGCCGGGGTTATTCACTCCCGGCCTTTACTAAACAAAAAGCAATCGGTAACTTCGGAATTTTGGGGTTATTTTTCAAAGCCAGGCGAAGGAAATCACTATTTTGACGAAGGAGGTGTATATAGATATACATTGACTGAGACAAAATAGGGATTTACACAGCATGGCACAGAAAAATAGCTCCAAAATAGAAAAAGGCCTTGGGAGATCGTAAGTCGAAGGAAACTATTTCAACTGACGATGCCCCAAGGCCTTTTGTGAGCTAATGTGATTTGAGACTAAGTCTCAGTTTGGAGTTACATAGGTGTAATCTGACCAAAAATTAAGCTCTGATAAGTTTGAGAAATCGATTTTACTTGCATATACCAGCGTAAGTCCATCTCAGCCGACTTTCGCTAATCATGTAAGAAGATTTCTCTGTGGTTGGATCTTCTTTTGTGCGTTAGAATTTTTTGGAGGTAATTCTTGTTTTACAATGTACTCTTTACGGGGTGCCTCCAGGGTTTGATTCGTAATGTCCTTTATGAACCAAACTCTGGAGACTCCTGCGCGCCCTCTCTGGGCCTACATGTATAGTATGTCCTTTATAGATAGTCGTAAAGGACAACACAGTGGATATCTGGGGAAAAGTTTGAAAGCTGTGTCCTTTATAAAAGACATCGCTGATGAACTCAAAAATTAACCTTACAAAATAAGGTTAATTTGAACATCATGCTACTACTCTTGCTTTTTTTGAAATTCGTGTGCTTATTTTTAGACCCTTGTTAACTAGAGACTAACCTCTACAGAGACTGGGCAGTGATCCGAGCCTAGAACTTGCGGATGGACTTTGGCTTGTTTCAATAAGGGTGCCAGGTGTGGTGACAGCATAATATAATCAATCCGCCAGCCGACGTTGCGTTCCCGAGCATTACCCCAATGTGACCACCAGGTATATAGTCCCGCTTCCGTCGGATATAAATGCCGCAGAGAATCAACAAAGCCAGCAGTCAACATCGCGGCAAAACCAGAGCGTTCCTCACTGGTAAAACCCTTTTTACCGATATTTTCTTTCGGACGGGCCAAATCGAGCTCCGTATGTGCCACGTTGAAATCACCACAGAAAATCACTGGTTTTTGGGCCTCCAAATGTTTCATAAAAGTCAAAAAAGCTGGGTCCCAAGCCTGCCGCATGGGTATCCGGGATAAGTCGTCTTTGGCATTGGGAGTATAGACCGTACACAGATAAAAACCTTCAAATTCAAGGGTTAAAACCCTGCCTTCCCGTTGCGAATCGCCATAGTTATCAACTAAATGGTAAGGTTTCACAAGGTCAGATGACAGACCATAAATGACTGCTTCTGGGGTGATTTTGGTGAAAATCGCCGTGCCGGAATAACCCTTTTTGTCGGCTGAATACCAATATTCCTCATATTCCCCGAAGTCGATGTCGGTGTCGGCTGGCTGTGCTTTGGTTTCTTGCACACATAATATATCGGGTTGATGTTCGGCTAAAAAGTTTTGTAGAGCGCCTTTTTTGTGGACCGCCCTAATACCATTAACATTCCAGGAGTAAATTTTCATAATGATATCTTAACACCACTAAACCACTCTGGCACGGCTGGCTATTGACAGAAGGAATATGTTTGGTGAAACGCTTGCATTTTTCAATAAATATGCTTTAATAGACCTAGCGAAACTATATCTCCTTGAGGCAAGGACAACGTTGATCAGGTGTAGTGATGTTTTGTTTTAAAAAAATAAACAAATAATATGACTGGTTCAATTGTACGTAAAACAGATAAGGGCTTTGGTTTTATCAAGCCTGACGATGGTGGAAAGGATGTGTTTTTCCACGCACAAAATGTAGTAGATGGTCTTTTTGATGAACTCACTGAGGGTCAGAAAGTTACTTTCGAAATCGAACAAGGTCCAAAAGGCCCTGCTGCCAAGGACGTTCGTGTTGCTGCGTAAGTAAACACCACAGAGAAAAAGCCGGTGGGCCTTTGGCCCACCGGCTTTTTCTCTGTGGTGTTTGTAATCGTTTTATACATATATATGTATAAAACTAGCGTCGTCTAATAAATAAAAGCGTTATACTTAGGGCAACAACTGGTATATGTTCTTTACACTTATTTGGGACTATCTAGTGTGGCATTATAGAACCGCACTAATTGCTTACATACGCACCTTAAAAAATATCTGGTGGTTTTTGCACTTGTTCTTTACTCCAGGCGATTTGTTGCTGTTGCCTTTGCACACCCACTGGAGCCAAACTTCTTTTATCACTAACATATTAAGAGTGACAATCGAAATAAGCACACGGGTTTTTGCTCTCATTTTCTATAGTCTTGGCCTTGGTCTTTTAATTCTGCTGGGAGTCGGTTTTTATTCTGTCTGGGTTTTGTTGCCAATCTTTATTATCGCAAGTGGTGTTGTCGGAGCTTTGTTAGTATCAAATAGCCTCATACTGATATGAAAACCACTCAACTAGATCAACATTTAATTCAATACCAGAAGGCTATTGACCGTAAACGTAATTTGGGATTTTGGTCTGCACCCTGTACCCGAGCATTGACCCTTGGTGGCACGGCTTTAGTAGTCGCCTCTTTACCACTAGCTCATTTATATGAGTGGCCTATCAATATCAACGCCCTCATCGGCACGGGGTTAATTTTAAGTGCTCTATATTTGGACCAGGTCTTGCTCTCTAGCTATTTATATTATTACCAAAAAAAGTCTGAGTCGTCTGTATTTGGATCTAAACATTACAAACAAACAGACATCAATTATGAGGTAGCCGCCCTGTTAACCCACTACCCAGACGATTTGACTCGTGGTTTTATGGAGAGCCAAATTGGTATGCTGGTAGCCAAACGTCTGGGATTAAGTACAGCCAATCTGTCGTCATTTTTTGCTAGTGGACGGGTGAAGATTCCTCGCCATGTCTTGGTCTGGCCTAACAATACTACACTTGACCATTATACAATGGCGCAGGCTATAGCCACCTTAGATAAGGATTTCCATACTTGGCTAGAAACACAAAAAGTGCACACAACTGACTTCGTGGAGGCAACTAGCTTCGTCAGTACTCACGCAGCCCTTAAGCGTAAGCAAAAACAGCTATTTGGTCGTGACCACTTAAGTACTTATCCCACATTATTTACAAAACTACGAGCTGCAAATATAGAACAGCTACCATTTGTCTCGATTCTGAAACCGACTAAGACAAGTACTCATTTGGTCGCAGCCAAAAAAATACTAGACGCCATTTTGGCAAAAAGGGATAACAATTTATTATTAATCGGCTCTGCCGATGAGGCGACGAGCGCCATCGCTAATGCTCACTACACCAGCCAGAGTACTGCCTTGATGCGACTACAAAACTACACTTGGTGTCAGATTGATTTTGAGCGAATCACCCAATCGGGTTGTAGGGGGGCGGCTTTGACCAATTTTATTATCGCGACTATTAAAAAGTTGGAGGCCTATCCTTATACTATCTTAGTACTAGGTGACATCACAAAAATGATTACCGTACTGACAGCCAATGGCGCCGACTGCGAGACTATTATTGATGCTTTATATATTGAGAGCAAATTGCACCTCATTGCTCACACTAGTGCCGCCGACATCAATACGGTACGCAACATTTATCGTGAAATCACCAAACGTAGTACCGAAATAACCATTGATAATGACACCTGCACTGATATACTTTTGGCCAAAACAGAAATAATTGCCAATGTAGAAGATTCTTACAAAAAGACCTTTGCTTATACCGCCTTACAAAGTTTAGCGGCGGCCCTACAAAAACCTCAAGACTATTCTTTTGAAATCTTATTTCAGGCAGTGGCCAAGTCTAGTACACAAACATTTATCACCCAGACGGACGCCGAAAACATCATTACCCATGCGTATAGTCAGCTTATTGCTAACGATGAAGCAAAAATAGTCCCGTACCAAATCACTAACCTGGAACGTTCGCTACGTGAACGGACTCACAATTTGATCACCTACACACAAGAGTGTACCAGCTTGAGGAGTCTACCCAGAGGAATCATGTTGGTCTTAGGTAATCGTACTATCGTCGAAGATAATACCTGGTTGGATTTGGCAAAAGATTTTGGAGCAAGTGAAAAATGTTTATTGCGCTTGGAAGCTAACGAGTTTTTTGATCAAAAACAAATCGCCCAAAAAATCTGCGCTCAACTGGAAGATTACCAAAGCAGTCTAATTATTATCGACAATATTGATAATCTAAAAGTGGCTGACTCGATAGTTAAACTACTAGCCAGCGATCAAAGTAGTACTACCTTACCACTTGGTCACAGTCTCGTGGTACTACGTCCGACGGTTGGGACCAATTTGATTTACAAGACAGCCGCGCTCAGACAACAAGAAGAGACATTGGTTCACGAACTAACCGCTGCTTTGATTAAAAAACTAGAACTCAGTCGTAGTCTGGTTGACTTATCGGATGAAATAATTGTCTTGGATGAACCGCGCCTCGATGAATACGTCGCTTACTTAGTACAAACGATTGTTCGGCAGCAGCAACACTACCAGAAGAGTCATTACCAAATTACCATCAGTGGGGAAACCTTACAGGCATTGATCTCACTGCTCTTAAGCAAAAAAGACGGAGAGTTGTCATTTATGGCAATAGACCGACTTGTCAAAGCGGCCATCGATAAACACATCATCTCTGGCGAGGCCAAACGTGAGACGGTGACAACCCTCAGGATAGAGGACTTCACTCACTAAAAAAAAATAAATGACCACCAATGGTGGTCATTTATTTTGACTGATAGTGTTGAATATTTTGACATAACGAGTTAAAATTATCTCTATGTCACACAAAAATTATTCCGTCTTAATCAAAAACTTAAGACAACAATCCAACCTCTCACAAATCGATGTTGCCAAACGACTAGGTCTGTCACGAGCTTCTTATATTGGATTAGAAAAAGGCGACCGCGAACTCTCGCTAAGTGAGGCTTTGGAACTGACCAAACTGTTTAACATTAGTATTGAACAACTAGCCGGCACGCCAGTAGTGAGTGATGAGACTTATATTGATATGATTCGATATTTCTTGCGGTTGGCACACAGCGACAAAACTGTCATAAAAAAGACACGCTTAGCAAAATTACTCTACCTGTCTGACATGAGTTATTACTACCAATACAAAAGTAGTCTAAGTGGTCAGTACTATCGCAAACTCGTCTTTGGTCCGATGTCTGACAACTATCTACGTATCATCGATGAACTAGAACAAAAAGGCACCATCATTATCACGCAGATTCTCCGTGATGATTATCATATGTATGAGATTACCGAATCTCGTTCAGCTAGTAAACAAAACTTGAGTACAATCAAAAAGAAACACGAGACTCATCTAAAGAAAATTTGGCAGGCTTGGTCAAAAGCGACTACTGCTGATTTACAAAATTTTACTGACAATCACGCACCCTATCAAAATACCCACGCTGGTGACACCATCGATTATAAACACATTTTGGATTTGGCACCTCATCTGGTGTTCTAAATGTATTTGTCACCTACCCCAACCCGACAAGGTGATGGCATCTATCAACACGTTCGTGGCCAAGTTTAGAATTGATACACTACCGCAAATTATACCGGGGATAGTTACCGCTAATCTATACCCAGTAAAGTGGTAATAGGGAGACCACCTGGCCAGCTTAATCCGCTATTGGCGAAATTTCATTTGTAAAAATGTTGTGCAACGAACTAAAGCCAAGTTGCCAACACAATATCGGTGATTATTATGTTTCACGGTCATTAATGTCTACTGTCATCCGACCCGGAAATAATAAAATAATATTACAAAATAAGCGTTTCACGCTCCTGTTAGAATGCAGAGCTAGCTGCAAACAAACTCCACCGCAAGCGCCACACCAAAACGCCTCCATCTCACTCAAACTGCTTAGTCTTGCATTTTTAGTAGAATATGCTATAATCAATACAACCTTCGCAGGTTATAAAAGTGTCAGGCGGGTGCCACCTTGGTGGGTATCTACATCAATCTGACACACTCACTTATCCTACAACTATTCTATGTTAAGCAAGCGTGTAAAAGACAATGTGCTCAAACCAGTTCGTCGTCACGACACTGATACCGGGTCACCAGAGGCACAGGTAGGGTTACTAACTCGTCAGATCGAAGAGTTATCAAACCACCTCCGCAAGCATAAAAAGGATTTTCACTCACGTCGTGGACTACTACAAATGGTTGCCAATCGTCGCAAGCATCTAAAGTACCTAGAACGAAAAGACAATTCTGCTTACGATGCTCTCATCAAAAAACTCGGCCTCAAGCGCTAAGTCCGCAACACGCTCCCACCAAAAAGGAGCGTTTTGCTTTTGGCAAAACGTAGTATAGTTAAAGGGAGAGGTAAGGTAGTAATTTTATATATAAGTTTATACATATGGGAGTCATCAGACATCCGGAACAACGTGTCGCTATTTTAATTGACACGCAAAATCTTTATCATAGTGCCAAAAATTTATACAAATCAAAAGTGAATTTTGGTAACGTAGTCAAAGCTGCCTTGGGCGATAGAAAACTCATTCGTGCTCTATCATACGTAGTGAACACCGAAAGCGGGGAAGAAGCACCCTTCTTTGAGGCGCTGGAGAAAGTTGGGATTGAAATCAAAACTAAAGACTTACAAATATTTTTTGGTGGAGCCAAAAAAGCTGACTGGGATGTGGGTCTGGCTGTAGACGCAATCAAGTTGGCGCACAAAGTTGACTCCATTGTACTGGCTACCGGTGATGGTGATTTTGTGCCCTTGGTCGAATACGTCAAGAGTCAAGGTTGCCAAGTCGAAGCTATTACTTTTGGTCGATCTGCCTCCGGTCGACTCCGTGAAGTGGTTGATGACTTCATTGACCTCGATGAAAGACCACATGAGTTTTTGATCGGATACCGGGGACGTACTAACAAAAGTAAAGTGAGTACCAACCCTAGTCTCAAAGCCCAGATCAAGCAGATTGTCGGCACTGACACAGACGATTTATAAAATACAAAAAACACCCCTGGTAACCTGGGGGTTTTTTGTTATGCTAATAAAGTTAATAGTCAAGAGTGGGAGGTCATAGGTTTCAAGCGGATTTTGAAATCTAAAACTTCTCACTCTTAAATAGAATGTATGCAAAAAGAAATTTATAAAATTGATATTGGTGGCAAAACGATACAAGCCATTTTCACCGACCTCACTCACAAAGCTCATGGCTCAGTAATGGTGCAATCGGGTGATACGGTGGTTTTGGTGACGGCTGTCATGGGCGAAAAAGAACAAACTGATTTGGGTTACTTTCCGCTTTCGGTAGAATTTGAGGAGAGGTTTTATGCAGCCGGGGCCATCTTAGGTAGTCGTTTTCAAAGACGCGAGGGTAAACCTAGTGACGAGGCGATTTTAAGTGCTCGCGTAGTTGATCGTACTATTAGACCCTTATTTGATCACAACTTGCGCCGCGAGATACAAGTCGTCATCACTGTATTAGCCATTGGTGACGAAGACCCTGATGTACTAGCGGTACTTGGTACATCACTGGCACTGGCCACTTCAAATATCCCCTGGAATGGACCGGTATCGGCTGTTCGGATTGCTAGGCTCAAAGAAACTGGCGAGCTTATACTCAACCCCACCTACAGCGACCGAGCTAAAGGGGAGTTCGATTTTGAAGTGTTGGCTTGTGGTACCAAGGGAACGATTAACATGATTGAGACCGCCGCCCGCGAAATTAGCGAGGAGGAGATTTTGGCAGTGCTTGAGGCCTCCACTACCGTACATAGTGAATTAGAAAACTTCCAAGTTGAAATTTGTGAAAAACGTGTTATTACAAAACACGCAGTTACACCTCGTCTGACCTCACCAGAATTGGCGGACTTATTCACTGATAACTTTGCTGTCAAATTGGGTGAGACATTGTTCTCCGGCACATCCGGCAAAAGTCACCTGAACGCTTTAAAAAAGGAGTGGCTGACGGCAGTGAGCGAAGCTAATATCGACGTTAGTGCGACCTTGGCTAGTGACCACTTTGAAAACATGCTAAACGAAGCCATTCACGTGGGCGCTATTGAGTTTGGTCGGCGAGCTGACGGTAGAGGCATGGATGAAGTCCGGCCGCTTTATGCGCAAGCCGGCGACGTTTCACCTGCTCTCCACGGCAGTGGTATCTTCTATCGTGGCGATACACATATATTCACCGCTCTTACCCTTGGTGGACCAAACGCGGCTCAACTGCTCGATACTATGGAGGATCGTGAAGCCAGTAAAAGATTTATGCACCATTATAATTTCCCACCGTTTTCAGTTGGTGAAACTGGGCGTGTCGGTGGTTTCAACCGACGTATGATCGGGCATGGGGCATTGGCGGAGAAAGCTCTGTTGCCAGTACTACCTAGTCAATCGGAATTCCCTTATACCATTCGATTAGTGTCTGAAACTATGTCTAGTAATGGTTCAAGTTCTATGGGTTCAGTTTGTGCTAGTACCTTGGCCTTACTTGACGGTGGTGTTCCCATCACGAAACCAGTAGCTGGCATCGCTTCCGGAGTTATGATTGATGGCGATCGTTTTGCTCTTTTAACTGATATTCAAGGTCCAGAAGACGAACACGGGGACATGGACTTTAAGGTCGCTGGTACCAAAGATGGTATTACCGCTATTCAAATGGATGTGAAGGTGGGGGGAGTAACTATTGAAATTTTGCAGGGCGCTCTCGAGAAAGCTCGTCTGGCGCGACTACAAATTCTCAATACTATCACCAGCACCATTGCTACTCATCGTCCTAACATCTCACCACGAGCGCCGGAAATTGTGACTCTGATGATTAATCCCGAGCAGATTGGTTTGGTAATCGGTAGTGGTGGCAAAACCATTAACAAAATTAAGGATGAAAGCCAGGTGGAGGAAATCAATATTGAGGATGACGGCACAGTTTATATCACTGGTAAAAATGGTACGGCTGCGCTGGCAGCGGAAGCTATTCGTACACTAACTAAAGTCTATGAAGTGGGAGACCGCGTCATGGTAACCGTGATCAAACTCGCTACCTTCGGTGCCTTTGTCCAAATAGATAGTCGTAACGAAGGTTTAATTCATATTTCTGAAATTGCACCCTTTAGGCTAGACACCGTTGAAGGAGTACTGACGGTTGGTGAACAGATCGAAGCGGTGGTGTGTAAAGTAGAAGATGGAAAAATTGGTTTATCAATCAAACAGATTAATCCCAACTTCGCAGCAGAACGTGGTCTAAAACCAAAACAATAAACAGATAAACAAAACTGGCCCGAAACATCGGGCCAGTTTTGTATTGGTAATTACTAACTAAATAGTGAAAAAACTAATTCTCTTTGCTTAATAATATGAGATACTATACAGGATGACTGCGCCAGTCCTTTCTAAAGTGCATACTTATGCGCAAGATCTCGTAACCGAAAAATCAAAACGAGAGACGGCCTTTGTAGTACCCAAAACAGCGGTGACCACTCCAAAGTCAACTCCAGTGGTCACGCCCGTTAAAAAACCGGACCTGCCAATTATTACTACCAAGACTGACTTATCTTTCAGTAAAAAACCCACGCCCACAAATGTCACTGCACCAATTAAAATATCGGTATCGGCAACCAAAGACGCTTCTTATCCAGCGAAAATCATTACTGACAAAAAACATAAACGTTTTAGTCTAACCAAGGCTTTAACGGAATCAGTTAAAGGAGCTGTGTCCCACAGCTTACGTCCCCGTAAACCTAAAAACCCGGTGTACTTGGTACCAGCGGCTGAGTTGAGAAAGGGAGTGGTGACTAGTGCCACTAGCATTACCGCCCGTGGCACTACTTCTGACTACAAAACAGTCGCTGCCAACATCCAAGAAGCCAAAAAAGCTAAGACTGATAATCCGGTAGTAAAATCAAATATCACAACCACTAGCGCGCCAGTAGCCAGTACGCCCATCCATCGTGATGACGTAATTGCACCGGCGACCCCGACTTGGGAAACGGCGCATACTGTGGCCCTAGATGATAGTAACTTGGGGGTCAACGAAGCTTTCGCGATAGCGAAAGCGATACCAGATAATTCGACTCCTACTTTATCACTCAACACTGATCAAGAAAAAGCGCTAGAGCGTGAAGAAGCAACCGTCACCCCAACTATTATTGCCTCTATTCCTAATCCTGTCATACGCCCACAAATCAACCCCGATCTGATAGACACAACTGACGATGTTAATAATGTCGCTCCAGCATCAGTACCTGACCTACAACCAAGCAGTCTCACAACAAATCGCCTACAAAACGTTAAGGTTACTCTTAAAAAGGAGCGCGGTTATAGTGACACTGTGGAGGAAGTACCGATGGATAATCTGGCAGACATTGATTCCATCGATGACATGGAGGAACTAGATACGGAAGATAGGGAACCGCTAGACCAAACCGATGATGAGCCAGTGCCCGTAGTTGACGAAATCCCAGAGATTGTAACGCCACTAGTAGTGGTGCCAAAAGAATTCCCCAAAATTCTACCCGTTATCCCTAATGTTACACCGGCTGTATTGCCTGTGAATTTAGAAACTACACCGACCCGGCAAGCAACTACGGACAAAGTCGACGATCTTAATCAATTACGACCCAACCTACAACCAAGCGCCGTGACGCAAATGCGAGCTGAATCAAACCCCGCCTTGCCGATCTATACACAGATCTCTAAAGACGCCATCGCTGCCCGCAAAACATCACTCAACTTACAGCAAACCAGCAACCTGCCTAAGAGATCAACCTCAGCATTCGCAGCTTATGCGCCTATGCTAGTTGGTGGACTATTTGTTTGTATCACCGTTGGTACGATCAGTTATTTTGTAGTCACTCGTAACGCTACTCCTGAGATTGCCACCAATCCAGCTATCACTTTGCCTAGCGATAATACGAGCAATGTTATCAGCACCGGCCCAGCTACTACTAATAGCATTACCGTGAGACTCAACAACTTAAGCAAAAGTAGTCTCTTTGGTGCTTTAGTCACTGCTAAAACTGGTACTGACAATTACTTAATTATCACCCCTTTATCACCTCAATCTATACCACTATCTGTGACCGAAACACTTGGTCTACTCAATGCACAGATGGATGAATTGTTACAACCGTACATTAGTAGTGTCCGTTTTGCTTACAGTGGTGCCGAGCCTGTTATCATTATGTCAGTTATGGATTGGCAGGGTGCTCGCGGTTCATTATTTGATTGGGAGAGAACAATCGGAGCGGATCTGTCACCTTGGTTTGGAAGTACTATCAAAACCACTGACCAAAATAGTCGAACGATGACCTTATTTAAAGACACTACCGTCAATAACCATGATGTGCGAATCTTTGCTGATGAGCAAGGTCAAGACCGAGTGGTCTATGGTTTTGTTAACAAACATACGTTAATTATCACCACTAACAAACAAGCCTTCGAGGCCGTTTCAAACAATTACTAAACAACTCTTAATTCTCTGTGTTATTATAAATAGATATGACACAGTTAGATTTTGCTGCTATTACCAAAGAGTTGGAGATACAAAAGGCACATGTCGTGACCGAGTTAAATACTATTGCAAAACACAATCACATTACTGATGATTGGGAAGTCACGATGGAAGATGAGGAGTTTGGTGAAGCGGACGATGACTTACTATCAGATAATGCCGAGGAAGCTGACGAGCGCTTTGCGACACTAGCGCTACTGGAAACAAAATACCGCAACATTAACTTGGCTTTAAAAAAGATACCCACTGGCAGTTATGGTATCTGTGAAATCTGTGATGAAAATATTGAAGCCGCTAGACTACAAGCCAACCCCTCTGCTCGGACTTGTATTGCCCATATAGACGACGAGGCTTTCTTGCCTTTGGCCTAAGACCTATGTCCATCGCTCGCATCATCACTATTCAACCTACAGTGATCGGCGGGCATGTGGTTTTTGTCGAAGCTGATTTGTCACGGGGCCTGCATGCCTTTGCGATTGTTGGATTGGCTGGCAAGGCCATAGAGGAAGCCAAAGACCGTATCAGTAGCGCTATTAAACACGCAGGTTATCCGGCCCCAAAAGCTCAGAATCATAAAATAGTAATGTCTCTAT
>JACCDV010463601.1_pt1 | contig 30886 bp, 27 predicted proteins | sample 7446131 | NCBI WGS metagenome assembly JACCDV01 (sample SAMN15323448, study PRJNA562643) | freshwater metagenome | isolation source: river surface water | place: USA:Blue River Watershed | collected 2017-08-17 | reverse complement strand
TTTTCGGTCGGCACATACACGGCCTGCAAGGCCGTCTTACCGACATCAACACCCAGCCCGAGGTAGCTGCGTGTGGTTTCAACGATTGTTTTTGCATGCGACATCATTTCTCCAGGCATGAGTTGGCCTACCACCGCGGCCCTGAGGGGCGCGGCGTTTGCGTTTCTTGAAGGTTTTTACGGAGCGAGGAGCCTGGTTTTCTCAGGCGCCTCACGTTCTTTTAGGCGGCCGGCCGAATACCGAACATGCGCAGGTGCATGCGCAGATCTTCAATACGGCGGTAGAAAGTTGCGGTTGCCATCCCGGACGCTGCGGCAGCGCTCGGAAGGTCATGGTGACAATCAATTAGATTGAATAGATCTAGTTGGCTCTGGCTCATGCACGCTAGCGCGGCACGCACGTCATGAAGAGCTTCGCTATCGCAAAACAAATCACGATCATCAGTCCACATGGGAATCACATATTCGTAATCACCATCGGCTGAAAAATTGAATTCTGCGTCGTTCGCAGCGATTGCGTTTTTATCGAAGGATAGCCGTTGTCTGTCCTTGATCAGCTTATTCATTAATTCATAAGCCTTGTGCTCGGATACCATACCTGTGAACGTGTTAGCGCTGCCCTTAGATGCATCAAAGCGATGGGAACGCTCGAGCAAGTCAACAATCAATTCTTGCTGCATATCTTCACGCTCAGCATCGGACAATCTTAGGCGCACAGCCGTTTGATATGTGCGAGTAGCGGCTGCATTTTTTACAGCATCAAAAAAATAATCATCATCATTTGTCATTTTCGACCCGCTGGCACTTTGAACGCGATCCGGTGTGCCGGTTATGCTGCGTATTTTCTTCTTGCCGCGCGTTTCAACGACCGGGTTTAAGTTCTTTTGCTGGTAATTCATGATCACTGTCCCTTTGAAAATTTTTATGGGGCAATCATGACGTTAATGGAGACCTGAAGAAATACGCTTGCACCGCATAGTGTGCGCGAAGCGTCGTTTCATGTCCGCTTTGCCATGCTGACTGTACGTGCAGCAATGACAGCTGACCGTACAGTCAGCGGCGCTGCTGCACATTTTTGGGTTTCAGATTGCTGATTTTTCTTTCTTATGCGCTGAAATCCATTGCGAAACAGTGCGCGGCTCGAATGGCTCAAGATCTTGTGTTCCCAACCACTGGGACAGTTTTATGCCGGCTTTTGCACTACTGAGCTTTTGCAGCGCCGCGTCTTTATCCCACTGCGACAAAACAGCCGCCATGGACTTATTTCTGCTCGCCTTGCTAAGGGCCGCCATTTTTTTAGCATTTTCTGATTTTTGTCTTGCCTCTTCAGCTTGCAACGATTCCCATTTGAGATCGTTTTCCCTCTGCACTTTTGCACTTGCGTGCGTTTCCGCAGCTTTAATTTTTTCCTGAAGCCGTTCTTCTTGACGCTGCGAATCACGTAGATTCACCGCATGGCAGACGGCTTCCATAGCTTCAATGGCAATGTCTCCAGCTATAGACAAGTCGCTTGGCGTCAGTTTCTGTCTGTCTTTCTTTATGTCCTCGCGAGTTTTGTAGTCATAGTTGTAAGTGACTTTATAGATTGCATCTGCAACTTTCCATAGCGCCATTGCAGCAAAGTACTCATAGTCTTCTGGATCGGGCGTACCATCGTCGAAAATGTCAGACCAACCACCAACACTTTCGCTTAATGCATCAATGTCATTCGTGTTATCCGATGTCGGAAAGTCAAGTTCACTTTCTCGTTCGGAATTTAATCCATGTATGTTTCCGTCGTCATCAATGTCAAAAAATTCCCATGCCTCTTCTCTTCGCAGCCTAGCGATTTCATTTTCTTTTGCCTGACTGAAGTATTCATCTATTGAATCACTTGCCAAATTAGCCATTAGCGCTATCTGATCGCTGGTTCTATTACGCAGCAAGTTACGAGCATGCCATGCGATGCTTGAAAGTCGGCCAAACGGCCAATAAGGGACTTGACCTGTTAGAGGATCAAAATTTTCAAACTGCCGCCAATATCCCATTGTCTCTTCCTTTTTTATTAATTTTTAAATCGAATTATTTATTTAAAGGGTCATCGAAATCGAGTTGTCCAGTCGTACCAAATCTCGGGTGCAGCCGATCTACTAACGAGTAGAAGTCCTCCGGACTACGCGACAACTTCAACAAAGTAACGATTGACCCCATGTGACTTTGCAGTTTTGGATGTCCGACATCTTGGGTTAAATGCTGGTGCAGACGGGCTTTCCGCTCCTCCTTGCTCGCGAGACGCTTCAGTTCTGGCAACAGGCCTGGGGCAATTCGGTCGTAGACCACGTTATTGGTCACGTGACCAATGAACCCTGGGCGCCAAGAAGGATTTCCTACGGGCGGATACGGAATGTTGTAGATGCGAAAAAGTTCGCTGTAATACTCATCCGGGAAAGTCTTCAACCAAGGCTGAAGCTCTTTGGCCACGAAGGCTTCGAGAATTTTGGCAAGTGCCTGCTTGTCGCGGTCTTTTTGATATCCGGTAGCCTCGTCAATCAACGCGACAATGCCCACGCGAGCAAATGCCCGCATCAAAATGTCAGCCTGCGCGGCATATCGCTGATCTTGCTCGGTCACCAGCAAATTGTTGTCACGAGCCGTGAGAATTGCCTCACACACCTCTTGCAAGACATGCGCTTCGTAACCATCACTTGGCACGTTGTCACCCTTGGGTGATTTGCCGACGAATTGGATAGGGTTGTCTATAGCGGCAATAAGTGCCGGGTCACCATAGGCTTTAATTAGCTTGTGTTCAGCAACTCGGGAAACCCCACCTCCACGCCCTTTCATGCCAATTGCAGTAGTCAGACCGCGGCCAGAAATAACCCGACGACCGTCATCCAGCACAAAGCACGGCAGATCAATGAGGTTGGTTACCAATTGGCCTGAGTGAGTAGCTTTAGGCAACTTCTTCAGTGCAGCCTTTGCTTGGACTGCCGCACGCGCGTTTTCTTTTCGCTGCTCTGGGGTAAGACTAGCCATCCTGGCCTTTCCGCCACGCGCTCGTCCCGTCGGGTTTTCTTCTTGCATACCACCTCCTTGCAGGTTAATTATTTGCATCATAACACATTGCTAGTAACTTACCAGCATAAAACGATGTGCTGGTATTTTATATTATTTATTGGACAATTTTTTTAAAAAAGCAACTTCCTGGGTCATTTAATTGCATCCCCCGGGGCAGATGGCCTTCTGCACTTCAAGGCTTACCTGAGAAAAGTCTTTTTACGAGCGGTATGAACCTTCATGAAAGCCAACACCCCGATTTCAGCCCCACTTAAGTTCACCGAGCACTCGCCCGCCGCCATCGTCGGCGCGATCCTCGCCATGGCGGTAATTCGCCTGCACGACCGCCAAGATCAACTTGATAACCTGACCGAACAGAGCGTTAGTACGGGGTGTCCTGACCACCAAGGAGAACCCCAGTGACTGAAACTGTAATTGCCCGTGTAGCCAGCCTTCCGACCACGACCACGCCCGAGCTAAAGCAAATGTGGCGTGACCTGTTCCATCAGGAGCCGCCCCCGTTTAACCGGCGCTTCCTCGAAGCCCGGCTTGCCTACCGCATTCAGGAGCTTGCCTACGGCGGGCTGAAGCGCGAAACCCAGAAGCGCCTGGAACTCTTGGGCGAACAGCTCGATGGCGGCAAGAAGGAAGTCAGACGCCGCCGCCAGGACAACCGTCCGATTGCAGGGACACGCCTGATCAGGGAATGGCAAGGAAGCCCCTGCGAAGTCTTGGTCGGGGTCGACTACTTTGACTACCAAGGCCGGCGGTATAAATCGCTCTCCAGCATCGCCAAAGCCATCACCGGCACTAATCGTAACGGCTGGGCCTTCTTTGGGCTGGTATCGGCAAGGAGCACTGGATGAAGCCTGAGCGCCGTTCAATCTGCGCGGTCTACACGCGCAAGTCCACCGAGGAAGGCCTCGACCAGAATTTCAACTCTCTGGATGCACAGCGGGATGCCTGCGAAAACTTCATCGCAAGCCAAAAATCAGAAGGTTGGGTCTTGTCGCGGGAGCGGTATGACGATGGCGGCTTCTCGGGCGGGAACATGGATCGCCCCGGGCTGAAGAATCTACTCGACGATGTGCGGTCAGGTTTGGTCGACATCATCGTCGTCTACAAAATAGACCGACTCTCCCGATCCCTGGCTGACTTCGCCAAACTGGTCGAGATCTTCGACGAGCACAAAGTAACCTTTGTCTCGGTGACGCAAGCATTCAACACAACCACGTCGATGGGACGTCTCACGTTGAACATTCTTTTGTCATTTGCCCAGTTCGAGCGCGAGCTGGCAGGCGAACGGGTGCGCGACAAGATTGCTGCCTCACGCCAGCGCGGCATCTGGATGGGCGGCATGCCACCGCTTGGCTACGATGTGATCGAGCGTAAGCTCATCCCGAATCCTAACGAAGCGCAGATCGTACGTGAGATTTTTAAGCGATTCGCAACCATGCCTTCCATGGCATCACTGGTAAGGGATTTGCGGGCAAAAGGCGTGACCTCGAAATCATGGACGACCTCCAAGGGTATCGAGCGCAAAGGTAAGCTGATCACGAAAGGATTCGTCTATAAGCTCTTTAAGAACCCTGTGTACATCGGCATAGCTGCCTACAAGGGAAACCAATATCCGGGTGAACATCAGGCAATCATCGATCAGGAATTGTGGGACACCGTGCAGGAACTTCTCAGGGCCGGCGACAAGCACATCAAAGGGGGCATCGCTCCGAGAAAAACTAAAGCGCCATCCATCCTACGCGGACTGCTATTTTCTCCGGAAGGTCGGGCCTTCACCCCTGGCTGGACTAGTAAAGGATCAAAGCAGTACCGGTACTACATCAACACGGATGCCATCAAACTTGGCAAAGAAGCGTGCGAAGTTCGCCGCATACCGGCAGGCGAGATCGAAGGCGTTGTAACCGAGCAGATTCGCGGCATCTTGAAAGCACCTGAAATCCTTGCCGCTGCCGTCCGTGAAGTAACCATGACTAGGTCGGACATCAGCGAAGCAGAAGCCATCCAAACACTGCAAGCGATAGATCAAGTCTGGGATCACCTGTTCCCACCAGAGCAGGCGCGCATCGCGCATGCGCTGATCGATCGAATAGTCATTCGCAAGGACGGGATCAGTATCGAGTGGAAAACCAAGGGCATGCCAAAACTGCTACGTGATTCGATGACACAACCCGGTTTTAAGGAGGCCGCATGACCTCAAGAACTTCAGCATCTGAAACTACGCATATCCCAATGACTTTTCGATCCCGGGGTGGCAAGACGGTCATCGTCCTGCCTGACGGCTCTCGCGGGGTAGCTCGGCAAGAGGCAACCATCGACAACACCATGGTCAAAGTGATCGCACGAGGATTTCGATGGCAGCGTCTGCTAAGTAACGGTACGTACTCGACCATCGCAGATCTGGCCGTCGCCGAGAGAATTAACCCCTCCTACGTCAGCAGGATTCTCAGACTGGCCTACCTATCGCCAAAAATCGTACAGGCGATTTTGGACGGTAAACAGCCGGCGTGGTTAACGATGAAGGAGCTGCTCAAACCATTCCCAAGTGAATGGCACCTCCAAGAGGCGAATTACCTAATGCTCAAGAAAAAATGAAAGGCGAAATACCCGCATGCGATAACAACTTGAAACGGCCTAGAGGGAGTTATGCACTTCGCTGAGATTTTGCTATCAGAACAACATGGAACCTCGCCAGCCGGACCTGATCGATGTGTGGGAGGAGAAAGGAGACTTTGTTTGCCCGTACCTAAACTTGATGAACAGGCATCGCAACGACATCGTGAGCTGCGTTGGCTAGTCCATGCCGCGTTAGTTGGCGCCTGCCGCCGAGCGGGCCAGTCGATTCCGACGCTTGGTGCCGGGTTAAAAAAATCTTGCCCAAGGCCAGCGCCAGAATTCACTTCTGCATGTTTTAAATCCTGATGCGCCGCAGGCCGTGCCCTTCTGAGGCTTGCGTAACACCCTCTGGAAATGAATACGCGGTGAATTCACCCCTTCATCTTGAAATTGGGTAAAAACGGCTGGGGTTACCCTACTGCCATGAAAAATTTTTACTCGATGTTCACGAACACTCTTATTCTCATGGGGGCGCCACTGAGCCTTCTGGGCTGCGTCAGCGCGGTACCCGACTCAATAGTTGTACCTACAACGCCTGTGGCCAATGTCGCACTGGCACCAGCTCGCAATGGCACCATCTTCAATGAACAGTCATACCAGCCGATGTTTGAGGATGTCCGCGCGCGTCGGGTCGGTGACACTCTCATCATTACGATTGCGGAAAAGACCAGTGCTGGAAAGAACATCGCCAGCTCCACCAGCAAGGACAACAGCGTCCACTTAAATGCTGTGGTGCCCTTGGGTATCGGTTCAATCGGAGGCAAGAGCGCATTGAACAATGCGGAAAAGGCAGCAGCCAATGCAGCTAATAACTTTACTGGCACGGTAACTGCGACTGTGACTGAAGTGCTGGCCAGCGGTAACCTGAGGGTGCGGGGCGAGAAGCAGGTAGCCTTCGACCGCGGTACAGAGTTCATCCGGTTCTCGGGCATCGTCAACCCGACGACGATCCACAACAACACGGTACCGTCGACAACGGTGGCCGACATGCGCGTCGAATACCGCAGCAACACCAACTTCGATAAGGCCGCGTTGCAATCGGTACTGGCGCGCTTCTTTTTTAGTGTACTACCGCTTTAAATGTAAGCCCGACGCCCACGATAAGGGCAGCCCGAATTCAATGCCAAGGACCGCGATCGCGCTTCAAAACCAATCAAGGCAAATAACTACCCACGTTTTCCGCGATTGCCAACAGTACAAATAGCAAAAAACTTTGACTGACTTCATCAAGGTCTCACTGGTAAAGGGACAGGTGGCTAAACCAGCTCCCCTTAAAAAATCATGCTGCCTTGTGCCTTCCAGAAACCTGATGTGTCCCCTGCACGAGCCGATCGTTTAGGATCGAGCGATTAGATTCTTCAACTAAAGCACGTGATAAACCAGAAAGTACACCACACTCGTTGACAGAGCCACTGCCTGCGCAACTGTTGCGTAGGTTGATAAGTTGCTTGTGGAGCGACTTCAACTCCTGGATGCGAACCGCCACATGCTTAATGTGATCATCCACGAGATTGTTAATAGATGAACAATCTTCTGGCGATGCGTCCTTGAGCTGAAGAAGCACGCTTATCTCCCCCAGCGTCATGTCCAACCGGCGGCAGTGGCGGATGAAAGATAAGCGATCGACATCGCCAGGCCCGTAAACACGGTAATTTCTCTCTGTACGGTTCGTTTCAGGCAACAGCCCTTTCCGCTCGTAGTACCTGATGGTCTCGACTTGACACTGTGTTGCCTTGGCAAGTTCCCCGATTTTCATTATGGCACCTATATGCGTTTCGTAGTTTGAGCCGGTCTTAATTGTAGCCCCTTGACACTGAAGCCGCTACAGGGTTTCTAATAGGTTCATGCAAGAGAAACCGATGAACAATCAGTGCAAAAATCAGCCCGCAGCGAGCCAAGGTAGTCCGTTGTGCAGCAGCATCTCAACTTGTTGCCCATCCTCACCGGCCTCAACACCAACCTCCCCGCCGTCGGCTTCACTGAGGCACCAGTTTCGAATTGCAAACATGGACTGTTCGGCTGAAGAGTCGGAAATCCGTCGTTCCTTGGAGCCGTTAGCGGAGATCCGAGGACTTCACTTTGATCTTGGCGCACGCATTCTGACGATCACGGCTGAAGAATCTGCCATCCCTTCAGCGCTAGAGGCGATTAGCAAGTCTGGCTTCAAGCCAGAGCCTTTAAATTCAAATAAAGACGAACGACACAACAGCGATGGCCAGCCGACAAGATTTTGGATATCGTGGGGAAAGCTGATAGCTGCGCTTGGCCTGGCGTTGCTGGCCGAAGCGATAGCGTTCGCGTTTCCGGGCGATCCTTGGTTTGCTGCCACGGGCATGGCCCTCGCGTTGGCAGCGATTTTTTTGTCTGGCTTTGGTGTGTACGCCAAAGGCTTGGTTGCGCTCCGCCAGATGCGGTTGAACATCAATGCCCTGATGACCGTTGCCGTAACCGGTGCATTTTTGATTGGGCAATGGCCCGAAGCGGCAATGGTGATGGCGCTCTATGCCATTGCCGAAGCCATTGAAGCAATGGCGGTAGACCGTGCACGCGGGGCAATCAAAAGTCTGCTGGCCCTGGCTCCTGAAGATGCAGAGGTACGCCAAGAGGACGGGAGTTGGTTACGAATCGATATAAAGTCAGTTGCCCTGAATTCGATTGTGCGTGTACGACCCGGCGAGCGAATTCCGCTTGATGGCATTGTCACTCTCGGCCAGAGCGCGGTCGACCAATCGCCAGTCACCGGTGAGAGTTTGCCAGTCGACAAAACCCCTGGTGACGAGCTCTATGCTGGCACTATCAATCAAGCCTCCGCCCTCGAGTTCCGGGTCACAACCACCGCTACCGACAGCACACTTTCCCGGATCATCAAGTTAGTTGAGGAAGCACAGGCAGGTCGTGCACCGACCCAGCGATTTGTAGATCGCTTTGCCGCAATCTACACCCCAGCAGTATTTGTGCTGGCGATTTTGATTGCGCTGCTTTTGCCTTGGCTGACAGAAATAACGTGGATACAAGCCATATACAAGGCTTTGGTTCTCTTAGTGATTGCATGCCCTTGCGCCCTAGTTGTTTCGACGCCTGTTTCAGTTGTCAGTGGTTTGGCTGCCGGTGCCCGGCGCGGCATCTTGATCAAAGGCGGCGTTTACCTGGAGGAGGCTCGAAAAATCAAGGCTGTCGCCTTGGACAAGACCGGAACCATCACCGAAGGCAAGCCCACTTTAGTCGCGTTCGAGCCCATTGATGCCTCGATAGCCCGCGAGCAGCTCGAACAGCTGGCAAAAAGCCTTGCCATACGTTCAGATCATCCAGTTTCGAAAGCAATCGCTCAAGGGCTGCAGATTACCCCGCAGAATGTTGGCGATTTCCAAGCAGTTGCCGGGCGCGGAGTTCAAGGGACACTTGATGGAAACCCCTATGTCTTGGCGAACCATCGTTGGATTGAGGAGCGTGCCCAGTGCTCCTCTGAGCTGAAAGAACGACTGGCGGAACACGAAGCAGCAGGCAGAACAGTCACCATCTTGGCCAACAAGGACCGCGTGCTTGCGTTATTCGCTGTAGCAGACACCATCAAGCCTTCATCCATTGAGGCGATCATCAGATTGAAAGCCCTGGGCGTGACTCCCGTCATGCTAACTGGTGATAACGCCGCGACGGCTCGCACGGTGGGACGCCTTGCCGGGATTGATGAAGTAAGAGGCAATCTTCTGCCCGAAGACAAGCTAGAGGCCATCGGCGAGTTCCAGAGGGGCTACGGCGTGACGGCAATGACTGGCGATGGCATCAACGATGCACCGGCACTGGCAAAAGCAGACATTGGGTTTGCGATGGGAGCGGCTGGCACGCACACAGCCATGGAGGCAGCAGACGTGGTCGTAATGAACGACGATCTGTGCCGCTTGCCAGAAACTATTCGACTGTCCAAGCGCACCCACGCCATCCTTTGGCAAAACATCATTCTTGCGTTGGGCATCAAGCTGATTTTTTTGCTCTTGGCGGTGTTCGACGATGCCTCCATGTGGATGGCCGTCTTTGCCGACATGGGGGCAAGCCTACTGGTTGTGTTCAATGGTCTCCGGCTTTTGAAGATTCGTAACGACTGACCGCGTTTCTGCGCAGTCACCCTATCGAACCACGCCTCGCCCTCAATGAATCCAAGGGAATGGCCAAGTCGATTGCAGCCAAAGCCCAAACTTACTGTAATATAAATATAATGAAAAAGTACTTGGCCATTTTCCTGCTCATATTTTTGCCTTTGCAGTTCAGCTGGGCGACGGTGGCCACCTATTGTCAGCACGAATCTGGGGCCGCGGCCAAACACTTCGGTCACCATGACCATCAGCACAAGGCTGCTGATGGTAAAGAAAAAGCACCGGATCTAGCCAAGACAGGTGGCAATGACCTTGATTGCGCATCCTGTCATGCGAGCTGTCCATCAATACTGCATGAGAATCTGACTCCCCCACCGATACTCAGTTCGTCCCTACTCATAGCCGACCACTGGGCGCGTCTCACGTCGCCACCTTTCCAACGATTAGAGCGCCCGCAATGGCGTGTCCTCGCCTGATCGGCGGGGAGCGCGTTTCTTCCCTCGTCGTCACTAAAGCAGTTGCGCTTAGTGCGTGACCGCGTAGAGCCGCGTTTACGACGCTGATGTGACGATGTAGCAGGCGATCATTGAGATCGCACCTCGCCGATTCCTTCGTGTGTTTGAAATCACTGGAGAATCGGATGTTGAAGAGTAATCAAAATAAAAAACGACGGACGCCACTTACCTTTCACAGAACCACAAAAAAGGTAGCTGTAGCGGGCTTGTTCATTGCGCTCGCCGCTGGAGCAGCTTTGGCTCAATCGCCACCTGCTGCGCAAACCAACCGTTCGGCCCGTCCAGAGGCGCAGCCAGAAACGGCAACTTCTTTGACGCTTCAGAAAGCCATAGCGCTGGCGCTAGAAGGCAATTTGGATCTGGCCGTCGCAACACGGGAAATTGAGGCGACTGAAGGTCAGGTGCTTCAAGGACAATTACGCCCTAACCCAGAACTGGAGTACTCGCTGGAAAACCAGCGCGCACAGACCCGTACACAAAGTGTGCAGATCAACCTTCCCGTCGAAATGGGCGGCAAGCGCGCCGCACGTATTGCGGCGGCTGAGCGAGGGCGCGACATAGCAGTGGAAGGACTGAATGTGCGGCGCATCGAGATCCGCGCCGCAGTGATCGCTGCTTTCTTCGAAATGCTAGCAGCCCAAGAGCGTGTGACTCTGGCGCTTGATAGTGTGGATTTAGCAAAAAAGGCGACAGACGCGGTTGCCAAGCGCGTGACGGCAGGCAAGGTTTCTCCGGTAGAAGAGTCCAAGGCTAGGGTGGCTGAGGCCGGGGTACGCGTTGAACTCGCGCAAGCACAAAGCGAACAGCGCAACGCTCGGGTGCGTCTGGCCAGCCTGCTGGGTCCCAATCCTCCCCGCTTCACCCTCGTTGAGGGCAATGTTGAAGCGACCCCGGTTGTTCCAAGCTTTGACAGTGTCCAGCAACGCTTGTCTGCGTCGCCAACTTTGCGTCGCGCCCAGCTAGAGCTAGAACGCCGCAGATCGTTGGTCGATGTGGAGCGCAGCAAGCAGACGCCCGATGTCACCTTCCGCCTTGGAGTGAAGCGTGCCAATGAACTGCAGAGCGATCAGCTACTGTTGGGCGTCTCCGTTCCATTGCCGCTGTTTAATCGTAATCAGGGCAATTTGCTCGAAGCGCTGAAGCGAGAAGATAAAGCCCGGGACGAATTCCAGGCTTTGAACGTGCGCGTCGGCACTGAAGTTATGCAAGCCCGCGAGCAGCTGGATGCCATTCGTGGGGAAGTGGATGTTCTGCAACGGGACATACTGCCCGGGGCCAAGAGTGCCTATGACGCAGCCACCATCGGGTTTGAAAACGGCAAGTTCAACTTTCTGGAAGTGCTGGATGCACAGCGCACCTACTTCGCCGCCAAGTCCCAATACCTCAAGGCCCTAGCCGAAGCACATCGCGTGGCGGCAAACATTGATCGGGTGCTCGGCGACCCCAGCTCGAATGCCGACAAGCCAGCTAACCAGGAATGAACATGCAAATCGACGCGAATAAACTGAATATCAGCAAAAAACAACTGATCGCCATTGCTGCGATTATTGTGACTGGCGTAATGCTTGGCACTACCATTCTCAACGACAAGAAATCCAAAACCGCAGAAGATGACGACCACGGCAGCCGCATTGAATCCACGGCATATCGTGGAGGAGAGCAGCAAGAGGATCCGAACAAGGGGTCGCATGGCGGCAAGCTGTTCAAGGAAGGGGACTTCGGGTTGGAGGCGGTACTGGCTGGGGATAGCGGCGAATCACGACTGCGGATCTGGCTGTTCAACAAAGACAAGCCGCTTCCAAACAATGCCACCAAAGTCAGCGCCACCATCACGCGCTTGACCGGTGAGAAGCAGACCCTCAACTTCATACCTGACAAAGACAGCCTCGTGAGCCGCGAGGTGGTGGCCGAGCCACATGCCTTTGAAATCAGCATCATTGCCGATACTTCCACCGGCCCCTTCAGGTTCGTCTTGAGTCAGGAAGAAGGAAAAGTCGACTTTAGCGAAACACAAATTAAGGCCGCATCCATTGGCATCGATACAGCCGGTCCAGCTCGCATCAAATCCGCTTTGCAATTGCCGGGGGAGATTCGCCTGAACGAGGACCGGACATCGCATGTTGTTCCGCGCATCGCAGGAGTGGTCGAGAGTGTGCAGGTCAGTCTGGGGCAGGCGGTCAGACGAGGCCAAGTGCTGGCTGTCATTGCCAGCCCAGCGGCCTCAGAGCAGCGCAGCGAGTTGCAGACGGCACAAAAGCGATTGACCTTGGCCAAGACCACGTATGAGCGTGAGAAGCGGCTCTGGGAACAGAAGGTCTCTGCCGAGCAGGACTATCTCCAAGCCACACAAGCCTTGCACGAGGCGGAAATTGCCGTGGCCAATGCCCAGCAGAAATTGTCCGCCTTGGGGATGACCTCAAGTTTGTCGGGCGGGCTCAATCGCTTCGAGCTGCGCGCGCCATTCGACGGGTTGGTGATCGAAAAGCATCTCAGCCTCGGCGAAGCCGTCAAGGAAGATGCCGCCGTGTTCACAGTATCCGACTTGGGGCAGGTCTGGGCCGAGATTAGTGTACCTGCAAAAGATTTACCGCTGGTCAGGGTTGGTGAGAAGGTCACCATCAAAGCAACGGCGTTCAATGCCAGCGCGACTGGAACCATCATTTTGGTGGGTTCATTGATCGGTGAGCAGACCCGCATGGCCAAGGCCCGCGTGATCTTATCTAATCCCAAGGGCGCTTGGCGTCCTGGTTTGTTTGTCAGCGCGGAGGTAACCGCTTCAGAGGCGGATGTCCCCGTAACCGTGGCCAGTGACGCCATTCAAATCGTGGGAGACAGGTCCGTCGTGTTCCTGAAGGTGAACGGAGGCTTCATAGCCCAGCCCGTGCAGTTGGGTCGCAGCGATGGCAAGCGTGTTGAGATTCTACAAGGAGTCAAACCGGGGGCTCTCTATGCATCTGAAGGCAGCTTTGTCGTGAAGTCTGAGCTCGGCAAAACTGCTGCCGAAGACGCCCATTAATATCGGAGCCACGCACATGTTTGAAAAACTGATTCACGCAGCCATCGAGCACCGATGGTTAGTTCTGCTGGCAGTCATCGGTATGGGGGCCATCGGTGTATACAATTACCAGAAGCTCCCCATTGATGCCGTTCCAGACATCACCAACGTCCAGGTACAGATTAATACCCAAGTACCAGGGTACTCGCCGCTGGAGACCGAGCAACGGGTGACTTACCCGATTGAGACCGTGATGGCGGGCCTCCCTAATCTGCAGCAAACCCGTTCCCTATCCCGCTATGGACTGTCACAGGTGACAGTGATCTTCAAGGACGGCACCGACATCTACTTTGCACGCCAATTGGTCAACGAACGCATACAGGAAGCGCGTGACAAGCTGCCTTCTGGAATTAGTCCGGCGATGGGTCCGATTTCGACCGGCTTGGGCGAAATCTACCTGTGGACGGTAGAAGCCAAGGATGGTGCGAAGAAGCCTGATGGCCTGCCCTACACGACCACCGATCTGCGCGAGATTCAGGACTGGATCATCAAGCCGCAGTTACGCAACGTGCCTGGCGTCACAGAAATCAACTCGATTGGCGGCTACGCCAAGGAATACCAGATTGCGCCGATACCCGAACGACTTGCCTCGCTGGGCGTCACCTTGCAGGACATCGTGACGGCATTGGATCGCAACAATGGGAACGTGGGTGCGGGTTATATCGAAAAGCGTGGAGAGCAATATCTGATTCGAGCCCCAGGACAGGTCAAGACGCTGGATGACATCGGCAATGTGATTCTCAGCAGCGCCGATGGTGTGCCAATCCGGGTACGGGATGTGGCCGAAATCGGCTTGGGACGTGAACTGCGCACGGGTGCCGCGACAGACAATGGGCGCGAAGTGGTACTGGGTACGGTCTTCATGCTCATTGGGCAAAACAGCCGAACGGTCGCTCAAGCCGTCGACAAAAAGATGGTGGAAATTAACCGCAACCTGCCTGAAGGCGTACATGCAGTCACGGTTTACGACCGCACAGTGCTGGTGGACAAAGCCATCAGCACGGTGAAGAAGAACTTGTTGGAAGGTGCGATCCTCGTGATCGTGATCCTGTTTCTATTCCTGGGCAATATTCGCGCGGCCATCATCACGGCGACCGTAATTCCCTTATCGATGCTGTTCACTTTCACGGGAATGGTGACCTACAAGGTAAGTGCCAATTTGATGAGCCTTGGGGCACTGGACTTCGGCATCATCATCGACGGTGCGGTTGTGATCGTCGAGAACTGCGTCCGTCGTCTCGCCCATGCGCAAGCGCAGTACGGCGGACCGTTGACGCGCTCGGAGCGATTCCACGAAGTATTCCTAGCCGCCAAGGAATCACGACGACCGCTCTTGTTCGGTCAGCTCATCATCATGGTGGTGTACTTGCCCATCTTCGCCCTTACCGGTGTTGAAGGAAAGATGTTTCACCCGATGGCATTCACTGTGGTCGCTGCGCTGCTAGGCGCAATGATTTTGTCGGTGACTTTCATCCCGGCTGCCGTCGCACTATTCATTGGCAACCGCGTTAACGAGAAAGAAAACTGGCTGATGGTGCAAGCCAAGCGCTGGTACGCCCCTTTGCTGGACCGCGTTATGGCGGCCAAAGCCGTGGTCTTGACCGCCGCCGTCGTGGCCGTGGTTCTGTGTGGTCTGATCGCGACCCGCATGGGCAGTGAGTTTGTACCCAACTTAAACGAAGGCGATTTCGCTATCCAGGCCCTGCGTATCCCTGGTACCAGCTTGTCACAGTCGGTGGTAATGCAACAGCAGCTCGAAGCGACGCTCAAAGCCAAGTTCCCTGAGATTGAACGTGTCTTTGCACGAACGGGAACGGCTGAGATCGCCTCTGACCCGATGCCACCGAATATCTCCGATGGTTACATCATGCTTAAACCGCAGTCGCAGTGGCCGGAACCACGCAAGTCACGCGACGAGTTGATTGCGGCAGTACAGGAAGTCGTTGGTAATATTCCGGGCAACAACTACGAATTCTCTCAGCCGATCCAAATGCGGTTTAATGAACTCATTTCAGGTGTCCGCAGTGATGTTGCTGTGAAGATATTCGGCGACGACATGGCCGTCTTGAATAAGACCGCTGAAGAAATTTCGTCAATGCTGCAGAAGATCCAGGGTGCGTCTGAGGTCAAAGTTGAACAGACCACTGGATTGCCGATGCTGACGGTGAATATTGATCGTCAGAAGGCCGCCCGCTATGGCCTGAACGTAGGCGACATCCAAGACACGGTGGCGACAGCCATCGGAGGGCGTGAGGCCGGGACGCTGTTTGAAGGCGACCGTCGATTCGACATTGTGGTTAGGCTGCCAGAATCCCTACGCAATGACTTGGAAGGCATGAAGCGTTTGCCGATTCCCTTGCCACGCGAAACGAGCGGCGCTGAAAGGCGAAGCAACTTCATCCCGTTGGCGAACGTGGCGAGCGTCGATTTGGCACTCGGCCCGAATCAAGTAAGCCGCGAAAACGGCAAGCGCCGCATCGTGGTGAGTGCCAACGTCCGTGGTCGAGACGTTGGTTCGTTTGTTGCGGATGCAGAGGCTGCACTAGTACAAATCAAGATCCCTCCGGGGTATTGGACGAGTTGGGGAGGTACCTTTGAAAACCTGCAATCAGCGACACAACGCTTGCAAATCGTTGTTCCCGTTTCTCTACTTCTCGTGTTCGGATTGCTGTTTGCGATGTTCGGCAACGCTAAGGATGGATTGCTAGTTTTTACCGGCATTCCATTTGCGTTGACGGGTGGCATTCTGGCGCTGTGGCTGCGCGACATTCCCATGTCGATTTCGGCGGCCGTAGGTTTCATCGCGTTGTCAGGCGTCGCCGTACTAAATGGCCTTGTGATGATTTCCTATATCCGCACCCTGCGAGAGGATGGCATGTCGTTGGATGCCGCCATCCATGATGGCTCGTTGACCCGTTTGCGTCCGGTACTGATGACAGCCTTGGTTGCATCTTTGGGCTTCATCCCGATGGCGATTGCCACCGGAACCGGTGCCGAAGTTCAGCGCCCCTTAGCCACTGTGGTGATTGGAGGCATTTTGTCTTCCACACTACTGACGCTACTCGTGCTTCCCATTCTTTATCGTCTGGCCCATCGGCCGGACGAGCGACTGGGGTACGTTTCTGCAAAACCGGCGCACACGTAACCTGCGGGAACGTCGCATAAAAACTGATCTCAACTAGCCAAGCACTGAATTTTATACCTGTACTTTGATAGACACTATTATAAAACTGATTGCTACTGCTTTTATTTTTAGAGCCTATCTCGTTAGGCTCTTATTGTTTAGTCGGTACAGCAAGAAATCCCAGTCTTTCTTAAACTTCTAAAGTTCCGTACCGCTGCAAAAAAGTCAGGAGGTTCTGAGACGAAACCGGGTTTGAGACGGTTTTCGGGGGTGGGTGGCCATGGGGTCGGTCAGGAGCCCATAGCAAAAAGCCCCGCATGGTGCGGGGCTCTGAGCTCCTAAAAACTCGTGTGAGCGAGTTGGAAGGATTTGTCTTGGCGGAGAGGGGGGGATTCGAACCCCCGATAGGCTATTAACCTATACACGCTTTCCAGGCGTGCGACTTAAACCACTCATCCACCTCTCCGGAATTCGTGCCGGGCGCGTGTGACCGGACGAAGCGCGGAATTATAGCAAACCTTTCCGCTGTCACACGGATTGGTGTCCCAGGTCTTGTAGATATGGCATGGAATGAAGAGGCTCATCCGATCAGGCAGTCACCACCCGGGTCCTGATCTCAACGCGCAACATCTTCTTGATGGCGGCGAAGATGGCCGAAATGTTGCTCATCGTCGGATTGCCGGTCGCAGAGAGCATGCGGTGCAGGCTCTTGGCAGGCTTATGAACCTCCTGTGCAAGGGACTCGAATCCGACGGTCGCGTTCACCAGGTCGCGCAACACTAGACGAGCCGTATCAGGCTCGCCATTAATAAACAGGATAAGGGCTTCGTCCAGCAAGGCGCGGGCAAATTTTGGATCTTCTTGCACCCGGGACGCGACGGTCTCTCTGAAATCTCTGGTCAGCGCCATGATTACTTACCTCTCGTTGCTTGCGGCTTCCGCCGCTTGTAGTCGTTCCACAATGCCTGCGCGTGGTCGATGTCTCGTTGTTGTCTCTTCTTCGTGCCGCCCCCAAGCAGAAGAATGAACTTCAGCCCATCCTTGGCAAGGTAGATTCGATAGCCCGGCCCCCAATCGATCTTGCACTCGCCTATGCCGCGAAACCATTCCACCGCAGACAAGTTACCTTGCTCCATGCGCGCAATGGCGATCGTCACCTTGGCGGCGGCTATCGGATCAAGGGATACAAACCAATCAGCAAAGGGGCTACTTCCATCTGGCAGAAGCAGTTCGGCGACCTGAAAAGTCATTCGACTCAATAGTAACATTAAAGTTACCATTGTAGGATTGCAGAACGGGTGATGAAAGTCAAAGATCAGCGTGCGTTGGAAGAAAGTGACAAAAAAAAAGCCGCTTCACCTCGCGGTGAAGCGGCAATCCGGTAATAGGGCCATCGGAGTGAGCCCTACGACCTTCCCCCACAAACTCACAGTGTTACTCAAGCTTCCATTCGTGCCGACCAGCGACCCGCGCTGGCCGGCGGTACGGCTTTGATACGTTTGCTCAGCTCGACTGCTTGAGCTGCTCCAGGATGGCCGGGTTCTCCAGCGTGGACACATCCTGCGTGATCTCTTCGCCCTTGGCCAGCACGCGCAGCAGGCGACGCATGATCTTGCCGGAGCGGGTCTTGGGCAGGTTGTCGCCGAAGCGAATTTCCTTGGGCTTCGCGATCGGGCCGATTTCCTTGCCGACCCAGTCACGCAGTTCTTTGGCGATCTTGGCGGCGTCGTCGCCGGTCGGGCGTGCGCCCTTCAGCACAACAAATGCGCAGATCGATTCACCGGTCGTCGGGTCAGGCTTGCCGACCACCGCCGCTTCGGCCACCAGGTGGTTCGCGACCAGTGCAGACTCGATTTCCATCGTGCCCATGCGGTGGCCCGACACGTTCAGCACGTCGTCGATACGACCCGTGATGGTGAAGTTCGCGGTCTTCTCGTCGCGCACTGCGCCGTCACCGGCGAGGTAGAGCTTGCCGCCCAGCTCGGCCGGGAAGTACGAAGTCTTGAAACGCTCCGGATCATTCCAGATGGTGCGGATCATCGACGGCCACGGACGCTTCACGACCAGGATGCCGCCATGACCATTGGGCATGTCGTTGCCGGCTTCATCAACGATCGCGGCCATGATGCCCGGCAGCGGCAGCGTGCACGAGCCCGGCACCATCGGGGTGGCGCCCGGCAGCGGCGAGATCATGTGGCCGCCGGTTTCGGTCTGCCAGAAGGTATCGACGATCGGGCAATGGCTGTTGCCGACGTTCTGGTAGTACCACATCCACGCTTCCGGGTTGATCGGCTCACCGACCGAGCCCAGCAGGCGCAGGCTCGACAGGTCGAAGTGCTGCGGATGCACTTGCATGTCGGCGTCCGAGGCCTTGATCAGCGAGCGGATCGCGGTCGGCGCGGTGTAGAAAATGGTGGTCTTGTGACGCTGGATCATGTCCCAGAAGCGGCCGGCGTTCGGGTAGGTCGGCACGCCTTCGAAGACGATCTGCGTTGCGCCCACGGCCAGCGGGCCATAGGCGATGTAGCTGTGGCCGGTGACCCAGCCGATATCGGCGGTGCACCAGAAGACATCGGTCGGCTTGATGTCGAAGGTCCACTTCATCGTCAGCATGGTCCACAGCAGGTAGCCGCCGGACGAGTGCTGCACGCCTTTCGGCTTACCGGTGGAACCGGACGTGTAGAGAATGAACAGCGGATGCTCGGCGCTGACCCACTCCGGCTCGCACTGATCGGACTGCTTGTCCATCAGGTCGTGCAGCCACAGGTCACGACCGGCGACAACGTTGATGTTGCCCTTGGTGCGCTGGTAGATGACGACGTTCTTCACGGCTTCGCAGCCGCCCATGGCGATTGCTTCATCGACGATGGATTTCAGCGGCAGCTGCTTGCCGCCACGGACTTGTTCATCGGCGGTGATGACGGCCACGGCACCGGCGTCGATGATGCGCTCCTGCAGCGACTTGGCGGAGAAACCGCCGAACACCACCGAGTGGGTCGCGCCGATACGGGCACAGGCCTGCATCGCGCACACGCCTTCAACCGACATCGGCATGTAGATGATGACGCGATCGCCCTTCTTGATGCCGAGCGATTTCAGGCCATTGGCCAGCTTGCACACCTTTGCGTGCAGTTCCTTGTAGCTGAGTTTCGTGACTTCGCCGCCGTCCGCTTCGAAGATGATGGCGGTCTTGTCCGCGTTGCCGTTCTTCAGGTTGCGGTCGAGGCAGTTGTAGGAGACGTTCAGGTGGCCGTCTTCAAACCACTTGTAGAACGGCGCCTGGGATTCGTCGAGCACCCTGGTGAAGGGCTTGTGCCATTCGAGGTTTTCTTTCGCGAGGCGACCCCAGAATCCTTCGTAATCGCGCTCGGCTTCGGCGCACAGCGCGTGGTAGGCGTCCATGCCGGAAACCGCTGCATTTTTTACAAAATCTTCGGAGGGTTGGAAAACCCGATGCTCGTGCATCAGATGCTCGATCTCTGACATGCTGTCTCCAGATTGGTAGTAGTTTTGACGCGAAGATAAGGGGTCTCTCTTACTCAAGGCTTACGAAGCCCCGGAAAAAACGCCGATTAATGGTGCTACGGCATCACCCAATGCCAAGACTGTTCATTCCCACTGCATACCACTGAGTCGCGGGCGGTGCCGCGTGTAAAATGACGGGCTGCACAATTTGCTGCCCAGCAAGTCAACTCGCACGCCATGACTCCAGAGCAAAAACCCACCCAATCGATTCCGGCTCTTGCCAATTTCATATTCATGACGCGGTGGCTGCAGCTGCCGCTGTACCTTGGACTGATCCTCGCGCAGGCGGTCTATGTATGGCACTTCTGGGTCGAGCTGGTGGACCTGGTCGGCGCACTGCTGGGCAATGGCACCGCACTGGACCACATCCTGAAAGCGACCACCGTCGAAGGCGTGCCGCCGCCGACCAAACTGACCGAGACCACCATCATGCTGGTGGTGCTGGGACTGATTGACGTGGTGATGATTTCCAATCTGCTGATCATGGTGATCGTCGGCGGCTACGAGACCTTCGTGTCGCGCATGCATCTCGAGAACCATCCCGATCAGCCGGAGTGGCTGTCGCATGTGAACGCATCGGTGCTGAAGGTCAAGCTTGGCACCGCGATCATCGGTATTTCCTCGATCCATCTGTTGAAGACCTTTATCAACGCCAGCGCGCATGACACCAAGACGCTGCTGGCGCAGACCGGCATTCATCTCGTGTTTCTGTTGTCGGCGCTGGCGATTGCCTGGAGCGATCGCATCATGGCCGCGACCTTGCATGCATCCGGCGATCAGCACTGACACTTGCGTGCTTTTGCTGACGCCACACCTTTTCCGAACCCCAGCCACCTGCCTGTCATGACCACCATCATCAAGCAAGACGATCTGATCGAGTCCATCGCCGCTGCCCTGCAGTTCATCAGCTATTACCACCCGGTGGACTATATCCGTCACCTCGCGCGTGCCTATGAGCGCGAGCAGAGCCCGGCCGCGAAAGATGCGATTGCTCAGATCCTGACCAATTCGCGCATGTGCGCCGAAGGCAAGCGCCCGATCTGCCAGGACACCGGCATCGTCAACGTGTTCCTGAAAATCGGCATGGACGTGCGCTTCGAGGGCTTCACCGGCTCGATCACGGATGCGATCAATGAAGGCGTGCGCCGTGGCTACAACAACCCGGACAACAAGCTGCGCGCGTCAGTCGTGGCCGACCCGCAGTTCGAGCGCAAGAACACGAAGGACAACACCCCGGCCGTGGTTCACATGGAACTGGTGCCGGGCCATACGGTAGATGTGCAGGTCGCAGCCAAGGGCGGCGGCTCGGAGAACAAGACCAAGTTCGTGATGCTGAACCCGTCCGACTCGCTGGTGGACTGGGTGCTGAAGACCGTGCCCACGATGGGCGCCGGCTGGTGCCCGCCGGGCATGCTGGGCATCGGCATTGGCGGCACGGCCGAGCACGCGATGCTGATGGCCAAGCAATCGCTGATGGATGACATCGACATGCACGAGCTGCTGCAACGCGGCCCGCAGAACAAGACCGAAGAACTGCGCATCGAGCTGTACGAAAAAGTAAATGCGCTCGGCATCGGCGCGCAAGGCCTCGGCGGCCTGACCACGGTGCTGGACGTGAAGATCAACATGCATCCGACCCATGCGGCGTCGAAGCCGGTGGCCATGATCCCGAACTGCGCGGCGACCCGTCATGCGCACTTCACGCTCGACGGCTCCGGCCCCGCGTATTGCGAGCCGCCGTCGCTGTCCGAATGGCCGGAAGTGCACTGGACGCCGGATACGCAAAAATCCAAGCGCATCGACCTCAACAGCCTGACTGCAGAAGAAGTCGCGTCGTGGCAGCCGGGCCAGACCCTGCTGTTGAACGGCAAGATGCTGACCGGCCGCGATGCCGCGCACAAGCGCATCCAGGACATGCTGGCCAAGGGCGAACCGCTGCCGGTGGATTTCAAGAACCGCGTGATCTATTACGTCGGCCCGGTCGACCCGGTGCGCGATGAAGTGGTGGGCCCTGCCGGCCCGACCACCGCGACCCGCATGGACAAGTTCACCGACATGATGCTCGAGAAGACTGGCCTGATCGCGATGGTAGGCAAGGCCGAGCGTGGCCCGGTCGCGATCGAGTCGATCAGGAACCACAAGTCGGCCTATCTGATGGCGGTCGGTGGTGCGGCTTATCTGGTGTCGAAGGCGATCAAGGGCGCGAAGGTCGTCGGCTTTGCGGACCTCGGCATGGAAGCGATCTATGAGTTCGACGTGGTCGACATGCCGGTGACAGTCGCCGTCGATTCGACCGGCACCTCGGTGCACAACACCGGCCCGAAGGCATGGCAGGAGAAGATCGCCGCCTCCATCGGCAAGATCCCGGTCACGGTAGCCTGAGTCACGGTGCCCGGCTCTGCGCTGCCCTGCCGACCGGTGATGGACGGTATCGCGCACATACGACGCACCGGGGGACGGTGGTGAGCTCTGCTGAACACCCGCCGTCGCTTGATGCCGCAAAGGCGCCAATCGGTATCTTTGATTCCGGTATCGGCGGCCTGTCCGTGCTGCGCCATGTGCGTTCGCTGCTGCCGGACGAAGAACTGCTGTATTTCGCCGACTCGGGCTTCGCCCCTTATGGTGAAAAGCCCGAAGAGGTGATCGTCGAGCGCGCGCTCGCGATTGCTGCCTTCCTGCTGCGCTTCAAGGTCAAGGCGATCGTCGTCGCATGCAATACCGCCACAGCCGCAGCCATCGCCGCACTGCGTGCGCGCTATCCGCAATTGCAGGTGGTCGGCGTCGAGCCGGGTTTGAAGCCGGCAGCTGCGCTGACGCGCAGCGGCACGGTCGGCGTGCTGGCCACCGAAAGCACGCTCGCGTCCGACAAATTCCAGAAGCTTCAGCAGCAAGTGGGCGAGTCCAGTGGCGCGCGCTTTGCGCTGCAAGCCTGTAATGGCCTCGCCGACCAGATCGAAAAAGGCGAGACGCATTCGCGCGATACCGCGCTGCTGGTGCAACGCTATGTCGCGCCGCTGCTCGCGCAGCAAGCCGACACGCTGGTGCTCGGCTGCACGCACTACCCGTTCGTGGAACACCTGGTGAGGGAAGTCGCGGGCGGCGACGTGACGCTGGTCGATACCGGCGAGCCGGTGGCGCGGCAGCTGCAGCGCTTGCTGGCGCAGGCCGGCCTGCTGCATCCGTCTGCCGGCAAGCCAGGTGCGCTGTCCGCGTACACCACCGGCAGCCGCAGCGCGCTGCAAACCGCGTTCCGGCAGCTGCTCGGCTTGTCGCCAGCGGTCGAGGAAGTAGCGGCTGCGGTTGCGGGCTGATAGCGGCCGGTAGGCAGTCCGCCTGCTTTCGGCCGTGATTCCGCGATGTTTTTGGTGGCCGGATGGCTTGATCGCACCGTACAGGTGCTATGTACGCAGAAATTTTGTATAATGGCAGGCTCGTTTCAGTGGTGGCCGTAGCTCAGTTGGTAGAGTCCCAGATTGTGATTCTGGTCGTCGTGGGTTCGAGTCCCATCGGCCACCCCACCGGATACAAAAAAAGCCCGATCGATTGATCGGGCTTTTGCTTTTCTGGATCTTGCGCAGCTTCAGGCGGGTTGTGTCGTCCGAATCGCGCGCTTGATCTTGGTGCGACTCTTGCGCTGCGCGTGCCACAGGTCGTACTGCAATTGGCCTTGCAACCATGATTCGGCACTCCCTCCGAGCCACTGTCCCAGTCGGATCGCCAGCTCGGCGCTGATCGCAGCGCGCCCGTTGATCACCCTCGAGAACGCAACACGCGACACGCCCAATTGCGTTGCTGCCTCCGTGACGGTGAGCCCGAGGCCGGGCAACACCTCATCTTTCAGTATCTCGCCCGGATGGGGCGGGTTATGCATGCGCTTCATCGTGATTCCTTCAATGGTAGTCCTGGTAATCAACCACCTCGGCGTTGCCGTGCTCGAACGCGAACGTTAGTCGCCAGTTGCCGTTGACCCAGATCGCCCAGTGCCCGCACATGTCACCTGACAATCGGTGCAGAAGCCAACCGGGCAAGTTCATATCCTGCGGCGAGGTCGCCACGTCCAGCCAACCCAGCTGCAATCTCAACTTCGCAGCATGCTCCGGGCGGATGCCAGCCTTGCTTCCGGTTTCGAAAAACGCGGCGAGGCCTTTGTGAGCGAAACTCTTGATCATCGCAGTGTATCGCGTGGCGCTACACTGCGCAACGCTCCAAATCACGAAACGATGAAAGCTAATGGAAACGCCCGGCATTGCCGGGCGTTTTTCATGGTCGCGCACGCGAGACTCACTTCAATTCATGGTCGTTGCACCCCGATTGTCGTGTACACGCGTCACTCGGATGTGGTCCGACCCAAGGTCAGAACGCATACTTCAGGCCTGCCTGGAAGGTACGGGGCATGCCCACCTGAATGCCGCGTGTGCGATCGACGATGCAGGTCTTGTCGCCAAGGTTCTTGCCGGCGATGAAGAAGGTCGCTTTGCCTACTGTGTAATTGGCGACAGCGTTCACAACGCCGTAAGCGTCGATTAATCCCTGTTGGCCGTCGGACGATGCGGTGGTCGTATTATCGAAATCAGCAAACTGCTTTCCGACATACACGTATTCGACGCGAGCACTCCAGTTTGCAGAGGCACGATAGCCCAACGTTGCGGTCATCAGATGTTCAGGTGCATAGGGCAAGCGCTTGCCGACACTGCCGGTACCGGCCGGACTAGTGAAAGCTGATCGCTGTTCGGCAGTTGGCAGCCAGGTCCATGCAAGCCGAGCAAAGAGATTACCGTCCATCGGCTGTGCAATCTTGTCGAATTGGCTCGCAAGTTCGACGCCCTGGAACAATGCCTTGCCCTCCTGGTAGCCTGCATTGCCACCGGCGATATTACCCACCTGCACCAGGTTGCTGAAATCATTGCGAAATACTGCAGCGTCGACATAGATATCGCGTGCCGGACTGGTTCGGATGCCCGCTTCTGCATTCACACTGCGCTCGGCCCGCAGGTCAACTACCGTACCTCCACCTGACACAGCGTCCTCAACACGCGGCGGGCTGAAGCCACGATGCACACCACCGTAGATGACGGTCTCCTCGCTCAGCTGGTAGGTTGCACCGATTCCCGGGATGAATTCAGTGAAGTTCGCTGGTACTGTGCCGGAGTTAGCCGTCGAATTATTGTTGTCGGAGTAGAAGACCCGCTCATTACGTATATGCTCAACGCGCGCGACAGGCGTTACCGCAAGTCGCGCGCTGACCTGCATGCGAGCGGATGCGAAAGCGGACACGGCTTGTGTACGACGCTTCTGGTTCTCTTGAAGGAAGTCTGCAGGACGACTGTCTGCGATGTAATCCGCATACTTTGTGTACTTTTCCTGCCGGCGGCGTTGCACTTCATGGTGCAGCTTCAGGCCGTATTCCATGTCACTTTGCATGCCCATCAATTCCGCACGCTGTTGCATGCGTGTATCGATGCCTGCAGTAGTATAGCTACGCAGACGGCCATTGACTGCGCATCCTGATGCCGCATCGAGATTGCGAAGCGTACAATCTCCGGAGTTCGACGCCTGACGCCACCAGTCACGATCAAAGTACGCACCATAAACGCTGGTCAGCAGCTTGCTTTGGCCGTCGAGGCGCCATTCGTGGGTAGCGGACAATCCGGTACGGTGCGCATCAAAGAAATCATTCTTGAATGGGTTCTGCCGTGGGTTGGCCACGAACTCTGCTTGAGTCAGGCCGGCATAAGTCAGCTGCGAATGCTCGCGGAAATGCGTCGCGCGCAGCACCAGCTTGTGGTCATCATTCAGCTGTCCGGCCCATTTGAAGTTCACATCATCGAGCCGGCTGTGCATGTTGTCGCGCGCGCCGTCGGATTGCTTGTGATAGATGTCGGCGATTGCGCCATTGCCGGTCACCATCACGTGGCCGTTCAGGTAGCCACGGCTGCCACCGGCGAGGCCGACGAAGCCGCCGAGTTCGCGCTGTGGTTCCGGGGTGATGTAGTTGATCACGCCGCCGGCAGTCTGCGGGCCGAAGCGGATCACCTGGCTGCCTTTGCTGACTTCGATCGAGTCATAGCGATCGATCGGCGGATGGTAGTAACTGGCGTTGTCGCCATACGGTGCAAACGACAGCGGCAAGCCATCTTCGAGCAGCAAGGTCTTGGTCGAACGGGTCGGGTTCATGCCGCGAATGCCAATGTTCGGTCGCAGGCCCACACCCTCTTCCTCGCGCACATGCACGCCGGGCACTTTGCGCAGCGCTTCGTTGACGTTGAATACGCGGCTCTCTTCCAGCGTACGGCTGTCAATGACGGCAGCCGAGCCCGGTGCCTTTTGCACACCCTCGCCGCTGCCGACGACATCGACGCGCGGCAGCAATTTCTCGGCACCGGTGCCGGCGTCCGCCTCCTGCGCGTGCAGTGCCGGTGCCGCACCCAGGCATAGCAATGCGGCTGCGGCCAGCGGTGCCAGCGGGTAAGAACGGCGATGTCGCGAGACCTGCGGGAAATCCATGATGCTCCTTCGTATCACAATAAACTCGAATAAGAATGATTCGCATTTATTTTAACTGTTTGGAGTGGGGTTTTCACTTCCGAAAAACTTATCAGCTTCGGATTTTCAATTGATATTGGATATCAGGCGATGCCGACATGCGCCGCTTTGCGGGGATGCAACCGTCAGCGACGCTGCACGTGCGGTGCGATTTGCGCCCGACCAAACGCCGAATTGACATTCGTCATGCTTGCCCAGAATCAGCATTGCTAACTTAGCAATGTGCCGACCCCAAGCGTCGGCGTCAGGGAGACCGTGATGAAGAACTGGCTTTGGATTGCACCGCTGATGCTGCTGAGCCTGCCGGCCAGCGCGGACTGGACGTATGTCGATGGCGGCGACGGCTATGAACGCTACCTGGACCTCGACAGCCTGAGCCGCGAAGGACGACGAGTACGCGTGTGGGAGGTTGATGACAACGAGCAGCCGGACCGCTTGGGCGTGATCTCGCTGCGCTCGCGCACCGAATATGACTGCATGACGCGCATGTACCGCATCACCCACTTGTCCGGCCATACGCGGCCCATGACACAGGGACAGGTGGTGTTCTCGGAAGCGATCGACAGTGGCTGGGAACCGGTATCGCCGGGGACGCTGGGCGAAGCCAGCATGCACATGGTGTGCCGCAGCCCGCAGGACTTTCAGGAATAGCGCAAGGGACTGGCACAAGGGACCGGCGCAAGGGACCGGCGCAAGAGACTGGTACCAGGGGACCAGTACAACGAAACACATTCAGGCATCACGCGGGGGGAGTCCTTGCGCCCGGCGACCGAGCACGCTTCGGTCGACCGGGCGCTTTTCTTTGGTACAGTAGTGCGCAACAACAACACAGCGCATTCGCAGCCCGCGCCCTTCCCTTTTTCTTCCTCTCTGACAGCACCTCATGACTGCAAGCGCAACATCCGCCGGCAGCGGCGTCATTGGCATCATCGGTGGCAGCGGCATCTATGACATCGACGGCCTCGAAGACCGGCAGTGGGTAAGAGCCACCTCCTCTTTCGGTGAACCTTCGGACGAGATCCTGACCGGCATGCTGTATGGCCAGAAAATGGCCTTCCTGCCGCGCCACGGCCGCGGCCACAAGATTCCGCCGTCCGACGTCAATTACCGCGCCAACATCGATGCATTGAAGCGTCTCGGCGTGACCGACCTGATCTCGCTGTCGGCGGTCGGCTCACTGAAGGAGCAGCTGCCGCCGGGCACCTTCGTGATCGTGGACCAGTTCATCGATCGCACCTTTGCACGTGAAAAATCCTTCTTCGGCCGCGGGCTGGTCGCGCATGTGTCGATGGCGCACCCGGTCTGTTCACGTCTCGGCGACTGGCTGCAGCAAGCCGCGCAAGAGGCCGGCATCGATGCAGTACGCGGCGGCACCTATCTGGCGATGGAAGGTCCGCAATTCTCCAGCCTCGCCGAATCGAACCTGTATCGGCAGTGGGGCTGCGATGTGATCGGCATGACCAACATGCCCGAGGCCAAGCTCGCGCGTGAAGCCGAGCTTTGCTATGCCAGCGTCGCGATGGTGACCGATTTCGATTGCTGGCATCCGGAGCATGATGCGGTCACGGTCGAGCAGATCATTGGCGTATTGCTGGCAAATGCAGACAAGGGGCGCGCGCTGGTCAAGCAAGTGGTGCCGAAGCTGCAGGCCGATGCCGGTGCCAATGGCCATGCCGCCGCTTGTGCGTGCCGGACTGCGTTGCAGCATGCGCTGATCACCGCGCCCGACGCGCGTGACCCGGCGATGATCGACAAGCTTTCTGCAGTGGCCGGCCGGCTGCTGAAGGCCTGAGCGATGGCCACCATGTCTTCGCTGCCAACCGCACCGCTGCGCGCGCAGATCATCGACGCCTGCCGCCGCATGGAAGCGTCGGGTCTGAACCGCGGCACCTCGGGCAATGTCAGCTGCCGCGATGGCGACCACTTCCTCGTCACCCCCTCGGGTGTGCCGGTCGAGCAGATGACGCCGTCCGGTATCGTGGCCGTCGGTTTCGATGGTCACGTGATCGGCCATGGCAAGCCCTCTTCCGAATGGCAGTTTCATCGTGACATTCTCGCCGCACGCAGCGACATTCATGCGGTGGTGCACACGCATTCGCCGCATGCGACCGCATTGGCCTGTTTGCGCGAATCGCTGCCGCCGTTTCATTACATGATCGCGATTGCCGGTGGCGACACGATACGCTGCGCGCCGTATGCGCTGTTCGGCACCGAGGCGCTGTCGCAACATGCGGTCGCTGCGCTCGAAGGGCGCAAGGCCTGCCTGCTGGCCAACCATGGCTTGATTGCGCTCGGGCGCGACCTCGATGAGGCACTGACGATTGCAGTCGAAATCGAATCACTGTGCCAGCAATACCTGATCGCGCGCCAGGTCGGCCAGCCGGCGCTGCTGTCCGACGCGCAGATGCGCGAGGTGATCGACAAATTCAAAGGCTATGGCCGCAACGCGAAGGACAATTGAGCCGCATGGACATCCAGTCACTGATCCGCACCATCCCCGACTACCCGAAGCCCGGCATCCAGTTCCGTGACATCACGACGCTGATCAAGGATGCGGATGGCTTCAAGGCCACCATCGACCAGCTGGTCGCCCGCTATCGCGGTAAGCCGATCACGAAGGTGGTCGGTACCGAGGCGCGCGGCTTCATTTTCGGTGCGCCGCTCGCCTACGCTTTGGGCGTGGGCTTTGTGCCGGTGCGCAAGAAGGGCAAATTGCCCGGCAAGACCACCGCACACGAGTATGCGCTCGAGTACGGCCATGACCGTATCGAGATGCATGATGACGCGATCGACGCCCACGACCAGGTGCTGGTAGTCGATGACTTGCTGGCCACCGGCGGCACCGCCGCCGCAACGGTGATGCTGGTACGCGGCATGGGTGGCCAGGTGGTGGAATGCGCCTTCGTGATCGACTTGCCCGATCTCGGCGGTCGAGCCCGCCTCGAAAAAATGGGCCTGTCGGTACACACGCTGATGGCGTTCGAAGGCGACTGACATGACGACAGCAGGAACCGTCGGGACCGGGAGGCACGACGTCGTCACGCTGCGCTGGCGTGAGATGCCCGGCTACGGGCAGCTGGAGATGATCGACCAGACCCGGCTGCCGATGCAGTTCACGTACCTCGCGTATGACTCGGCGGCCGGGGTTGCCGAGGGCATCCGTACCATGGTCGTGCGCGGTGCGCCGGCCATTGGTGTGGCTGCAGCATACGGTGTCGCGCTCGAAGCGCTGCGCCAGCAATCGGCTTCGCGCGCAGCCTTCGATGCCGCTATGGATGCGGCCTTTGCGGTGCTGGCGGCGAGCCGGCCGACCGCGGTGAACCTGTTCTGGGCGCTGGAGCGCATGCGCCAGTGCCGCGCCGCCCATGCGCATGCCGAGCCGGGTGCACAGGCGGCAGCCTTGCTGGCCGAGGCCAAAGTCATTCACGCTGAAGACATCGCCATCAATGAAGCGATGGGAGAGCATGGCGCGGCACTGCTGCCCGACGGCGCGCGCGTGCTCACGCATTGCAATGCCGGCGCGCTGGCCACCGCCGGCCATGGCACCGCACTCGGTGTGATCCGCTCGGCGGTGAAGTCAGGCAAGCAGATCAGCGTGATTGCCGACGAGACCCGCCCTTTCCTGCAAGGGGCACGGCTGACGGCCTGGGAAATGGTGCAGGAACAGATACCGGTAACGCTCATCACCGACAACATGGCGGGGCATCTGATGGCGCACGGCGAGATCGACGCCGTCATCGTCGGCACCGACCGCGTTGCGGCCAATGGCGATGTGGCCAACAAGATTGGCACCTACATGGTCGCAGTGCTGGCGGCGCGGCACCACATCCCGTTCTATGTCGCGTGCCCGTTGTCGACCATCGATCTTACGCTTCCGACCGGGCGCGACATACCGATCGAGGAACGTGCAGCCAGCGAGGTCACGGGCTTTCGGGACACGCAATGGGCAGCGCAAGGCGTGAAGGTCAGGAATCCGTCATTCGATGTGACGCCGGCCGAACTGGTGACGGCGATCATCACGGAAAAAGGCGTGGTGCGCGCGCCGTATCCGGCCGGCTTGCGGGCACTGTTTGCCGGCTGAACCGGCGTTGGGCACGGCTGGTCTCAGGCCGAGAGCCGGTAAGGCTCGAAGAACTGCGTGCCCAGCAGCGGCGGAATTTTTTCCGGGGGCACCGGTTTCGATACCAGATAGCCCTGCACTTCATCGCAGCCCATGTGCTGCAGCATCTGCAACTGCTCGGGGGTCTCGACCCCTTCGGCCACCACCGCAATATCGAGGCTGCGGCCGATCTGGACCATGGTCTCGCACAGTGCTTGCGCCTGCGGGTCCGTACCCAGCTTGCGCACGAAGGACTGATCGATCTTGAGCA
>JACCDV010819397.1_pt1 | contig 30888 bp, 49 predicted proteins | sample 7446131 | NCBI WGS metagenome assembly JACCDV01 (sample SAMN15323448, study PRJNA562643) | freshwater metagenome | isolation source: river surface water | place: USA:Blue River Watershed | collected 2017-08-17 | reverse complement strand
GTATGGAAAATACAACCACAACGTTCCGTCTCCCCTATTACAACGATGCCGAGTTTACACCAATTTTTATTCTTAATAAAAATGAAGTATAAGGGGGGTAAATCAAAGCGTATAAGCCAATAGCATATAAAAAAAGTGCGAAAATTGCACAAAAGCCGCATCCAGCTTGCATTTCAAGCGATGCGGCTTTTTTTATGCAAAAAATCAAAACGTTAGCATAGCTTACATTTAGTTCAATTATTGTTCAATTTTTGGGAGCAATTTTAGCAGATCATCTACTTTATCTTCCAATTGGGCAAGCCTTGAGTAATATTGGCTGTGTATATTGGGCATTTTGGCCGAAATATAGAACTCGGCCTCCCAAATGCTCTGTATTTCATCGGCCTGCAGGTTGAAGTTTGGGTAGCTGGCTTTGTCCGGGCTATCGCTCATCAGCACGATAAAACCCTTTTTAAAACGGTTTTTAATACGCTTTAAATAGCTTTTACCCTCGGTATCGCATACTACAAACACCCTCTCATCCGCTATATTAGCCCATTCTGTGCGCTCTATGAGCCTAATGGCCATATAACCACCGTCCTGCAAAGTAGGTGCCATACTTGCGCCTCTAATGCGCACGCTCAAGTAAGTTGCCCCACGCTTTAATAGGTGATTGGGAAAGCTGAAGTGCGCCACATTCTCCATATAATCGCTGTTAAAAACACCGGTACCGGCTGCTACACTAATGTCAGTGATAGGAATTTGTACCATATTGCTATCCAATAAAGCCAACTGATCACTATCACTCGAAAAGTTTACACTTTGTTTTGCCTTGTCGATTAGGTTGCCAATTCGGTTGCTAATTAGGTTTCTTTCTGACTTTATTTCTTCAATAAACTCATTTTCAAAAAAGGTTGCTTTTGAAATATCAATTTTTATCAAATCATCAATACTTATTTTGAATTTTTCCGAAATTTTTACAAGTATTTCAATTGGCGGTGTTGACTTGCCACGCTCGTAGTCTGACCACCTTGTATTACCTGTAATACCAATAAATTCAGCTATTTGCGCTTGCGTTAAGTCTTTACTCTTACGTAGATAAGCTAGGTTTGATGTAAGCATAGAAAAATAGTTTTGAAAAATTCAAAAATTAATTTGGATATTCGGAAAATATCAAAGTATATTTGTGTTCTGTTTAACGGTACAAAATAAAGGTATTAAAAGCTATGGAGAATAATAAGAAAGCGCGCATGCAGCGAGATGATTTAGCCACTATTACAGCTAGTATCTGTGGGGTGTCTGACAACTATGTTAGAAAGGTGAACAGGATGGAGAGAGATAACGAAGTTGTAGTTACAGTATACATGACCCTGCTTGAATTTAAGAATGCCGGAATTGCGGCGGCAAAAGAAATAGTTGCCGAACATAGAAATCAACTTCAAACAGCATAAATAAATTTTTATGAAAGATTGGCAAATGGATTGCGATTATGTTAGCAGATTGGAAGAAGGCTGCATACATCTGCATATGGGTTGTGTGATAGATAGTATTTCGTATGTACTTCCTCCTAAGTGCGATAAAAAAGATTTAGAGCAAGTGAAAACGGCAATGCAGGATATACAAAAAAGCATAGAAGCCAAAGTACTGGAAGCACTTGAAGCGGTAAATGACAAGGGTGTAAAAGTTGTTATTCATTATCATGACAAGCGCAAATATCTAAGCCGTCAAATGAAAGGTGCTTAACTAATGAGAAGCTACAAAGGGCACTTCGAAAGGTATCGCAGGTTTGGTAATCGCTCACAAATTTAAATGCCACAATATGCTGGTATACAAACGAGCCGTCAAGATTATATAGAGTATTGCTTTTGCACATTGGCTTATTGTAAGCTTGAAAAGCCATTAAAAAATATTTTGTATGCTTAGCCAAACTATCGGCTTTTTTAAGTGACGTGGCTTTTATGTAAAACCTTCCTTGTAAAGAAAATAATGCATCGTTCATAGGTTAAAAATAAGTGTTTACATGAAATGGATTAATAACAATACAACCCTGTGCATTGAGTTTGACGAAATGGTACAGGTGCTAATGCTTGAAAAAGCAACCACTGCTGAAAAGGCCGATAAGTATTTACGTGAAGCTAAGGCTAAAGGTTACAAAGGGTACGGTTTTATCAAAGCCCCTTATGATGGTCGGGTGGTGTTGCTTGTTTGGGAGGATATGGACAGAAAATACAAACGCATGGTAGAGCGTTGGCTGCGCAAAACGAACGGTTGCCAACACCCCGATAGCCATGAGTGTGAATGCGGTAATCCTCACCATTATATGGCCACTGAACCCATCCGTAAAATGTTTGTAACCGATGAAAAGGCAATGGCCTTTTACCTAGCCTACCGCAAACCAGATGGTAGCAAGTTGGATACGCAAGTGATACAGCAAAATGCAATGGCGTGTGGGGTATACAACGCAGTGTTAAAAGCTATGGCTGATAAAAAGGGAATTATTAAATGCCAATTGGGCTTTAAAGAGGTTACCGCGTTTCACAATGCAGTGCTAGAATTGTGCAAACAGATGAAAAGTAACGGCCAACTACCTAAGCAGTTTGCCACCAGCTATGTACGATATTTAGCCAATTTGGATAGCTACAAAAAAGAAGGGTACAGCTACTTTGTTCACGGCCAACTTGGCAACCAAGGCGCGCTAAAAATAGCCGATGCAGCTTGCGAAAGCTACCTTAAAGACTTGATTGCGCACCCCAATCAATATGATGATGTGCTTGTGTGCGTATTGTACAACAAATGGGCTGCAGACAATGGCTACAAGGAAATAAAACCCGGCATTGTAGGCGTAAGGCGTAGAGAGTGGGAATATGAGTTGATGCCACAACGCAAAGGCAATAGTGCCTACAATGAAAAATACATAAGAGAGGTTAAAGGCTTTGCTCCAACCTGCCCATTGTACCTAGTTGAATGTGATGATTATAATTTGAACTACTATTTTACCGCCGAGGATGGCAGCAAGTACGCTCGCTATGTTAGCTATATAGTGGCAGACAGCTACAATGGTTTGGTATTGGGCAAAAGCTACCGAGTAGCCAAAAGCCCTGTGTTTGAAATGGCGCAACTGGCTTGGATAGATGCCATGTACTATGTGCGCAGCTTGGTTAATGATGGTAATTGGTACTTGCCTTTTGAAGTAAAGGCCGATCATTGGAATGCTACCAATATGTTTCCACTGTTAAACAGCATTGGCAACTTTGTGCCACCTGCACACGGCAACAAGCACCGAGGCTATATTGAACAACTGTTTGGTAGCCCACATGCCAAACGTGCCGAAAAAATGGCCGCCCACAAAACGCTCAACTACAACGGTAACAACGTAACTGCCCGTAACACCGGTGTTAATTTGGAAATAGTAAAGCAAAACGAGAAGCTGCGCCCAATGGTAGGTGTTGAAAGCGATGCGCAGATAGAAACCTTCTTTCATTACATGCGCCAAATGCCAGCCATTACCGGTGATAATTTGAATGCGCCAAGCAAAGAAGCACAATGGGTAGAACGCTGGCACCAGCTAGATGAAAGCCAAAAACGCAGCATAACCGATGAGCAGTTTTTATTCATATTTGGTATTAGGCACGAGCCGCAAGGCCGCCCGGTAACCATTACCAATCGTGGCATTGAAACCCAAATAAAAGGAACGGCTTATAGCTATGACCTGCCCCATTATGTAGGCATGACGCACCTGATAGGCAGTAAAGTAACGGTTATTTATGACCCTTACGACATGAGTAGGGTGCTAATAACCAACGATGCCGACATACGTTTTGTAGCCCACACTGCAACGCTACAGGCAAGGGCTTTACAAGATGCTACACCGGGCAGCCGCGAAATGCTCAACGCACTTTTAGAAGATAAAAAGGTACAGTGGGAGGGCATTGCAGCCGCCCAAACCAAACGCAGGGAGATAGACTTGGATTATGTAACTCTACCCGATACCAAAGCGGTATTGATGGGCGGCATGCTGCCAAAGGAACTGAAAAACGTGGTAGAAACGGCCTACGAAATGGAACAAATGGAGGCAGAAAACGAACCGTTTAATGTAGCAAAAGCGCGCTTAAAACGCTAAAAACTGACCAAAAGTAACCGAATAACATAGGGGGTTTTACCCCATTTACAATACAAAAACGCCAAAAATGCAAATTGATAAAAACAGGATAAAGGCAGCCTTAGTTGCCTATACGCAACGCTATAAAAGCGCAAAAGAAGCATCGGTTAGTATTGGGGTAAGCAGTGCCACCGTAAGCCAAGTGTTGAACAATAATTGGGAGCTAATAAGCGATGAAATGTGGCGCAAAATTGCCGCCGGTATCAACTACGCCGATAAGGTTTGGAACGTGGGTGTAACAAGTGTGTATGCAAAATTGAGTAGCTTTTTTGCCGAAGCCCAACACCACCCTAAAGGTATTGATGCTTTTGTTATCAACAGTAGCCTTGGCAAGAGCATAGCAGTAGACGATTATTGTGCCAACCACACCAACGCTTACCACATACGCTGCCACCGGTTTATGAGCGTTAGAACGCTGTTTAAGGAGATATTAAAAGCGATGGGCAAAGATAGCAGTGGCACCACAATGGATATGCTAGATAATATGGTGGGCTATTTGGAGCGTGATAACCACCCATTGCTGATTATTGATGAGGCCGACAAACTGAAAGACGAAGTGCTGGAGATGTTTGTAGACATTGAAAACAAGCTACACCACAAATGCGGCATTGTGTTTTTGGCCACCCCTTATTTAAAGAAGCGTATAGAACAATCGGTGAGCCGCAATAAGCGTGGTTTTGCTGAACTATACAGCCGGGCTAAAAAGGTGTTTTGGGATTTAACGCCATCCAAAAAAGAGTTTGTACGCGATGTGAAAATTATCTGCCACGCCAATGGCGTAACTGACGAAGCTGTGATAGCCGAATTTACAAACAAATGCGAAAATGATTTTAGGGTACTAACTGATTTGATTACCGCCCATTTAACCAATCAGGCGGAAGGCTAAAGGCGGAACCATTAACTATTAACCAGTAACCTGAAAAGTTATGAAAAAACCAACCCACATACAACAGCAACAGGATAGAGCCAAAAAAGCACAACAGGCCATTTGTGAAGCTCTTGGATGGCCTGACGACAACTACAATGATATGGTGTATAAGTATGGATGTCAGTTTTTACAGCAACGCTATTGCCGCTCTCCGCAATTAGTAGATGCGGCTGTACTTAGCCCGCTTTTTTGGGCTTATTGGCGAAGCGAATGGGCATTTAGGGATGAATGTTTGTTGAATGCTGTCAATAATTTGAATCAATTGCCTGTAGAGCGTATTTGGTGGCTATACCAGCAAACGCATAAAGTAAAAGAGTTGTGCGCAGAAATAAGGATACTGCCAAAAGTGGTGCAGGATGAATTTTTACAATTATCAAAATGTCCGCGCCATGAGTAATGAACATTTGCAACAGCATCTGAGTGTGATTGAAAGCATTGTTGGGCAGTCAGAAAAACGCATAAAGCACATGACCGGTTTGGATGTGGTACTGAGGTTCGAATATCCACAAGCAGCCAATCACCTGCACCAAGACCAAGCTACCAACTTACTCTTAAAGCTGTGTAGTATATGGAAAATCGAATTAGCACAACTCCAGCAACGCAATCGAAAAAGGGAGTTGACGGTTATGCGAAAAATTGCCGCCACTTATTTGCAACGCAAGGTTTATAAAATACCGCTAACACAAATAGCCTCACTACTTGGTATGCAGCACCATACTAGTGCCATGACGGCTTTGGAAACCTTTAAAGATTTAATGGATGCAAACGATGCTTTGTTGCTCCGCTATTACGAACCTGTTAAACACTTATTTTAATGGAAGTAAAAACCTACAAAACCCACTTGGCATTCGACTTTGCCAACGGCTTAAACGAATTGCTGGAACGCATTATAAAAGAAGAACCTGCAGAAACGGACGAGGACAAATTGTGGGTAGCTGCCCTTGCCGAAATACACCTTCTATTGCAAAAAAAGTTGGTGGTTACCAAGCCTCAATACCAAATAAGCCTAACAGCCGTGCAGGCTATGGCATTGCGCATAATGGTAACAACTTATTGCTCCGGTCATCAACATGCATGGCTATCGGCCAAGTTGCTTACCGTAGCCAACTCAATACATCGTTTTTACACCGTTTAAATGAGGCGGAAGGCTAAAGGCGAAACAGATTGCTTCGTGCCTCGCAATGACGAACCACACTTGAAACAGATTGCTTCGTTCCTCGCAATGACGGATAAAACTTACTACTTATTACTTACCACTTATAACTTAAAAAACCATGCTTATAATCATTGGTGTGCTGATAGCCTTAATAGTGCTCAACCAATATTTGGCCTATGCTGCTCAAAAGTTAAATGACCGGCAACAGCGCAATCAGTTGAACGAATACCCTACCTATTTTTTAAACAATAAAATCTGCAAAAATGCAAACTCCCAAACCCCAAACCGCAAAAGATAAATTGTGGTTAGATGAAAGTGGCCAAGCCATTCCTTACAATCGTACTATGCCATTAGAACGTATGCGCGAAAAATCGGCCTACTCTTTGGCAAAAGAAGCTTTAGCCATCCACCACAAGTTAGTAGCATTTAAAGAGCAAGTGGCTTTGCAATGCCAAGCTATTTACGAGGAAGCCATGCGTGAAGCTGCGCAAGCAGGTAAAGGCAATTTCACCTTTTACAATTTTGACTACTCTATTAAAGTGGAAGTGCAAATAAGCGACCTCATTCGTTTTGATGACCTCACCATTGAGCAAGCTCGTTTACTATTGACCGACTTGGTTGGCGAAAACATCAAAGAGGAAAGCGAATTTATCAAAAGCCTAGTACTTGACGCCTTTCAAACAAGTAAAGGAAAATTGGACACTAAAAAAGTGCTTGGATTGAAACGCCACGCGAGCCGCATAAAAGACGAGCGTTACCATGAAGCCATGACGCTAATTGATAAAGCCATTCGCCGCCCCGAAACCAAGACTTATTTCGTTATTAGCCTACGCAACGAAGCCGGTGAATACGAAGCCATCCAATTGAATTTTAGTGCCATTTAATCAAGTTGTAAGTTTTAAGTTATAGGTTTTAAGTTTTGCACTTATCACTTATCACTTATCACTTATCACTTATCACTTACCACTTAAAACTTACTACTTACAACTTAAAACCATGCTACAAATAACCGACTCCCATTTGGGGCAAATCACCACCTTATCGGGCTTGCAGTTCGATTTTGAAAACCCTCATCCTTCTATGATAGCAGTGGCCGATATAGCCACTGCACTATCCAATATTTGCCGTTTTGGCGGCCAAATAGTTAACTATTACAGCGTAGCCCAACACAGTGTTTTGGTGGCACAAATGCTGCCCATACGGCTTAAAATGCCCGGTTTGCTGCACGATGCTACCGAGGCATATATGGGCGATGTGGTTAGCCCACTTAAAAATTTACTGCCCTACTACAAAGAGCTAGAGGATAAACTACATCAAGCCATTGCTTTGAAGTTTAACCTTACGGTGAGCGATGAAGATGCTGTCCTGATTAAAAAGGCCGATATAGCAGCCCTGCAGCTGGAGCATGCGGCACTGAGGTTAAAAGATGCTGCTGCCTTAAAAGAGTTTATGGAATTTAACCACCACCACCTAACATGGCAACCAACCGAAGCAAGGGAGAATTTTTTAAACTTTTACGAAATACTTGAATTGAATGGGAAAACGACTGAATGTAGTACAGCTTAGCCAAAAAAAGTACACGCTTGTTGAGGGGCTTAGTGAAGAGTTGATAGATGCTATTGGCCATGTAGAAGATACGTTCACTGCCATCATATACGGTGGCAGTGGCAATGGCAAAACAAACTTTTTGGTACGTCTATTGAAAGAGTTAAAGCCTGTCGGCGACATGCTTTACATCAGCTACGAAGAGGCACACGGCAAAACTATTCAAGATTTAATTTACCGCCACGACCTTGTTAACCAACTGCCCAACTTGCGCTTTAGCGATGGCGAAACGTTTGAGGAATTGCTTACGATGCTGCGCAAGAAGAAAAGCCCCAAAGTGATTGTATTAGATAGCTGGCAATTTAGTGGATTAACACTTGCCAACTATTTACAACTAAAAAAGGAGTTCGTTTTTGGTAAAACACCCGGAAAGCGGAAGATATTTCTCATTATATCGCATGTGCAAGGCTCTCAACCCGATGGCAAAACAGCCATTGAAATAAAGCGCGATGCGAACATTAAAATTCATGTTAAGAACTTTATTGCCATAGTGGAAACAAGCCGATACGGTAGCCGAAAAAATATGGTGATTTGGGAGCAAGGGGCAAAACACAACTGGGGTAAGGATTACAAAAAAATGACTGCTTACAAAGATGGAACAAAAGCTACCTCAACAAAGCCCAAACCCGAACGGTCAAACAAAACAACGGTATCGGTTTTGCCACCCGAAACCGAAAACGAAGTAGAAGCTGCCATGCTAAAAAAACTAAAAGATGGATAAGGATAAACTTTTTGAAAAATTGATTTTTGATTATGCAGGCCAAGAGAAAAACTATGACCTCTTGCGGCATAATTTATTACGTGCTCGGTCTATCATGAACAAGCGGCATACATCATTCAAAAGGCTTTCTGCTGTAGTTCAGTTTGAGTATTGTTTAACGATTGTATTAATTGCGGTAGATACATCCGCTAAAAATCTTCGGAAATTTTCTTTGAGCAGAGATAAGAAAGAGCATTTTAAATATTCGATAGATGAAGGATACACCCCGCCAATACCAATAGAATTATCAAAAGCAGTAAAAAAACGGTAAAACATGAAAGAAAGTATAAAAAAGTCGATTGTCTTTAACCGCTGCCAACCATTAGCAGATTGCTTCGTGCCTCGCAACGACGAACCCCACTTATAACTTAAAACTTACCACTTACAACCTTTTTAAAATGAACAACCAACTACCGCCCGAACAGTTGGCCTTTGTGCAGGCCATATTTGAAATGCGAGAAGCGCAACGTGCTTATTTTATGCAAACCACTTCCAACAGGCTAAAGGTGGCCAAATTGAAAGAAGCCAAAGTGGATGCGCTATTAGAACCGTATTTAAAACAAGGTTACATAAAGCCGCAAGCAACACCACCTACCATTCCCAATTTATTTAACCCCACAAAACCGTAGCTATGAACATTGCCGAAACCGAACAGCAAATACGAGTAGCACTAGAACAAGCCGCCATATCGGAGCGCAAACGCCAATATTGGCTGCAGCTACAAAAGCCGTATACCGCACTAGTATATGGTGTGCGCAAGCAAGCACTCATAGGCTATGCCGATAGTTTGAAAATGAAAATAGCCGCCTACCGCCGCAAACAATTTAAAAAAAACAATAGCGAAAATGGAAAAGGTTATTTACAACAATAAAGGCGGTTTAGGGTGCATTTTAGAAGGCCACGAAAAGGAGCAAGATTTTTTTGAAAAGCAATCCTTTGTGGTTAATGGCCAAACCATTCATCCGGAAGATTATACCAACTTAATGGGCTTGTTTACATCGCCTGTACGCTTTGTTGGGGCATTAAAAGACAAGCAAAACTGCATGATTTTTTTCTTAGGCACAGATGGCAATTTGTTCGAAAACCTTAATTACTATAGTTGCTTTTTTTGGATTGCCGAAAACCGATTAGCTAACAAATACACTGATAGCACCGCGAGAGATTTCAATTTTATTGGCGGTGTGTGGAAGTGATAAAACTTAAAAATATGAAATTAAAAAAAGCTGTAAGCGTTTCAAAAGTAGAAAAAGAAAAAATGGTTCACGATTTGGAATCGGCTTTATTAAAGTTTAAGGAAAAAGAAAAATTAGAACAAAACCACTGTAATACACATGCGAGCACTTTTAAGTACGAATGTGTTGCATGTGGCTGGATTGGAAGCCACGACCAAAAAGCAAAACGTGATGATGGTTGGTGTAGTACTGATGTATGCCCTACTTGTGGTGGTGAAAGTTTTTATAGAAGTGAAACAAAAGCAAAACCGTAAAACGAATGAAAAGTGTAGCGAATGAAATTTTTGGCGTATTTGAAAAGTTTAAGGCTGGTCATTGCTCTTATGACAGGGCTTTAGAGGATGCTTCTAAAATAATGGATAAATACGCAGACGAAAGACAGATAGTCGGTTATGTGAAATCTGGAACACTAAAAAAAGCACTGGCAGAAGTGATACAAAACAAAAAGCCAAACTCTGAAAAGTCATACATTTTTGATTGTAAAATTCACCAAAATGAAATGGGTGATATTGTTCGGATGTACCAGTCAATGTAGCATTATTGCCAACGTTACAGTTGACGAAGTGCCGCCACCCCAACACCTCCCATCCACCGCCATTCAGGCATTGCGTCAACTGCTTGTTGGCTTTATCAAAATTGAACATTATGAAACAATTTGTATTAACACATCCCAAATTGCAAGGGCAAATAGTGCTGCAGTACAATGATGCGGAAACATTGCAACTGGTGGATATGACCGAAGTAGCTATGCAGGCCGATGGTATTGGCCGTTTTTTGCAAAAAGTGCCTACGCAAATAGCAGAGCTACAGCCTTACACACAGCAATTCGGCACAACCATCGTTGAAAGCACCTTTGAAATTTCTTTCGATGTGTTTTGGAAACGATACAATAAAAAAATTAATCGTATACGCGCCCTCAAATTGTGGGATAAACTAAATACCACCGAACAAATAGCCGCTTATTACGGCATTCCCAAATACGATGCGTATTTGAAAAAAGAAAGCTGGCGTACCAAGGCCGACCCCGAAACCTACTTGCGAAATAAGTATTGGGAAAACGAGTACAAGTGATAAGTGGTAAGTGATACCATCAACCAGTAACCAGTAACCAGTAACCTTAAACATTAATCCATGCTCCCCATAACCCCTGCGCAGCTAAAAAAGCTGAACACTTTAGTAAGCAAACTGAACATTCCGAAAGAAACAAAGGCCGATATGGTGCAAGGCTTTAGCGGTGGCAGAACAGCTAGCAGTAGCCAACTGTTATTTGCCGAAGCTGCACAAATGATTGCCCATTTGCAAAGCCTAGCCCCATCGGCGGCCAAAGCTCCCGACCCCTTGTACAAAATGCGTGGCCGGGTATTGAGCCTGTGCCATGTGTTGCAATGGTACAAGCGCGCCGCCAATGGCACGTTGGTGCTGAAGGATGGTAAGCCGCTATTGGACTACCAACGCATTAACGATTTTTGTGTAAAAAGCCTAAAAAAACGCCTCAACCAACTAGATAGTAAGGAGTTGCAAAAAATGATTTATATATTTGAACAAGTACAAAAAGATTATTTAAACAAAATTTAAAAACTGTTTTATATTTGTACTCCCTTTAGGGAATAGGCAATAAAAAGGCCGCTTGCAATTGCAAAGCGGCTTTTTTTATGTAACTAACTTTATTTTACTAAGTTATCTAGTATTTGTATTATTGCTAAGTGCCGCACAACCCCCTTTTGCTAGAAAAACGTAATGAGCATGTACGAAGCCGCTTTCGTACTATTAGGAAAAAAAATCCTAAATGGACTATTATTGCCGTTATAGAGCAAGTTGCGGAGGAGTTTTTTTTAAGCCCTGCTACCGTTAGTAAAATTTTAAAGCAATTTGATAGTAAAATACCCGATGTAAAAACAGTGGTTAAGCATCAAACTGCTCAATATACTTTGTTTTAACGCCTCAAATGCCTACTGTAAATATCGGTTTGGTAAGTAATCACGCTCACTAAGTTGGTACTTACATACTGTAAGCTATTGCTTTTAATTTCAGTTAATTGCTGTGTTAATACCTGCCCATCGGTATCAGTGGCATTCCAACCGTCTAGCAGTTTATCTATTGCCTTTAATTTGGCTTCGTGGTCTTCAATGGCGGCATCCTGCACAGCATTGTCTACACCTTTAAATGGCGCGCTACTTAGGTAATGTATGGTAATAGGTACTTTCTTTGCCACTTTTACTTCTTTGCCTACAAAAGTAATGTTGGTATCGGCTGGCATTTGTATGTAAATGGCTGGTGCTACTAAGCTTTGATTAGCCTTGCCAACTTGGTACTGACCTGTGTACCAAAATGTTTTAATTCCTAGCCCATTGAGGCGAGTTTTTATTTGCTTATAAACTGAATAAAGTAACATAGCTAGTCTTTTAAAATACGTGTTAAATCACGCTTTATTTTGTCAATTATTTTATTGGTAAGCAAGGGACTTTCGCCCATAAACTTGCGCTGCATAATGGTTATTTGATTGCTTAAAGCCATTGCTTTGTATTGGTCGGCCATATCGGTATCGCCAGCATCTTTGGCTTGCATACTCATTGCCCAAAAGTATTTGCGCATTTGTGGTGTTACGGTTATTTGCCCCCCTTCGTTGTGTATTTGTGCATACACTTTATCGGTGTAAATAATGATGGTTTGCCCTTCTACACGGTAATCTAAACTATCTCCTAAATGATCGCCATTACCTTGCCCGGTGAGTACCTTGCGTTGCAGTTTTGTTTTGGTTTTACGGCTTGCCCATTTGTTGCCATCAAAACCCTCGTTAACAAAGTTTTGTTTAAAATGCTTTACTGCTTCTGTTCCTATTACTTCGGGCGCATCTTGCTGCAGGTATCGTTTAGCTGCTTTTAATTTTGCAACCAAAGCATCAGCACCATGAATATTTTGATTATCTAAAGCCATTGTATTATTTTTGTGTAAGCATTGACAGCCGAAAGGCATTTATCATAAATACATGAGCAGTAGGCCACATCGGAAACAGAACTGCTTTGCAATTAAGCCCCTGATTTATCGGGGGCTTTTTTATTGTTGGCACCATGATTAAAAATGATTTGTGTGATTTGCATGACTGAATTGTATATTTGCAGTACAGGAACACGCCACATCGGAAACAGGTTACTGTGTTATAGAGGCTACTTAGGTGGCCTCTATTGTTTTTTATGAGGGTTATAAATAAGTAGACCCTTGAAATTTAGCCATATTTCAGCATCTTTATAAATGATACTCTCAGGCTGATTAAGTTTATTTTTTATCATAGTTTTAACTTCTTTTAAGTCAAATGGATAAGCTTCTGGTATCTCTATTATTAAATTTGCGGACTGACCTTTTGCGGTGCTGAAAGGTCTCTTAATGCTGTTTTTTGACTTACCCTCTACTTCTTTTAATTCTAATGATAGCTCTTGTTTTATTAGCCAAAAATCAGGGGTTTTACTATTGTTTACAATGCTTTCGGGGATTAGTTTCTTTCTGAGGTCAGGGTCATTTATTGGCGGCAATATTTTCACCTGCTCACCATTGTTAGCTAATAAAATAGCATTCTTTTTGAGGCTGTCTACTTTATTATCTTTATAACTTTCATCATGCATTTCTACAAATCCGCCATTTTTACTTTCGTATATTTTTTTAAATGGTGCGTCTTTTGAAAATTCTTTTGCAACTATACGGTTAGCAGCTACCGCTAAAGTTTTTTTATCTAATGCATTTGCTTGCTTATAATATTTGCTACTTTCTACAGTAAATATCATTTTGTCGGCACCAGCGTTAAAATCAAAGCCTTTGTCTACAGGTGGCAGGTTGCTTGGTATATCAGTTGCCTCATCATCAGTTTGCTCAACACCACATTGGCAACGCCAGCGATTGGGAGGATAGTGCGTTTGCCAAAAAACGCTGTCAACAGGTGCAACAATGCCTACATACTTTAAATGCTTCTCATCGGGTTGGCTACTTTTGGTAAGCAAGTATCTGAGGTTAGGATACAGTTTTTTGTTTTTTTGGATTTTTTGCCATTGAGTTGCCAAACGAGCTGTGCGCACGGCAGTATCGTACTCTGCATCCAAATAGGTGGTTCTGTAGGTGCTATCTATTTTCAAAGCTTCTGCTTTAAAGCTTTCACGGCTTCTTAGGTTTCCTTCCTGGTCCTTTAATAAACCAACCATTTCTTTTATGTACGCATGGTTTTTAAAGGCAGCAAAAACGGCTGTATTGGTTTGTAATTGCTTTAAAAATTCATAGTTGGGGCTGTTGTACTCAATCTTGCCAAAGCCCTCGTTAACCGCTTGTTTTAGCGGTTCGTAGTGGCTTTGCAGCAATGCTTGTTGCGTTGGTTTATCTATTTGCCTATCGTTGTATAACTGGTTAATAGCCTCCTGCACAAGCGTATCTATATTTAACTCTTTGCTTAGTTGAATACGTTGTTTTGTTGAAAATATATATTGGTTATCGCAAATGGTACACATAGTTGGAGTTGCTGGTTACTGGTTACTAGTTGCAGGTTACTGGTTACTAGTTGCAGGTTATTGGTTAGTTTTTGCAGGCTCTTTAACGTCTTTAGTTGGCTTTTTGTCTGGTTGTTGGTTTTTTTCAGCTTCTTTATTATTCGGCTCTTGGTGAGGCTCTTCTTGCTGCCTTGCTGTTTTTCTAGCTCTTTCCTGTACTAGTGCAGGATAGTCGAAACGAATGTCATCGGGCAGTTGAAAGCCTTTATGGCGTAGGTAGGGTATTACCTTTTCGTTTACATCGTCTACAATGGTTTGCAATCGGCTAAGCGTCAGGTCTTCAAATTTTCTTTCCTGTACCTCAGAGCTTCCAACAAAAGCTTTTTGGTCAGTAGTGGCGGTTTGCCCATTGACCAATATGGTCACCTCTTCGTTACAGAGTTTAATGTTGTCTAAATAAATGTCGTGCATGCGTGTGCCACCCGGAAATAAGATGTCTGTTTCGTCACCTTTTTGTCCAATGATAAAACCATCGCTACCAAAATTGGCAGCACGCGCTTCGTAATCATCTAACTCTTTATCGTCCGTTGTGTCTACCATTACAGATAATACCGGGCTTCCCCATTTTTCGGAGGTTCTACTCCAGTCGGTTCGGCTATAAAATTTCCAAATGATGTTGTAAGCACATTCGAGTAGTATGCCATAATCGTTCCGGTCATCTACAAACTCCAGCAAATCAATATCCCACATAATATCGCCATAAGGTAGGTAACTGCCATTCACTGCACCATCAATTAATACCCATTGCTTTTCGATACTAATATGCTCGCGCGGTAGTAGGTTTACTATGCCAATATGGTTATTAGCTGGCTCTATTTTGTCAAGCTCCAGAACAGAGTAGCCCCAGAGTTCTTTTTCGGCTATGTATTTAATTATGGCATTCATCCATCTTTTTCTGTACAGCTCAGTAAGTTCTGTATCGGGATTATCGTCAATGTACAGCATCCACGGCTCGCTTTTTATTTTCAAAAGCATATCCCGAATTTGGCTTTTAAGCCGAGCATCTTTGATAATGTATTTATAAATATCGTGGAGCTTTTTCCTATCCGGGCTTATAGGATTTTCGGCCATTTGCAAAGCATTTTTAATGTCGGCTATTTGAAAGCTTACTTGCCTTTGGGGTTGTTTTTTGATAACTGTACTGGCTCGCTTGCGAGTGTAAGGGTCGCCGCTTGTAGCTTTCTTGCTAACGTCTTTTGTAGGTGCATCTTTACCTAGCTTAATTGTTGCACCGAATATTTTAAATGTGCGCATGAGGTTGAATTAAAAGTTAGTTATTACAGAATGAATTAAATTCAGAAATCCATTTTTCGGGTATCTTAACACCAGCCATAGCATATCTACATATTGCATTAGCTAACTCCTGTTTTCTTCTCTCATCGTGTAACCATTTAGGAGTAATACCGAATGGCGGTTTGACAAGTTTTTTGTTATGGTTTTTATTATCTGCCATTGAGTTTGAATTGATGATTAATAATTAAGGCATGTGGCTACGCTTACGATTGCTGCCCCATCGTCTTAAACCTTTACCTGATGTAATTACGTCCTCTGCAGGATTGCCTGTACTTTCAGTATCGTTATTATTGGCTTCTCTTGCTGGTAAGTCTAGCGTTTGTTTGCCTTTGCTGATAGCTGCTAATGCATCCATTGTGTCATCGTAATTTTTAATTACTTTCTCAGGTACATCATTGTCATCGGCTCGTTGGTAGATATAATACAAGGCGATGCTTACGGCCATATTTAGGATAAAGAAATTGCGAGCTGCACCGGTTTTAGCCAATTCACCATTTACGCTATAAACAGTGTTTACTTGGCTGGCAATGGTGTCCTCTGCTGTTTTACTAGCATCGGTTAAAATATTGGCTTCATCCTCAGCCAAAAGCAGGTTTAGCAGGTCAATTGAAATTCTGCCCTTATAATCGGTTTTTTGTACGTACATGTGTGTTATTTTTTATTTACACCAATAAATAGTATTTGCCTGCGTGGTTTGGTGCTAAAGCTTACATGCACCCATGCTGGCTCTAGTTGTGTGCCGTACTCCCAAATAAGTTGGTCAAATGGTAAATTGCTTTGTTTAATTGTTTCAAAAAGCGCGGCTTTGGATATATTAATGGCATAAATGTCGGCTGCTTGTCCAAGCAAGTGTTGCGAAGTGACCACACCGCCTACAGCTTTGTTTACTCTGGGGCATCTATAGCCACTAGTAACCACAATGGCTCCTACTTTTTGGCGCAGGGGTTCCAGTAAGTTGGTACATAGTAGCGTTAAATTATTGACTATTTGAGGCGAAGGAGTAAACTGCTCTTTTATTTGCAAACGGCGTGCGGTTGCACTTTCTACCATTTCGGCTAAGGAGAAATGTTGACTAAGCATTGTAAGTTGTAAGTTTTAAGTAGTAAGTAATAAGTTGTAGGTTTTAAGTTGTAAGTAATAAGTTCTTATGCCTTTTACTTTATGTATCTACATAGCGCGTTGATGGTTCTTTTTGTACTTACCGCCACGTGGTGGTGGTTTTTTTTCGTAGTTGTATTTATCAATCATCCAAATAGCACCCTCTAGCGCATCCGGGCCATCATCGTTAATATTGCCGCCCTTTTCAAAACCTAAAAGTTGAGCACGTAGCAACTTCATACCGGTATTGTTTTTTTCATTAACATTGAACCGAACTAAACCACGTTGAAACAATGGTTGTAAACTGGCTATACGTTCGCCTTTATCCCCTTTAGGGCGTTTGTCCATGTGGCAGCGCAATGTTTCGCCTTTCTCTTCTTCAATGCGATGAAGCTCTTTTGCATGCACTTCTTCCTGAATAAAGTTTGCCTCCATGCAGTGCTTTACGGTCATACGTTCGCCAACCCATTCGTTGGTATCAAACGCATATTCCCACATGTCTTTAGCAGTAGCTTTTTCGCCCCATGCCCTTAGTATGTCATAGTATTTGCCAGTTTTACCAAGTAAAATCCAAAACTTGTAATCGCTCTTTGCTGTGGATTTGTAGGAGGGGTCTAAATAGTGAATTAGTACACCATCGTACTTGTGGTAGGGTAATGGTTTTACCCACTGCTCCAGCCATTCGCGTTTAAATTCTTTGCCCTCCTCAAATGGCGTATTCATACGTTCACGTATAAAACCACCACCTTCGGTTGCTTCTAAGTTGGCAATAGCCTCGTTACTAAAGTCAGGGTTCTCAGGCCAGTTGCTTTCGTTTTTGCTATTCTTGATGTTTATTTTGTGAACGATGGTTTTTATTTCTGCATCGTTTTCCAATAAGGCGGTTACAGCTTGGTCGTTAAATTTATTTTGAGCCACTAACAGCCACCACTCACGCGTCCACAATGCAGGCTTTAGTTCCTCCATTACCCAACGTTTATCTTCCTCTGCAATGGCAGGGTTTTTTAATTGACGGGTATCGTTAAGGTCATCTACTATGCCTAGGTTTGGACGCTTCCATTTGAAACGGTAGCCTCTTGGCGATTGCTTTTTACCAAAGGCATAAAAGGCAGTACCATCTTTAGTTACAAACTCTCCATCTTCCCAACTTCCAAAGCGGTATTGTTCGCCAAAGTCGTTAAGTATGCGCTGATTGGATTGCAAATTGGCTTGTAGGTCGTCCAGTTTAGTACCAGCCATATCTTCATTTAAACTACCTAGTATAACACCGTTTAAACGGTTGTTAAACTTTAAATAAAGTGGTATAAATAAGCCCAAATGCGTAGACTTAGCAAAGCCCCTGCTCCACTGCTCCAAAAAAATATTGTTAGGCTGTTCAATAATATTTTTTTGGATGGTTTTATGAAATTTTGAAAACGGCGCATAGCAGTATTCGGGGAAATAGTATTCGCAAAAAGCCTCGTAATTGCCCAATAGCTTTTTTAAACGCTTAGCCTTTTCGGCAGACGTTTCAAACGGATTGATGCCAGTACTGTTGTTAATAATATCTAACAACTGGCTATAACTATCCAGTGCCTTTTTACCACTAAGCAGCATTTTGCAATTGTTTTATCTTCTTGTTTAAAAATTCCATCATGTGCGGCGCAAGTATTTTTGCAGCATTGATATCTATTTGCATGAGCTCTTTTGTAAACTCCTCTAACACCATGTAGTAGTTGCCAATGTTGAGTTTCTTTTTAAGCTTTTCAATGCTATCGGCCATTTTGTGCAGCTTATCCATTTCCTGACTAGTTAATTGCCTTTTTTGTTCAAGTGCTTCTTTTTGCACTTGTGCAATCATGCTGTAATAGTTGGTGATAATTTGCTCGGCGGTAGCTTGTTTGGCTGTGCGCTGCAGCTTCCAGTTGTCTTGAGCAGCCCATTTACCGGTTTGTGCAGCACTCACTTTAATGATGGCTGCTACCTGCTCAATAGTGAGCGAGCTATTGATAAATAGTTCCGCACCTTGTTGCCTTTCTGCTGTTTTTGCTTTACCCATAAATATGCTGTATGGGTGTAAAATTGCCACCTATATATGCGGATATAAAAAGCACGTTTCTACATGGTGGAATTATTCCACTTGATAGGTTGCAACGCTCCACCAACCAGCATTTGTGATTTTTAAGGGGTAAAAAACGGTTGCAGTTTTACATCCTCGAAACACAGAAAGCAAAACCCGAAAGATGGCATTTAAGAAAACATTTGTACTAAGCAGCGAAGAGGTAAATAGCTACGGTTTTGTAATTAAAACAGCTGGCATACGCTTGGACAATGCACGTAAAAACTTACCGTGCTTTTATGACCATAAAACATGGGAACTGCCTTTAGGGCACTGGGAAAATTTGAGAGTAGAGAATAACCGTTTGTTGGGCGATTTAATTATCAATGGTGATAACGAACGTGAAAAAAACTACATCAAAAAAATTGAAAACGGTGACATTAAAGGTGCAAGCATTGGTGCTGACCCCATAGTGTGGAACGATGACAAAATGCAACTTGTAGCAGGACAAACAAGACCCACCTTGCAAGAATGCGATTTGTTTGAAGCTTCTATTACACCGCTACCCGGTAACACCTCTGCACTTGCCTTAAAACATGAAGGCAATTTGGTTACGCTTTCTGTCAATAACCAAAGCATCATTCCATTACTAAAACAAGAACCTGATATGAAAGCTATTGCTTTAAAACTGGGGCTGCCCGAAACAGCAACCGAAACCGACATCCTGAATACTATTGCGGCTGTACAGCTTGCAAAAAGTAATGCAGAGGCTTTTAATGCCCACATCCTTGCCGATGCGCAGAAAGATTTGAATGAAGAACAAAAAGGAATTTTTGTGTCTCTCAGCAAAACCGACCCAGCACAAGCAATGGCTTTCATTAAGTTAAGTAAACCGGCTACGACTCAAGCTGCTGGTTCAGCTGGTGCTAGTAATCAAGCAGGTGCAAACAAAGCTGAAACCATTGCTAACCTTATTCAAACCGGTAAGCAAAATCGTGGTAATGCCAATGAAGCGGACAATAAAGACAGTTATGATTATTTGCAAAAACATGACCCTGTAACCCTAAGCCGTTTGCGTAAAGAAGACCCTACTAAGTATGCGCAATTAGCTACAGCGTATAAAAATGGCGAACGCTATAAAGGCTAATACTACTGTACAATAGTAAAGTAGCATGCACTAACCCACCACCATTCATCATTACTAAAAAAATTAAAAATGTTCAAGTTTTTCAAATCCGTTATTGCCAATTTGTTGATGGCATGTTTCATTAGCCTATTTACCGGCTTTGCCGTATTGCCTGTATTTGGGGTACTATTTGTTGTAGGTTGTTTAATGCACATTGCTAGAATGCAAGATGGCAATGTAGGCTTTTACGCTTACGATGGCCTGCAAACTGAGGTGTGGCTGGCCGATGTGCTTCCTGAAAAGTTTTATCCTCAAAGCCATTTTCTTTCAGCTGTTCGCGATTTGAGTTCGTTGGTAGAAAACAACACCATCAACCTTGCAGAAGCCGGTGCCGACCCCGATGTATTGGTGAATAATACCGTTTATCCAGTGCCTATTGTTGATGTTTCCGATTTACCTCGTGAGGTAACCTTAAAAACTTACGATACCGAAAACTCAGTAGTAAGAAATGCGGTTGCCATAGAACTAGCCTATGACCAACGTGCTACTTATATAGAAAAACATCAAAAGGCCTTGGCTCGCAAATTTGGTATAGATGCTGCGTGGGCTTATGCACCGCAAGAGCATGACTCAAATAAGTTTAACAACGTGTTAAAGCTTGGCGCAAATGATAGTATTATTGATGCTTACATTGACCAGCAAGCGCACTTTTTAAATGCTGATGCTGAAGGTGAAGACTTGGTATCCGTAATTAGTCCCGACCACATGGCTAAAATTGCCAAAGAAGATAAAGTGCTTTACAAAGCTATTATGGCCAAGCCGGGCGATGTGTTTTATGGCTTCAAAATGTTCCCTTACAGCAAATTGCCTATCTATTTTAACGATGGTACAAAAGCGGCACTTGGAGCAGCCTTTGTAGAAGGTACGCACAAAAAAGCTTCCATCTTCTTTATTGGTTCCGAAGTATGTAAAGCAATGGGAACGCTTGATTTCTTCAGCCGATTGAAAGACCCCGAAGCGCGTGGAGATATTTTTGGTTTTCAAGCTCGTTTTACAGCATCCTCCTTCCGTAACAAATACATGGGCGCTATCCTACAGTAAACCTGTAGGTTGGTTACGCATGGCATATACAAAGTAGGCTGCTACGGTGGCCTACTTATTTTCAAATTTTTTACACCCTTTAAATTATCATACATTGAAAAAGTTGCTTTTTTTATTCATGCTTATTGCTATGGTTACCTATGTAGCACAAGCACAGACACCTATCTTCCAAATTAAACCGGAAAGAGTTACGGTAATTGCACCAGATACCGCCATTAACACCGATACGGTAGCCATTGTATTTACTGGCATACCTAGCAAGATTAAAAGTTTTCAGGCAACCACTAAAAAGGTAAGTGGCACGGTAGCAGGTAAGGTATACTTGCAAGGAACTAATGACGGTAACTGGCTAAATATTGACAGCTTAACGGTAACTGATGTTGCCACTACTACCAAACTATTCACGCTTACATCTACCATATACTTTAGTTATCGGGCTTACTATATTACCACTGGCACGCAGCGCAGCATTTTAAACTTTTCCTACCTGCGAAGGCAGGATGAGTAACCAACTTCATGATCATTATTAAACAATCAGCCGTGACCGAAAACATAAACAGGCTGCTCGCATTTGTGGTAGGCGCGGGCGGTGGTAGCCTTAAATTTTTAATATCCAACCCCGACTATCCGGTGAGTTTGTTGCAAGCAGTTATTACAGCTTTGCTGTGTGGTTTTGCCGGTGTTATGGGCAAAGAGCTATATGGCTGGTGTAAGCAAAAAGTAAAACGTTATGTGGGAAAAGATTAGTAAAGTTTTAATTGTGAATGTGATAGCACTCATTATTATCATTACTTGCTCCGTTATCACATTGGTTGTATGCTTTTATCCGCTTCCTCCAGCTAGTCAAGACTTGGTAAAGCTTTACTTCAACATGGGCTTACTTGGCGTAGTGGGATGGGCATTTACTCAAATGAAAACCAAATCATCGTAATGAAACAAATACTTGTGTTGGTCGTGGTGTTGTTGATGGCAGGCTGTGCAAGAAAGGTGCATGTAGAAAAGCACTTTACTACTGCTATAAAAGATAGTAGCTGGCAAACCCTTGATACCAGCAAAATGGTAGTTGCAGCCAAAATTACTGAGGTAACTAACTACGGTGGCGATAGCTTACTAGGTAGCCTTTACTTTTCTGGTACTGATAGCAATACGGCTATTGTGTTTGATAGTTTGGAAAGCAATGGCATTAAAGTAAAAGTGAATCTTCTGCCACAAAAAGGCGGTGGTTTTAAAGCCCATGTGCAAGCAAATGCCAAGCCGAAAAGTACCCTTAAAACTACAGAAGTAAATGCTAGTGAGCTGCGTGGTATGGTTACCGATGGCCAAGTAAAAAGCGATACTACCACCAAGGACAAAAGCAAAGATACCCAAAGCGAAGGCATACCGTGGGGATGGATAATTGCAGCTGTAGGTGTATTAACCTGCGCACTTTATTTAATTGAAAAATACGTTTAGTAAAATGGCAACACCCAAAAAACCAACTCTAAAAGTTGATATTAAAAATGACGAAAAGGTAACTAAAGTTGTAAAAACGGTAGTGCCTGAAAACGTAGAGCCGTCGCCCGAAACTAGAAATACGCAACCCGGCGATGTAGTAGAAAAGCCGGTTGAGGTATTTGAGCATATAGTTACCAAAGAAGATATTGCTGCCAATCCCGAACTAGTTGAACAGGGTATTAAGGAAGGTGATGTGGTAGAAATACCCTCAGCCGACACGGCTCTTGCTACCGATGGGGAAGCACCAACCGCCCAAAGCACCGAAAATAATAGCACTCACGAGCCTGATGAAGCTTTGGTGGCCAAAATGCAACCTTACTTGAAAGCCTATCCTAACAACAAAACCTTTTACGTTACCACCGATGGGCAGGTGTTTTTAGAAGCCAACAAAGGCGATGCTAAACAACACCAACGCACTTTAGAGGGTGAGCTAGTAACCTTTAGTGCTTAATGAAACCCGTAACAACCATTTACTAACTACTAATCTCTTATCATGCCTTTACCTAGTGTTACTCTACCGCGCCAAAATGGCCAACTGCCCTTAACCATTCCTACCGAAGATGCCGTAGTTGCCTTGATTGTAGGCAATGATGGAGCTAGTCAAGATACGTATTCCATTTGGCAGTTTTTTAGTTACGCTCAAGCTGGAGCATACTTTGCCGAATATCCGGGTAACGAAGATGACCTGCTCATGGGCGAAATAAAAGCTTTTTACGATGTTATGGGCGATGGTGCCGAACTCAATGTAATGACCGTAAACAATGATGATAGCTTATCAACTATTTGCGATTCGGCAAATGCCAATGGAGTAAAAAAGTTGCTCAATCATTTAGAAGGTCGTTGCGCAATTGTAGGCATACAGCCACTGTTTAGAGATAATCCTGAAGCTGCTAAGTTGGGTGGTTTGGATGCAAGCATTAGACAAGGAGTAGATAAGCTAAATAGCCTAGCTGCAAGCTTTGATAATAAAAGCATGCCCTTTGTGGCGGTAGTACCCGGTTATGGCTTTAGTGCCAATAACTTATCGGCATTACCTGCACGTACCGCACTCACTAGTAACGATTATGTAGCCATTAGTTTGGCATGCGATACCAACAACGGAGTGGTGAGCATTGGCAAACTCTTAGGCAACATTGCCAAAAAACAGGTACACCAAAACGTAGCCCGTGTAGCCGATGGTAAGGTGAGCGATACTGCTTTTTTCCCGGATGGCACACCGGTAAAACAGTTGCAAGATAGCCTTGGTGCAATACACGACAAAGGATACATCATATACCGACAATTTACTGGCAAAAGCGGCTATTACTATAATGACGACCCTACGGCAACAATACCCACGAGCGATTTTAGCAGCATTAGTTGGAACCGGGTTATCAACAAAGCCAAACGCCTAGCCTATACGGTGCTTATTGAAAAACTCAATGACACGGTTGAGCTTAACGAAAGTACAGGACAAGTAGAAACTACCATTTTAAGCGATTGGGAAAGCGATGTGGAAACGGCTATACGAAACAGTATGATTAAAGTAGCACCTACTAAGAGTAAAGAAATTAGTGGCATAAAATGTACTGTAGATTCCAATAGCGACATAGTGAACAACAACATTACCGGCTCATTGCAAATAGTGCGGAATGGGCAAGCCAAGAACATTTCTTTTAGTATAGCTTATACTACAAACATATAACCACAACTAGGGGGTGTTTTACGAGCCTCGTAAAATGCCCCCACTAAGCATAGTGAGATGGAGCAGGGGTAGCTCATCGGGCGAATATCCCGAAGGTCACAGGTTCGAGTCCTGTTCTCGCTTCAAAATTTTAATACAATGGGTGCTTTTAATTCAGCCGAATATTCATGGAAAGATTTAACTGCTACCGGTATGGGTAGAGTGTTTGACGGTATTACCGAAATAGAATACGATACTGAGGTAGAAAAAAAACATATCTATGGAAGAGGTAAAAAACCTCGTGGTATTCAAAGTGGAAACGAAAAGCCATCAGGTAGTTTAACCTTAACGCAAAGTGAAGCAGAGGCAATGTTAAGAGCTGCTCAAGCTCAAAATCCTAATGCAAAAGGCACGGATATTGTTTTTGACCTTCAAGTACATTATTTAAAGGGTACAGATTTGGTTAAGGATAAAATAATTGGAATCGAATTTACCAAGTTTCCTAAAAGTTTTAAACAGGGTCAAGAGCAGATGGAGCTAAAACTTCCATTCTTGGCAATGGACATTAAATATAATGTTGCCTAAATAATTTTTTAACATAAAACAATAACAGTCATGAGCGTTACTAAACCAACCAACGCAGAAATTACCCAAGAAATCATTGAGGCTTGGAAACTTAAACATGGTAAAATTACTGAGTACACAACCACTGACGGTAAGCGTGTTATTTTCAGAACTCCTACAAGAGCAGAAATCGCCGCTGCTGAAGCTGCAAAGCAAGATAGTGATGGTGTTACCAGTAATGAAGTGTTGTGCAAGGCGATGGCTCTTGGTGGCGATATTGAAATTTTAAGCCAAAACAAATATCTATTCGGCCTAGGTAAGCACATTGCCAAAATGATGGAGAAAGTAGAGGGGGAAACCAAAGAGCTTTAGAAGATGCCCGTGCTAAAGCTCATGTGGCTAGTTACGACTACTGGTGTTGGGCTATTAGGTATTATTATCATGTTGACCCTACAACTTTATCCGATAGAGAATTTGAAAAAGCTATTGCTTATTTGGAATTAATTAGGGGGCAAGAAGCCGAAGCTGGAGTAAATCATTTACATGCAGCCCTCTCGTAGTAGAGGGCTGTTTTTATTATCAAACAAATGGACGGTGTACAATTTGACATAACAATGGTTACAGGTGGCAGCGGTGCTGCTATTGATAGCATTGTGGGTGGCTTAACTGACATTACCAACCATTTGAATACACTTAACCAAAACTTTATTGGCTTTAGTCAAAAAAGCCTTTCAGGTTTTCAGGCCGTAAATACAGAAGTTAAAAAAACCGAAAGCAGCTTTGACAAATTGAGCCGTGTGAGCTTTGGTTTAAATAACATTAGTCAGGGTCTTAGTGGCATGACTAGCGATTTAGAAGCGGCTGTAGAACCGGGCATTAAACTCAATAGCTCTTTGAAGGATTTGCAAGCCATTACAGGTGTGACGGATGCACAGTTAGATAAAGTAAGCACAAGTGCTAGGAATAATGCTAAGGCATTTGGTACTGATGCAGCTGGTAGTGTTGAGAGCTACAAAATATTTTTAAGCAAGTTAAGTCCTGAACTAGCTAATAATCAAAAAGCACTTGAAATGATGGGCAATAATGCCAGCATTTTAAGTAAGCAATTGAAAGGCGATACAGTAGGTGCAACTGAGCTTTTAACAACTGCCATGAACCAATATGGTGTAAGCATTAAAGACCCAATAGCAGCTAGTAATACAATGGCATCTATGATGAATATCATGAGTGCAGCTGCTCAAGAAGGCAGTGCCGAATTGCCACAAATAAAAAGTGCACTGGAGGAAAGTGGTATGATGGCAAAGACTGCCAATGTAAGCTTTACCGAACTTAACTCGGCCATACAGGTTTTAGACAAAGCAGGTAAAAAAGGTGCTGAAGGTGGTGTGGCTATACGTAACGTATTAGCTGAACTGAGCCAAGGTAATATGATGCCTAAGCAACAGTTAGCCATGTTGCAAGCTGCAGGGATAGATATAGGTAAGTTGAGTGATAAAAGCCTAAGCTTTAGTGACCGATTAAAGGCACTAAACCCGATAGTGAATGACAATGCGGCAATGGTAAAACTGTTTGGTAAAGAGAACGTAGCTGCAGGTATAGCCTTGGTACAAAATACGGCTGAAATAGACCGATTGACAGGCAAGATAGGCGGTACAAATAGCGCAGTTGATATGGCTAACACAGTAATGGGTAGCTATGAAGAACGTGTAAACCGAATAAAAGCTAGAATCAAAGATTTTGGTATTAGCCTTTTTGATGCCACCAAAGAGTTTATGCCACTTATAACATTTGGCATGGGTGCAATACAGGTTATGGCCAATATGGCGCAAGCTGGTACACTTGTAAGCACTGTAGTAGGCTCATCATTTGTCAAGAGCTTGTTTAATGGTTCTGCTGTTACAACAATGTTCACGTCTGCTCAGGCTGCATTAAATTTTGTAATGAATTTAAACCCTATCTTCTTAATTGTTACAGGTATAGGTTTACTTATAACTGGGTTGGTAGTTGCTTATAACAAGAGCGAAACGTTTAGAGCTGTTCTAAATGGCATATTTGAAGTTGGGAAATTATTATATAATGTGTTTGAGGGTGTTGGTAAAGTATTAATTGGTGCTTTTTCCTTTAACCCCAAAATGCTACTTGAAGGGATGAAGCAAACTGCATCTGCAGCTGCTGAAATAGCAAATGGAGGTATAGGTAAAGCCTTCAACAAAGGCTTTGATGATAGCATGGCCGAAAGCAAAAAGAAAGCCGAAATGGACAAAGCAACTTCATCGGCGGCAGAAGGAGTAACAAGTAAAATAAATATTGCCATACCCGGTATTACCGAGAAAGGCAATCCTACAAAAGCAGGGGCATTACAAAACTACGACCCTCATAAAAAGAAGGATAAAACCGGTAAAGAAATGAGTAGCAACATCACAGCCGGTGGTAGTCGCCCAACCACAATTCATTTAACAATTCAAAAGGTCATAGGCATTGGCGAATTGAAAACAACCAACTTGGTAGGTGCTGCTAAAGAAGCAGGTAACCAAGTGGTAGAAGAAGTTTTGATGGCATTACAATCTGTTAACGGCAAAGTAAGTACGCAATAATGGTAACCAATGTATTTGACATACTGCAAAAGGTGTATGGAGCTAGGGGGTTACCCTTTCCTTTGCCTCCCAAAAAAGGCGATGGTACAGCTATTGGTAGTGCCTTTGGTAAGTCTTTAACCGGCGAGGGTTCTGCAATTGCTCAAGTAGGCAATTATCCCTTGCCACCGGTATTAGACAAAGCATCAACGGGTGCTTTAATTCGCAAGTATGATGACAGTTATTTAGGCAGTTATCAATTTTTACCGGCTACTATTAATGGCGTTGATTTACCCAATGCTGTTGTTATTATTAACGGCGAAAAGCATATTGAGGAAACCGACATAGTAGACGTGGGTACAGTGTTTGAAAAGGTGTTTACTCGCCCCTACAGCATCAGTATTATTTGTACCCTAATTAGTGCAGATAACAACTGGCCGGAGCTGCAAATACAACAAATGAGAGACCTGTGGTTAATTGATGCGCCTGTAACCTTACGATGTGCTTTAACAGACCAGTTTATAAAAGCAGAGAACAACTTTATTATAAAAAATATTGCGGTTTTAGACAACCAAGGTAGTGAAAACGTGGAAGTAATTCAGTTAGATGGAATGAGCAACATAGACTTTGAACTTGAACTTTTATAACCATGTATTTAAGGCAAACTTGTAACATAGAATTTGAAACCAAAGCTGGGGTAAAGTATCGGCTTCGTGGCTTGCATTCTTACGAGGCTAAAAAGAGTGTACACCAAATAGTACAAACTTGTAAACTAGGTTTGCCGCTTTCTATCCTATACAGAAACAACGACCTTTTGGAACGTGCCAAGCTGATAGATAAAATAAAGGAAGGCGATAAAGTAACGGTGTATTTAGGGTACAATGGCGATAATAAAAAAGAGTTTGAAGGCTATATAAAACGCATCAATCCAAAAATTCCATTGGAACTGGAGCTAGAGGATAGCATGTACTTAATGCGAAAAATTCGGCTCAAAAAAAGCTTTAAAAAAAACGATGTACGGGATGTTATTACTTACCTATTAGACGAGCTGTATAAGCAACAAGGTGTTCGCTTTGAGTTGTATGCCGATATTCCTAAAATAGAGGTGTTTAACTTTTGGATGAATGGTGCAAATGGAATAACCGTATTGCAAGAGCTAGAAGATAAGTATTTGCTCAGTAGCTACTTAACCGAAATAAATGGTAAGCCTACCCTGTATGTTGGATTGATGTATGGGTTAAAAAAGAACCACGTAAAGTATGTGTTTAATAGAAACACTATCAGCTTAGATGACCTTAAATACAATCAACCCGGCGACAGAACTTTTAAAGTAGAAATGCGGCACATCAACAATGCTGGTGTTCTAAAAAAATATCCTTTTGGAGACCCACACGGCGAAAGCTGCTATAGCGAGCCATTAGAAGGCAATTGGAATTACGAAGGAATAAAGCATAGAGCAGAGCGTATTTTAGAAAAAAATAAAGCCGGTGGTTATAAAGGCAGTTTTACTACGTTCTTAATACCGCACGTTGAGCCTGCAGATGTTGCTGTTTGCAACGATGCTCAATTTAAAGAACGAAGCGGCAACTACTACATAAGTACTGTAACTACCACATTTGGCAGTGGAGCTAGGCGTAAACCAGAAATAGAAATTAAACTATGAGTAAGGCAGCAAAGGACTTAATGAATGCAATAAAAAACATGGCTTCCAATGTTGACCTTATTACGGCTAGTGTAGTAAGTGTAGATAAAAGCAACAATAGCTGCGATGTAAGTATAGATGGGGACGAGTTGGGTAGTGTGCGCTTACAGGCAGTAATTGATGTAGATAAGAAAGGTTGCCGTATGTATCCGGCTATTAACAGTACGGTACTTATTCAACCGATGGACGATAAAGGTAATTGGGTGGTTGCCTTGTACAGTGAGCTGCAAGAAATAGTGTTTGAAATTGGAGACATGCAAATGGTGATGAATGCTGAAGGTGTTTTTTTCAATGGCGGCTTATTGGGTGGTTTGGTTAAGGTGGGTAGTTTGGTGGCGCGTTTAAATGCGTTAGAAGATGATTTAAACAGTCTTAAAACGGTGTTTAATAGTTGGATAGTGGTACCAACCGATGGAGGCGCGGCATTGAAAACGGCAGCAGCAACTTGGTTTGGCTCACAAATTACCAAAACCGAAACGAGCGATTTAGAAGACAATAAAATAAAGCATTGATGAAAGATTTATTACTCAATAATGAAGGCGACTTACAAATAAAAGCAGCCGATTTGGTAATAGGTACAAGCAATAGGCAGCATCAAGAAGCTTTAATCATAACGCAGCCCGGTAGTTTTTTTGAAACACCCGATGTAGGTGTAGGAGCAGAAGATTTTTTGAATAGTAATGAAGAAGACAATCCCTTGGCAGCAGTGGTTAGAGAGCAATTTACAAAAGATGGTCAAGTAGTAATATCAATATCATTCAATTCTCAAACAGGCGATTTAGTATACGATGCAGACTATAACAATTAGCGAAGGACAAACATTGGTAGATATTGCTGCAAGATATTGTGGCGATGCCTCCTTGGCTGTTGATATAGCTATATTAAATGGTTTAGATGTGGATGATGTAGCTATGGCTACAACTATTAAAGTTCCGGACTGCGAAATATCCAAAAAACAAATTGTAGCAACACTCAATAAACGAAACGCAACTCCAGCATCGGCCTTAACAACTCCGTTAGTAGACGACAGTTGGGCTATTTATTGGGGCGAATACGAATAAGAAACACTATGGCACGTACAACACAACAAATATTTGATAGCATGGTGGCCGAGGGCATAGCCAAGGCAACTGCAGATGGCAATGCCGATGCCTTGGCCATGTTTGCCAATACCAGCAAAGTGGCTATATGGCGTTTGTTGTTTTACATTATGGCCTTTGCCATTATGACTTTTGAAAAATTGTTAGATGCTTTTAAAACCGATGTAGACAATCAGTTAACGGCATTAATACCCGGTAAAATAACTTGGTATCAAACCAAATTCAAAGCCTTTCAGCATGGCTGTAACTTATTGCCCAATAGCGATGTGTTTGACAATACCGGCAAAACAGACACGGAAATAGCCAATAGTAAAATCATCAAATACGCAGCAGTAACGGAGGCAACGGTAGATAATAAACGGGTATTGTTGGTTAAAATAGCCAAGCTCAGTGGTACTGATTTAGTGCCACTAAGTCCTGAAGAGTTAATTGCCTTTACGGCTTACGTAAACACCATCAAGTATGCAGGGGTAACCATTGTAATATATAATCAAGTAGCCGATTTACTGAGAGCCGAGGTAAATGTGTACTACAATCCATTGTTACTCAACGAACAAGGAATGCGTATCGATGGCGCGGGCTATCCTGTAAGGGAGGCGGCTATTGCATATCCATTGACTTTGGAATTTGATGGCGAGTTTATCAATGCCGGGTTTATTGATGCACTACAGGCTTGCTATGGCGTAAGCCGCCGCAAGGTAAACTTGGTGCGAATGGAGCGCAAAACAGGTAATGGCAATTTTACAAGTGTTGGCAGTTCATTTATACCTGATGCCGGGTATTGCAAGTTT
>JACCDV010440996.1_pt1 | contig 30931 bp, 31 predicted proteins | sample 7446131 | NCBI WGS metagenome assembly JACCDV01 (sample SAMN15323448, study PRJNA562643) | freshwater metagenome | isolation source: river surface water | place: USA:Blue River Watershed | collected 2017-08-17 | reverse complement strand
TGTGCACACAGGTCTTTCTTTTTCTTACCAGTCTATGGCTGGTGAAGGTTTTGACAATCTAACATCATTTAGTGTGTTTGAAGTCAAAGGTCGTAATACTGCAAAAATTGCTAGCAAATTACCTATGCCGCTAAAAGACTATATGGTGTTTGGTCTTGAGGCAAGCCCTGCGTATGGTCCGTTTCAGCTAGAAGCCGAGAGTCTTTTAGCTGTGGCAAATATAAGAGATATAAGTGGTTTAGCGGCTCTTGGTTTCAATAAAACTCAAATATTTCAGGCTCACAATATAGGTGCAAACTGGGTAATCACTGGTCAGTCTAGAAGCTATAGTGTGAAAGACGGATCTTTCGGTGCTATCAAAAGAGACGAAGTTGGTGACTTTGGTATTTGGCAACTGGGTGTCCGCTATAGCCGCTTAGATCTTTCGGGCAATAAAGAAAAAGATACTCCAAAAACTGTTGCTGATAACCTCACTTTTGCTCTTAATTGGTACCCAACAGAATATCTTAGACTTGGTATGAACTATGTGATGTCTATGATGTCTGATAATATGAAAACAGTATCAGATCCAAATGCTCCAGAGGGAACTCTTGCTCTTAGAGTTCAGACTGTGTTCTAGTATTGTTGTTTAAAAGTATTTTGTGGAAAGCAGAGAGTCATTCATTATGCTCTCTGTTTTTTTATTTTTAAAGGAAGTTTTTAATGAAAACAAAAGTAGCTATTCTTTTTGGTGGCAGATCAGCTGAGCATGAAATCTCTATTATTTCTGCTCAGAATGTTTTTCAAGCTCTAGATAAAAATCGTTTTGAAGTAGCTCTCATAAAAATTGATAAGCAAGGTTCTTTGCTTCCTGTTGGAGGAGATTATTTTTTATTAGAAGAACAAAAGAAAGCTATAACTCAAGGAGAGGAACTTTTCCTGAGCCCAAGTACAAAGGCAGAAAAACTCGTCACAAAAACTGGAAAAACTTTTCCAAAGGTAGATGTTGTTTTTCCAGTACTTCATGGTCCTTTTGGTGAGGATGGCACAATACAAGGGCTTCTTAGTCTTGCAAATATTGCTTTTGTCGGGTGTCCTATTTTGGCTTCTGCTATCGCTATGGACAAAGCTATGACAAAGCAACTAGCTCTTATAAACGGAATTCCTACAGCAGCATTTGTGATTTTGAAAAAATTTGAGAAAGATTCTTTAAGTTTTGAAGACCTTGAAAAAGAACTTGGCCTTCCTTTTTTTGTGAAACCAGTGACCCTTGGATCTTCTGTTGGTGTTTCTAAGGTGACAAACAAAGCTCAGTATAAAAAAGCTCTTGATCTCGCCTTTTCCTATGACGAAAAAATTATTATAGAAACTTTCATCAAGGGGCGCGAAGTAGAGGTAGGGATTCTAGGCATAGGAGCAGAAGTCAAAGCGTCTGTGGTGGGGGAAGTAAAAACAGATCATGATTTCTATTCCTACGCAGCCAAGTACACAGAAACAGAAGGTTTGAGAATGGAAATTCCAGCCTCTATACCAGAAGACACAGCAGAAAAAGTAAGAGAGCTTGCTCTTAGGGCTTTTAAAGCAATTGATGGAGCAGGGATGGCAAGATGCGATTTTTTTCTTAAAGAGGATGGAACTATTCTTTTAAATGAAATTAATCCAATTCCAGGTTTTACAGAATTTAGCATGTATCCAAAGCTTTGGGAGGCAACAGGCATTCCCTATGGTAAGTTAATCGAAAAGCTAATAGAGCTTGCTATCACAAGGCATGAGGCTATAAATAAGCTCAAAACGACTTACGATTAAAGGGAAGTGCATATGAGAAGTGAGGGAGAAGCAGGCTATTTAAAGTTGATGAAACGAATCCTTGAAGAAGGTGTAAGCAAAGAAGACCGCACAGGGACTGGGACTTTTTCTTTGTTTGCAGAGCAAATGCGCTTTGATTTGCAAAAAGGATTCCCTCTTCTCACAACAAAGAAACTTCATATCCGTTCTATTCTGCATGAGCTTCTCTGGTTTTTAAAAGGCGATACAAACACTGCTTATTTGAAAGAAAACAAAGTTAGAATCTGGGATGAGTGGGCTGATGAAAAAGGAGATCTAGGCCCCATCTACGGGAAGCAGTGGAGATCTTTCCCAAAACCTTGCGGTGGTAGTGTTGATCAAATAGCAGATCTCATAGATGGTCTCAAGAAAAATCCAGACTCTAGAAGACATCTTGTTATAGCTTGGAATCCTGGGCAAATAGAAGAGATGGCCTTGCCTCCTTGTCATTGCCTGTTTCAGTTTTATGTGGCCCGAGGAAAACTTTCTTGTCAGCTCTATCAGAGGTCTGCAGATTTTTTTCTAGGAGTTCCGTTTAATATTGCTAGCTACGCACTACTCACGCACATGGTTGCAGATCAGTGTGACTTAGAGCCTGGAGAGTTTGTTTGGACAGGAGGTGATGTTCATCTCTACAGGAATCACCTTGACCAAGCAAGAGAGCAGTTAGGGAGAGAGCCTAGAGCTTTTCCAACGTTAAAGCTAAAAAAAGCAAAAGATATTTTTTCTTACGAGGCATCTCATTTTGAAATTTTAGATTATGACCCACACCCTGCTATCAAAGGAGATGTGTCTGTTTAATTTTCAAGAACAGTGCGCTCTTTGTTTAAATCACGGTCAATTGCTTTGTCTGAAGAAAAGCGACTGCCGTAGCGAGCTTCTAGCTTCTCATTGTTTTTTTTCATAGCATCTTCAAAGCTAAACCCGAGCTCATCTGCCATGATAGCTAGGTACCAAAAAAGGTCACCAACCTCTTCAAAGAGGTTCACTTTGTCGAGTTCCTTGCCGTAGTAGACATGTTTTTTGACAGCATCTAAAATTTCACCAGCCTCTGTGCTTAAGCCTAGGGCGCTATGGAGGATGCGAATCATGCTCTTACTTTGAAGGCGGTTTGCAATGTTTTCATAGTTTACAGACTCTGTTTTTTTTGCATTTTCAATATAAGTGCTTGAATTCATAATAGACCTATTTTTAAAAATAATTTTTTTAACGTAGTTGAAAAAAGAAACGTACCGCAAAAGTAGGTTTACTTCCAGATAAATTCTATTTTTAGGTTATGGAGAGGGGCGTTCTAATATTTAGAATAGACCAATGGCATGTTCTTTCTGTTCTTCGCTAAAAAAGCAGTCTGAGATATCAGCTTCTGTGAAGTCAGCCTCTAAGAGTCTAGAGTGATGGAATTTGCAATTTTTGAGAGAGGCTCCCTGTAGGGATGTTTTTTGAAGAGAAGCTCCTGTAAAGTTTATATCTACTAATTTAGCACCAATAAAAGACACCCCATCCAAGTTAGCACAGCTCAGGTTGCAGCCTTCCAAGATAAACCCTGCTAGATTAGCTCCCTTAAGATTGGCGCGAATACCTTCTCCTAGCTCTTCATCCCCTAGGATCGATTTCATCCAAAGAGTATGTTTTTTTAGCACCTCTTCTAAGTCTTTTTCGTTTTCTATAAGAACAGGCACAGAGGGTTGAATTGAGCTGACCTTTTCTCTTGCTTCTTGTTCTTTTTTTTCACTTTCCTGATTAAGAGTGTCTTCAGAAATATTTTGTTCTTCTTCCATAGTTTTTTTGTCTTTCTTTTCCATACAAAAACCATTCAGTCTCTAATCTAATGTATTTTGTCTATCTTGTCATAGTAAAAGAACCCGACTAAAAAGAACTTAAGATAATATCATTTTTTAAATTTAGAATGACTATAAAAAATATTGTCGCAAAGGACGTGGTGTATGAATTTTGCTAGGCTATTCGCAGTCAGTATGATGGGTTTTTCTTTGTGTATGAGTTCTTTTTCATTGTGGGCTCTTAATTCTCAGAAAGAGACAGAAAAAAATCCAGAAATTGTAACAATAAAGAAGGAACCCAAATCAATTATCGAGTGGATTAAAAAACAAATTAAAAAAAATGACGTAAAAGCAGAAAGGCTTGTAAAAGAAAAAAACAAAGCTCGAAAAAAAGAAGACGAAACAAAAAAGATGCTCTACGGAGAGCGTTATGAGCTAAGCGTTCAAATAGCAAAAATAGCTACTCGTCTTATGGAAGAGCACAGTTGTCCAGAGGCTTATGTAACAGGAGCAGAGCTTTTACTTCAAATGGCAGGGAACAGGGAGGATACCTCAGTACTTCGTGGATTAGTGAGTGAAAGCGAATCCAAAAAAGAGGCTTTTAAAGAATATAAAAAGTTGGGAAAAAATTTTACAGAAGACGAAATAACAGATGTGACGAAAAAAATTGAAAATATAGTGCAAAGCTATCCTCTTTTAAAAGGAACTAAAAGTTACTTGCTATCTGCGCTCGAGAAACCTTTTATGGATTGCACAAGAGAGGGGGGAGGGTTTCTTTACGGTGCTGGTATTATTGGTGGAGCCTCTATCCACATTGTGAATTGCAAAAGTCACTATGGTCGCCATATTCCTTATACTTTCACGGCTATTAAGCTTGGCGTGGGTTTAGCTTTTGCTGGTCATGGAAAAGCCTCAAAGGTTGAACAAGGAGAAGATGGGGCGGTATTGCTTGAGTCTTATAAGCTTCCATACTCTCTTGTGAGTAAGAATAAACCTCATTTTGCAGGAGGTTTCACAGCAGCTTTAGGTCTTGGTGTGAATATGGAACGAGAAAATTTCACGGGGCATTTTGGTTCTAAAAATGGTGTTGTGGGTGGTGTTGCTTTTGGTCTTACTGGTGGTGTCGGGTTTGTTAAAGCCTGGCCTGAGCAAGTTCCTGAGTTTGAAAATCTCTTTATGAAGATGAAGATGAATTTTTAGGAGCAAAAGATTCCGCTGTATCTTGAGACTCGGCGTTTTTGTTAACAAGACTTCTTAGTTTATCTGATGGATGAAACACAACCACACAACGAGCTGTGATTTCGATTTTTTTTCCTGTGTGTGGGTTTCGCCCTGGGCGCGGTTTTTTTTCGTTCACACTCCATTTGCCAAAACCTGAGATTTTCACATCTTCTCCATGGGCCAAAGGAGCTTTGATTTCTTCAAGCATAATCTCTAGAAGATTTTTTGCTTGTCTAGATGAGCATGTTGTTTTATTTCGCACAAGCTCAGCTAATATGTCTTTTGTTAAGGTCATGAAGACATCCCTTTTAGAGTCTGACAAAAAATGACACGATTTTACTAGGGGTTCTACCGAGTTTTTTGATTACTTTATGAAGACTTTTTGTCTTTTTTTAAGCTGTTCACTTTAAAAAACTGATAAAAGCAAAAGGTAAAAGCATAGAGTTTATAATAAACAAATGCTGGTAGAGCGTTCTTTTGTAGTCGTGACGAACAGCTAAGAGGGTAGTAAAAAATAAAAAGACAAGCAATGGTAAATTCAATGAAAACTTCTCTAGAGAGAAAAAAGTGGAAAAGTTTTTTACAAAAAATATTTTTGAGCTTACTTTGACTTAAGCTAATTCAGCCTCTTTCTTAACGTGTGACTCCACTCCTATCTTATTATAGAAAAGCTCATCGATAGTTTTTCGTATCATATCCCAGAGAAGTTCTTTGTCTTGGCATTTGGCAAAAACACCAAGTGGAATTTGGAAACCACCCTTATCTTTGCGCCCTCCTCCGTACCAAAGGCCTTCCTTATTTTTTCCAAAAACTGTTTTTAGCCATTTATCTGGATCGAGGGTGTGTGATTTTGTTCTAAGAGACCCGTCGATGGAGCTGTTGGCAACGACTCCATAAACGATAACAGTTTCAATTCCTTCTCGGTGTAAGAGGTAATCAGCGCATTGTCCTATACCATCCCTGTCTTCGTCTCTTACAAAGCCAACACCTGAGAAAAGATAGGTCCCTTTAATATCTTTATGCTGAAGAGCAATTTGTGTGAGGTCCATAGTTTTTGCTGAGATTGCATGTCTAGAAATCAAATTAAGAAGATCTCTGTCGACAAAAGGGAAAAGAAATTCACTTGCCTTATAATCTAGAGGAGAAGCATTAAAGTAGTTGTCTGTGTCTGTTCTGATCCCGTGGATTAAAGCGGTTGCTATTTTGCTTTCTTGGGAAGAAGCTCCTGTAAACTGATGGCTAATATAAGATAAGTACTCCGCATAAATAGCAGAAGTGGATCCTGCTGTTTCTCTGATATCAACAAAGTGTCCAGTTATGCTTCCTAAATCTTTATGATGATCGACAAAAGCAAGTAGTTCACAATGTTCTGGAAGCACAATAGGAAGATCAATGTGTTGAGAGTCATTGATAGCATAGTAATCAAAAGAACTAGCATCGAAATCTGTACTCACATGTTCAAGTTCGAGATCTAGTTTTTTTACAAGAGCTCTGTTTTCATAGTGAGAGATATCATCAAAGTAAACTATTTTTGATGAAATACTATAGAGTTCAGCTATCCATTGTAGTGCAAGGGAGCTTGCAATATTATCAGGATCTGGATAACCACGAAGACAAATAAGAAGTTTTTTTTCTCTAGCTTTTTCTAGAGTCTTTAATAAGTCTTCTGATCTGCTAAGCGAGTGTTTTAGTGGTCTGTTTTTAACAAGTTTTTTTGAGACTAACGCCATATCATTTTCCATATTCTTTCTCTCTTAAACGAGGCTTTCTCGTTTTTCTTGTTATGATGGGTAAACTGTTTTATGAGCTTAAAACAGTTTCGTTTTGGTATTTTTGGTTTTGAAAATCCAATGTTTCAAGAAATTTTAAAAGTTTTGTACTGCTAGGGAAATCCTTGAAAGAGAAGACATTATATTTGTAGGAATTTTCCTCAAGGATATCGTCTAGGTCTTTCTTTTTCATAATACTTGTGCAAACGCCCAGTATGAGAGAAGTTTCTTTTTGTTTTTTTAAGTCTCCTAGGCGTTGCAGAAGCTGTGTTTTGTGCCATCTGTGGAAGAGTTCTAAGTAGACGGCTGTTCCGTGACCGTCTCGTTTTAATTCAATGTCTGGGAAACAATAGGATTTTGCCCCCATATTCAAAAAACGAGAAGAAATTGAGGCTTGCCAGAGTGATGTTTTTTTATTGAAAGATTCAGTAAAACACAAGAGTTCTTTTGGGATATAAGACTCTTCTTGTGTGTAGTGGCTTTTAAGGCCGAGAGTGTCATCCAACTTTAAAACAACAGAGTTAGCTTTTAAGGTTAATTCTGCCTCTAGTTCCCATGATGGGAGTTTTAGCAGATGCGGAAAAAAATTGGCAAAACGGATGCCATAAGTTTGTCTTTGTTCAAAAACAGATAAAGGGCCAGAGAGTTCAAAGGCAAAGTGATCCTCTGTGTCTTCAGTAACGGTGCATAAAAGACGATGAAATTTCATTTGCCTGAACAAGAAACGATGCCTAGATAGATCTTCTTCATCTTGTTTTTTATAGACAAGAATTTTAATACTTTTTGCTTGAAGTAACAATCCTTGAACAAGAGCTACGTTGTAACGATGCAAAAGATTTTCAGATGTTATTTTTTCAAAAGACTTAATTTTTTGAAACTCAGGAAGGTCAGAGTAGAGTTCTTCTTGCGCGTCTGATATTTTCTTTTGTAGATTTTTTTCTAAAGATTCATAAAACTCGTCTAAACAAGAGAAGATTTTTTCTTGACGCAATTTTTGAGCCTCTTCTATTATGTTCCATCTTTGAAGAAAGATGTCAGAGTCACTTTCTTCTAAAGAAGAAGCCACTCTTTCACTTAGAAGTTTTGCTAGTCCTTCAAAAATTCCTCCTTTAGTTTTAATAAAAGGGCTTATAATTTCTTCAAGCTCTCCTACCGTTTGACCAACACAGCTTTCATAAAAAGACAGAAGTTCTTTTGTTTCTGACTTCAAAGTTTCTTTGTTGCAGTCAACAAAACTCGGGTACACCTGTTTTTGTCTTGTTCTGTACTTAAGGAGCGTTTTGGTAAGCATGATGTTGACGTCTTCTTTCGTTTACAAATTGTTCATTGGTGTCCGCTGTGACGAGTTCGTAAAGGATAGCTCTTTTTCCTGGAGTGTTTCTTAGAATTCGTCCTAGTCGTTGAACATGTTCTCTCACAGCCCCAGTGCCTGAAAAAACAACCCCTACACGCGCCTCAGGAACATCTACTCCCTCATTTAATACTCTCGATGTGACAAGAATTTTAAGGGAGCCATTTCTGAACGCAGTTAAAAGATGGGATCGTTCTTTTGCTTTAGTTTTATGAGTAATAGCAGCGATGAAAAAAGCACGAGCTATTCGGTAAGCGACTTGGTTGTCGTCTGTAAAAATAATAAGAGAATCATGAGTGTGCGCTTGCAAAATCATCCAGAGATGATGGAATTTTTCTTCTGCCCATTGGGGTATTTTTTTTTGTCTGTGATAAGCTCTGAAAGCTTCTTTGCCGGTAGCAGATTGACTTGCACGAATAATAAATTGCTGCCACGCTCCTTTTTCACTAAAATTAATTCTGTTTTGCCTAAGAAACTGAGTGTAGAGATTTCTGCAGGCTTGATACTCTTTTTTTTCTTCTGCAGAAAGCTCAGCATCTATACGAATGACATCGTAGGGAGCTAGGACTTTCTCGACCATGTCTGTGATTTTTGCTTCGTAAACAAGCTCTCCCATGAGCTCATAAAGGAGATCTTGGGCTCCGTCTTGCCTTTCTACAGTAGCTGTCAGTCCTAATCGAAAAGGAGCTAGAGAAGCTTCGGCAATCAAACGATTTTGAGACGATGGGAGACGGTGACACTCATCTACAATGAGAAAACCAAAACAATTTCCACGTGATTCAATCATAAGCCTTGCTGAGTCGTAGGTTGAAACCATAATGTTAGCATACTGGCGTTCTCCTCCACCAAGAGCGCCAATTGGTTCCGAAAAAAAAGCAGAAAGTACCTCACACCATTGGTTAAGTAAATCGATAGTGGGGACAATAATAAGAGTAGAGCGTTCAATTTGAGTCATAGCTAAAATAGCTAAAATAGTTTTGCCAGCCCCTGTTGGTAAAACAACAACCCCTTTTTTTGTTTGAAGCCAAGCATCGAGAGCGCTTGTCTGATGAGGTCTTGCGTGAATAGGTTTCTTGAGAGGAAGCGGTATTTTTTTATAGTTTGCAGCGTTGTCCTTAAGAGTGTGGCCAGTCTTTTTGAGTCCTAGAATAATTTCTCTGTAAGAAGAGGCTTTTGCTCGAAATTGTTTGGTTCTATCATCATAAATAAAATGAGATAGTCCTTTAGTTTCTTCGGGCGGTGTGTCTTCTGTGAGAAGGCAGCCATCTGAAAAGCTTAAATGAAAAGGTTTTTCTACAAGGGTGTTATTCATTTTTTTTGGCGGACTCCCCTTCAAGTATCTTTTTTAACGGCATTTTTTGAAGAAAATAAAAAGCTTAAGCATAAAATTAAACCTGAAAGAAAAGATCCGAGGACTCCTACTATAAAGATAGTCTCAGTGACCCAGCCAGGTCTTTCGCCAACAAAACGATTCACCATAGAGAAGTACCCTCCTAAGATAAAGAGGATCAAAAAAAAGGCTGTAATTCTAGTAAGAAGGCGTATTTTAGGTTTCATTTCTCTGTATTTTTTTTCTTTGTTGTGTTAACCCTTGAGACCTTTGAGTCCTAAATAATAAAAACTCTTGGAGGAGATAAAATGAAAATATTTAGAAAGTTAGTTTATATGGCCTTCGGTGGTTTCGCAATACTTCATGTGACAAGTAGCTTTGCTCTTGGCGCTGTGGTGGCAAAGCAAGCTGTGACAACAGCTCCAGTTTCTCCACAAGAGACAAGAGCGACTGGAAAACAAATAGAGGTTGGTAAACAAGCGCCAATCCTTAAAGAAGATCTTTCTCGACTTGTGTATGTATCAGAAAAAAAACCCTGGACACAAAAAGATTTAGAACAAAAGGAAAAAATTTCAGTTTTATTTTATGCTGCGCCAGGAGCTAAGGATTTAAATAAACACGTCTCTGATGCTATAAAAGCAGCCGAGATGTCCCGAGATTATTATGATTCTTATGCTGTTGTGAATATGAAAGCATCTTCTTGGCCTAACTTCATTATCGCTATGAAATTGAAAGCAAGCCAAAAAGAGTTCCCTAACACAAAGTATGTAAGAGACAACCAAAAGGTTCTTGTGACGGAGTGGGGCTTAAAAGACAACTCGAATGTTGTTATTCTTTTTGGTGCAGATGGTAAGGTTCTTTTTCGTCACGATGGAGAGCTTCCTAAAGAAAAAGTTTCTGATCTTTTAGGTCTTATGAAGAAAGGTGTAGCAGAGTTGTCAAAAAAAGCACAAGAAGCAACAAAAATAGCTCCTAAAACATCAGTTGTTACTAAAGTAGCAGCTTAGGTTACAAGCCTCTTTAAAAAACCTGCAATGTGCCCAAGAACTTTAAAAAGCAGAAGAGAGAAGGCTAAGGAGGCTCCTGCACTAAAAAGAAGAAGAGACCAAAACAAAACCACAGGTGCAAAAAGTATAACAATCAGTCTTTCAATCAAGAGTGTTTTTGTAGCATCAGAGCGTTGCCATTGAGAAAAGTCTTCGTTTAGTGTAATTTTTTTTTCTTGTTTCAAACTTTCTGTACGTTTTGATCCAAAACTATCTTGACAAACCACCACTTGAGACATCTTTGTCCTTTACTTTATAGAGAAAATCATTAAAAATTTGTGAGAGAAATAGTCTTTCTAAAGTTGTATTTTACCCGGTCAAGAATTTTTGTCTAGGGGCTCTTTTGAAAACGTAAAAATTCTTTCGAAGATATTTTATAAAAAAGACGTTAAGTTTATGATGCATTTTTCTAATCTAGAAGCTTTTTATATCGGCGCTCTACAAGGAGTCACAGAGTTTTTACCTGTGTCTAGCTCTGCTCATTTAATTATTTATTCCTATTTTAAAAATGGAAATCAATTACCCATGTACTACAATGTAGCTTTACATTTTGGTACAGCCCTTGCCCTTCTTTTTTATTTTTGGAAAGACTGGTTAGATTTTGGAAAAGCTTTCTCTAGAAAAAGAACGAAAGAGAATTCCAAGCATAGAAAGCTTTTTTTTAATGTAGTATTCGCTTCAATTCCTCCTGGGTTTTTTGGTTTTTTCCTACGTGATAAAATTGAAAGTGAGCTGCATTCTGTTATGATTGTTGTTCTTCCTTTAGCTCTTTTTGGTTTTGTGTTGTGGTATGTTGATAAAAAACGACCAAAAACAAAACGTTTAGAGGAGCTCAGTGGAAAAGAAGCTTTTCTTCTTGGTTTTTGGCAAAGTTTAGCTTTGTTACCTGGGGTGAGTCGCAGTGCTGCTAGCATCACGGGAGGTCGTTTTTTGTGCTTAAAAAGAGAAGATGCTATACGATTCTCTTTCTTGATAGGCACTCCTCTTATGATTGCTGCAAGCTTACTACATGTTAAGGAGTTTTATTTAAGTATTAATGAACCTCAGTTTTATATTGGTTTTTTAAGTTCTTTTGCCTTAGGTCTTATAAGTATTCACTTTTTTCTTCGATTTCTTTCTCAGTTTGGCTTTTTGAGTTTTGCTCTTTATCGTCTAGTTCTTGCGTCCTATCTGTATTTTATAATTTTTTAGAACGCCCCTAGCACAAGATAAATTTTTTGCCAAGATTTTCATATTAATCCCCTCTTTTTTCTTCTAACAACTTGTTTTTCTTTAAGAGTTTTTCCTAGGGCTTTCTAGCAAACTTTTACCTCTTGTGAGCAGAAGGAGACTCTATCACACTAGATGTAGGGCAAACTCCTGCATGATGGATAGGGTGTGAAGCATGTCAGATAAAAAAAGAAAAGAAATTTTTAAACAAGCTGTAGAAGACCTAGGTCATGAGCTGTCATTTATGGAAAATCAAAGGATTAGTCTTGAGACTTTTTCAGATTCTTATAATGTGCCTATGGAGCTTATTTTAGAAGCTGTAGAAAATAAGAAGCTTGAGGTTCATTATGACTATGACAAAGAAGTGGTTTGGTTAGATTTACTTGAGGCATGTTATTTTTCCTACTGTTTGGAGGTCGATAGACAAAGAGTAAATTAAAAGTTTATTTTTTCCCTTGATTTTTAATATCTTCTTTCAGAGACTGTGAGGAAGGGATCCTTCACAGTTCTCTCGGCTTGCGTCATGATTTTAATAATCTATGTATTTTCTCTTATTATCCAAAGAGAGCTCAAAAAAATGAGAAGACTTGAGTTAGCGCAGGGTATAAAAAGCCCAGAAGAAGTTTTTGATGAACAAGCTATTTACAGTAATGCTCAAGTTACTTACTTTGATGTTTATTCAGGTTGTCTGAACGCAGCTTTAAAAAAAGAATTTCTTGCATTGGCTTCTTGGGATGAGATTTTTCTCGCAGAAACACAAAAAAAAGTTTTGAACGTAAGAAGAATTTATTCTCTTTTTAAAACTTTCAAAATTCTAAATAAAAAAAATGTATGTTACGAACTAGCTAAAAAAATAAGTGTGGGCTCTTCTTTGGTGGACCCTCTTATTTTAGAAGATGTGAAACGTTTTCTAGAGATTTTTCAGTTTCAAAGCCAGGTAAAGTCTTTTGAAGAGGGAGAGGCTTTTGATGCTTTTAGATCTCCTTTGAAAAGAAGAGAAAAAAAAGGAGACAAGAAAACAGCTGTTTTTTTAACGAGAAAAGAAAATGTAGCAGCAGAAGAAATTTCTAAAAATTCTTATCAAGGCAGCTGGCTCATTCTAAAAACACTAGGAGTTCAAGAAGAAGAAAAAACACAAGAAAGATTGAAACTAGAAACATGGGGAGATTTTTTAGTAGCATCTAAGCCGTTTGTTAGTTTGGAAGATTTAAAAAAAATTTCTTTGTGGAAATCCTTTCAATTAGACTTTTACTTGAGTTGTGATCTCTTGTTTGATTGGGAAATAGAAAAGATTTTATGGGATGAGTCTCAGGATGATTTTTATGTAAAATCTCTTAGACGTCTTCTAGCAAAAGTATTTTCATGTGAGTAATTCATGTCACTCTCCAAAATTCAATATGATTCAGGCCTAGTTCTTTTTTCTAGAAAAATCTTTAATGATGAAAGAGGCTCTGTGTCAGAGCTTTATAGAGAAGATTCACCTTTGTTTTCTTTGTCAAAAAAATTTGTTCAAGATAATTTTTCTTATTCTAAAAAAGGGGCTCTCAGAGGGCTTCATCTGCAACAGTCGCCCCATGAGCAAGGAAAGCTTATTACATGTCTTCAGGGTGATATTTTTGATGTCGCGATAGATTTAAGAAAAGAAAGTTCTACGTTTAAAAAACATTGGGTGTTTTTACTAAAATCCAGTCAAGGTGATACTCTTTATATTCCTGAAGGTTTTGCTCACGGGTTTTGTGCTTTAACTGATGAAGTTCTTCTCTTCTATAAAACTACAAAATACTACGAGCCGAGTGCAGAAGTCATTCTTAGGTGGGATGATGAAGACCTTGGGATCGAGTGGCCTAACTTAGAAAAAAAAATTTCTAAAAAAGATCAGGAAGGTCTTTTGCTGAGAGATTTTCTTCGAAAAAATAACTAGGCTTTTTTCTAGTTTTACTAGATGATTGTCCTGTTCATCATTTAATCTTAAAAATAGACTTAGGATCACAGCTTAGCACTAGGGGTTTGTTATGTTAAACTCACCGTACACGCTTGATTATTTAACAGCTCTTGAGTCAGAATCGATTCATATTCTTCGTGAGGCAGCTTCTGTTTTTTCCAAGTCTTGTCTTCTTTTTTCTGGTGGGAAAGACTCTATTGTTATGAGTCATTTGGCTTACCGAGCGTTTTGGCCAGCAAAAATTCCGTTTTCTTTTCTTCATATAGATACAGGTCATAATTTTGATGAAACCATAGCTTTTCGTGATTATTTGGTCGGGGAGCTTCAAGTCCATCTCATTGTTGCCTCTGTTGAGGATTCAATAAAAAGAGGAGATGTCATTGAAGAAAGTGGCGTGAATGCAAGTAGAAACTCTTTGCAGAGCACAACGCTTATGACAGCAATCAGAGAGAACGCTTTTGATTGCTGTTTTGGCGGAGGAAGAAGGGACGAAGAAAAATCGCGCGCAAAAGAGCGGGTTTTTTCTCATAGAGATGCTTTTGGACAGTGGAAACCAAAAAATCAAAGACCTGAGCTGTGGAAACTTTTGAATGGAAATAAAAAATTTGGTGAAAACTTCAGAGTTTTTCCTTTAAGCAATTGGACAGAGCTTGATATTTGGAATTACATAGCAAGAGAAAAAATAGAAGTACCATCCCTTTATTATGCTCACACAAGAGATGTCTTTCAAAGAGACGGTTCTCTTTACGCAGCTCATGAGTGTGTAAAGCGATTAGATGATGAGTTTGTGGAAAAAAGAGAAGTTCGTTTTAGAACGATTGGAGATATTACGTGTACAAGTGCTGTTGAGTCCAGTGCAGATAATATTGAAAAAATTATTAATGAACTTAGGCACAGCAGTCACTCGGAAAGAGGTTTCCGCATGGACGATAAAAGAAGTGATTCTGCTTTGGAAGATAGAAAAAGACAGGGGTATTTCTAATGGGAACAAGACAGTTACAGACTGACCAACTACGATTTGCTGTGATTGGTTCTGTGGATGATGGAAAAAGTACTTTAATTGGACGATTGTTCTACGATACACATTCGCTAGTGCAAGATCAGATCGAGTCTTTAAGAACAGAAAAAAATTCAAGCGAACTCAATTTAGCTCATTTAACAGATGGTTTGAAGGACGAAAGAGAGCAAGGTATTACAATTGATGTTGCGTACCGATTTTTTTCCACAGAAAAAAGAAAATTTATTGTTATCGATTGTCCTGGTCACATTGAGTACACAAGGAATATGGTGACAGGTGTGTCCCATTGCAATGCTGCTGTTATTTTAATTGATGCTACTAGAGGGATTAGGGCTCAAACAAAAAGACATGCCTTTATCACTTCTCTCATGGGGGTGAAACATCTAGTTGTTTGTGTGAATAAGATTGATCTTGTTTCTGATAAAGAAAAAATTTTTGAAGACATTAAAAATGATTTTAGAACCTTTATGTCTCGACTCAGTATACCTGATGTGACTTTTATTCCTATGAGCGCTCTGGGTGGGGATAATGTGGTGGAAAAATCTGAAAAAATGCCATGGTATAAGGGCCCTTCTCTTCTTCATCATTTGGAAAATCTTTTTGTCGTGAGCGATGATAATCATGTGGATTGCCGTTTTCCTGTTCAACGTGTGATTCGTGCTAATGGTTCGAGCAAAGAACCTTTTAGAGGGTATGCAGGCTCTGTAGAAAGTGGTGTTTTTAAAAAAGGAGATGAAGTTCTTCTTTTGCCTTCTCGTTTTAAAACTCAAATAGCAGAAATTTTTCAATATAAAGACACGGTAGAAGAAGCATTCACTCCCATGTCTGTTGTGATGACTCTTGAAGGAGATTTTGAGCTGTCGCGAGGAGACATGATTGTAAAGCAAAACAATTCTCCGCAAGCAGCTCAAGAGCTTGACTTAATGGTTTGTTGGTTGAACCAAAAAGCTTTTAACCAAGAAACACGTTTTATACTGAAGCACACAACAAAAGAAACTCAAGCTTATGTAGAAGAAGTTCTTTATAAGCTCAACATAGAGACTCTTAGAAAGGAAGAAGAAGTCTCAAGTGTAGAAATGAATGATATCGTTCGTTTAAAAGTTCAGTGCGCAGAACCTCTTTTTGTGGATAAGTATAAAACAAATAAAAACACAGGATCGCTGATTTTTATTGACAGTAAAACAAACGAAACAGTCGGAGCAGGATTTGTTTTATGAAAGAGTTTTTAAAAGAGCACACTTTTGATCTCACTCGCAATATGCTCGAATCAAAACGAGGACACAAAGGTGTGGTTCTTTGGTTTTATGGTTTGTCTGGATCTGGGAAGTCAACCGTAGCCAATGCTGTGATGAATCGTCTTGCCACGAGAAATCAAATTTTTTGCAAATCTCTTGATGGAGACAAGGTGCGTGGGGGGCTTTGTTCTGATTTAAATTTTTCTGATGAAAATCGCTTTGAGAACATCAGACGCTCAGCTCATGTGGCAAAATTATTTGCAGATTTTGGAGTGATTTGCGCGGCTTCTTTTATTACTCCAAGTAAGAAGATGAGAGATTTGGCTCGCTCTATTTTGGGAGAAGATTTTGTGCCATGCTATGTGAAAGCTTCTTTTGAAACTTGCCAGGAAAGAGACCCAAAAAATTTTTATAAAAAAGCAAACTGTGGGCAAATCAAAAATTTTACTGGGATTGAAGCATCTTTTAATTTCTCAGAAGAAGAGGCAGATTTAGTTTTAGATACAGAAGAAGACAGCTTAGAAGTGTTAGCAGAAAAAGTGGTGAGTTATTTAGAAAAAAAAGGCATTTTACAGGTGTGATATGAAAACAACAGACAGCCATAAACGTAGTTTTTTAAAAAGTGTAAGCTGGCGGATCACAGGCTCTTTGGATACACTTATTTTGTGCTATTTTTTTACTGGAAGCCTCGAAATGGCTGCTAGTATTAGTGCAACAGAAGTTTTGACAAAAATCGTTCTTTTCTACGGACATGAGAGGGTTTGGCTTCGGGTTCCCTTCGGTCGTTAGAAAACTTCTCAAGCAATAATTTTTTTTGAGGGGCTTTCTAAAAAACACAAATTAAATTTTTCGTGGAGTTTTTTATGGCCACTCAAAAGAGGCTTCTTTTGGTTGTGATGGATGGTGTTGGGTCTCGAGCAGATTCCTTTGGAAATGCTGTAAAGATGGCCTATACGCCAAACTTGAATTTTCTCAAAGAGAGTTGTTTTTATACAGAATTAAAAGCTCACGGGTCTGCTGTTGGTCTTCCTTCTGATGAAGATATGGGTAACAGCGAAGTGGGTCACAATGCTATCGGTGCAGGAAGAGTTTTTGCACAAGGGGCTTCTCTTGTAAAAGATGCTGTTATTCAAGGAGCTCTTTTTTCTGAGAAAGCTTGGGCTGAGCTTATAGGTGAGCTAAAATCGTCTGAGAAGACTCTTCACTTCCTAGGTTTGCTATCTGATGGCAATGTACATAGTCATGAAGATCATTTGCATAGACTTATAAAAGAAGCAGCTAAGAGTGGTGTGAAACGTGTTCGTGTTCATGCTTTGCTTGATGGCCGTGATGTTTCAGCTCAGTCAGCAGAAATTTATTTGGAAAGACTGGAAAAAGTTTTTTTAGAAGTTCGCGAAACTTGTGACGCACAAGTAGCCTCAGCTGGAGGTCGTATGAAAGTCACAATGGATCGCTATAATGCAAACTGGGAGATGGTAAAGCTTGGTTGGGAAACTCACGTGGGTGCAAAAGGCCCAGTTTTTAATTCGCCTCTAGAAGGTCTTAATTTTTATCGCAAAGAAAATCCTCAGAGTGTGGATCAGGATATTCCTCCCTATGTGATAAGAGATAAAAAAACAAATCTCCCAGAACCCATAAGAGACGGGGACTCTTTAATTCTCTTTAACTTTAGAGGTGATAGGAGTATCGAGATTTCAAGAGCTTTTGAAGAAGAAAATTTTTCTGAATTTAAAAGAGAGCCTAACCCACGAGTGCAGTTTTTTGGTATGACTGAGTATGATGGAGATTTAAAAATACCAAAAAAATTTCTTGTACCACCCCCTCTTATTGACAACACTTTAGGTGAGCATTTATGTCATTTGGGACTTAGGCAATTTGCTTGTAGTGAAACTCAGAAATATGGACATGTCACCTATTTTTGGAATGGTAATCGTTCTGGTTATTTCGACAAATCGTTAGAGGTGTATAAAGAAATTCCTTCTGATCTTTTGTCTTTTGACGAGAAACCATGGATGAAAGCTTATGAAATTTGTGAAGAAACTATAAAAGCTATGAGGGCTAGGAGTTTTGACTTTGGGCGTATTAATTTTCCAAATGGAGACATGGTTGGACACACAGGAGATTTAGCTGCTTCAGTCAGTGCTGTTGCAACCGTTGATCTCATGATTGGTAAGCTCATAAAAGCAGCTGCAGCCTCAGGGTACTCGCTTATTGTCACAGCAGATCACGGTAATTGCGAAGAGATGTTTGATTTAAAAGCAGGAGAAAACTTTTCACCTAAAGCCTTGAAACCAAAAACATCTCACACCACAAGCCCAGTTCCTTTTAGTGTTTTTGATCCGAATTTTGACACAAAAAAGTTCAAAAATCTTGCAAAAGACCCAACTTTAGCTCATATTGCAAACACTGTGCTCTACCTCTTAGGTGAGAAACCAAGAGAGTGTTATCTTGAAAGTATTTTACAAGTGAAATAAAAAGTATGAACGTCCATCGAAAAGAATCCCCAGAAAAATATTTAACCTCTCTTCTTGAAACAGTGAAAAAAGTAACTGATAAAGATGAGGGGTGTCCTTGGCTTGTTGAAAGAATGAATCATAAAGCTTTAGCTCACTATTTAATTGAAGAAGCCTATGAAACCGTTGAAACTATAGAAAACAAAGAAAGTGAAAAAACTTTAGATGAACTAGGTGATGTTCTTCTTCAAGTTCTTTTGCATTCTAAGATTGCTGAAAATGATGGAAGATTTACTCTAGCAGATGTGATGAAAAATCTTTCTGAAAAAATTATTCGAAGACACCCTCATGTTTTTGAAGAGGGGTCGTCTAAAATCGATTTAGATACAATTGTAGCAGAATGGGAAGAGATCAAGAAAAAAGAAAAGGCTCAAGATAAACCTAAATCCTGGCAATCAGAAGTGAGTCATCATTATCCAGCCTCGCTTCAAGCAAAAAAAATTGGGAAAAAAGCACGTTTAATTAACTTTGACTGGGATTCTCCACAAGAGGTTCTTGATCAAATAAAGTTAGAAATAAAAGAAGTTGAAGAGAGCCTGCTTTTAGACAGCAAGTCTTGTGATTTTTCTCACACAAAAGAAGAGATAGGAGATGTCTATTTCGGACTCGCGCAGCTTTGTCGCCATCTTGATATCGATCCAGAGGTGACAGCTTTTTTAGGCAATATAAAATTTTGTAAGCGAATGGACAAAATGCATGAACTTGCAAAAGTGTCTAGTCTCAGAGGTAAGTCAAAAGAGGAGCTAGAACACCTTTGGTGTGAAGCAAAAAAACAACTCTAATACTATTTTTAGAAGTTCTTATTTTCTTCTTTTTGCAAGAGAGTTTCTAGTTTTTTTAGAACTTGAGAAGAGAGAGTTTCAAAAATTATTTCAAACTCTTTTTTCTGACTATTGACAATGAAAACACTTGCTCTGATAAGATAATTTTTATTATTAAGCTGTTTCTTAGTCTTTCCATTTTCTGCATAAAGGGAGACGGTTACCTTTTCATTTTTAATGAAGGGTATAGACCGAGAACTTTTTAAGGAAGCTCCTTCTTGTGTTAATTTTAAAATCTTTGTATCCACATCTTTTTTTTGTTTGTTTTTCGAATCGTTTGAAATAGTAGCAAAAAAACTTGGCGTAAAAGTTTTTATAAGTTTTTTTTCTTCAAAAATCAGATCGCTGATGATGGTCTTCAAGTTTTTAAAATCAACAGGTTTGCTAATAAGTCTTGAAGCATCTTCAAACCAAAAAAGTTCTTTTTTGATGGCGTCTAAAACAATAGGGTCTGGAAAAGCTGTGAGAAACATGGGGATAGAATATATTTTTTTAAGCTCTTTAATAAAAGAAACGCCATCACAATCGGGGAGGTCAAAGTCTACTATAACGAGATCAAAAGTTTTTGTTTCAAGCTTTTTTAAAGCCTCTTCTCCTGTGTATGCTACCTGAACTTGAGCTTTAGGAATCACATCCTTGCACGCTTCAACAGTCATTAAAATACTAATCTTATTTTGATCGATTACGAGGATTGATTTCATGGGGGTGGCCTCACTAGATTCCCTGTGTATTGGTAGAAGTTCTAAATCTATTATACAAGAAAAAACTGTGCTGTAAGGATTTCTTCCTTGTTTCCGATGAACTTTCTAGGCCTATAGATCTTTTACTAGGGGAAATAATAGATGATTCTTAGTAAAAAAAAATTTTTTGCGATTTTCTTCTTTTGCTTTTTTTTAAGTGAGTTTTCTTTTGCGACTTTTTCTTTAAAAGAACTAAAACGCGATCATTTTTTTGAGTTAGAAGCTGAAAAAATTTTGGTAAAACCAGAAAAAAAACTATTATCCAATAGACTTCTTTCAAAAAAAGAAAAGGTTGACCCTCTGCGCTTTTATTGTAAGGAGTTAACAGACAGTTGTTACCAAAATTTGAAGTTTCTAGCTCGTAAAGATCAGGAACTTTCTTTAGCTAACTCAGTTACAAAAGTGGCTGAGGATAACAAAAAAAATAGGTATGTTTTTGAGTTCACAGAAAATTCCAAGGATTTTTTGGATTTTTCTAAATTGCAAAAGAAGTTATCACAAGAGCATTACCAGTTAAAATTAAAAACTGAAGAATTGAGACAGAATCCTCAGTTAGAAGAACAGTTTTTTTCTGAGCTTAAATATTTTTTCACTGATGAAGAGCTCGCTGTTTTAAGGGTAAAAATTCAAAATAAAGACTTTTTGCTGATAGATGAAGATCTTTTGCCTTCTTCTGTTCGGTCTCGAGTTGGGAAGTACACTTCCTATTTAGGACCTAATTGCTTTGAAGCAACTTTAGCTTTTCAGGATGAAAATTTTTCTCGGTCTTATCTTTATAATGTCAAGAATGAACCCGAACACCACGGGCTTATGATCAATAATGACGAACTCTTTCTTTTGCTGAAAAAACATTTTTTTGAAATTGATCCCAAAGAAACATCACTACGTTATGGGGATGTTATTTTGTTTGCAGACTACGGTGAGGCCTTGAGTGAAGACGATTTTCAATATAGTTGGATCAAACATACCGCTGTATTCCTCCTAAATCATTATACTTTTTCCAAAGGTTCAAAATCAGCAGACTCTCCTTACACAGTAAAGACTTTGAAAGAAGAGTGGAAACTCTGGTCTAGTCGCTTTAACCTCTTGAAAATAAAGGTTTTTAGAAAGCTTCCTCATGACGATTTGAGAATTAAACAGAAAAAACTAGTGGACTGGATGTACTAAATCTTTTACTATGGATACCATTTTGAATTCTTTGAAAATTTAAATAGATAAAGCATTAGAAAAGCTTTTAACCTCAAGGTTCGTAGCATGACACGCAGTGGTCCAAAAAAAATATTACCTAAAGGTGAAAAACGAGGACAAAGAAAAGGTCGAGATTTTTCAAACCTTCGGTCTGCTCGTGTAAAATTCCAAGAAAAGCTAAACTGCCCAATTCAAAGAAAATGTGGATCCTGTTCCTATGTGAATGAGAGTTATCCTGTTTTGGCTGCCAGAAAGTATAAGTTAGCAGTAGAAAAAATAGGACAGAGTATTTCTCTTGAAAATGTAAGGTGTATTCCTCTAGAGCTTTCACCTGAGGTTAAAGGTTATAGAACTTCAGTGAAGCTTGCTGTAAGAAAATCTTCCATTACAGGCGCTCTTGAGATTGGTTTGTTCTCTCCAGGTACTCATCAAATTGTTTCTTTAGAAGACTGTTATATCCAGCACCCAGAAATCAATAAACTAGTTTTGTCTTTGAAGATTCTTCTTGTCGAGAGTGGTTTAAGTGTTTATGACGAAGAAAAACACGAAGGAGTTTTGCGTTATATTCTTGTTCGTGTTTCTCGAAGCACAAAAGACTTAGCTATTACTTTTGTGGTTACAAACCGTAGTAGCTATTCTCAGTTGAGAGAAGTGGCAAAACGTTTGAAAGACCAGCATCCAATTGCTTGTGCTTTTTTAAATGTGAATGCAGAGCAAACAAACCGGATCACAGGTTTATTTTCTAAAAAATTAATTGGACAAGATACAATAAAAGAAAATCTTTGTTATTTTGATTTAAGAGTAAGCCCTCTTTCTTTTTTTCAGGTGAATCCTTGGACAGCAGAAAAGATTTACGGACGAGTAGAACAACTCGTTGGAAAAACAAGTCGACTGGGAGCAGTTGCTTGGGATCTCTATTGCGGAATTGGAATTTTTTCTCTTGTTCTTATGCGTCAAGGTTATCAAGTAGTTGGTGTTGAAGAAAATCCTCACGCTTTGAAAGATGCAGAAGAGAATGCAAAAAGAAATTTTCCTTCTGTGGTATCTTGTTTTAAAGAAGAACCAGTAGAAAAGTTTATAGATTCGCAAATAGTATCAAGTGGTCTTTTTAGTAAGCCAGAAGTGGTTGTGGTCAATCCGGCAAGAACGGGCCTAGATGTGGCAGTGATAGAAAAGCTTATTGAAACTAAAAAGAAGAGCCCTAGTCTCGAGCTTGTATACGTCTCATGTGAGGCTACTACTTTGGCAAGAGATTTGAAGTTACTCACAGAAGGCGGCTTTACTCTAAGGCAACTTGAGTGCTTTGATATGTTCCCTCACACAGAAAAGCTTGAATGGTTGGCAATCTTAACATAAAAAGGCACTCTAACAGCAAAAGTTATGGAGCTTTTTATGCGAGATATTGTCAATCCTGTCACGAGTTCTCTTGAAGAGTATCCGATGGAAGAGCTTTTCAAAATCAAACAAAAGTTAATCAATAATAATCAAAAAATTTATGATTTTGGGGTAGGGGATCCTAATCTTCCTTTGTGGGAGCCTGCTATTGAAGCTCTTAAGCAGTCTGCTGGTGAGTCTCAAGGGTATCCTTCTATTGGAGGAACAAAAGAATTAAAAGAGGCTTGCGCTGATTATTTATTGCGTAGGTTTTGTTTGAAGGAAGATCTCTCAAGGCTTTTAGTTGCGACAAAAGGTAGCAAAGAAGCTATTTTTCATATTGCTTTATCTTTGATTGGACGCAATGGAAAACAAACAGTCGCTTATCCTGCTCCAGGATATCCTGTTTATAAATCTTCTGTTTTGTTTGCTCAAGGTGTTCCCTACCCTGTGCCATTGACAGAAGAGAATCACTATTTGATGGAGCCTTGGAATTTTCCAGAAAATGTCATAAAAGATTTAGCAGCTATCTGGGTTAACTACCCTCATAACCCAACTGGCACCACGGTGAATATCCGCTACTGGGAAAAGCTTGTGGAGTGGTGTCACAGAGAGGATGTTATTCTTTTGTCTGATGAGAGCTATGTGGATCTTTATCATGTTTTGTTAGACTCAGAAGGAGAGGGTTCTTCTAAGCTTCCCATCTCACCACTCGTTGTCAGCTCAGACAGGGTTATTTCTTTTTTTAGTTTATCAAAACGTTCAGGTTTTACAGGCCTAAGAACAGGCTTTATGGCTGGTGACAGAAGAATTCTTGAACCACACTTAAAAGCGAGAGCAAATTTTGGTTTATCAACTCCTGTTTGTATTCAAAAAGCAGCAGCAAAAGCGTGGCTAGATGACAAGCATGTAGCTTTAAGACGTGAGATTTTTAGTGAGCGTTTAGATTTTGCTTTTGAAAAATTAAGTCAGATGAAGCTCTTGGTTGAAAAACCAAAAGTACCTTTTTACCTTTGGCTAAAAATACCGGAGAAGCTCTTTCAAAAAGATATAGATTTTTGCCTTAATCTCGCTCGAGATGGTGTTATTACGACTCCTGGTCGTTGGCTTGGGTCTAAAGAAGAGCATTTTTTTAGACTTTCTTTGACTCTTTCTTTGGAAGACATGGGTGAGGCTTTCGACATTCTTAGAAAACATATAATTAACTAGGTGCCCTATGGAAATTGATAATCTCAAAGTTATTATTCTTGGTATCATAAAAGAGCCTTCTCTTTTAAGTGAGCCGCAGGCTCAATCAGCTGTGAGAGAGGTGATAGAACATCTTGATAAAGGACGACTTCGAGTCTCTTCAAAGGTTGATGGAAAATGGGTTCATTATGATTGGGTGAGACAAGCTATTCTTTATTACTTTCGTTTGCAAAAAACAGTTCCTATGGAAAGTGGTCTATTCACTTATCACGATAAAATTCCTGTGAAAAAGAATTTTGAGGAAGCAGGAGTAAGAGCTGTTCCTCCTGCAACGGCTCGTTATGGAAGTTTTATGGAAAAAGATGTGATTTTAATGCCTTCATATGTGAACATTGGGGCCTATGTGGGAAGTCGTACGATGGTTGATACTTGGGCGACAGTTGGCTCTTGTGCTCAAATCGGAAGAGATGTTCATCTTTCAGGTGGTGTTGGTATTGGTGGTGTTCTGGAGCCAGTGGGTGCTAAACCAGTGATTGTGGAAGATGGAGTTTTTGTGGGCTCTCGGTGCATTATTGTAGAGGGAGTACATGTAGATAAAGAAGCTGTTCTTGCTGCAAATTGTACATTGACAGCATCTACGCCGATTATAGATGTAAGAGATGGAAAGTTTGAAACCCTCAAAGGCTATATCCCAGAAAGATCTGTTGTGCTTCCAGGAGTCAGAGAAAAAGAAGTACAAGGTGGCAGAATTTATCTGAATTGTGTCTATATTATCGGAGAAAGAAAAAGCTCTACAGACCTCAAAACTTCTTTAAACAATGCTCTTCGAGACTATGACGTTTCTATTTAGAAATTTTTTTCTGATTTTTTCTTGCAATGTTATAAAAGCTCTCTTACCATAAAAGTGATACTTTCGTTTGAAAATTTATAAGAGTTTGCTTGGTTGAGAGTTTTTCTATTTTAAAAAGGAAAAATTATGAAAAACATCATTAAAGTTATTTCTTGTTCTTTTTTAGCTATGTTACTGAGTGCTGAGGGTTTTTCTGCCCTAAATTTTAGTGTCACAGGTGATAGTGTTTTTTCTGGAAAGCAAAATGGAACTTCCTACACATCTCAAGGGGTTTCTCTTTTTACTGATTATCAAATGATGGCAGAGTGGCCACTTGCTCTTGGTCTTATGGGATCTTTCCATAACAGATCAACAGGAGCACAGTCTGAGGTAGCTCCTACAATGAAACTTTGGTTAGGCTCTGATATAACAGGAGTAGCAGCTCTCGAGCCTTACGCTCGTTTAGGTTATGCTTTCTCTTGGGTTAATCAAGCAAATGGTGCTAAAGCTCACACAAATAATGGTTTTGTTATGAACCTTGGAAATGCATTTGCTATCTCTGAAACAGTAAGCGCTCTTGTTGCTTACACATTCAATGCAAGAACTTACAACAATGGAAGTAGCTCATCAGCAGCTAGTTCTCACGGTGTGTCTATTGGTTTTGGCGCTGAGTTATTCTAAGAGTTTTTGCGTGAAGTTTTTCTAGCGTAGAAATACATCCGGTGTGTTTCCCACTGAATACGAGCTCTGTGAGCTTCCTCTTTTATTTCAAGATATTCTAGAAGAAATTTTTCATATTCGTTGTCACACAGAGCTAGTCTTGTGGCTTTTGAGCCTTTTGTGGTTTGAGCATGTTTTGTTTTTATTTTTTTTAAGCGTGTTGGAAGAAGCTTTTCAAGGCGCAAAGAAATCTGACGATTTTCTACGATCACCCGAGCGTAGTGGGATATTCTTTGAAGTAATTTTTCCTTAGAAAGAAAATACATCATCTCAAGCGTTACCTAATAATTTTTTTGAGATATCGTTCTTGTATATCATGGTAATTTTCTGCGGAATTTGACTCAAATTCTTTTAGAATTTCTTCTCTATACTGCTTATCTATTTCGTAGTCATGTCGAATTTCTATATCACCCCTATGGATAGCCTGTCCATGGTATTCTTGACTTCCTGTTTGCTTTCTTTTTCTTTCGCGATTTTTTGTCTGTCTTTCTTCACTTTTATTCATAGCTTCTCGTAAGTATCTCCCTGCGCTGTCAGATGATGTTTCTGCTTTGCGAAAGTTTTGCTTTTCTCCTGAGCTCAAAGCTTCAGCCATAGCTTCTTTTGCAGAATCAAGTCTTTTCCCTGCTGAGAAATTTAAGGAACTTAATTGTTGAATAAGTTCATCCATGGCTGATAGGTTTGTGTTTTGTTTAAGACGAGTAATAGGCCACTCGGTTTTTAGTGTTTCTTGTGAGTTGTTTTCTGATTGATCAAGTTTAATTGAAATTTCATCTTGTCTTTTTTTGAGTTCTGCTAGTTGTTTTCTAATAGAGACAAGTTGTTGTTCAGCAAGTTCAGCTTGTTCTTCTTCAGCTTTATCTTCTGCAGTTTCTAACTCTTGGATCCAGTTTTCATAAGAGGTTACAGTTGTAGAAAGCTCGTTTCGTATTTTTTTTGAGTCGAAAGAAGAAGTGTCTTTGAGCCAAGAAGAAATTTTCTCAAGAGATTGTTGGAATGGTTTTTTTTGTTCAATTGACTCCCAGCTTGGTATTTCTGTTTTATCTTGAAGCTCACTTACTCTTTCTTGCCAACGTTTGAAGCGATCTTTTAAGAATTTTAAGGTTTGTTCGTTACTTTCTAAGATTTCATTTTTTTTCTGAACTCCTCCCTCTTCCACTAAGTGAGAAAGAGAACGCATAGCTACAAAAAAATCACGATCTCTTTCTCTGTCGTCAAGAGTTTCGTGTTCACTTAAAAACTCTGCGATGAGGCTAGAAGCCTCTTGTAAATTTTTTTCTTCTAAGTTTTTAGCATACTCTTTAAGTAAGTTTTCTATTTCATCCAGAGTTTTTCTGTCTTGGTGGTCAAAGTAAGGTGTCTTCTCTGAAAGAACACTTAGTTCATTCAATTTATCTAGAGATTTTTTGTCGAGTGCCATTTTCCCTTTCGGCTCTGAATTAGCTATATTTTCTCTCATCTCTTTTAGGAGAGAAAGAGCTTTTTGATACTCACCGTAAACACTAATTAAATTAAGTGTGATTTGGTTTGAAAACCCCTTTTGGCTCACAGGGTTCGTTACATCTTCAGCTTCTGCTTGAAGAGTGATTTTTCCAAAATCATCACTCAAAAATTGATCTAAGTAGATTATTTCTGTGAAAGATATGTTTTTTACACTTCTTGTAGAGAGCTCAGCTATTTCTCTAGAGTGAAAATCAGAATCACTTTTAATGTGGAGTTTGACGAGTGAGAGTTCTTTTTTTGCTTTTACTTCGATCCTGAGACTAATAGGCTCGTTACTTGGCCAAGGATCTTTGACGGGTCCTTCTGGAGAGATAAAAACTTCTGGAAGCTCACTAGCATCCACAAAAAAAGAGGCAAGGGGAAGGGTTTTAGCTGGTAAAGACTCCAAAGTGAGATGAAGATTTTTTGTCAAAGAAAAAGAGGCTCTGTATTCGGTTTCTGTGAGATCTTTTTTTTGTAGCAATATTGTTTGAAAAAAATGTTTATTTTCATCAAGCAAGATGATTTTATTTTCTTCTTCAGAAGAAGATAGAGTTAGTTCAACAAGATTATCTTCTTTTAGTTCAATGAGAGCAGTTTTTCCAGTGTGCAATTTATATTTTTCTGGTTGGTTAGAGTTTTTTACTCCTTTCAAGACAGTTATGTCAAATGAGTCTTCAAGGAGGTTCTTTGTAAAGAAAAAATTATTTTGAAAAAAAAGATAACTAGTAACACCAAAAAAGAAAAAAAAGCTTAAAAAAGTTTGTTTTTTATTCCTTGTTAGATCTTCATTACAGTTTTTCTGTAAATTTTTTAGTTCTTTTTGTAGGCTGATTTTTTCTTCTGAGTTGAGAGGGTGTTCAGAATAAAAATTAGCAAGATAGTTTTTGTTTTGATCCCCATGTGTTACTTCTAAGAAGAGAGCTAAATTTTTTTCGTGAATTTTTTTTCTAAAATTTGTTTTTGAAACTTGGTAACAAAGAATAGGAAAATAAAGAATAAAAGCACTAAGAAGGATTATGTTTAAATTTTCTGGGAAAAAATAGAGGGCAACCCCACTTGATCCGAGCACTGAGAAAAAGAAGCAAAAGAAAATGAGAAGACTTTGTTTGAAGTTATAAAAAAGATAAAAGCGATTTAAAAACAGAGCATTATCTTTTAGGGACTCTTGTTTATTCATAAAAGAAAGCCTTTCTCAGGAGAGGTTTCTCTCTATTATGCTTGATTTTGTGAAAAAGGCGTAGACTCTCTTTCTCAAGTCATCTAGAATAGCCAGTTATGGGGGCGACTTGGCTTCGACAAGCGTGGCAGGTGCCAAAAAGAGCATGTCTGGGATGGAAACGTGGCCCAGTCAAAATGCGTTTCACCGTTTAATTGGCGAAAACCAATTAGCACTCGCTGCCTAATTAAATAGGTAGCCGGTTTTTTAGAAAGTGTTAGCGGTTCTAAAAACCCGTCATTTAGCTGACTCGCTTAGAAGAGATTCTGTTCGGATATCTTCTAAGTTAAATTTAATCGAGCTGCGGTTTTTTGAGCCTGTCTGTGGGCGCAAGAAGCAAGAGGATTAAAACACTAGACTAAGCATGTAGCGCTTTAGGTATCACATGTTTGGACGCGGGTTCAATTCCCGCCGCCTCCACCAATCTCCTAAAAAACCAATCTTTTCTACAAAAATTATTCGTCCTGCTCCTCAGCTAGCTCTGCAAGACGATAGAAGGTGTTCTTTTGATCTTTGCTATAAACATCAAGTACTTGATTTGGGGCTGCTATATTTAAAAGTAAGCCATCAACAGGAAAATATTCTTCTTTAGCTATTTCACGGAGAGCAAGCATACTATTTCCTGAGTCTGCTTCTTTTCCACCAATGACCCAAATTGAAATAGATTCATAGAGAGGATCTTGCTCAGAATCTGAGTCAGAATCTGAGTCAGAATCTGAGTCAGATTCTGACTCAGATTCTAAATAATGTGATTTTAATTGCATAAGAACAAAATCAAGATGAAACTCAATATTTTTTTTTGCTTCCTTAGTAGAAGCTTCACTTCCACTTGGGCCAAAATGAGTCATAAAAAGAGTTTTGCCAGTCTCATTATCAAAAAAGATAAAACAAAAGCAAGGGCTTAGGCCTTTTGTAAAATATCCAGAGTCATTTACTATAGGCATTTGGATTTTATCTTGTTCTATTTCTATCGGGGGCCCATTTGCAATAAGCTCAAGAAACGCCTCTGATGTTACAAGAAACGCCTCTGATGTTAATTGTTGAGGATTTGCTCCATAAATATTTTTTGCCAGATAAAATGCGAAAAAAATAGAGATTAGGATCTTTTTCATAAGATTTTCCTAGAAAAGATTAACGTTTTTAAAATGATTGTGGGGGATTTTTACACTAAAAAAGAGAGGGCGTAAAGAGTTTGTTAGAGTCTTGTTTTTTAGTTAAAAGCTTAATCACGAGCAGCACCACCTCCTCCTCCATGAGAAGTATCATCTTCTATAGGACAAAGAGGCCCGAATTTCTCTGATTGGATTTTACAAAGATCCCAAACTTTTAAAAGATTTCCACTGATAACAAGAAGGGTTTTTCCATCAGGGGTTAAGCGGAAATCTATTGCTTCCTCAAATGGATGCTCAAGAAAATGAGCCTGTTCACCGGTTGGTAGAGACCAAAAATAGACTCCTCTTGGGGTTCCTGTGATAGCGAACCGTTCATCTAGAGTAAACCCTAGAGCTGTTACATATTCTCTGAGTGGGAGGATACTTGGTTTTAAGGTTTGAGCTTCTTCTGGTAAAGGAATGAAAAGAGCCCCTTCTTTAAGAGCTACAAGAGAATAGTTGCTATGTGGGCTTAAGGATAAAAGGTTTCGAGCGTTTTTAATCTCTAGCTCAAACTTCTTTTTAAACTGTCTCTGAAGAGTTCCATCTTCTTTTTTTAGGGCTTCTTTATTTTCTAAAATATGAAGTGTTCTAGGCGGACCACTTGTCGCACTAAGATAAGCAATTAGAGGTCTTTCTCTACCTTGCCAATCCCAAAATGTCCTAGGAAGTGATTTTTGGTCATGACTAAAGTTAAATATTGTAATATCGAGAGCAACTTTAGACCAATCAGGACTCACTTTATACATTCTTAGATATGAGTCCTCATCAGCTGAAAGCAAATAGTTTTGTTCTTCAGATAAAGAATTTGAAGGATCTTGTCGCCAATATCCTTTTAAGACTCCTTTGGATGCTATTGGAGTTCCCTCTTCTTCAAAGTTTTTTAAGTCAAAGGATGTTTGAACTAGATCAGACCTGTACATCCCTGAAAACTTTAATTCAAAAACTCTTACAAATTGACTATCAGGTGAGAAATCTATTTTAAAAGGATGTGAATATTTAGATCCTAGGCTTTTTTCATGTATTTTATTTTCCTTTAAATCCAGAACTGTAAAGGACAGAGGCCTATCATCATCGAATGTTCTTCTTCTTTCAGAGTAGATTACTGCGTAGCGACTATCAGGGCTTGTTTCGAAGATTCTTTGTCCTTCATCGTTTTGAAAGTCATTATAAAAAAGTAACCCTGTTTCAGAGTCAAATATAGGTGGAGTTTCTTTAAATTTTATTGCTAAGAGTTTTTTGAGACTTTCCTCGGCAGATCTGCTAATTTCATTTTCAGATGAAAAAGAGTTGTAGCTTCGAGTTCTAGAGTAAAACTGAAGAAATTCAGCTACCGGAAATGTTTTAAAGTCCTTATTTTTTTCTAGTCCTTCTATATATTTTCCAGAGTTTCTCCCACCATAAGACAAATCAAAAATACGTTTTAGTAAATCTACGTTTGTTCCTAGGCGTTTATTTTTAAAATACTTATACACAGAGTAGAAATCTTGAGCGGAGGCTACCTCCGACAGTGTTTCTTGAAAAATAGGCAAAGACTCATCCTCGTGAGAGAGTTTTGAAAAATACTTAAAAAAAGAAGATCTTTTTTGAGAGCCAAGTTTAAAAAGAATTCTTATTTTTTCCTCATCTGTAGGGGTGATGCTATAAATATTAAGAGCTGTTATCCCGTTTTTTCCTTCTTGTTGAAGAGCTTTCTTAAAATCTATTTCCTCTAGAGCCCCTTTAGGATTTGCTTTTAGAAAAAAGTGACCAGTTTGGAAAACTAAATTAAAACCAGCTGAAAACCCTTGAGCAAGAAGAGGTAATCTTCCAATATTTTCATTTGTTCCACTATCTCCTATCCACTCTTGAAAAGAAAAATCTCCTTCGCTCTCACCCCAGTCTCTTTTACGAGCTATTTCAATTCTTTGCCCGAGTTCTTCCCAACTAGTAGCTTTTGTCATCCCTTCTTTTTGAAAAAGAAGAGCATTGATCAGGGCTAACATGTTTTCTCTCCCAGCTTCT
>JACCDV011188129.1_pt1 | contig 30960 bp, 25 predicted proteins | sample 7446131 | NCBI WGS metagenome assembly JACCDV01 (sample SAMN15323448, study PRJNA562643) | freshwater metagenome | isolation source: river surface water | place: USA:Blue River Watershed | collected 2017-08-17 | reverse complement strand
GACCAACGTATGTCAATTGTTCCAATGCATTCAATTGAATTGACTTACCTTGGGCATTTAGCCAAGTTTGAAATAAGTGATTTCCGAAAACATCGGGCAAAGAATCGGCGAACATCGGTGGCAATCCGCGGAAAGCTTTGCCTTCGAATTGGGGAAAAGTTTGGGTTTCGGGGGTGCGTTTGATGATGAACGGCAAACTTTTGCCATGATTGGTGGCGAGATAGTCAGGGTTATACTGAAAATAACTGCATCGCTTATTTACGTCGTATCCCAACCGACCAATTTCGTCTCCGAAGAGTTTGATATTTAGGATATCGCCCATGATGCTTGCTGAAATTTGGTTTTAATAAAAATTGGGGACGTCGTTTTGCTGCGAGCCACCCTGGATTTTCTGGAGTCCGCGTTGAATGTCGAGTAGTAAATCGAAGTGGTAAGCAACCCGCAATAAACTGTCTAATGTAACGTTCTTTCCCATTTCGATATTCTGGATCGTGTTTCGCGACACATTGAGTATGGTGGCGAGTTCTTCCCGAGATAGCTTTTGCGCCTGACGTTTCTCGCGACAAATTTTGCCGATGCTTAATTTAATGTCGTTGATTGTGACAACTTCGAAGATCATATTAACCAATATATTGTGTATATTGATTCAAATATAGCAAAAATAACCAATTAAATGGTTTATTGGTGCTTGCGCAACTTGAGGATCACCATCTTGCTGGTAGGTGTATTGCTCTTGTCGGCTACGGAATCAATTGGCACCAAAATGTTGGCCTCTGGGAAGTAAGTAGCGGCGCAACCCACCGGAATGTTGAAGCTGATAATGATGAATTTCTTCGCCACACGCTCTACACCACCGTGGAAATTGTATAAATCCACCAATTCGCCTGCCTCAAACCCAAATTTCTTGATGTCCTTGGGGTTCATGAAAATCACACGACGTTCGTTCTCCACCCCGCGGTAACGATCGTTTAAACCGTAAATGGTGGTATTGAACTGGTCATGACTTCTGATGGTCATCATCATCAATTCATCGTCGGCCACAGTGATAGCCACGGGCGTTGCCACATTGAAATTGGCTTTTCCATTCATGGTATTCCACTTTCCGTCGCGGGCCGAGTTGGGCAAATAGAATCCACCCATTTCGCGCGCACGCTCATTGTAATTATCGAACCCAGGGATACTGGCCTCAATCGCATCGCGAATGTGGTCGTAATGGGTGGCATATTTATCCCAAGGAATCACACTCTTACTGCCCAGTGTTGCCTTGGCCAAGCCGATCACAATGTGTGGTTCGCTGCGAAGATCGCCGGAGACGGGTTTGAGTTTTCCTTTCGACATCTGCACCACACCCATAGAGTTTTCGCAGGTGATAAACTGGTGTTCGCCGTTGATGATATCTGAATCTGATCGGCCGAAACAGGGGAGGATGATCGCTTCTTTGCCGGTCACCAAATGACTGCGGTTCAGCTTGGTAGACACTTGCACGGTGAGGTCGCAATTTTGCAATGCCTCGGCCGTGTATTCGGTATCTGGACTCGCGGATAGGAAGTTTCCACCCATCGCAAAGAACACTTTTGCATCGCCTTTGTGCATCGCGTGGATACAGTCAACCACATCGTAGCCGTGGGCTTGTGGCGGGTGAAATCCGAATGCTTTTTCGATGCGATCCAAGAACGCTTGGGGTGGTTTTTCGTAGATGCCCATGGTGCGATCTCCTTGTACGTTGGAGTGCCCTCGGACCGGACAAGTGCCTGCGCCTTCCTTGGCGATACTGCCTTTGATGAGCAACAAATTCACCACTTCTTTGATGGTATCCACCGCGTTTTTGTGCTGCGTGAGTCCCATCGCCCAGCAAGCAATGATCTTGGTTTTGTCTTTGAGCGCGGCCACCGTTTCATCGATTTGCCACTGTCTGAGACCGGTTTGTTCGATGAGTTTTTCTAGCGATTGCGCTTCGATATTTTCCTTCCAAGCATCAAATCCTTGGGTGTTGTTGGCAATAAAATTATGATCAAGTACTGTGCCCGGCGCCTTCTTTTCTTCTTCGAGCAACAACTTTTCGATGGCTTGAATAAGCGCCATGTCGCCGTTGAGCTTCACCTGCAAGAAAATATCCGTGAGTCGGGCTTTCATACCCAGCGCACCTTTTACAGACTGCGGATCAGAGAATGCGATCAGTCCGGTTTCGGGCAAGGGGTTAATGGAAATAATGGTGGCGCCACATTCTTTCGCTTTTTGCAAGGCGCTGAGCATGCGGGGGTGGTTGGTGCCGGGATTCTGACCAATGATCAGGATGGCTTCGGCCTTGTAGAAATCCTCCAGTTTTACTGAGCCTTTTCCGATACCCACACTCTCATTGAGGGCCACACCACTGGATTCATGGCACATGTTCGAGCAATCGGGGAGGTTGTTGGTGCCGTATTCGCGGGCAAAAAGTTGATACAAAAATGCGGCTTCGTTCGATGTACGTCCGCTAGTATAAAATACCGCCTCATTGGGCGATTTGAGTTTGTTTAAATGCGATGCGATTTTCCCAAAGGCATCGTCCCAACTGATGGGGGTATAGTGTGTTGCACCCTCGGCGAGGTACATGGGTTGTGCAATTCTGCCTTTTTTCCCAATTTCATAGTCGTTGAGTAACGACAAATCCGCCACGCTGTTTTTGGCAAAAAAATCGGGTGTCAAACGCTTGGTGGTGGCTTCATCGGCCACGGCTTTGGCACCGTTTTCACAATATTCTCCGATGGGAGATCGCTCATCATCGGGATCAGGCCAAGCGCAACTGGGACAGTCGAATCCACCTTTTTGATTGAGTGCGAAGAGGGCTTTGGCACCGCGGGCGGGGTTCATTTCTTTCAGTACGTGCTGCACGGCGACTTTTACCCCGGTTAATCCTGCTGCAGAAACACTGGGTTTGTGCAACCGTAGGTTAAGCAATTGTTCAGGCGTTTCCGCGTGAACTGTAGTGGTTGCTGTATCGTGCGTTGATGTGTTTTGTCCGTTCTTCGTTGCCATGGCTGCGATTAACTCAAAAGTACAAAATTGTGGCTTAACCCAAGTAATCCTTTTCAACGAAGACGTTGAGTGTGCGATTGTTTGGATGGGCGATGGTGGTAGAAAGGCTGTTTTCCTTGCTGTTAATCCAAGGAATAAGGGTTTCCGTTGCAATGGCAACCGTGATTTCCTTATTAACGAGGGTGGTTTGGGTATTGTCGCCGGTTGTCAGGGTGATGCGAAATTCACTGACGCCGAAGGGGAGTGAAACGGACAGTGGTGTGTGCCTGACAAGTTGATTTAAGTCGCTGTCTGACAGTCGAATCCGCAAGTTATTTTCGGTAATTCTGATTTTCATAAACGGTGAATTTAACTGGCCGATGAAATTCTGTGGTGATGCGTGTAGATATTGCAGCGTTCGCCCCGCAGAAATCCAACCAGGGTGATACCCATTTCTTCGGCCAAATCAATGGCTAAGCTCGAGGGGGCACCCACGGCTGCGATCAGTCTAACCCCTGCCATAGCTGCTTTTTGTACCAGTTCAAAGGATATTCTGCCGCTGAGTAAAAGGATGTGGTTGTTCAGGGGAATGCTGGGGATGGCAGACGTTGGCTGCGCATTCATGAGGCACTGACCGATTAGTTTATCAAGCGCATTATGTCGGCCCACATCCTCCGAGGACAGGATTAACTGTCCGTCAAGGTCAAACAGCGCACATCCATGGATTCCGCCGGTTTGTTCAAAATTGGCTTGTTGTTTTCGGAGCGATTCGGGGAGGGAATACAGGATGTTGGGTGTTATTTTCCACTGGGTTTTGGGCAGTTCTATGTTGCACTGTTGTTGCACTGCTGACAGCGAGGATTTGCCACATACGCCACAGCTTGAGGTGGTGTAGAAGTGGCGTTCGAGTTTGGTGAGGTCTACAGGCACTTCTGGGCGAAGGGTAACGACCAGCGACTGATTGTTTGTGTTATCCGTTTCAACCACTGATTGCACATCGTGGTGGTTTTGGATAATGCCTTCGGTAAACAAAAATCCAATGGCCAGGGCGGGGTCATTTCCTGGGGTGCGCATGGTTACGGAAATGGGGTGAGGATTGGGAGAATTGCCCGTGATCAATTGGATTTCGAGTGGTTCTTCCACGCTAACGAAATCGGGGGTACGACTTGATTTATTGCCTTCAAGTCGATGGATTTCTGTGGGAGATATGCTGAATTTATCACTCATTGATCAAAACTTCTCAGGATTTTCAGGGTTTGGATATCGGTAGGCAATATACAGGCATTATGGGTATCTACAAATTGTTTGACCGATGACTGGGTTGACCCAAAGGCGTTAAGTTCTTGTAGGCAGTTTGCGGGAAAATATGCCACCAGGGGTTCTGTGATTCCGGTGACATGATTTTGGTAGCAGCATATCCGCTGTTGTGTTTGTCCAACCGCCACCAACCGTCCCAGCGTTTCTTCTGTCATGTTTCGGTAGTCGCACCCCAGCAGAAGCAGGTCGGATTGGGGAGGGAATAATGGCTTGTCTGAGGTGTGATTCAGGAAGGAGAGAATACCACTCATGGGGCCCCGGCCGGCGTGAGCCGGCCGGTCAAACAACCCAACAATGTTTGGGTTATCACCAAAAGTTAATTGTTGGTCTTCCCTGCAACTCACGAAAACTTGGTCACAAAATAGCAGCAGCATATTGGCCATGGCCAAATAGGCCGGTGTATCGCCCAACATGATCAACGCTTTGTCGTGGCCCATCCTCCGACTTTCACCCCCCGCCAAAACCAACCCCGTAATCATGGTTCTTTTATTTGGTAGCGGCGTCTGCTTTTTGCTGCGCTTGCTTGATCATTTCATCGGTACGGTTTTTTGCCGCTAACTCAACTTGATCCGCTTTGTCGTTCACAGAAGACTCCCATTGATCGGCCTTTTGATTGCCTTTCGATTCCGTTTGATCGGCCAATTTGTATCCTTCCGCTTTGGCATCAGCCGCTTTCTTCTCCGCTTCTTTCAACAATTTTTCAGCCGCTACTTTGGCCAATTTCTTTTGTAAAGGGTCTTTGGCTGCGGCGACCAAAGCATCGGCTTCTTTTTTGGCTTTATCCATGGCCATCGCATAGGCCTTGTCGGTTTCAGCTCGCTGTTTTGCCGCTAACTCTTTGGCTTCAGTGCGCATTTTATCGGCTGTTTCTTTGCCATTCTTTCTCATCAAATCGGCTTTTTCCTTGGCTTCCTGCAGTATCTGTGCAACTTGTTTGTTGATCGCATCAAAGGCTTTGTCCTTCAGCTGATTCACCATGGGTGCCGCGGCCTCTTTGAGAGCACCTTTCCATCCCACCGTTAATTTGGGATTTTTCATGTCGCCAGTGATGGTAAATGGCAACTTTCTGCCCTTGGCCATCAAGGTTCCGCCCAAATGGAGTTGCTTGTTCAAATCTACATAACCTCCCAATTTCATTTGGCCTTCTTTGGGCAATGCCACGCCGATAGAATCCTTGAGTTTGAATTGTCCGTTTTCAATCAAGAAACCTGCTTTTGTGGGCTTCAACGCAAGTTTGTCGCTGCTGCCCCACTGCAATTGTTTGGCGGTTTCTCCCATCCATGAAGGCACATCTAAGTTGCCACTAAATAGATTGAACAATCCCCCCGCAGTAAGACTCCCTAAATCCATGTCCATATTGGGTTTGAGTTGCATGCCCATTTGCGTTTCGATGTTGGCCAAACCTTGGATACGTCCAACAATGGGGGCGTATTCTTTAACCAATGCGAAAGTGGTGGCAAGATTCGCGGGATTGACATTCAAGACATTAAATCCCCCCTTCACCGTGGGTTTTCCACCCATTGGATAAGAATAACTCAAGGCCGCAATCTCCATGCGTGCACCAAAAATTGATGCCGCCAATGGGTTGATGGTCAATACGCCTGATTTAATCTCCGCTTTTGCTGTGGCTTGCTGTAAATCATAATCCTCGTATAACAAACGACCTACATTCATATTGAACATAAGGTCCAAGTTCTCGGGTATCCGGGGCGATTCGCTGGCGGCACTATTGCTCGCGGCAACGTTGCTTTCAGTGGCATTGGCTGCGGTGGTGGTTGCTTCGGTTGTTTGACCGGTCGACATAGCTGCCATCCATTCATTTAAGTCCATGCTGTTGCTGTTGATGACCAACTGACCTTGTAAGGTTTCATTGTTCAAGTAGTAGCCGAGCATGTTCTGCAGTTTGCCACGGATGTTCATGGCAGATTTTCCGTATTTGAGTTGGTCAACAGTGAGGTCAAAGTCGGTTGGACTCATACTCATCGTCAAATTTTGAATACCCAAGGGTAAAGTACTGCTTGATGTGTAGGCAATGTTTTTCAGTTGGAGATTCCCACCGGCCTGGAGATCATTGAATTGTTCCTTGGCAATGGAACTGTAATGTCCTGCAAACTGAAAATGCCCATCAATCTCCCCGGCAACTTGAGTCCCAGTTGAAAGCGGGATGAGCTGCTTCCAACGATCAAGGTGAATATTGACATCCACTTTGCCATTGGCGTAAGGGTTGCTAACGGGCGTTTTCATGTCGAGAGAAACGGCCAATTTATCGCCACCCAAATTGGCACTAAATGGCGCAATCACAACATGGGTGTTGTCGGGATTTCCATCTGTATTGTCTAACAGAAAATTCAACTGTATGTTGCTCGCGTTGGCTGGCATTGCAGGATATTGAAATCCAGCATCTTTCACCTTGAGTTCAACATGCGTACTAGGCATGCGCAAATCGTTCATGATCCCTTTCATGGTGAATACCAAGCCCATGGTTCCGGTGGCTTTGACATCGGCAAAGTTTTCTGTGTAACAGCCAGGTACTACACTCAAAAACGATTTGAAATCGCTGTTGGGTGTGCGTACATCAATGTCCATATCCATATCTACCTCGCCCATTTTTACCCATCCTTTGGCAATCAATGGGAGATCATTGATTTTGAATTCATTGTCTGCGAAGCCAAATTTCATTTGGTTCAAGTCCATGTCGATGGCCGTTTTTCCTTGAATATTGGCTTTCGACAACAAGGTCATTCCGGCAAATGATAAGCTCGCCCTGTCGATGTTGATGTTGTTTTTAAGGGTGAAAATCGCATCGGCAAAATCGCCCTCACTCAAGAGATTGGTTCCTTCGGTGGTTAATTCAAAATCGAGGGAGTGATCCATATAATGGATGCGGGTATTTTCAATGTTGAGCTCTTTGATGCTGAGCTTCATTGGGGCACTAGTGTCGGTGGTTGTTTCGGCACTTGCTGTGGTATCAGCGATGGCGATATCAAAATTTGCAGCCCCGCTTTTGAGGAAAATGATGTTAGCCCTGGCGTCTTCCATGTGGATTTTGCGAATGACAATTTCACCACCCCCAAACACCGATGCAAGATCTACAACCAATCTCAGGTGTGGGGCGTTGATCAATGTATCGTTTGCAAAGGAATCCTTGCCCACAATTTTTAAATCGTCAATACCCAAACTGAGGTTGGGAAAATTGCGGATCAAACTCAGCGACAGGTCTGGATTGAAACTTACTGTGGCTTTCAAGTTTTTATTGGCTGCATCGTTGACCGCAGACACAATTTTTCCTTTGAAAGCAAAGGGTAAAATCAATAAAATGGCGAGCAAAGCGCCCAAACTAATTCCGGTATATTTGGCGATTTTTTTCCAGTTCATATTCAAGGGTTACTGCAAAAATACGACCGCAAAACGGAGAATGCGGTGATAAACGTTTAAAGTCGATTAGAAACGACTAAAATGCACTTTTTACCTGCCTCAATGCTGCTGTAAGAAACTTCTAACCCGCAGCGCGGCATTCTCTCTGATATCAAAGTAGAAGAGGTTGATGTCGCCCATGTGGTAATTTTTATCGGTCCATAACCAAGATCCTCGAAATTTGGGTTTGGTGACCCATAAAATACCCCCATGTACTTGGGCGTCGCAAATTTGGGGTAATGGTAGGTGGAAGGGTCGAAGTGCCGCGCCTTTATGGAGTGTTTTGGGTGTGTAGTTTTCGGAGGTGTTCCAACTGATGGGATTGACACAAATCGCTCTTGCCAGTCCGAGTTCGTAATATGGTGGAATGTATCCTTTTTCGTAGGTAGACCAACTCACAAAACAGCCAGTGGCCGTATCGCTCAAACACGGAGGCAGTCCCGGTAATGAATCTTGGGGAACGGCCATGCCGGGGATGTAGGCAGCTACTAGATGGGATTGCAGGGGCTTGTTTATCACAAAGTCTTGTAGCAATCGGGCGGCATGAATGGTGCCTTGGCTGTGTGAGGCGATGATGAAAGGCCGACCTTGGTTATAGTGGTCTAAGAAGTACTGAAACGCAGCTGAAACATCGCTGTAGGCAGTGTCTAGTGCGGCTTGCTTATCTTCGGGGTGGGATGTTAGGAAAACCGAATAATGCGCTTGTCGGTAACGGGGTACATATACTTTTCCCGCCAAATTGAAGGCAGATGCTTGAAAGAGTGTGGCACTGTTGTCTACGCCGTCATTGAGTGAAGCATCGCGTAAATCATGATTCCAAGCATAAATGGTTTTGGGTTTTTCGGTGTACGTTGTGGGGTGAATGAAAAACACATCGGCCTCGGCTTGGTCTTGGTTTTCAGCATAGCCCTTGGGGCTGCGATCTGCGGGGTCTTGCATGGTGGGCAGGGCGCTCCAATGTTCGCGGTTGCAATATGCCGGTGCTGGCGGCGTTGGCGATTGATTGAATCGTGTGGGAATGAGATAATGTTGGGCAGACAGCGTTATTGGGCTACAGAGTCCATACAGCGCAATCATCAGCAGCGCTAATGGTTGAAAAACGCGAGCATGGCTTGTGCTTAATATGAAGTTTTGAGCGGTGTTGGATGTTTTTTTCACGTTTCAGTTTTGATAGTGGTGGCAGGGGAACGCTTTTATTTCTATATTCGTTCAAAAATAACAGTATGTACACCGGTTTGGTTCATTTACACAATTTGTTGCGTTGGGTGATCGTGATTACCCTCGTTTGGTCATTGTTCAATGCGTTTAAAGGCAAGAATGGAAAAGAAACCCTGATCATGATGATTTCATCACATGTGATGTTGCTGATTGGATTGATCCAGTGGTTTGGAGGCGAGTGGGGTTTGAAGCAAATCAAGAATTTGGGGATGGGCGAGGCGATGAAAAATGCCGCCGTTCGTTTCTTCGCGGTGGAGCATGCGTTGATGATGATTATTGCTATTGCTTTGATCACCGTGGGACATCGTTCAGCAAAAGCAGGAAAAGCCAACACCAAGTGGTTTTTACTGGCTGCCTTGGCCATTATTTTGTTGATGATGCCCGGACCTTGGAAGAGCGACGTTGCTTTGCAGCGTGGGTTGTTTCCTGGGATGTAATGGTTGCGTCGGAAGCGACGTTTTAAGATACTTTCACTGACAATTTTTCACCCCAGTATTCCAAATATTGTGGGTGCCTACTTTGGCAACATTTTTGATTTTAGCAGGAACATGAGATTTACAGTCAAACAATCGCTGCTTTTGGGATCTTCCCTTTTGTTATTGTCCATGACATTTGGATACTTGGGCGCTTGGTTGTACAATGCAAATTGGTTGAAACCGCCTTCCGCGGGATTGACGGTAGCGGGGGATGTCAGTGCGATGCCAGGGTCCAGGGCGATTTCGGTGAATGACGCAACGCCATTGGGTTTTGAGCAGGCTTCTGCCGTATCTACACCAGCAGTAGTCTTTATTAAAACGGTGAGTACCGTGCAATATGAAAGTCCTTTCAGCGGCCTCTTCTGGGATTTTGATCCTTTTGGTTCGCGCGGACAGGCAGCCAGCACCGGTTCTGGTGTGATTGTGAGTAAGGATGGATACATCGTCACAAACAACCATGTGATTCAGGGTGCTGACAAAATTACTGTGGTATTGAACAAGCCAAAAACGGAATACACGGCCAAAGTGGTAGGCACCGATCCCAGTTCTGATTTGGCGGTATTGAAAATTGAAGCGAACAATTTGCCTGCGGTGGCGTTTGCAAATTCAGACCTAGTGAAAGTAGGAGAGTGGGTGCTGGCAGTGGGCAATCCGTTTAATTTAACCAGCACGGTAACCGCGGGGATTGTGAGTGCAAAAGGTCGCAACATCAATATCGTAAAGAATCAGTTTCCCATAGAGAGCTTCATTCAAACCGATGCTGCCATCAACCCTGGCAATTCGGGTGGCGCCTTGGTCAATCTGCGCGGTGAACTTGTTGGCATCAATACCGCCATTCAAAGCAATACCGGTAGTTATTCTGGATATGGTTTTGCAATTCCATCGAACATCGTCATGAAAGTGGTTGCCGACTTGATGGATAACGGCGTTGTGTTAAGGGCGTTTTCAGGGATGACGGTAGGCGAAGTGAGTTCTGATGAATTGAAGCGATATAATCTCAGTAACGATGCGGTGAAAGTGACAGAATTGGTAGAAGATGGTCCGGCTTTCAAGGCAGGTATTCGGGTTGGCGATATCATTACGCAGTTGGGTGGGATGCCGGTAGACGGGAAACCCATGTTCGATGAGCACTTGGCCTATAAACGTCCCGGTCAAACATTGACATTGAAAGTATTGCGTGAGGGTAAAGAATTTACCGCAGAGCTGGGATTGATCGGAAAATCTGAGAATCAGGCCCTGCTGATGAAGGGCGCGGTTAATAGCAAGTTGCTGGGCGCGGATTTTCAGCCATTGACGGCAAGTGATTTGCAAAAGTTTGGACTGACTACGGGTATCCGATTGTTGAACATTCAACGGGGGAAAACCATTTCACAAATGGGATTGGGTGAAGGCTTTGTGGTGGTGAAATTCAATGGGAAAACCTTTGGAGAACCAGAGGATTTGATCGCGGCCATGGAAGGAGCCAGGGGTAGGATAGAGATCGTGGGCAAAGACCGCAATGGGAATAACCAGAGTTTTAGTTTTTATAGCTATTGAGTTTGAGGATATCTTTGTAGCATGATTCCTGCTATTCCCAAACTCAAATTCACCGATTCTAACCGCTTTTTTGTGATGGCGGGTCCTTGTGCCATTGAAGGACGTGATATGGCCTTTACCATTGCGGAGCACTTGGTGAAAGTGAGTGAGCAATTGCAATTACCCCTGATTTTTAAGGGCAGTTATCGCAAAGCCAATCGTTCTCGAATCGATTCTTTTACCGGTATTGGCGATGAGGCAGCCCTGTCGATCTTGGCCGAAGTTGGGGCTCATTTCAATATTCCAACCGTTACGGATATCCATGAATCGCAGGAAGCGGCGATGGCGGCGCAATATGTAGATGTACTTCAGATCCCTGCGTTTTTGTTCAGGCAAACCGATTTGTTGGTGGCTGCGGCCCAAACGGGGAAGTGGGTGAATATCAAGAAAGGACAGTTTGCGGGTCCGGATGCCATGAAACACGCTCAGCAGAAGTGCGTAGACAGCGGGAACGACCGGGTGATACTCACAGATCGCGGCAATATGTTTGGTTATGGCGATATGGTGGTTGACTTCAGGAACATCCCTGAAATGCAGAAGTTCGGTGCGCCTGTGGTGATGGATATTACACACAGCTTGCAGCAACCCAATCAAAGTTCGGGAGTAACGGGTGGTAAGCCGGAGCTTATTGAGACCATTGCAAAAGCAGCGATCGCGGTGGGTTGTGATGGTTTGTTTATCGAAACGCATCCAAATCCTTCAGTGGCGAAAAGCGATGGGGCCAATATGTTGCCAATGGATCAGTTCGCTGGTTTGATGGAGAAATTGATTCGCGTTCGCGAATCAATTTTGTAAGATTTTGCAGCAATTAGTTGGTTGAAGATGCAAGTTCCATTGGTAAGAATGGCATGAGCGACTGATTCAACCGAATCTATAAACAGAAAAGGCGAGATGTTCATCTCGCCTTTTCTGTTTATGTGCTGAATGCAGACTTATTTTTTCTTTTCTTCCGCTGGGGCTGAGCTACCATCTGCTGGGGCAGGTACCTCGGCGCCTTCTGCAGTATCACCCTCAGCTGGTTTTTTGCCAGGGGTTGGCTTGGGTGCGCGAAGGGGTTTTGGTTTCTTAGGCGCTTTCTTGGGGATCAAAATGTACTCTGAATCAGTGATGTATGATTCTGTTTTGAATACCTTGAAGAAGCTCTTACCTAGGGTTGGTTGATCTACTTTGTCGGTGATTTGGAAAGTCACGTTATTGATAACGAAACCATTCAATTCCAACTTGGTGATCATGAATTTGTTGCTTGGCAATTTCACTTTACCAACTTTCAGTTTTTCACCTTCCAAGAAGTCTTTCTTGCTAATCAACTTAGATTTGAACCAAGAGGCAGCCACTTCCAAAGGAATTGCAGTGTATTTGCCATTGTAGTCAAATGCAAATGCAGTGGGTTCTTTATCCAATACCATCAAGTTGATGGTTGGCTTGCCGGCATTGTTACCCAACTTGGCGCGAACTGCGTAAGAGATATCCAAACCACTTCCGGCAGCAGGGGCCTCAACCGCTTTCTTCGCAGCTTCTGCACTGTCTTTTTCTTGCTTACCGATATTGGTATTGTTGATGTCAACATCTTGGTTAACGATCGCTCGAGAGATTTGTCCTTCAAATCCGAAACGAACGGTTGTTCTACGGTTTTGTTGGTGCTGGAACTCATCACAAGGAACATAAGCCGTATCGTTGATGAATTTGATTTCTGATGGTTTGTAACGCTCATAATATGAACGTGTCACGTTACCAACGGCATCTTTTTCAACCACCATTTTCTTGGTTTTGTTTTGGATGAACGGCGTGAAGCCTGTTACTTTACCGCCTTCACACTTACAGTCGTTGATCAACTGGGTTTCACCATATCCGCGTGCTACAATACGCGCAGAGTCGATTTTCCAAGTTTTCATTAAGTAAGTACGGGCGCTATCGGCACGACGTTGAGCCAATTTTACGTTGTAATCATAGCTAGAACGACAGTCGGTATGAGATCCCAATTCCACAATCAACTTGGGATAGCGCATCAACACGGTTTGTGCAAACGTATCCAAAATGCGCGCTGCATCTGGGCGGATGAATGCTTTGTCAAGGTCATAGAAAATGGGCAAGGTGATGACCTTTTCCAATGGGTTTTCCAAACAGAAATCTTGAACAAGCTCAGTGGTCAAGCGAATACCGTAGGTGGTTCTGCTTTCTGGCTCTGCTTCGAAGTAGTATTTTTCTGGGTATTTGGCGAAGATTTCGTAGTTGGTTTTTTCGCGCAATTTGGCGGTGTAAACCCCTTGCTCGTCGGTCTTCAAAATCATTTTGGTGGTATCGCGATCATTGCTCAACACAACGGTTGCGCCGGCCAAAGGTTTTTTGGTATTACAATCGGTAATGGTACCACGGATGGTGATGATGATGGGGGTGATGTCGAACGAATAGATATCGTCGTTGTTTTTACGATCACCACGATTAGAAGAGAAGAATCCTTTGGTTGCATCGCCTTCCATAAAGGTGATACCGAAATCGTCACCACCTGAGTTGATGGGCTCACGCAAGTTTTCACGCTCTCTCCAAACGCCAATCTCATCAGTAGGTTCGGCGTTATTGATGTCCAAACCACCCAAAGAAGGCCATCCATCTGAAGAGAAGTACAATTTGTTGTCGTGCTTGTTGAAGTAGGGATAGTATTCGTTGCCTTTGGTATTGATATCTGGACCTAAGTTAATGGGGTTACCCCATGACTTAGAACGTTTGCTGTAGTTAACGGCCCAAATATCAAATCCACCCAAACCACCTTCGCGGTTTGATGAGAAGTAAAGGGTTTTGCCGTCGGGACTCAATGCGGGGTGACCGTAGGTATGGGCCGTATCTTCTTTACAGAAGTCGAGGGCATCGCCCATCACCCATTCTGGTCCCACTTTCTTCAATTCATAGATCGCGCACTTGGTTGATTTGTCTTTATCACGATGTCCGCACTGTGTTACGTACATGGTGCTGTAACGACTGTCGAAAGTCATCGGACCGTCATTGGCTTTGGTGCTAATTTTATCAGTTTTGTCTTTGTACAAAGGCTTGCCCCACTTTTCTTTTCCTTTTTTACCCGATTTTTCTACTGACCAGATATCGGTCCAAGTTTCCATGGTGCCCTCATACAATCGCTTGCTGTTTCCACCTTCACGGTCTGAAACGAAGAAAAGTACATCGTCTTTTTTGCCAGCGATCATCGGCGCCCAGTCGTTGGATTTTGTGTTCGCCACTTTGAAGTTCTCTACTTCGTATTGAGAGCTATCTGGGGTCCACATCAACGCCAATTCACAACCTTGTTTGCGGTATTCTGCCATGGTATCTCCAGGAACTTCGGCCAAGTACATGTCGTAGGCGTCTAAGGCCTCACGGTACAATTCCATTTTCTTAAGCATGTTGGCGCGCATCAACAAAGCTTTGGTGTTTTTTGGGTCTTTTTTCAAGACTTTGTCGTACAGACGTGCGGCTTTGTCATATTCATCTGAAAGGCGATAGGCCTCAGCAGCGTAAAATATGGCCTCTTCTTTTAGCTTTTTGTCTTTGGTGGATTTGGAGAATTCTTCAAACAACACGGCTGATTGTCTGTAGTAGCCCTGATCGAAGAGTTTTTTAGGTTCTTCAAACTTCACCTTACAACTGCTTACGATGGCAGCGATGGCAAAAAGAAAGATGCCGAAAATGGAGGAGTATTTTGTGCGCATTCGGGAATTTTTGTGATTCATGGATGGTTTTTAGGCAAACAGAATTTGTTTAAGATGCTAAATAATGAATTTAAAGGCAAACATCAAAGGATTTGCCCAAAAATAACCAAGGTTTCATGGGGTTCTGACATTATTTAATCAATTTCAACAAACGGGCTTGGTCTGATTTTGTATAAGATTTCGTCCAATTTGATGTTGACTGCGACTCGTTGAAAGTGCTTGTATAGAGCGCTGAAATGAGTAATTGTTTTTTGGCAGAATTCTGCTTGAAATAGTTAATCAATTCTATAGCGGGTTGCGACAATCGTGTATTAAAGTTTAGAACCGCATCGAACAGATTATGAGCCAGTTCCGTGTCTAAATAGTTCAGGCGTTTGAGTGCGCTCATGGCTTGGGTTCTTGTGCGGAACTCATAGTAAGGACCGGCCATGTCTTTCAAGAGATTGATGTAGATTTGAGGGTCGTTTTCTGCTGATTTTAACTCGCCATTGCCCGATTTTTGCAAGGCATGCTCATAGGCACATTCCAAGTATTTGATTTTGATGTTGTGCAAATGTCCATTTTCGCTTTTTATGCTTTCCAGAATGGTTGAACGATCTGCGTAAAATTCTGGAGACTGCCATAATTTGTTGATCACAAATTCAATGTTGTTGTAACTTGAATCTTTTAAGCCATTGAGAAAGACCTCTCGGTATTTGGTTTGAGCCGGTAGCTTTTCGTAAAGTACCCGTCGCACAGAGGCAAATGGACTGTTTTTTATTTGGTTAAGGATTTGTCCTGCAGAAGCAAAATCAACAGGCAAATCCATCCATTGCGCGGCAATTTCGGTTTTCATTTCGCGGAAAGTCTCTTTTTGCCATGCCTCACTGAGTGCAGCTGCTTTGGAGGATACTTTTTCCCTGTCAACATTGTCAGCGTTTGAGGCTAGATCGCTGCGTAACGAAATCAATGCATCATATCGGTCTAGCATGTGGTTGCCATGACTCAATTGCCAAAGCCATTCGGTGCGTGATTTTTGGGTTTCTACAGATTTTAACACGTGGCTGCCGGCATCGAAAACCACGGTGGCAGGGGCTTTGAAAGATGGCCAATTAAATGTTTGGTGCGCTTGATCTACCCAAACTGTACGTTTTTCAGAGCTGCCATCGTAATACAACACTTCTATGTCTATGGGCATTTTAAACAGTCCTACAACCGCGTCTTGCTTTTGTTTTTGGTCAATGTTGATTTGTATGGTGTAGGAGGGTGATGACTCTATCACGGTTTTGTTTTCAATGTTCACGTTTTGGTGCGCGTTCCATGCAAACGAATAAATTGGCTCACCACCACGGTGAATCCATTGGTCAAAAAACCAATCCATGTTGATGCCTGTTTCATCTATGATGGCTTTCTGTAAATCCCAGGTTTCAACAGTGGCAAAAGCGTGTTTTTGCAGGTAATGGTTGATGCTTCTGCGGAAATTGTCTTCGCCAAGTATGTGACGTAACATATGCAGGACAGATGCGCCTTTGGGGTAATGTCTCGATGAGCCCGCTGCGCTATGACGAACCGGCAAACTATTCGCTTTTCCTGCCGCAATGGCACCGTTCATTTGATCCCTAAAATACCAATCTAGTTCGTCTTTGCCATATACTTTACCCACAAATAGACCGGGGTAAAAGGTAGCAAAACTCTCTTGCAGCCATTGCTCGCCATCATGTCGGCCGGTGATAAAATCCCCAAACCACTGATGTGTTGCTTCGTGGGCATTCACAACCACGTAATTGCGATCTTGGAAGCCCCTTTTATCTACCCAAAAGAAATCACCAAAGGTGGTTGCGGATGTGTTTTCCATAGCGCCATACAAAAAGTCTTGTACCATCACTTGAGAGTAACTGATCCATGGGTAGGGGATGCCCGTTTCGGTGGCCAAGAAATCAATGATTTGCTCGCTGTATCTAGAGGTTGGTTCTATTTTTTCGGGGTGTTCAGGGTAGTACCAAAATTGTATCGGGGTTCCCAAGGCGGTTTTGCTGTTTTTCACGGCGTAATTGCCTATGCCCAGCATCAATAGGTATCCGGCGTGGGGTTGGTTGAGCGCGTAATGCCAAGTGGTGGTGCCATCTTTGTTCACCTTTTTTGATTTCAAGGTGCCGTTTGAAAGTACTTGGTGCTTTGAATCATGGGTGACTACCGTTTCAGTGATATATTTATCGCTGCGATCATCGATCATCGGGATCCAATGACGGTTGTCGATGCCTTGACCTTGCGTCCATATTTGTTTCCGAATCATATCGGCCTCATCGATATTGCCCGTTAGGGGCTGTCCGTTCGCGGCGGTATACCCACTGAAATAAATCCCTTTTTTGGGGTATGCGATGTATTCAAAGACGATTTGGTGCTGCGTTTTGGGCTTTTTATTTCTTGCAACGGGCATGGCGATGGCTTCATTGAGGCCGCACTGAACCACAACGCCTTCGGGTAGGGTGGTGTGAGATAGGGCTCTGCCATCCAGGGTAGCGGAAATGATTTCTATGCCAGGCGCATCAAAGAAGATGGTGTCGACTTGATTTTGTAAAACGTTGAAGGTATGGGTGACCTTTCCCAAGACCGATTTTTTATATACATCGAACTTAACTTCAACCTTCATGTGGGTGACATCAATGTTTCTGTCGCGTTCATGTGCGCCCGGATCAACATGATAGGAATGGATTTCTGGAAATTGGGCCCGGGCGATATGGGGCGTTAACAAGAGTACGAACGTGCTGACAATGAATCGGGTAAGGGTTTTGTGCGAGATGCAGGTCATGGTGTTTTGAGATAGAAATTCTGGGTAGCGAATATAGATATTGGGAAGGCGTAGAAAAATTCTTTGGCATTTTTTGCAATTTGTACTTGCCTTGTGGTAAAATTCGCCTTATTTTTGCAGTCCTTTTGAGGGAAAAAGTTGCTGAAAAGCAGCTTAACCAACGAAAGAGAACGGATTGGTAGTTCAGCTGGTTAGAATGCCGCCCTGTCACGGCGGAGGTCGCGGGTTCGAGTCCCGTCCAGTCCGCAAGAACAACAAACAAAAAACCCCTTGAATTTCAAGGGGTTTTTTGTTTTATATCGCCCCGAACTCATCGCCCCGGGCCAAAGAAATCTAGTCTTCCTCTTCAATAGGTTGCGATTCGCAATTGCCTAAAACGAACTGACAGTATTTGATCGTTCTGCCCATGCCCAACCACATTTTCTCGTAATACGTTTGGATTTTCAAAAATTCTGGCACCGGATTCATCTGATATACATTGTCAATCTTGCTCAAAATCGTCAACTGATCCTGCTGCGCTTGTTCCAAACTGCTCTCGTAAAACAAATCACTGTCGGTCTTGATATTCACCAAAGTGCGCTCGCCCGCAATTTGTCGGTACAAATTCAAAAATTTATAACTGCTCAATCGCTTGCGGGGTTTATGGGGTTGTGGATCGGCAAAAGTGATCCATATCTCATCCACTTCATTGGTGTCAAAAAACTCCGTTATGTGGTCGATATGGGTTCTCAAAAACCGAACATTGGTTAATTTTTCGTCCAATGCCGCCTTCGCACCAGTCCACATACGATTGCTTTTTATGTCGATGCCGATGTAGTTGACCTCCGGGTTCATCCGCGCCAAACCCACGGTGTAATCGCCTTTGCCACAGGCCAATTCAATCACGATGGGATTGTCGTTGCCAAATATATTGCGCCATTGTCCTTTGTTGGCGGTGTCTTCCACATCAAATGTGTTGGGAAATTGCTTGTACTCTTCAAATTTGATGAGTTTGGGTTTGCTCATAGGTCTGCAAAGGTACAAATCCCATCAGGAAGATGGTGTTTAGGCAAACTTTGTTGGTCATTTTTATCGCTTGGCGATATCTTTGAAGGGTGTTGTCGGCAGAATTGGTGATTCAAGCATACTTGTCGGGGTCTTTCCCAATGGCAGATCCGGATGAGGACAATGCCATATACTGGCACACGCCGAGCAAACGGGGACTCATACCGCTCGATGATCGTTTCAAAGTGCCCAAGAATTTGGCGCGATTGTATCGCAAAAACATCTTCGATTTAACCATCAATCGCGCATTCCCTGAAGTCATTAAAGCCTGCGCTGATCGTGGCCCAGAGGATACTTGGATCTCCCCAGAAATCATGTCGGTCTACACCGAATTGAATCAGAAAGGGTGGGCACACAGTTTTGAAGTTTGGCATGAGGGCGCCTTGGTGGGTGGTCTGTATGGCGTGTCTATTGGCAAGGTCTTTTTCGGGGAAAGTATGTTCCATACCATGACCGATGCCAGTAAAATTGCTTTGGTTTTTTTGGTGGAATTTTTACGCGAACAGCAGTTTGAAATGATTGACTGTCAGTACCTCAATCCGCACCTATTGCAATTTGGCGCCTATGAAGTAACACAAGAAGCATTTTTGAAGCAATTGCGCAGCATTTTGAAGCAATATTGAAACAAAGGCCCATCAAATCGCATTTTTTGTCATAAATACGCCAATTTTGTACTGTGAACTTACAATTGACCATCGAGGGAATCTCTTACCAAGCTGATATCGCCCAGCCGCATGATTTGTCGGTTTCTACCGGACCGCAAGGCGATAATCCAGGGGCTTTTTTCATTGATGGGGCGCGTTTTGAGCCCATTCGCGTTGGTGGATTTGTAGGGTCAGTGGCAGAGGGTGGTTCAGCCAATTGTGAAATTCTCACCCTTTGTGCACACGGAAATACCACCCACACTGAGTGCATGGGTCATATTACCCAGTCTCGCATCGTTTTGAGCGATGTGCTGAATCAATTTTGGTTCTCCGCGCAGTTGGTAACCGCCGAATTGCACGAGGGTAAATACGTTGGTTTGAGCGAAGTTAAACAGTGGCCTTTGCATCAGGTAGACGCTTTGATTGTGAGAAGTTTGCCCAATCCTCTGAGTAAAAAGAATTGTCAATGGAGTGGCAATGAACCGCCTTATTTTGCGCCAGAGGCATTGTCGTTTCTGCGCGATGCGGGCATACAGCATTTGCTGACCGATTTCCCCAGTGTGGATCCGGAAGTAGATGAAGGTCGGTTGAGTGCGCACCACGAATGGTGGGGCTTGCCGCAGCGTGTGGCTGGGGGTGTTGTAGCGTCGGTTGAACCCGCCCATCCCAGATTTCATGCTACCATTACCGAACTGATTTATGTGGGTGATCATCTCGAAGATGGCTTGTATGCGCTGAATTTACAATGTCCGAACTTGCGCACCGATGCCGTTCCCTCTAGGCCAGTCATTTATGGTTTAACGCCCACTGCTGATCGTTGATTTCATGAACGAAAAATGGCTCTATGCAGCGAATTTTTTGGTGAGTAGATTCATCAATTCGGGCAAGCGAGATTTGCCCAATCCGCTGCGCAGTGTTTTGGTGGTAAAGTGGGATGAAATTGGCGATATGGCCACAGCGGTACACGTCTTCGATTTGATTAAAAATGCGCATCCCCAAGCAGCTATAACGGTTCTGTGCAAACCTTTTGTTGCTACCTTGATTGCTGCACACCCATCGGTTGATGAGGTAATAACGCATATCGATGATTGGCAGCAGCGCTACGATGTAGTGGTAGAACTGCGCGGCACTTGGAAAACTTTGTTCAAGTCGTTGCACTGGAAAACAGGGGCTAAGTACCGACTCGATCGCGGTTGGATTCGGTTTCAGCAGCGGGGAAATCAGCCCCATGAGTTATTGACGAATTTTCGCATCGTATCGCCCTTGTTGCGTGAAAAAAATGAGCATGTGAAGGTTGCGGCGGATTTGGTTGCAGACCGACGGTTATACCCCACTGGCGATGATTTGCTTACAGCGAATGCTTGGGCAAAGTGGGCGATGGCTGAGGCGGATGTCGTGGGCTATGCGATCCTGCATACCGGTGCCAGGCGTTCCTTGCGTCGTTGGCCTGCAGGGCGATATGCTTCGCTCTCGCAATGGCTTTTGAGTGATAAAAAATTGATGCCCATTTGGGTCGGAACCGAGGAAGAACAGGCACAAATTCAGGAGGCAATGGCATTGGGCGGACAGGGTAAAGTGTGGATTTCAGGCGTTACGGAGCCCGCTAGTGCTGGGTTGTTGTCGTTTTTTGCCTTTATTCAACAAGCATTTTTGTATGTGGGCAACGAGAGTGGTCCGCTACAACTCGCTGATATCGCTGCAGTTCCGTTGGTTGCGATATACGGTCCGGGCGTACCTCATGTATTTTACCCGCTATCCAGTCGCAGCAAGGTGTTGCATGAGATCCTGCCTTGCAATCCTTGCGATCAGGTTACCTGCGCTCAACCACAAGATCGGTGCATAGATCGCATCGAACTTACCAGTGTAAAAATGGCCGTGGATGAGGTGCTGGGCGATGGGGTGCAGATCATATAAAAAATAAACGGTTAATTTACTCAATTCGGCGGGGCGTGGGTTGAAAACTCGTTTGATCGGTGGTATCTTCGATTTCTTTAGGCAAAATCGCATATATGAGAAAGGCATTTGAAGTAACGGTATTGGGAACGTCGTCTGCGACGCCCACGAAATATCGGCATCCGAGTGCTCATTATGTGCGGTTGGAGGGGAGCTATTTGTTGTTTGATTGTGGGGAGGGTGCGCAGCGACAGTTATCGCGGTACGGGTTGCGGACCCAGCGGATTTCACATATTTTCATTACACATTTGCATGGCGACCATTATTTCGGGTTGCCAGGACTGATTACATCGATGGCCTTGTTCGGAAGAACCGAGCCACTGATTATCGTAGGTCCGCCTTCCTTGAAGAGCATTATTTATGTGCTACTGACCGAAAGTGATTCGGTGTTGCCTTATGAGTTAATCTTTCAGTCCACGCAAACGGATTTTGTGGAAACGGTGGTAGAAACTGACCAGTTTTCAGTGGTGTCAGTGCCATTAAAGCATCGGGTGCCTTGTACTGGTTTCATGATCCATGAGAAGGGTCCCGAACGACGTTTGAATGTGGATGCTTGTGTTCATTACCGAGTGCCGATGGAGCAGTATGATTCCATTAAAATGGGGGCTGATTTTATCTCCTCGAATTTGGGTGTTGTGAGCAATGAATTGTTAACCACTCCTGGTTATAAAAATCGGACGTATGCATATATTACCGATACGATTTTTGATCCAGATTATTTGGTTCCGTTGTTGAATGGGGTGGAGTTGTTGTACCATGAGGCCACCTTCTTGCATGAGCGGGCTGCCCGGGCTGCGGAGACGCATCACAGTACGGCTTTACAGGCTGCACAAGTGGCTAAAATGGCGGGAGTTGGGCGGTTGATGATAGGACATTTTAGTGCGCGATACAACGAGGCAGAGCCATTGCTGGTGGAGGCGAAGACGGTGTTTGAGGATACGGTGGAGGCGGTTGAAGGACAGACATTTGTGGTTGGACAGACGGCGGTTTAGGGCAATGTTGGATGATTGAGTAAACACTTTTTTTAATGGTGTAAAACTCGCCCGCGCACGCGCGGGCTGCACCCCTCAAACCATGTTAATTTCGTTAACTGGATTATGGCATCGAAAAAGAATAAAAAAGACCAACGCCCCGATTTTCTGCGCGACAATCAAGATCGCGTGGAGAAGATTTCAGGCAAAGACATTTGGTCTGCAATTACCCTACAACATGAACCTACGCGCAAGGTGGTAGGGTTTCTTTTGGTGATCTTTTCTGCAATTTTGGCCATTAGTTTTACCTCCTTTTTCTTCTCGTGGAAACTCGATCAAAGTCTGATGTCGGCCAGCGACGACGGTTTATCGTATTTCAATGGCGCAGCCCGCAATGCCATGGGATATTACGGTGCCAAGCTCGCCTTCAAATTTGTGCACAATGGCTTTGGGTTGGCGGCTTATGCCTTGCTGCCTTACGTGGCATTAACGGGATTGTACCTGTTGTTTGATTACCGTCCTTTTTCCTTGTTGCGCATTGCGGTGCATACCATTTTGTTCACCGTTTGGTTTTCGTTGTTTTTGGGATTCACACTGCGTTGGTGGCCTCTGCTGAGTGGCTCGTTCGGATTTTTTGGCAATCAGCAGATTGAAACAGCGATTGGTAGTGTAGGGGCCTTTTTCTTCTTGGCTGCATATGCCGTTGCCTATTCGTTTTTCCTTCTGAACGCCAATCCTTTTGCCAGAATCAAAATGAAATATGGTCCGGATGGAGAAGTATTGGAGCCAGAGATGGAAGGACCCGCATGGGCATCGCACAGTACAAATAATGTAAGTGCGGAGCCAGAAGAACCCTCTGGTTTTGAGGCGAGTATCCATGAAGATTTTGCAGTTGTTCCAGAAGATGAAGATGTGGTTGATATTGAATTGGAAGACGATACCCCATCGCTGTCGCAAGCTGAGCGCGAAGCCTTGACCCAAATTTCGCTGAAAACAGCCGATACGGTAACTCCGCCCAAATCGCCCAACCCAGCGCCCCCAGTGATTGAGCGTTTTGATGATTTTGTGGTGCATCGCGGAGAAGAAGAAGCAATCGATCTCAATTTGGCACCCATCAACCAAGAGCCCAAGCCCTTTGGTTTTGATGAACCTGAAGTAGCGCAAGAAGTAGCGCCAGAACCTGTTGAAATCGCAGAGCACGATGCCGGTCCGGGCGCGGGCATAAACACCCTTTTGGGCGATGAAGATTTCCAAGTGGAAGTCATGAAAGACGAAGCGGATGAGGCGGTAGACGAGAATACGGGCGATAATTCTATGGAAAGAATGGGTGTGGATACTGTGTATGATCCTACCTTGGAATTGAGCAAATATGTGTTTCCTACCCTGGATTTGCTGCAAGAGCATGATGCCAAGAAGCAGGAGATCGACATGGAAGAAATTCAGCGGAGTAAGGATTTGATCATCCAAACGCTGGAGAATTATAAGATCGGGATTGCCAGTATCAAGGCCAGTGTGGGTCCTACGGTAACCTTGTACGAAATCGTGCCGGCGCCCGGGGTGAAAATTTCGAAGATCAAGAACCTGGAAGACGATATCGCACTGAGTTTGGCGGCATTGGGTATACGGATTATTGCGCCAATACCCGGTAAGGGAACCATTGGTATTGAGGTGCCAAACAAGAATCCTGAGATGGTGCCCATGCGCGGCGTACTGGCGAGTAAAAAATTCCAAGACTGTGACTTCCAGCTGCCCGTGATTTTGGGTAAGACCATTTCTAACGAGATCTTTGTGGCCGATTTGGCAAAAATGCCCCACCTGCTGATGGCGGGTGCTACCGGACAGGGTAAGTCGGTGGGACTGAATAGCATCTTGGTGTCGCTATTGTACAAGAAACATCCTGCCTATGTGAAGTTCGTGTTGGTGGATCCCAAGAAGGTGGAATTGACGCTGTTTAACAAGATTGAGCGACATTTCCTGGCCAAGTTGCCTGGTGATGGGGAAGCGATTATTACTGATAACCACAAGGTAATCAATACATTGAATAGTTTGTGTGTGGAGATGGATAATCGCTATAAGCTGTTGCAAGATGCATTGGTGCGGAACATCATTGAGTACAACAACAAGTTCTTGGCGCGGAAGCTGAATCCGAATGACGGACACAGGTTCTTGCCATACATTGTGGTGGTGATTGACGAGGTGGCGGATTTGATGATGACGGCGGGCAAGGAGATTGAGACACCGATTGCGCGTTTGGCTCAGTTGGCACGTGCGATTGGAATACACTTGATTTTGGCTACCCAGCGTCCGAGTGTGAACGTAATTACGGGTATGATTAAGGCGAACTTCCCGGCGCGAATTGCGTTCAGGGTAAGTTCGAAGATTGACTCACGCACCATTTTGGATAGCAACGGCGCGGATCAGTTGATTGGTAGGGGTGATATGTTGTATAGTGGGGGTAATGAGGTGATTCGCTTACAATGTCCATTCGTTGACACCCCAGAGGTTGAACGGATTGTAGATTTCATTGGCGAGCAGCGGGCGTTTCCAACAGCGTATGTGCTGCCTGAGGTGAAAGAAGAGGGTGGCGTATTGGCGGGCGATGGCTTGGATTCGGGCGATTGGGATCCGATGTTTGAAGATGCTGCGAGGGTGGTGGTGCTGAATCAAGTAGGTAGTACAAGCATGATACAACGAAAATTGAAGATTGGCTATAACCGCGCAGGGCGATTGATGGACCAACTAGAGGATGCGGGTATTGTGGGTGGTAACAATGGTAGTAAGGCCCGACAAGTTTTGATTACGGACGAGTATAGTTTGGAGCAATTTTTGAGTAATTTGCGGTAGAAAATTTTATTGAATGAATAACGATATGTTGAAAGGTGCTCAGGCACGGTTTGGGCGTTTGGGTCTGCGCGAAATGAAGGCCGGTTTTTTATGCTTGATATTGATGTTGTTTGGCAGTGCTTCGTTGTTTGCACAGCAGCAAAACGATCCCAAGGCAGAAGCGATTTTAAAGAAAGTTGCGGCGGTATATCAATCGTACAGTACCATTAAGGCAACGTTTACTTTGACAACTACACCAGCCAGCGGACGGGCATCGGTGGAGAAGGGCAGTGTTTGGTTGAAGGGAAAGAAGTTTCGTTTGGATTATGCCTCACAGGAGATTTACTGTAATTCATTGTTTACATGGACGTACAGCAAGGATGATGCGGAGGTGACGAAGGAGAATTTCAAGTTGCGCGATAACAGCATTACGCCAAATGAGATTTTCACCATTTACAATAAGGGTTTTAGGAGCAAGTATGAAGGTCCGATCGTACGCAATGGCAAGAACTACGATGTGATTCAGTTGGTGCCAAAGAATCCTGCGAATTACAGTTATGTGAAGTTGGAGATTGACAAATTGACCAACAAGATTCAGCGCGTGATACAACACTACAAGAACGGCACTGAGGTAGCGATAGAGGTAACATCATTGGTGCCCAATACGGCGCTGGCGGATACGTTTTTTGAGTGGAATGCCGCTACGCATGCCGATGTGACTTTGGTGGATTTGACAAAGAAGCGCCGTCCGTAAGACAGTTCCAGTGTTAGGTATTATATGAAAAGAAAAGGGCCGCAATTGCGGCCCTTTTTATTGTTGTTTGCGTAATTTGTTTGAATTAAGCAGGCATTCTTCCTAAAACCTCAGCCATTTTCTGACCGATTTCTGCGGGAGAAGCTACTACGTGGATACCACATTCAGCCATGATGGCCATTTTCGCGGCAGCAGTATCGTCTTTACCACCTACGATGGCTCCAGCGTGACCCATTCTACGTCCAGCAGGGGCAGTTTGACCAGCGATAAAACCAACAACGGGCTTGGTGCCATGTTCTTTGATCCAACGTGCTGCTTCAGCTTCCATGCCACCACCGATTTCACCGATCATTACGATGCCTTCAGTTTCTGGATCGTTCATGAACAACTCAACCGCTTCTTTGGTAGTGGTACCGATGATTGGGTCTCCACCAATTCCGATGGCTGTGCTTTGTCCCAATCCCAATTTTGTCAATTGGTCAACCGCTTCGTAAGTCAAAGTACCTGACTTAGAAACAACGCCGATGGTTCCCTTTTTGAAGATGAAACCGGGCATGATGCCAATTTTGGCTTCGCCTGGGGTGATGATACCTGGGCAGTTAGGACCAATCAATGTGCAATTGAACCCTTTGATGTATTCACGTACTTTCACCATGTCTTTGGTAGGGATACCTTCGGTGATACATACGATTACTTTGATACCGGCTTCAGCTGATTCCATGATGGCATCAGCAGCAAATGCAGGTGGTACAAAAATGATACTCACGTTGGCTTGGGCTTCGCGAACGGCATCTTGAACGCTATTGAAAACGGGACGGTCGAGGTGAGTGCTACCACCTTTGCCAGGCGTTACTCCACCAACTACGTTGGTTCCGTATTCAATCATTTGTTGGGCGTGAAATGTGCCTTCGTTTCCAGTGAAACCTTGAACGATTACGCGAGAATCTTTGTTTACCAGTATACTCATAGTTTAAATGCTGCGCGAAAATAACACAGAAGGGCTGAATCCCAATGCGCTAGGGGCGATTATTTGTTGATTGCTTCGCTGATTTCGGGGCCCATGGGTTTAACGCCTGAAGGATAGTATGCGATCAACTGTCCTTGTTCGTTAATCAGGAATTTGTTAAAATTCCATCCCACTGTAGCATCGAGGGCGCCATTTTCAGCTTTGTTGCAAAGCCATTTATACAAGGGGTGCTGTTGGCTACCTTTTACATCCAACTTCTCACTGATAGGGAAGGTAACACCATAGTTTTTTTGACAAAACGTAGCAATTTCCTCTGCACCACCGGGCTCTTGTTCCATGAATTGGTTACAAGGACAGCCGATGATGATGAGCTTATCGGCAAACTTTTCCTGCAATTGCTGAAGCTCAGCATATTGGGGAGTGTAGCCACATTTAGAGGCCGTGTTTACGATGAGTATTTTCTTGCCTTTGTATTGGGCGAGGTTAAGATTTTGCGTGCCATCCAACGATTTCAAGGTGATGTCGTAGATACTTTTCGATGCAGCACCACTTTGTGCGGGATCGATGGTTTTGGTTTTACCGAATACACAAGCGGTAATAAGGGAGCCAATGGCTGCAGCAACGGAAGCGATACGGATGATTCTCACAATAATACAACAAAGGTAAGTCAACTTGGTTTGATTAAATCTTGGTGAATTTTGGTTATTTTCGTGGAATGCGATTGAACAAATCAAACGGATTTTTGGCAGCGATAGGTGTGTTGATGATTGCCACTGTGGGCTTGGTTTCTTGCGATGAGGAACTGCCACCGGTCATCATGACAGAAGAAGAAAAACCTTTGTTGGATACCTTTTACGTAGGTTCTGTGCCTGCTGCATCGCCGAAAAAAGTATTGCTGTTCGACGTTACCGGTGTGCGTTGCAATAACTGTCCGAAAGCCGCCGCTCTAGCTAAAAATTTGGCTTCTGCCAATAGCGGTAGGATAGAAGTAGTGGCGCTCTACCCCAAAACCCCCATGAGTTTGACCTATCCTTGGGCGGGTTTTGATACCATGAGCACAGTAGAGGCAGATCAGATTGCTACGGCGATGGGTGGAATAACCTCTTTGCCTCTAGGTTCTGTAGATCAAGTTTCCTACAATGGCAGTAAGCTATTGAATACCAGCGATTGGGGTGCTGCAGTAACTGCCCAGTTGACCAAAACATCGCCATTTAACTTGGAGATCAAAAGCACCTGGAAGCCCACAGAAGGACGTGCCAGGGTTGAAGTAAAAGCCACAGCAAATACAGCAATTACCGCGAATTATAAATGGGTAATGGCCATTACAGAAAGTGGGGTGAAAAGTAAACAATCTGATCAAGATGCGCCCGGAGGTGTAGTGGAAGACTACGAACATGAACATGCATTGCGTGGTGTAGTGGGATCTACTTTGGGAACGGATGTGAATACAGCTGCAGTTTCTGCCGGCTTTGTTCGAGAAAAACATTTTTACTTGGCGCCCAAAGCGAAGTGGAATGCTGCAAACTGCGATGTAGTAGTTTGGATTTATGATACCAATACCAAAGAAGTGGTTCAAGTAAACCATGTTGCTTTGAAATAGTATCGCTCTTGATTTAACTTGCCTTGCCGGGAAATGCGTCATGAGCGATTTTCCAAAACCCATATGACCAACCCTTCATCCGTTTGGATTTCCGCCAAACAACGCTTTAAACAGTACCTGCAGTTGGAGCGATCACTGTCGATCAACAGTGTAGAAGCGTATTTGTCGGATTTGGAAAAATACCAACTATGGATGGAATCTTTGGGGTTTGATAACCCCTTGCTGATGGATCAAAAGCGAATTCAGCTTTTTCCCCAATGGATTTCTGATCTCGGTTTCCAAGCAACATCACAAGCAAGAATTATCAGCGGTGTGCGGGCGTTTTACAAATTTTTGGTCATGGAAGACAGTTTGCTAGAGAGTCCGGCCGATTTTTTAGAACCACCGAAAACCGGACGAAAGCTCCCTGTGGTGTTGAGTGAGCAGGAAATTGATGCCATGATCGGTGCCATAGATCGAAGCACGGGGGAAGGGGAACGCAACGTTGCCATGCTTGAGACTTTGTATAGCAGTGGATTGCGGGTGAGTGAATTGGTGGGTTTGAAGTTGACACAAATCCATCCGCAAGAAGGATTTTTACAGGTTATAGGAAAGGGAAACAAAGAACGTCTGGTTCCAGTTGGTGCCAGGGCGTTGAAGCACATCAGGTTATATGTAGATCAGGTGCGGGTTCATGTGAACATCCAAGCGGCGCACCGAGATGTGGTATTTCTGAGCAAGCGGGGTGGGGCTTTGAGCCGACAGTCGGTGTTTTTATTGATTAAGGCAATGGCTTTGAAGGCCGGGGTGAGGAAGAATATCTCACCACATACTTTTCGCCACAGTTTTGCCACGCATTTGGTGGAAGCGGGTGCTGATTTAAGGGCGGTACAAGAGATGTTGGGGCATGAGAGTATCACTACTACAGAGATCTACACGCATTTGGATCGCAATTATTTGGCGGATACATTGTTGAAGTATCACCCCAGAAGCAGTTGATTTTACTTACAATCGGGCATTGACCCATTCGCGCGGCAGGATTGCCTTTAAATCGTAAATCACACTGCGATCATCCTTTTTTAGTTGGGAATAATCCAATTCGTGAAACGCTTGATGTCCAACTGTAATCATGATCCCATCGTACTGAGATAAAGACTTGACCAGCGTTATTTGATACAGTTTTTTTACCAATTCTGGGTCTGCATGTGGGTCATAGACAGATACTTGCATACCCAATTGGGTAAGCTCCTGGTATACGTCAACCACTTTGGAGTTTCGTACATCGGTACAATTTTCTTTGAACGTAATGCCAAGCAACAGGATGTTTGCGTTTTGAATGGGCTTGTCTTGTGCATGCAGGAGTTTGGCCATTTTGTTGGCAACAAAAACACCCATGTTATCGTTGACATGGCGCCCGCTGAGGATAACTTGGGGTTCATGTCCGAGTTTTTTTGCCTGATACGCCAAATAGTATGGATCAACACCGATACAATGTCCGCCCACCAAGCCGGGTTTAAACGACAAGAAATTCCACTTGGTGGCAGCTGCTGCGAGGACGTCATAAGTGTCGATGTCCATTTTGTCGAAAATGAGCGACAGTTCATTGATGAATGAAATATTGACATCGCGCTGAGCGTTTTCGATGGCTTTGCTTGCCTCGGCGACCTTAATACTTGGGGCTTTGTGGGTTCCTGCGGTAATCACAGAGCGATAGAGGTCATCCACAAAATCAGCAATTTCAGGGGTTGAGCCAGCGGTTACTTTTACGATGGTTTCAACGGTATTGGTGGTATCGCCGGGATTGATTCTTTCGGGGGAATAGCCGCAGAAAAAATCTTGGTTATATGTGAGGCCCGAGGTGGTTTCAAGTATGGGGACGCAAATTTCTTCGGTGCATCCAGGGTATACTGTAGATTCAAAAACGACGATTTGGTTTTTTTGGAGTAGGCCACCAAGCAGTTGACAGGCCTCTTTGAGGGGCTGAAGATCGGGTTGTTTATCGTTGGTTACAGGTGTTGGAACAGTAACGATGAACACGTTGCAATGTTGAATTGCATCTATGTGATGGGTAAACTGTAGTTGATCGTTATCGCTCAGTGACAGCAATGTAGCGCTTGAGATGGTCTCGGTGCGATCAATCTGTTTTTGCAGTTCTTGAACGCGCGATGCATCGATGTCGAATCCAAGTGTCTTGTATTTTTTGGCAAAGGCGGTTGCTAGGGGCAATCCAACATAGCCGAGGCCGATGATGCAAACTTGGGTATGGTGGTTTAGAACCATTGGGACCATGTTTTTTTGGATTTGAGGAAATAACCCAGCACAATGGAGTCGTTGAGGGCGCCGGTGAGTTGTGTTAGTGGCAACGGGTTGGGGGTGGCGGGGAATTGATCTTTGATGCGATCAAATTCGCGGTGGGCTTTCACGATTTGGGGAATGTGAGACCACTTGCCTTGCAGCAAAAAGAAAACACCGGCTAGGCCATCGAACAATTTGCGAGAGAAGATTCTGGCATTGCGATCGCTGGGGTGCAAATTCTTGTGCAACATCAACAGGTTGTTGCGAAAATTGAGAAAGGTTTTACGCGGACTTTGGTTTGATAGGGTGGCTCCAACGATATGGAACACTTTGGATTCCGGGCATGACCAAACGCTGTAGCCCATGAGTTGGAGTCGCCAGCAAAGGTCAATTTCTTCCATGTGTGCAAAGAAGGCGAGGTCAAGTCCGCCCGCTTTTTCCCATGCTTCACGT